>JACDZJ010000008.1_pt1 | contig 107984 bp, 87 predicted proteins | sample 7365721 | NCBI WGS metagenome assembly JACDZJ01 (sample SAMN15143480, study PRJNA637477) | pond metagenome | biome: freshwater wetland ecosystem [ENVO:00000243]; feature: pond [ENVO:00000033]; material: pond water [ENVO:00002228]; isolation source: pond water containing pink berries ... | reverse complement strand
GGATGTGTCCGAGTTCACCGGTTTTCCCGAGATGCTGGACGGCCGGGTCAAGACCCTGCATCCCAGGGTGCATGGCGGCATTCTCTGTCAGCGCGACAACGTCGAGCATCAGCGGCAATGTCAGGAACATGGGCTGAAACCCATCGATCTCATTGCCGTCAACCTCTATGCCTTTGAAAAGACGGTGGCCGATCCCGCCTGCCTGCTGGCCGATGCCATCGAAAACATTGATATCGGCGGCCCCACCATGCTCCGGGCGGCAGCCAAGAATTTTCACGATGTGACCGTTATCGTCGATCCCGCCGATTATCCGCAGGTTATCCAGGAGATCCGGGAGACGGGGAACACGACCCTGAAAACCAGATTCCGTCTGGCCGCCAAGGTCTTTGCCCTCACCGCCAAGTATGACAGCGCCATCTCCGCCTGGCTTGACCGGGTGGATGTGGAAAAGAATCCCTATTTCGAGGGCAGCTGAGCGACCATCGTGAAACCGGTATGGGAATTCGCAAGCATGGGTTCCATATGGTCAAGAAAACTCCCCTCCTTTGACGAGAGAGGTAGGGCTGATTGGAAGAAAGCGCGGGCGACATCGGAAACTCCCCTCCCTTGACGGGAGGGGAATTTTATTAACATCCACGTTTGATTGGGAAATGGAATTCCATGCCAGGTCCCACTGGGGGGCCGGGGCTAGATGGGGCTGGAAAGAGCCAGGTGTCAAGGCTCTCAGGCATACTTGAGCGGATATCTGAGCCGGTATCTGAGTGGTGCCTGAGGAAGCCATCGTCATTGGAAGGAGTAGGAAATGTTAAAGATTGCGGTTCTCTTATCGGGAAGCGGCAGGACCCTGGATAATTTCCACCAGCGTATTGAGCAGGGAAGCCTGCGTGCCGACATTCAGGTGGTCATCTCCAATGTCCGCGCCGCGCTGGGCCTGGAGAAGGCCAGGGGCTATGGCTATCCCGCCTTTCATGGCGCCGATAACGGGGCGGTCAATGCCATCCTCAAGGACTACGACATCGATATCATCTGCCTGGCCGGGTTCCTCAAGCTCTATGAGCCTCCGCCGAATCTGGCCCGGTCGGTGGTGAATATCCATCCCTCCCTGATCCCGGCCTTCTGCGGCGACGGGTTTTACGGGTCGCGGGTGCATCGGGCGGTGAAGGCCCGTGGCTGTCTGGTCAGCGGCTGCACCGTGCACTTTGCCAGCGAGGTCTATGATGAGGGGCCGATCATCATCCAGAAATGCGTCCAGCTTACCTACGAGGATACCCCGGAAACCATCGCGACCAGGGTTTTTGGCGCCGAGTGCGAGGCCTATCCGGAGGCCTTGAACCTGGTCAATGAAAAAGGCCCGGATTTCTTCTGGGAACGGGTGCAGTCATGAGCAATGAATCACGGAGTATCCTCACCGCTCTCGAAATGGAGCTGGCCCTGAAGAGAATCGCCCTGCAGATCCTCGAACGGAATCCTTCCGTCGATGATCTGGCCATTGTCGGGATTCATACCTGCGGGGTCGATCTGGCGGTGCGGATCAGGAAAATCATTCAGGAGCAGTCCGGGGTGGAGATTCCCTCCGGCAGCCTGGACATCACCCTGTACCGGGATGACTGGAGCCTGATCTCGCAGAATCCGGTGGTGCGCACCACCGACCTTTCCTTTCTTGTTGAAGGCAGCCGCCTGATTCTGGTGGATGATGTCCTGTTCACCGGCCGCACCATCCGTGCCGCCATGGACGCGATCATGGACTATGGCCGTCCGCACTCCATTCAACTGGCGGTGTTGGTGGATCGCAGCGGCCGTGAGCTGCCCATTCAGGCCGATTATGTGGGGATGCAGACGACGGTGCGCCCCCATGAACGCATTGGCGTCCTGCTCAGGGAGCACGGCGGCAACGACGAGGTGGTGATCCTGAAGAATGACTGAGGGCCTGGTTGTCAGCCCTGACCCTGAGCTTGCCCGCTGTCCAATTTGCCGGTCCTTTCCCTTTTCGCGGCGCGGTTCTGTCCGCCACCTTTAGCCGCTGAACCCTGCGCCAACGCCTTTTCTCCAGGCCTGTTTTTTTCAGGTCCGGGCGTTGAGCCATTCACTTTACCCTTCTGAAATCCCATGGAATTACTCGCCCCTGCCGGCAATATGGAGTCCTTTCGGGCCGCTGTCCAGGCCGGTGCCGATGCCGTCTATGTCGGCGCGCCGGCACTGAATGCCCGCAATCTCGCCCGTGATCTTCGTCTGGAAGAGATCGCCGCGATGATTCAGTACTGTCGGGAGCATGGGCTGAAATTCTATCTGGCCGCCAACAGCCTGGTGCGTGAACAGGATCTGCCCCAGGTCATCGAAACCCTGGCAATTCTCGAAGGGCTTCGGCCTGATGCCCTGATTGTCCAGGATCTGGGGCTGATCAAGCTGGTGCGCGACCATTTCCCAGGCCTCACCCTGCACGCGTCCACCCTTATGGCCGCCCATAATTCGGAGGCGGTGCGAGCCTTTGCCGATATGGGCATGGCGCGGGTGGTTCTGGCCCGTGAACTGACCCTCAAGGAGATCGGCGCCATCTGTAAAAAGAGCGCGGTGGAGATCGAGGTCTTTGTCCATGGCGCCATGTGTTTTTCCTTCTCCGGGCTCTGCCTCTTCTCCTCATTTTTAGGCGGCAAGAGCGGCTTGCGTGGCCGTTGTGTGCAGCCCTGCCGACGTCAGTACAGCTGGGAGGGCAAGGGGGAAAACCGGAGTGCCGGAAAAATCGGGGCGAAGGGCGGCAAGAAAGATCCCCGTGAGTTTTCCGGGAGCAGGGAAGGCGGCAAGGGCAGTAAAGGGGCGTATCTCTTCTCCATGGATGATCTGGGCGGGCTTGAGGCCGTGCCCCCGCTGGTCGAGGCCGGTGTTGCCTCGTTGAAGATCGAGGGGCGGCTGCGCACAGCCCACTATGTTTCCCATGTGGTTCAGGCCTACCGGATGATACTGGATGGGGTGGAACGGACTCGGGTTGCCGATACCGGTGGGGATGGGGAGACACGCGAGATTGATCCCGGCAGTCTCGCCATGGTCCTGCAAAAGGCCAGAGGGCTGGTGGAAAAGGCCATGAGCCGCAAGGTCGGTCCTGGCTATTTTCTCTCGCCGCAACCACTGACGGCGATCACCCCCTATCATTCCGGCAATGCCGGACTTCATCTGGGCCGGCTCAATGAGGTCCGGCAGGGAAAAAATGGATTCCAGGGCAACCTGACCCTGAAAGATGAGCTGGAGCTGGGAGACCGCCTGCGTCTCCATCTGGAGTCAACGGGTGAGCGGCACAGCTTCACCTTGCAGGAGATGGTCAAGGGAAAAGAGCCGGTGGCCCAGGGCCGGGCGGGGGAGACCGTATGGATCGGCCTGCCCGTCGAAGGCCTCCATGCCGGGGCAAAAAAGGTCGATCTCTACAAGGTGGATGTCCGCAGTCGTCCGCAGGTGACCGATGAGGCCTTCGGCCTTCCCGGAACCCCGGTGATGAGGGAGCTGGTTGCCGGGATTCAGGACGCCCGGCGGGGAAAAATTGCCTCGGTGCGGCGGGAGGTCTGCTTTTCGGAAGGGCGGGTGGAACAACTGCCGCCCGTGAGCCACAAAGGAAGGGGGGATGGCAGGTCGCGAGGAACGCAACGCAAGGCCAGCTGGCCGCCCAAGGTCAAGTTGCCCCTGGAATGGTGGCTGAAAACCGATTCCCTGAAACTCCTCCATGATCGACTGCCCTTTGCCCCCGATGGTTTTCTGATCCCTGTGGACAAGTCAACGGTCAGTCAGGTCGGCCAGATCAAACGGTCGCTGACAACCGGCAACCGCACGGTCATCTGGTGCCTGCCGCCCATTATCTTTGAGGCGGAACTGGCCCAGGTGCAAAAGCAGATCATCCTTCTTATCCGCTCCGGTTTCAAGAACTTCCAGATCGGCCATATCAGCCAGGCCTGGATGTTTCAGGGGGCGAGGGTTCATCTCTTCTGTGATTATACCATCAGCCTGATGAATACTCAGGCCCTGGCCGCGGTGGCGCAACTGGGAGCGGAGGCGGCCCAGCTCTCCATCGAGGCCGACCGGGGGCTGCTGGCCGATCTTCTCAAGGGCAGCCGGTTCCAGAATCAGCATATCCACAAGGGGCTGACGGTGTATGGTGCCCCCGCCCTGTTCACCGCCCGCCTGGCGGCCAGCCACTTTCAGTATGACCGGGTCTTGACCAGCCCCAAGGGGGAATCGTTCACCATGCACAGGAAGGACGGATTGGTCAAGACCGTGCCCTGCCGGCCCTTTTCCCTGCTGCCCCATCTGGGGGAACTGCGGGATATGGGCCTTGACTATGTGGTGGTGGACCTCTGCCATCTTCCCACCAGTGCCGCTGATCTGCTGACCCTGGCCGACCGGCTCAGCGGTGCCGGGCGGATGTATAAGCTGCCAACCTTTAACTTTCTCGGAACCTTGGAGTAAAGGGTGGCGGAAGGCTCAGGGGAGGGGAGAAGTCTGGTGACAGGCGGGAATGGAGGGGAAGGGAAAACGTCAACGGGTATCCATGCAAGGCACGGATACCCGTTGTTCTTTTTCATGGAGGGACTCCTCCACAGCCTATGCTGCCGGGTGGCTGTCCGGGTGAGTCCTGCTTCGTGATTCAGAGAGAAAAAAACTTAGAATGCCATTGTGACGGATACTCCGCCAAAGATAAAGTTGTTATCGCCACTTCCAATGGCCGCATAGTTATTGCTTATAACATCTTCGGCGTCATTGGACAGGGCAAAGGAATAAGCGAGTTTCGGATTGATCGTTGCGTATTTGCACACTGGTATGGTGAAACCCACAGACAGAACGCCGTCATGGAAATCGCTATAGGCATCATCAGGAGTGCTTGAAACATGATACGTTGACGCGTCGTCCGCTGACAGATAGCTTGCCTGGGCACCCAGATCCAGGGTGATATCATTGTGAACCGGGATGGAATGGGAGATCCCCAGGGTCACATACCAGCCTTGATAGGAGTCAACATCACGGTAGATGGTCAGGGTGGGCTTGAGGATGGTTTTGAGGGCGGCGCTGACATAAAATTCCTGGGTGTCATCCACTGAATCAAGGGCATAATAGATGTAGCCCACGGAAAAGGCCACGGGGTCCATATCCCAGCCGTAGGCCAGGGTCATATCGGTTTCCGTCCAGTTGTTGGAGGAATTGTCTCCATCAACAGTGTAGGGATCGGTGTCAAGATTTCCCCAGAGATTTGCGGAAAAGCCCTTGTAGGCCACGGTCATGGATGGTTGAATGACGATGCTGTCCTTGGTCATCTCAAATCCGCGCCAGATATACTGGCTGTAGGCACCGACGGTGAGGTTCGCCGTGGGCTTCTCTTCTTCAGCGGCAGAAGCCAATCCGGAAAACATGGTAACACAGGCCCCCGTGACAACGACACCAACCAGCAATTTCTTCGCGATTGTACTCATCTCTTTTCTCCTTTGTTCTGACATGTGAAATATACCTGCATGGACCCAATGTCCATCTTTAACCCGCGCAAAATATTCCAAATTTCATGCCAAATCAAAGGTATGCCGGAATAAGGGTGTAACTAACCGAAATGTAATATATCTTGGCAAGCTCCCGAATGTACTGTAAATTACATTTTTGAATTATGTCATGCTGGATAATAACAATATTGTGATTTAGGAATCGGTTGCCGACGGTGAGGGAGTCGCCCGGCCTTCGTGGCACTGACCTGGATCGTCAATGTTCAGCCTTTCCCTGGAAGGTCCAGGCTTTGGAATAGAGCAGGTTCAACCTCTTTTCCAGCTCCAGGCGGTACTCCTCCAGTTCCAGCTCTTTCAGGCCCGGCGGCACCAGCAGGGGTTCGCCATAAAAAAAATCGACCCTGGAAAAGGGGAGGGGCAGGGCCGTGCCGTCCCAGGAGCCAAAGCGGATGTGGCGGCTGCATGACCAGGCCAGGGGCAGCACCGGCACCCCGGTGTGCGAGGCCAGGAGTACCGTGCCGGCCTGGGCCACCCTGGCCGGCCCCTGGGAGCCGTCGGCGACGAGGATGGTGTTGTGGCCGGCGCGCACCGCCCGAATCAGCTTGATGATCGCCTGCATTCCCCCCTTCCTGCGGGAACCACGCACCGTCCGGTTGCCCAGTCTCTCCACAATCCGACTGATATACTCGCCGTCCCGGCTGGCGCTCACCATGGCCACCCCCGACTCCTCCCGGAAAAAATAGAGGACATAGAGCACCCCGTAATGCCAGAAGCTGGCGATGAGGGGAGTTCCGTCGGCCTTGATGCGATCCATATGTTCCTGGCCATGGATGGTCAGCGGGCAGGTGCTAAACCAGAGTCTGATCAGCCATTCAAAGATCCAGGGAACCAGCCGCAGGGAAACATTGTACCAGAATCCGTCTTTCATCGTTGGAATTTCTCTCCCCTTCCTGACCCGAGTATCGGCCTCGCCATCCTTGGCTGGCGCGGGTCGCGGAGCCTTGATTTTATCTTGTTTTTCAGGCCGTCCATGGTTTATCCGATCTCGATCTCAAGTTTGCGCAGGGCCTTAATCCGGTCACGCAGGGCCGCTGCCTGTTCAAAGGCAAGCTCCCGGGCCGCGGTCTGCATCTCCTTCTCCAGTTTTTTGATCTCACGATCAAGGTCACGAATACTCTTGAACACCGGCAGCTCTTCCGCCGCCTGCAAAATTCCGGCCTGATACTCATCGGCAAGGTAGCCGCTGTCGGCCAGATGCTGATTGAGGCTGTCCTTGATCCGTGAACAGATGGTCCGGGGGGTGATATCATGGTCCCGGTTGTACTGCTCCTGGATCGTGCGCCGTCGCAGGGTCTCATCCATGGTTCGCTGCATGGAACCGGTGACGGTGTCGGCGTAGAGGATAACCATGCCCTCCGCGTTTCTCGCCGCCCGCCCGCAGGTCTGGGTGAGGGAGCGTTCGGAGCGGAGAAATCCCTCCTTGTCGGCATCCAGCACCGCCACCAGGGAGACCTCGGGGATATCCAGCCCCTCGCGCAGGAGGTTGATCCCCACCAGCACATCGAACTCGCCCTGGCGAAGATCCCGGATCAGCTCCATGCGCTGGATGGTCTTGATGTCGGAGTGAAGGTAGCGCACCCGGATTCCCAGCTTCTCATAATAATCGGTGAGGTCCTCGGACATCCGTTTGGTCAGGGTGGTCACCAGCACCGCCTCATGGCGCTCAACCCGCAGGCGGATCTCCTCCAGCAGATCATCCACCTGGTTTGTCGCCGGACGCACCTCGATGGCCGGATCGAGCAGGCCGGTGGGACGGATGATCTGCTCCACAATCCGCCCTTCGACCTGGGCCAGTTCATAGGGGCCGGGGGTTGCCGACACATAGATGACCTGATTGATGCGGGAGGTGAACTCCTCAAAGCGCAGGGGCCGGTTGTCCAGGGCCGAGGGCAGGCGAAATCCGAAATCAACAAGGGTCTCCTTGCGCGAACGGTCGCCGTTGTACATGCCGTTGAGCTGGGGCACCCCGATATGGGACTCGTCGAGGAAGAGAAGGAAGTCCTCGGGGAAATAATCGATGAGGTTGGGCGGCGCGGCCCCCGGTTCCTTGCCGGTGAGGTGCCGGCTGTAATTCTCGATGCCGCTGCAATAGCCCAGCTCCTGAATCATCTCCAGGTCAAAGAGGGTGCGCTGCTCCAGGCGCTGCAACTCCACCAGACGATTTCTCTGCTGATACCAGGCCAGCCGCTCCTTCAGCTCCTCCTTGATGGCGGCCATGGCAATCTGGAGGCGGTCACGGGAGGTGACAAAATGACTGGCGGGAAAGACGGTGTATTCCTCCAGTTGCTGGAGAACCTTGCCGCGCAGGGGGTCGATGATGGAGATCCTCTCCACCGTGTCGCCGAAAAACTCCAGGCGGATGGCAATCTCCTCTTCATAGGCCGGAAAGATGTCGATGACATCGCCGCGCACCCGGAAGGTGCCGCGATGGAAGGAGATATCATTGCGCTCATAGAGCATAAAGACCAGGCGGCGCTGCACCTTGTCCATGGCGTAGTCTTCATCACGGCGGAGAAAGAGGTGCATATTCCTGTACTCATCCGGTGAGCCGAGGCCATAGATGCAGGAAACCGAGGCGACGATGAGCACGTCGCGCCGGGTCAGGAGGGAGCGGGTGGCCGAGTGGCGCATCTTGTCGATGGCGTCATTGATGGCCGAGTCTTTCTCGATAAAGGTATCTGAGGCGGGGATATAGGCCTCGGGCTGATAGTAATCGTAATAGGAGACAAAATACTCCACCGCGTTACCGGGAAACAGCTCCTTGAATTCGCCGAAGAGCTGAGCCGCCAGGGTTTTGTTGGGGGCGATGACGAGGGTGGGCCGCTGCACCCGGGCCACCACCTGGGCCATGGTAAAGGTCTTGCCCGATCCGGTGACTCCCAGGAGCATTTGACCGCGGGCACCGTCTTCCAGACCACGCACCAGTGCGGCGATGGCCTCCGGCTGATCGCCGGAGGGAGAAAAGGTGCTGACAAGCTCAAAGGGACGATCCATGGTGGTGATACTTCTTTTAAGTTTTCAGTTTCCGGGCTGAGATGGTAAGATGGAGCAGATTGCCGGCGATGAAAGATTTCGGTGACTCTCCAGCTTGTTGCCGAATATGAACGTAAAACCGCGTAGTGTAACTCTTCAGGAGTGCTCCATATGCGAGAAAGAGGTCTGCGAAGTGTACTGGTTCGTACATGAGCAGGCCGATGACGAAGCAGATGGGGCGCTACTGGAGAGTTAAAGATTTCGATCTTAAAACTTAAACCTCCAATTCTCAAGCAATGAATCGTTTTCCCCGACTTCCCCTGCTCCTTTACAGCTATCTGACGGCCGAGATCCTTGCCCCGTTTTTCGCGAGCTTTGTTATTTTAAACGCGGTTTTCTTTCTCGTGAAGCTGATTCCCTTTCTCAATGTGGTGCTGGATCTCAGTATTGGATTGACTGATTTTATCCGTCTTTTTTCCTATATCTTTCCCAATATGTTTCTCTATTCCATTCCCATGTCGGCCATGATGGGGATGATCATCGCCTTCAGCCGGCTCACCGTGGATGGTGAGATCCTCGCCTTGAAGGCCAACGGCATCAGTGTCTATACCATCCTGCCCCCGGTTCTTCTGGTCTCCCTGCTCATTGCCGGCATCACCGGATATTTCTCGGTGCGACTTATCCCCACCGGTGAAATCGCCATGAAGCAGCTTATGTTCCAGCTGGCCAAGGAAAAAATCGACAAGGGGATCAAGGAAAACGCCTTCACCGAGGCCCTGGGCGATGTGGTGGTGTATGTCCAGTCCATTGACCAGACCACCGGAGCCTGGGGGAATGTCTGGGTTTCGGACATGCGTGGTCAGGCCCTTCCCACCATCACCATGGCCCAGTCGGGCTCCATGGTAGGGGATACCCGGCAGATGCAGGTGACCATAGTTCTGGAAAACGGCAGCCTCAACCGGCCGGACGGCGCCTATGCCCAGACCGTCTCCTTTGATCGCTACAAGATCAATATTCCCCTGCATATCCCCAGCGTCATCGATGGTGAGGACATTGCCCGTCAATCCATGGGGTCCATGACCATGGAACAGCTGGAGCAGGCCGCGCTTCAATTTGGCCGCGGCTCCGCCAAGGGCCGGGATGCCCTGGTCCACTATCATAAACGACTGGCCCTGCCGGTGGGCTGTTTTATCCTCAGCCTGCTCGGGCTTCCCCTGGGACTGCGGGCGCGGGTGGGCCGAAGCGCCATTGGCATTCCCCTGGGACTGGGATTTTTCATACTCTACTATATCCTCTACACCCTGGGCAAAAATTCGGTGCAGGACAGCTCCATCCCCGTTGCCCTGGCCATGTGGCTTCCCAATCTTGTCTTTCTGGTTCTGACCCTGATCCTTGTGCGCCAGAGTGCCAATGAACGGCCACTGCTCCCGCGCCCCTTGACCAGCGCCGCCGCTGCCTGGAATGCTGAATATATCCTGCCGCTGGCGGCCAGGGTCGGCGCCCGGTTGCGGGATCTGTCAACTCTTACGAAGAAGCGGCTCCGCGACAGGTTTACGGCCTCCGAATCCCCCCGTCACCAGGAGGTCGAAAAACTCCACGGCCCCGGTCACCTCAGTGCCGGGGCCATCCATGGTGACGCCCACAGCATGGAGTGCCATATCCCCGGATGCGCTTCGTACACCTGTGTTCACTGTACCATTGAGTTCAAGAATCTGGAGATTGCGGAGCAGTCAGGCTTTACCCCCTGTCATGCCTGCCGGGCCATTTTGCTGAAACGGGGCGCCTCCCTGGAAAAAGACGGCAATCCATCCCCATCAGAAGAGAACCGTGAGCAATGATCCCGGACCCTTCAAGGCAGGATTGAGAGGGGTGACGAGGGGGAACGGAAGGAGAGGGGGGCCTCAGCCGCCCTGTCTTCCCTCAGCCCTGGTGTGGAACTGATCCCTTGGCGCGGGCTGGGCATTTCGCCTGTCATCAGCCTGCCGGGTTCATCCTTGACACCGGCAATTGGGCCATATAAAATACCTTTCCGACCAAACCGCCAGGGGCAGCTTTCATCCACACCGATGGATTCGGCTCACTGCCCCTTAACCTTGAAGGAAACCTGTGCGATGATACTTCCCTTTGCCCGTGAAATGCGTGAACTGGACCGGCAGGCCATTGAAGAATTCGGCATTCCCGGCATGGTTCTGATGGAGAATGCCGGCCTGGGCACCGTCTTGATGATGGAGCGGGAGCTGGGCCCGGCCATCAACGGCTTTGCCCTGATTCTCGTCGGGCCCGGCAATAATGGCGGGGATGGGCTGGTCATCGGTCGCCACCTCCATCAGCGCGGCTGCGAGCCGGTCTTCGTCTTTCTGACACCGCCGGAACAGCTGAAAGGGGATGCCGCCGGAAATCTTCATATCATCAGCAGGCTGGGATTTCCCCTCCATCTGCTCACCACATCGGCAACTCTCCCGACCTTGCGTGAACTCTACCAGCAGCAGATTCTTGGGGGCAGATCCTGTTACGCCCTGGTCGATGCCATCTTCGGTACCGGACTGACCCGAGAGATCAGCGGCCATGTGGCGGAGCTGATCGAGCTCATCAATACCGAGTCCTGGGCCGCCGCCATTCCCCGTATTGCGGTGGACATTCCCTCCGGGCTGCACGCCGACAGCGGCAAGGTGCTGGGGGCCTGTATCAGCGCCGACCATACCGCCACCTACGGCTGTGCCAAGGCCGGGCAGCTGATGGAGCAGGGGACGGAGGTCTGTGGCCGGCTCCATGTCCTTGATATCGGCATTCCGTCGGCAGCCTTTGCCAGCCTGGGGATTCGCCAGGCGGCCATCACCGCCGAGGAACTGCGCCGGATTCTGAAGGGAATCCAGCGCAGGAAATCGTCGCACAAGGGGAGCCATGGACATCTGCTGGTTCTGGCCGGGTCCATGGGTATGACCGGGGCGGCGATTCTCAGTGTGAAAGGGGCCCTGCGCGGCGGTTGCGGCCTGATCAGCCTCTGCTGCCCCGAGGATCTGGACGCGATCTATGAGGCCAGCTTTGTCGAGGCCATGACCATTCCCCTGGCGGCGTCCCGTTCGTGTATCGGCATGGAGGATCTTGCCGCCATTGAGCAGCACCTGCACGGAAAACAGGCCCTGGTTATCGGGCCGGGCCTGGGCACGGCAGAATCCACCGCCGAGCTGGTGCTCCATCTCTATGGGAGCGTGCGGATTCCCATGGTTGTTGACGCCGATGCCATCAATATTCTGGCCCGGGCCGGAGATCATATCCCGGCCCCGCCCGGCCCCCGGGTGTTTACTCCCCATCCCGGTGAAATAGCCAGGGTCCTCGGGACCACCATCGCCCATGTTCAGGAGGATCGGATAGGGGCGGCCAGGGCGGCCTGTCAGTTTCTGGACCAGTCCGCCGGGCAGTGCACCGTCATCCTCAAAGGGGTGGGGACGGTTGTCGCCTCCCCTGATTCTCAGGTATGGATCAATACCACCGGCAATCCCGGCATGGCCACCGCCGGCATGGGCGATGTGCTCAGCGGGGTGGTCGGCGCCTTGATCTGTCAGGGCCTCTGTCACCCGGAGGCCGCCCGCGCGGCCGTGTATCTGCATGGCCTGGCCGGAGATCTGCTATTCAAAACCATGGGAATCGGGTATATTGCATCCGAAGTGGCAGACAGCTTGCCCCAGGCCATCAAACTCATGAACCCATAAGGAGTTATCCCCATGTTAACCGCCCGTGATATTATGTCCCCTGAGGTCATCACCGTTACTGAAAACGCAAACGTCAAAGAGCTGGCCAGGGTTCTGGCGATCCACCAGATAAGCGGGGTGCCGGTCATCAACGAGGAGGGCAAGCTGGTGGGGGTGGTGACCGAGAGCGATCTGATCTTTCAGACCAAAAAAGTTCATATCCCCACCGTGATCACCATCCTCGATTCGGTATTTTATCTGGAAAATCCCCACAAGATGGGCGATGAGCTGAAAAAGATGGCCGGTGTGCTGGTCAAGGATATCCTCACCGGATCGCCGGTCACCGTCGAAGAAGAGACCTCCCTGGAAGAGATCGCCACGATCATGGCGGAAAGGAATATGCACACCCTGCCGGTGATGAACAACGGGGTGATCGTCGGGGTGATCGGCAAGAAGGATATTATCAGAACCCTGATTGATTAATCCGGCGCGGCTGCCCTCCATCCGGGGGCAAAAAAAAGATGGGGACTTCGGCTGGTGGTGATGCCGAAGTCCCCGTCTTTTTTTGCTCAGGCGGAGCGCCTTCCGGCCTGAATCTGCTGGATGGTATGATACAAGGCGGAAACCGCGGGTTTGGTGCGGCCAAAGTGGAGGTGGAGATAGCCGCCCACCGTATTGCCGATCCTGAATCCTTCAGGGCGTCCGTCCTCCAGCTGGTAAAGGGTTTCAACCTCCGGGGCCATTCGCGTAAGGTGCGAATAGTGAAACTCATGGCCGTGCAGAACCTCTCCCTTTTTCCCCCACAGGAAGTCCCTTTTCAGGCTTGCCCGACGATACCCCAGACGGCACAGGCTGCTCCGCATCTCCACCGTGGCCGGGAAAACCCCGGCCATGGGATATGCCCTTCCTTCCAGATCCAGCAGCTCCTCACAGAGGTACATAAATCCGCCGCACTCGCCATAAATCACGCCGCCACTGGCGGCCCAGGCGGCAATGGCCGTGCGCATGGCAAGATTCCCACTGAGACCGGCGGCGTGCAGTTCGGGATAGCCGCCGCCCAGATAGAGGGCGTCCATGCCCTCCGGCAAACGCTCATCGTGCAGGGGGCTGAAGGGGCGCAGCTCAAACCCGGCCTCCTTGAGCATGGCCAGATTGTCTTCATAATAAAAACAGAAGGGCAGGTCACGGGCCACCGCCAGTTGCAGGGGCCGTGATTGCCCCCTGGGGCCTGATGCGGGCCGGGGCGAAGGCAGCCGGTGAGTGACCGGCGGCCCGGTTCTGGCGGCGGCAAGGGAGAGGAGCCCGTCCAGGTCGATATGGTTCTCGATGGCGGCGGCGAGCCCCTGCAGCTGCCCGTCATTGAGAGGGAATTCTTCCCCCATATGCAGTCCAAGATGGCGGTCCGGGATTTCAAAGTGAATATTGCGGGGAAAAAATCCGAGGATCCTGATCCGGCTGGACTGCTGCACCGCCGCGCGGATCATTTCCTGATGGCTCGCTGAGTCCACCCGGTTCAAGATGACACCCTTGATCTCCAGGCGCGGATCATAGAGCTCAAAGCCCTTGAGGATCGCCGCCGCGCTTTCGGCGGCGGAGCCGGCATCAATGACCAGCACCACGGGCAGATCCAGGGCCAGGGCCAGGGCCGCCGAGCTGGCAGGGCCACCGTCAAAAAGACCCATCACCCCTTCCACCACCCCCACCGTTTCGCCGCTCCTGCCACCATGGCCGATCAGGCGCCGCTGAAAAATCTCCCGGCAAAAGTCCTCGCCGCACATGTGCAGATCAAGGTTGGATGAGATCTCGCCGGTGACCATCCGGTGCAGGCTGGGGTCGATGAAATCCGGGCCGCACTTGAAGGGCTGAACGGTGAAGGCGCGAACTCTTAAGGCGGCCATAATCCCCAGGGTAATGGTGGTTTTACCGCAGCCGCTGGCCGTGCCGCCGATAAGGAAGGCGGGGAAGGGGTGACGGGCGGAGAACGGGTCGGGAGGAGGGGACTGGATGGTGATTTTTTGAAATCTCATTGTCGCGTTATGCACAGAGTCGTCTGCACAGCAGGAGAAAAAGGACAAACAGCAGGGAGCCGGCCAGGATCAGCCGGTTGGTGACCAGGATATCGGTATCGACCAGGGCTCGACTGGCATCCCCCATGGTGGGCTTGGCCACGGGACGGCCAAAATAGCTGGCGTCGCCTCCCAGTTGCACCCCCAGCGCCCCGGCCACGGCCGCTTCTGAATGACCGGAGTTGGGGCTGGCGTGGCACAGTCGGTCGCGCAAGAAAATCCGCAGGGAGTTCTTCCAGTCAAGGCCGAGGAAAAAAGAGGCGGCAGCGAGGAAGGGCCCGCTCAGACGGGCCGGGATAAAGTTACAGCCATCATCCAGCCGGGCCGCGGCCCGGCCAAAGGAGAGGTAGCGGCTATTTTTATGGCCGAACATGGAATCCATGGTATTCACTGCCTTGTAGCACAAGGCCGCCAGGGCCGCCCCGGCCACCGGGCTGGAGCCGAAGAACGATGCCGCCATCGCCCCGATGACGGCGAAGAAAAGCGGGGCACAGATGCCATCCACCATATTTTCGGCCACCGATTCGACGGTGGCGCCAATCACCCCGGCCCGGTCCAGGGCCGCCGTGTCCCGACCCACAATCATTGCCACCGCCCGTCGTCCCGCCTCAAGCCCCGCCTCGCCCCCGGTTTGCAGGGCAGCAAAGACGGCGCGGCTATGGCGGATCAGATCCCGGGCGGCAACGGAAGTGTAGAGTAAAAAGATTGCCAGGCCATGGGCCAGCAGGGGAGAAATCCAGCCGGCGGCCAGCAGCAGCAGGGAGGTGAGGGACACGGTGATGAGGAGAACCGCGGCCACCGTCGCCACCCCGGCCAGCTGCTCTCTGACGAAGAGAGAGCGAAAGAGCGACTCCAGGCGGACACAGAACCAGCCGATGATCCGCACCGGATGGGGAAACAAGCGGGGATCACCGAGCAGCAGATCGAGGCCGAGGGCAAGAAGAAGCTGCCATTCAAAAGCATCCACCAGCAGCCTCCCTGTATGGCAGGATCAACCGCACGGACTGATCCATGGTCCTGTTTTGTGGGCAGGGATGATGAGCTCTGGCAGGCGCGGCAACGGGTGACGGGAACGCCTCATGGTTCAGAGATTTCTCCAGGGGAGGCTTCAGCGGTGGTGTCCATGACAAGTTCCTGAACCTGCTGGAAGCGGCTCACCAGGATATAACGCTGCACCAGAATCTCGATCAGGGCCGAGGATGGGTCAAGGGCAAAGGACTCAAGTTCGGGGTGTCGGGCAAGAAAGAGATCCTGGAGGATGGTTTTCTGCGGGCCCTGCTGTTCCAGCGCCCTGCCGAGGATGGTGACGGCGAGGGCGGTCTCGAAATCGCCGGCCTGGTTGCTCCGGTTGTCGATGAGCATCGACACCCGGCTGTTGTCCACCATATTGGTGAACTTCCGGGTGGCGCGACTGGTGTAGAAGAACAGTCGGCTGAGATCCCCGCTGGCGGCGAAGGCGATAAGGCTGACATAGGGCTCCGCGCCTGCCGCGCCGCTATTTGTGGCCAGCACCCCCAGGAGCTGCTGCTGGAAAAGTTCCCGGATCCGATGTTCAAGGGGGGCGTGGTTCATCTTCATATCCCTCTCTGCGCTTCAAATATGTCCTTCATAAAAGTAACTTTCACGGTGAATTCAGGGGGAAATCGCAGTCCTGACCTTTATCCCCTGGCCTTGCGCCGTTCCGGTACAAGGGCATGGGGGATTCTGTCCTCATTCCACGCCGCCGACACATAGAGCTGGCAGTAGCAGGATCCGAATTCCCTGACATCTGCCTCGCGATAGACACAGGGGCAGAGAATATCCTGGTCCTCTTCACGTTTGCCCGATGCCAGTCGGCAGGGGCAGGACATATAACCATAGCGATCCTTATTGGTGAGCAGGCCGCGCAGAAGATCAAAGTCCCTCTCCTTGTCCCGGTTGAAAAAATAGCCCTTCGGCTCCTGGATTTTCTTCAGGGCGTCGTAGAGGTCATCCACCGGGGTGCGGATTCCGATGGCCTCCTTGATCTCCTGGATCTTGAAGCCGGTGATGGTCTGATCGTCAATGGTGATGGTGGGGAAGGAACAGCTGGGGTTGACCCGGCGCAACTCCTCCAGCATCGCCTCCCTTTCCCCGTCAGACAGCAGGTCGGCATCGACTACCTCATGGACGACGCCGAGGTCCTTGAGCATCTTCTTGATGGCCTGGCAGAAGGCACAGGTGGTAATGCTGTAGAGTTTGATTTTCTTGGTGTCCATGGGGTTCCTTCATCGGATATGGATTGAAAAATGCCCGGCTGCTGCCCATCGGTGCGCATAGCCCGGCTGTATAAACTGTCGCGACACCACGCGAAGTGCATGGTTCCGACTATGATAGGCAGCGCCGGGCCGCATGTCCATAAATATATGTCAGGGGAGGACGGGAAAGCAGCAGAACCTTTTCCACGACAGGGGTTTTTGCTGAGTGGCCGGCCTAGAATTTCCCCTCCCCCCCGGCGGGGAGGGGTCAGGGGAGGGGGGAATCAGCCATGGAATGAGCTTGTTGCGGCATCACCCACCCCCAACCCCAACCGTCAAGGGAGGGGAGTTTTCTTTCCCGAACGAGCCTCCCTACCCTTGCCGTTCCACCTTCCATATCGGCCTCAAGGGAGGGAAGCTTCTTGTACCGAACAAGCCTGACAGGGAACCCGCCATTGAGAATTGGAATTAAAACCAGGGAAACAGCATCCTTGCGCTTTTCCGGTAGTGGCTGTAGTCGGGAAAATGGGCCATGAGCAGCCTCTCTTCAATCCTCAGCTTGAGATACAAAACCAGCCACAGGGCAAAGAACCCGGCCAGACGGGGCCAGCTCCAGGAAACAATGAGCAGCCCCAGCCCGCCAAGGAGGAAGCTTGCGTACATGGGATGCCGGATATATCGGTAGGGCCCGTGCGTTATGAGCAGGGCACCATCCCTGATGGCCGGACGGATATTGAAATGACCAAGGCGCATGACCTTGACGGCCCAGCCGGCCAGGAGCAGGGAGGCAATGAAAAAGGGCAGGGCCAGGAGCTGAAATTGATACCAGCGCGTCGTTGCCGCCAAAAGGCCAACGAGGATAAATTGACAGGCTACAAGGATGGTTCCGGTCTCATTTTTCATTGTTTGTCGGTGCCTTGGGCGTAAAATTGAATCCCCGCAAGGGCGGCATGGGCCGAATGGGTTTCGTCCCCTTGTCTGCCCCGGCGGGGGAAGCTCTGAGCTTTCATCTCCGGGGTCTTTGCAGGGCATGGAAGAGGGGCCCGTGGCCGCCGCTCCTGATAAGGTTGACCCTGCTGCTGGCGCCGATAATCTGCTCCATATAGGCGGTGCTGCGGAGAAATGCCCTGCTGTAGTCTCCTTCCAGGCAATGAAAGGCGGCAAAGGCGGAGGCGAAGGTGCAGCCGGTGCCATGCAGATTGTTGCTGTCGATGCGCGGTCTTTTGCTGACCACGACCTCCCTGTTCGGCGCGAGCAGATAATCGTGGATCACAGAATTGTCCGGTTCCAGGTGCCCTCCCTTGACGATCACCGCCCGCAGATGTGCATGCCGGGCGAGCAGGAGGCGGGCGCAGTGGATCGCCTCGTCCGCCGTCGTGATCCTCTGCTGACAGAGTCGTGCCAGCTCATCGCCGTTGGGGGTGAGGACGCTCACCCTGCTGATCAGATGGCGGCTCAGTTCGGCCAACGGATCACCATCAAGCAGGGATTGGCCGGTGCTTGATGCCAGCACCGGATCGTAGATCACCTCGCCCTCGAAGTCATCGAGCAGATTCCCAAGGGCGGCGGCGATCCCCATGGTGCCGACCATGCCGATTTTGATATGGGTGACCAGATATTCCGCCAGCACCGCCTGCACCTGCCTGACCACCAGCCCGGGATCAAGGGCAAGGGTCTCGCTGAGGCCGCTTGAGTTCTGCACGGTGACGCAGGTGATGGCGGCGGCGCCATAGACGCCGATGGCGGTCATGGTCTTGAGATCAGCCTGGATCCCGGCGCCGCCGGTGGGGTCTGAGCCGGCGATGGTCAACACCGTGGGCAATGTTTGAGACGGGGACGGAATCATAGGAGTCAGCGGGATGGAGTGTGAAAAATATGGGCTGCTTCGAGGGCGCCGCCATTTCTGCCATGGCTGTTGATTAATATAATGAAATACAATAGTATTGCAATGCTTCAATCCAGGGCTCAAAAAAGTTCCCCCAAAAATATTCACCAGAAATCAAGATTATGAGTGTATCTCCCCACGATTACGACGAAAGCAAGATCAAGACCCTCAGCTCCCTGGAGCATATCCGCAAACGGCCGGGGATGTATATCGGTCGTCTGGGCAATGGCAGCCATCCCGACGACGGCATCTATATCCTCCTCAAGGAGGTGGTGGATAACGCCGTGGATGAATATATCATGGGCGCCGGCAAGCGGGTCACTATCCATATCGGCCCCGAGGGGATGGTGACCGTCCGCGACTTTGGCCGGGGCATTCCCCTGGGCAAGGTTGTGGACTGCGTCTCCACCATCAATACCGGTGCCAAGTACAACACCGAGGTCTTTCAGTTCTCGGTGGGACTCAACGGGGTGGGGACCAAGGCGGTGAACGCCATGTCCTCCCACTTTCAGGTCACCGCCTTTCGCGACGGCAGATTTGCCAGCGCCATTTTCACCAAGGGAGAGCTGCTCAGCTGCGAGGAAGGGGAGACCAGTGAAGCCAATGGCACCCTGGTGGAATTTATCCCGGATCAGGAGATGTTTCAGGACTATGCCTTCGATGCCGGTTTTGTCGAGGCCCGTCTGTGGCGCTACGCCTATCTCAATGCCGGCCTCAAGCTCTATCTGGACAAGAGCTGTTTTTTTTCCGCGGGCGGCCTCCTTGATCTGCTGGCCAAGGAGCTGGATGACCAGAATATCTATGAGCCCCTCTATTACCGGGACGCCACCCTGGAATTTGCCTTTTCCCACACCGACGGCTATGGCGACACCTACTATTCCTTCGTCAACGGCACCTATACCAGTGAGGGCGGCACCCATCTCTCCGCCTTTCGCGAGGGCATTCTGAAAGGGGTGAACGAGTTTTCGAAAAAGAGCTTCCTTGGTCAGGATGTGCGGGATGGCCTGGTGGGTACCCTGGCCATCAAGATCAAGGACCCGCTTTTTGAATCCCAGACCAAAAACAAGCTGGGCAACAGCGATATCCGTTCCTGGATCGTGAACAAGGTGAAAGATGCCGTCTCCAGCGCCCTCTACAAGAACAGCGAGGCGGCGGAGAGCCTGCTGGAGAAGATCCAGCGCAATGAAAAGGTGCGCAAGGAGTTGCAGAGCGTCCGTCAGGAGGCCAAGGCGAAATCGAAGAAGGTGGCCTTCAAGATTCCCCAGTTGAAGGACTGCAAGCATCATCCCACCCGCAAGAAAGCCTCCCCCCAGGGTCAGGGCAATATGGTCTTTATCACCGAGGGCCAGTCCGCCGCCGGCTCCATCGTCTCGTCCCGCGACCCCCTCACCCAGGCCGTCTTTTCCCTCAAGGGCAAGCCCATGAATGTGCTGGGGCAGAAGCTGGCGATTCTCTACAAGAATGAAGAGATGTATTCCCTCATGCGGGCCCTGGATATTGAGGAGTCCATTGCCGATCTGCGCTACGACAAGGTGATCCTTGCCACCGATGCCGATGTGGACGGACTTCATATCCGCAATCTGCTCCTCACCTTTTTCCTCCACTATTTTGAGCCGCTGGTCAAGCTGGGCTATGTCTATATCCTGGAAACCCCCCTGTTCCGCGTCCGCAACAAACAGGAGACCCATTACTGCTACTCGGAAAAGGAAAGGCAGATCGCGGTGAAAAAGCTGCAAGGTACAGCGGCCAAGGCGGGGAACGTGGAAATGACCCGGTTCAAGGGCCTGGGAGAGATTTCCCCGAGGGAATTCAAGCAGTTTATCGGCCCCGATATCCGCTTGCAGCAGGTCAACATGGGAAGCGTCAGTGAAGTCAGCAGGATTCTTTCCTTCTATATGGGGAAAAATACCCCGGAACGGAAAAATTATATCATGGAACATCTGGTGGTGCGAGAGGGCTGATGCCCTGCCACCTCCCCATACATTTCAGCTTCGAGCCCCTTTAATCCCATTATGAATTCACAGTACGGCAGACTTCAGCAGCTCTTCGAGCAGAATTTCCTTGAGTATTCCTCCTATGTCATCCGCGAGCGGGCCATTCCCGATATCCACGACGGCCTGAAACCGGTGCAGCGCCGGATTCTCCAGACCCTGTTCAATATGGAGGACGGCCGTTTTCACAAGGTCGCCAATGTGGTGGGGGAGACGATGAAGCTCCATCCGCACGGCGACGCCTCCATCTTTGCCGCCCTCGTCAACCTTGCCAACAAGGAATATCTCATCGAGCGGCAGGGCAACTTCGGCAATATCTACACCGGCGACCAGGCCTCGGCGGCCCGCTATATCGAGTGCCGCCTGACACCGCTTGCCAAAGAGATCCTCTTTAACAGGGATCTCACCTCCTTTGTTGACTCCTATGACGGCCGGATGCAGGAGCCGGTGACCCTGCCGGCCAAGATTCCCCTGCTCCTGCTCCTGGGTGCCGACGGCATTGCCGTGGGCATGGCCACCAAGATCATGCCCCATAATTTCTGCGAACTGCTCACCGCCCAGATCCAACTCCTGCGCAATGAACCCATTGTCCTCTACCCCGATTTCCAGAAGAAGGGGCTGGTGGATATCAGCCACTATGACCATGGCAACGGCCGTATTCGCTGCCGGGCCCGCATCGAGGAGAGCAACGAAAAGACGATCCTGATCAAGGATATTCCCTACGGCACCACCACCCAGTCCCTTATCGAATCCGTGGAAAAGGCCGCCAAGTCCGGCAAGATAAAGATCCTCTCCATCAATGACTATACCGCCGAAGAGGTGGAGATCGAGATCAATCTCGCCCGCGGCGTCTATGCCAAAGAGACCATCGAGGCCCTTTACGCCTTCACCGACTGTGAGATTGCCATCACCCCCAATCTCACCCTGATCAAGGACAACACCCCGGTGACCTGCACCGTGGAAGAGGTGCTGGAGCATAATACGCAGAAGCTGGTGCGCGATCTGACCAGGGAACTGGAGATTGACCTGTTACGACTTCAGGAAAAACTACACGCCCGATTGCTGGAGCAGATCTTTATCGAGGAGCGGCTCTACAAGGAGATCGAGGAGGAGACCAGCTACCGGGCGGTGGTCAAGCGGGTGGGCGCTTCCCTGCAACCCTTCACCGGCGAGCTGCTGCGGCCCGTCACCAGCGTCGATATCGAGCACCTGCTGGAGATTAAAATCAAACGCATCTCCCGCTATGACATCAACCGACAGCAGAAGGAGGTGCGGGAGATCCGGGCCGAGATCAAGGCCATTTCCACTCATCTCAAGGATATGGTGGGCTATACCATTGATTTTTTGAACGATCTGCTGAAAAAATACGGGCCGCTCTTCCCCCGCCAGACCAGACTCTGCGAGTTCGAGGAGGTCAGCGTCCGCAGTGTGGCCATGGCCAATCTGGTGGTGGGGTATCAGCGCGGTTCCGGGTTTCTGGGACACACCATCAAGGCCGAGGATGACAAGCAGGACCTCACCCTCAATTGCTCGGAATATGACCGCCTTCTGCTGATCTCCAATGACGGCAGGTACAAGGTGATTCCGGTGGTGGACAAGCTCTTTGTCGGCCACGATCTGGCCTGGGCCGGGGTGGTGGAGGATGGCTTGATTTTCAATATCCTCTACCGCGATGGTCAGGAAAATCTGGTCTATGCCAAACGCTTCACCACCCCGAAATTTATCCTGGAGAAGGAATACCGCCTCTTTCCCGAGGATAAACGCTCCAGGATCCTGCTCCTGCTCATGGGCGAGGGTGCCAGCGCCCATGTCAGTCTGGCCCCTTCAGCGCGGGCCAAAAGCAATACCATGGAGGTCTATTTTGATGAGTATCTGCTCAAGAACCCCAATGCCAAAGGGAAACGGATTGCCGCCAGGGTGGTGCGGAAGATCGTCGATTCCACCGGCAAGGCCGCGCCGAGGCCGGTTCCCCAGAATATGACCCTGCTCGATCTGGTTACTCCGGCCCAGGCGGGGGCGGTGTCAACCGACAAGGAAGGGGATGACGAAGAAGGGGAGATGGGCTGAGGTCCTGGCTTTGCCATCATGGATTTTTTCCTGAGGAAATCAACGGTGTTGCTGATAGAGGCAAATGGTATGGCGGTTTAGAAACTGATCCAGGTGAGTTGTGGATGATCCTGATGCGATATACTTCTCATTTGTCATTTTTTGGTGTGCCTTTGCCTCCGGCAACCCTTGGCCCCCCTTTATCCCATTCAATCCGGGGGAACATTGTCCTCCCCGGCCCTAAGGGAGAGTAATTCCTGACACTTCACTGCTGATCTTGAAATGGACTAAGGGCCAGGCCATCGACAAAATCATTCATGTTCGTCTGAATCTGTTTATAGTCTTCCTCACTCAGCCCCGCGCCCAGGGCCACGAGATGCGCCATTTCCGCCGTCAGAAAATCGCCCGGGCCATGGGCATCAGCATTGACCACCATTTTGGCGCCGGTTTTCAAGGCCATTTTCGCCACATGGCCATTGGTCAGACAATGGCCCTTGCGCCCGCTTATTTCAAGCAGAACCCCCTTTCGCGCCGCCAGAAGGGCCTCTTCTTCGGTCAAGAAACCGGGATGGGAGAGGACATCAACTCCGGCCTCAATGGCGGCCAGGTTGGTGCCGGGGGCCACGGGCTCAACCATGGTCTCTCCATGCACCACCACCACCAGCGCCCCCAGGGCGCGGGCCTTGCGGGTCAGCGGGCCGATCAGCGCAGGGGGGACATGGGTCAGCTCAATTCCCGGCAGCAGCCTGGTTTTCGAGTGGGGCCCCAGATCCCTGGCCGCCTGAATCATGCGCGGGATAATAAAATCCAGATTGGAGCTGTCGGCGTGGTCGGTAACGGCCACGGCCCTGTAGCCCAGCACCTCAACGCGGCGCAGATGCTCGGCGGGCACCAGGGCGCCGTCACTGAAAAAAGTATGGGTGTGGAGATCAATCATGCTGCACCTTTCTGCTGAGGAGGGATAAGTCTGCCGTTCAATGAATGGTGACCGGCGTGGTGGATGGTAACCCGGACGATATCGCCCGGGACGCAGGCAAGGCTCTCGGCGATATGGACGATATGGTTGGACTCGGTGCGGCCCACCATGCCCTCTTCGCTCTGTTTTTCAATCATGACCGGCAGGGACTTTCCAAGATAGAGGAGATTCTGTTCCAGACAGATTTCATCCTGCCGATGCTGGAAGCGGCTCAATCGCTCCGATTTCACCAGCTCATCGACCTTGTCCGCAAAACCCGTTGATCTGGTGCCGGGACGATCCGAATATTTAAAGGAGAAAGAGCTGTGAAAACGAACCTCCTCCAGAAGCTCCATGGTCTGTTCAAAATCGGCGTCTGACTCCCCGGGAAAACCGACAATCACATCGGTACTGAGGGCAATATCGGGGCGCACTGAACGCAGTTCCTGCACCTGTTGCAGATACAGCTCCCTCGTGTATCTGCGGTTCATCCGGCTGAGCACGGCGTTGGAGCCGGATTGCACGGGGAGATGAAACTGGGGGCAAAGAATGGCAATCTCGCCAAAACAGCGCATCAGCTCGGAAGAGAGATCCTGGGGATTGGAGGTGGTGAAGCGCAACCGCTGTAACCCCGGGATGGCAGCAACATCACGTAACAGTTGGGAAAAGGTGTAGCGGCCGCCATCCGCCGTCACTGGATTGGTGCGCCCATAGGAGTTGACATTCTGTCCCAGGAGGGTGATTTCACAGATTCCGGCATCAACCAGGGCATGGGCTTCATCGAGAATGTCGGTGACTTTCCGTGAGACCTCCCGCCCCCTGGTGTATGGAACCACGCAATAGGTACAGTAGTTATTGCAGCCCTGCATAATGGTCAGAAATTTGCGGAAGGGACGGGCGGCAGGGGCCGGGGCTTGCTCAATATGGTCGGCGGAAGAGTGGGGGAGGGCGGCAAGGGTCGGGATAAAGGCCGGGATTTCATAGGAGTCCGAGAGGTTGATGGCAAGCTTCGGGGTGCCGTCCAGGCTCGTGAGCAGGTCGGCCAGGGCGTAAAGATTCTGGGTGCCAAGCACCAGATCCACATGGGGCATGCGTTCGCACAACTCCAGCCCTTCCTGCTGGGCCACGCATCCAGCCACGCAAATCCGCATTCCCGGCCGTTTTTTCTTGACCTTGCGCAGGGCTCCCAGCAGACTCATGGCCTTCTGCTCCGCCTTGGCCCGAATGGAACAGGTGTTGACGATGACCACGTCGGCATCGTTCATATCCATGGACTCCACATAGCCCCGTTCGGCAAGCAGCTGCCCCATGATCTCGGAGTCGCGTTCGTTCATCTGACAGCCGAAGGTTTTGATACTGAAAGATACTTTTTTCATTACACTCTCAGGGAATGATTTACTCTTCGGAAATACGGTCTTCCGGCAATTCACTCAATGGTCACGAATAAGGGTCGAAACGCCGATCCTGGAAGATGGTGGAAAAGAATCAGCTTGTGACGACACTACTAAACTCCCTTGCAAGCGACAAGAAACAAAAGAATACTTGCCGGAATCTTTTTGTCCATTGAATATTCTCCCAGGGGTTGAGGAAACTTCCCAGATGGGAAAATTTTACCCATATCCATGTCTCTAAGCCATGGAAAAGTGGGTAGTAATGGCGTAGCCGATCTTTTTCGATGGGCGGCCATAAGAGCTGTGTATATTTTTTTATATGTCATACCAGAGAGTTAGAAGAAATTATGATGTTTTGGCATGGTGCTTGCTTATTGATTTGCAACAGTGTTGCCAGGCAATGTCAGGCATGAAAGAGTTGGAAAACATTTTTTTTAAAAAAGGAGAAACGCAATGAAAAAAGTTTTTATGATTACCGCCCTGGTTGCGGGATTAGGTTTTTTTGGATTCCAGCAGGCATCCGCCGGTTGTGGTATGGGGGGAGGTCGTGGAATGGGGACGGGGATGGGAATGGGATGCCCCAAAGGAAATCCCTGTTATACGCAACTGGACGCTGCCTCCAAGGAAAAGGTGAACAAGTTTTTCGATGAAACCAAGGAGCTGCGCAAGCAGATTGTGATGAAACACGCGGAAGTCATGGCCCTGATGCATTCTGATAAACCTGATTCCGCTCAAGCAGCCAAGCTTGCCGGTGAGATGTTTGACCTGAGATCGACCATGGAAACCAAGGCTGACGCGGCGGGTGTGGCAGCGTTGCTCAACAGCTGTGATTTTGCCGGGCCGGGACACGGAATGGGGCCTGGTGACGGCAGCGGTATCAATGCAAAGAAGGACCGGCCTGGCCGTCCTGGTCCTGGCGCGCCGGTTTCCCCTGGGCCCAACGCTCAATAACCGGGTTCTCATCAGTGAAAACCCCCCGCCTTTTGGTCTCTCCCCTGTGAGAATGGACAAACCGTAAAAGCAGTCAGATCCATCGTCTCGCCTGTCAGAGACACCAAAAAAGGGTTTATCGGAGAGTATGCCGATAAACCCTTTTTGTGTTGAGAGAGTCTGTTGTTATACTCCATCAAGTATTTCATGGGATGTTTCATACAAAATGAAGGGTCTTGTCGTGATTGCTGGTTGACAGGACTTCTTTTATTCATTAAAAATGAGGACTCAATTTCAGGTGTCCAAGCAAGGACGGTAAGAGGGAACTTCGTGAAAATCGAAGATGGGCCCGCCGCTGTGACCGGGGACGAATCGCACAAAAAAAGTCACTATCGCATTTCTGGCTGAAGCAGAATGGGATGGGAAGGCGTGTGAAGAGAATGATCCGGAAGTCAGAAGACCTGCCTGAATGTTCGCACGGTTCCATGGAACCCTGTGATATCGCTTCCGTCGTGGATTATCAGGAGCAGCCGTGGTCTTGTGGATAGAAAGGGACATCCCCGGATCGATAACCCTGATGGTTTTGTCTGGTCTGCGAAGCCATCAATTCTTCGGTTCGGGGCTTTTTGCCTGAACTGGAACCTTTTTCAGGGACAGGGAGGTTGACGATGATGCTGCAAGAACGGGAAATAACGAAAATGATGGTGCTGACGATTAAAGACTGGGATACCTTTCAGCGGGTTCTCTACTTCTGGCGTCGCCACCTGATCTGATTCCCCAGGCGGATCAGGAGGGGTCGAGCCTGACCCGGCAGGGTGGACAGCCTTGCCGGGCGGCTCAGTCCTGTTGATTTCAGGTGATGATCGCGGCGCCGCTGGTCTTTTTCATCGGATATCATTTCTGCGTCAATGACTTGAAGACGTATCCGGGGTGGCATTTCGCCCCATCTTCCAAAAAGAGTGTCCACCACAAGAAAAATTTTCCTTCTCCAGAACAACCCTTCCAGCCCAGGGTTGTTTCGCGGTGCGCGGCCCCTCCCGGGCTGTTCCCATCACAGCCTTCCCTTGACCATGGCTCAGGTATTCTATGGATATTCGCGGTGTAATTTTCGACCTTGACGGGACCTTGCTCGACACCCTTGAGGATCTTGCCGATGCGGCCAATGCTTCCCTGGCCCATTTTGGTTTTCCCGGCCATGCCACCAATGCCTATAAATATTTTGTGGGCGACGGACTTTCCATCCTCATCGGGCGGATACTTCCTGAAACGAACCGTTCTCAGGCGGAGATTACCGCCTGTATGGACATCTTTCTGCAAATATATGGCAAACAATGGGACGCCAAAAGCAAACCCTATGCCGGGATTTTAGAGATGCTCCAGCAGTTGCGGGCTGCCGGTCTGCAACTGGGTATTCTCTCCAACAAGCCCCATGCCTTTACCCAGCTCTGCGTGCAGCGCTATTTTGGCGCCGACACCTTTTCCTGTATTTATGGCCAGCGTGAGGGAACTCCCAAAAAACCCGATCCTGCCGCAGCCCTGGAGATAGCAGCCCTGATGCATCTGCAGCCCCGGGAGATTGCCTATGTGGGAGATACCTCCACCGATATGCGCACCGGCATCCAGGCGGGGATGTTGACCATCGGCGTCCTCTGGGGATTCCGGGATCGTGAGGAGCTTGAGAAGAACAAGGCCAACAGAATTGTCAGTCATCCCTCGGAGATTTTTTCCCATGTCCATAGCCAGCGCTGATCTGCTCACCGCCCTCCATTACGTCAGTCCACCCCTGGTGGGTGCCTTTATCGGCTATTTCACCAATATGGTTGCCATCAAAATGCTCTTTCGGCCCCTGCGTGCCTGGCGGGTCATGGGGGTACGGGTGCCCTTTACCCCGGGGGTTATCCCCGGCAAGCGGGAGGAGCTGGCGACTAATATCGGCGAAATGGTGGGGGAACATCTGCTCACCAGCAAGGAAATCGGTCAGGCCCTGGCCAACGAATCCTTTCAGGCCCATCTCTACGGTCTGATTGAAAGCAGGGGCAGCACCCTCCTCAACCGCGATCTTGGCCCGCTGTCAAGCCTCATTCCCCTGGGCTACGAGGTCTATTTTGATGTGGCCGTGAAGGCCGTCACCTACCAGATCCAGGAAGGACTTCACACCTTTATTGCCTCCAGTGCCTTTGCCTCCATTCTTGAAACCACCGTTGACCAGCAGCTGGAGCGTCTTCTCGCCACCCGCGTGGCGGAGATTTTTCCCGGCAGCGCGCGCGAGGGTGGCTATGCCTTTATCGAAAAAAAGCTCACCCGGATGCTGACCGGCCCGACCATGGAACGGTGGATTGAGACCTTTATCCAGCAGAAGGTGTACGCCACCCTCCGTCAGGAGAAATCCCTGGCCGATATTCTGCCCGAGTCGCTGCAACGGCTGATCCTCCAGACCATTGACGAACAGACCCCGGCCCTGCTCAGTAACCTGGCGATGATTTTAAAAGAACCCGGGATTCGAGATAAAATCGTCACCGGAGTGCGGGCGGGAGTGGAGAATTTTATCAATTCCATGGGCCCCATGGCCGGGATGGTGAAGACCTTTCTCAATATGGAGACCGTTGAGAAGAAGGTCCGTGAATATCTCATGGAAAAGGAAGATGAAATCACTGACTGGCTCCAGCATGGCGAGGTGCGGGAGCGGGTGGCGGCGGCTCTGCGGGAGCGAAGCCGGTCCTTTCTCAGCACACCCATCGTTTCGATGATCAAGGAGGGGCAGGAGGAAGCTGTCGAGCACTTCTGCTCCCAGGTCAGTCTCCAGATAGCGGCCATTCTTCGTGATCCGGAAACCAGCGCAACCCTTTCGTCCATGATCCGGGATAATCTGGAAACCTATATGGAAGAAGGAGGATTATCCATTGGCGAGGTGCTGTGGGATGTTACCGGGGAGGATGGAATGGAGCGGGGCAAGGCCTGGATACGAAAAAAAGTGGTGGATATTCTGCGATCTGAAGAGTCCAGAAAAAAAATCAACTTTATGGCCCAGACCCTGCTCAATGATCTTCTTGGACGCTCCATCGGGCGGCTCTCGGCCCTGCTGCCGGTGGGGATCCGGGACGGAATTTATCGCTCAATCCAAAAAATGACCTCGGATATGCTGGCGGCGGAGGTGCCGGGCCTGGTCACCTCCCTGAATCTCCGGCAGATCGTCAAGGAAAAGGTGGACTCCCTTGACCTGATGCGCCTGGAGCGGTTGCTCCTGGGAATTATGGAGGAGCAGTTTCAATATATCAATCTCTTCGGGGCAATCCTGGGTTTTCTGATCGGCGGCCTGAATGTGCTGTTGATGATCGCCTCTTAGGGCCGGAGGCCGTCCGTGCTCCTGGCGATCACCGGTCTGAAGGATCAGGGTGGGGAATCAGAGATGGAGAAAAAGCTTGGCAATCCAGAGAAAGACAAAAACGCCAAGGACGTCGATGGAGGTGGTGACAAAGGGGCCGGTGGCCACCGCCGCATCGATATCAAAACGCTTGAGGACCAGGGGAATAAAGCTGCCCACCACCGCCGCGATGGACATCGAGAAAAAGAGCGATACCCCCACCACCACACCCAGAAGCTTGGGCTCTGCGTATCCGAAGAAGGCAAAAATCCCCAGCAGAATACCGTAGCTCACCCCTAGAATCAGGCCCACCCGCATCTCTTTAAAGATAATCTTGAAAAATTGATCCATGTGGATGCGGCCGGTGGCAATGCCGCGGACAATAATGGTTGACGACTGGGTGGCGATGTTTCCGCCCATTCCCAGAACAATGGGAATAAACGAGGCCAGGGCCAGAACCTGATTCAGCTCCTGGGTAAAGGAGTTGATCACCAGCATTCCCAGAACCCCGCCCAGCCAGGAGGCAAGAAGCCAGGGGGCTCGGATCATGGCGTTGGCAGGAACGGATTTGAGGAGAATTTCCCGATCCTTACCGGCACCGGCCATCTGCAGAAAGTCCTCGGTGGCCTCTTCCCGGATCACATCAATGATATCGTCCACGGTTACAATCCCCACCAGGGTATAGCTGGAATCCACCACCGGCACGGCCAGGATGTTATACTGCGAAACCATATGGGCCACCTCTCCCTGATCCGTATCGGTGGTGACGGAGATCACATTGGACTTCATGATATTCTTCAGGAGCCGGTGCGGCGGGTGCATCAGCAGCTCCCGCAGGGAAACCACACCCGCCAGCTTCCCCTCGCCATGGGTGATATAGAGATAAAAGACCATCTCCTTTTCTTCACTGCGCTTCTGCACCTTGGCTATGGCCTCGCCCACACTGAGTTCTTCGTCGAGATACATGAAATCCGTGGACATCAGGCCGCCGGCAGTGTGCGGATCGTACTGAAGGAGCTCGTCCACCTCATCGCGAGCTTCCTTGTTCATATGCTTGCGGATATCATCCGCCACATCTTCGGGAAGAGCAGCGATCAGGTCAACGGCATCATCGGATGGCATCTTGCTGATGACCGTGGCCATAAATTCGCTGGAAAGATCCTCAACCAGAGCCAGCATGATGGATTTGTCGAGCTCGCTTAAGAATTCACCCACCAGGGAGGTCTGGGCAAGGACCTGAAACACATCATTCCTCTCTTCTTTGGAGAGGTGTCGGAAAACCCAGGCCATGTCAGCCGGATGGGTCTTGGTGATCAATTTGACCAGATTCCCGGTGGCCTTGCGCCGATTCAAGCGCTGCACCATGTCAAGAATAACCAGCCCTTCATTGCCGATAAGTTCCCTTTTGGTCATTTCTTCCATGGCGTTACCAGTATATGCAAGAGATTGGGTGTGCGGCTGCAAAAAAGATCGCTTGTCCCCTTCTTCAACTCAGTCCCTCAACGGTGGGTTGGGGAGCAGGAGAGTGCGACTCTCCTGGAAGAGCCGTCGAATGGGAGGGAACGCGGCTGACGTTCTGTCGCCTGGAGGATTTACCCGGAGAAACGAAACAGAAAAAATAAATTCCGGTACCTGGAATGATGATACGCGTGCGACAATTACATTGACTCAGCTCCGCACCGCGTATCCATGGGGGAGCATGTCCCTTAGCGCTGGATGATCCAGCAGATAAGAAGCCCGCTTGTCATGGCTATCAGTCCGATGATTCGGAGCTGCCCAGGATTCATGGCACTGACTTTTTTCATCCAGGCCTGCATGGATTCCGGCGCAGCCGCATAGGGAAGCCCCTCAAAAATCAGGAGCAGGCCAATCAACAGGATCAATAACTTCATATCAATCATTGTGTTCCCCTATTTTAGTCGAAATCCCTCGCCTTGTCGAAGAAGATAATAAAGAGCGGCGAAGGAACAGTCAGCTCCCCCTAAGGGCTCCTACCATAATTTTTCCCATCTTTCAATGGGGAGAAAAAATTGCCCGCATCCACTGCCCTTGAAGGCGATATGGTCTTGCATTTTTTGAGTCCCCATTATAGAGTGACGGGACTTGTTTGTCCAAAGTATTCCATCCAACCCCGATGAACGGGATACGTGTTTTACAGATTCTTATCATCTCTCCTTATAACCTGAACCCCCCTGAAAAAGGGCATATTATGACCGACTCAGCGAAATCAAAATACAGTCAGGCAGGCGTTGATATCGACAAGGGCAACGCCTTTGTTCAAGGAATCAAGGATATTGTCGCCTCCACCCATCGCCGTGGGGTGCTCAATGATATCGGCGGTTTTTCAAGTTTTGTGGCCATAGACACCAATACCTATACTCATCCGGTTATTGTCTCTTCCACCGATGGGGTGGGAACCAAGCTGGCCGTCGCCCAACTCTGCAACAAGCATGACACCATCGGCATTGACCTTGTGGCCATGTGCGTCAACGATATCATTGTGGGAGGGGCAAGACCCCTCTGTTTTCTGGATTATTTTTCCATTGGCAAGCTTGACCTCTCTATCGCCACCGAGGTCATTAAGGGAATAGCCGAGGGCTGCCGGCAGGCACGATGCTCCCTGGTGGGTGGGGAGACGGCTGAAATGCCGGGCCTCTACCAAGGTGAGGAGTATGATCTCGCCGGCTTTGTCGTGGGGATTGTGAATCGTGATGCCATCATCGACGGCTCCGAGATCAAGGTCGGCAATAAAATCATCGGCCTCGCCGCAAGCGGTCTGCATTCCAACGGTTTTTCACTGGTCAGAAAGGTCTGCTTCGAGGAGCTTGGGCTTTCCGTGGATCAGCAGATGGAGGAGTTTGGCTGTACCCTGGGGGAAGAGCTGATGCGGCCCACCCGCATTTATGTCCAGTCGGTGCTGGGAGTCCTCAAACATTTCAAGATTAACGGCATGGTCCATAATACCGGCGGTGGTTTCATCGATAATATTCCCAGGATTTTGCCGCATATCTGCAAGGCGGTCATTGATCCGTCGGCATGGAAGGTGCCGCCGGTTTTCACCTTCCTTTCCGAGAAAGGAGAGATTCCCATGGCCGAGATGTACCGGACCTTTAATATGGGGATCGGCCTGATGGTCATTGTGGAAGAGTCGGTGGCCGACGATGTCCTCCATCACTTCGGGGCCCTGGGAGAACAGGCGATGATTATTGGTGAGATTGTGGCAAGAGAAAACGATATGGATGAACAGGTTGAAATGACAGGATAATTTTTTAACGGTCAGGTCAAGGGTAAAGGAAAGGGGGTGTTTCTCGCATGGGAAACACCCCCTTTTAGCTTGCGACTTCAAGCAGTGGAATCAGCTGAGATTGGCACAGTCAGAGCTGCTGCCTTTGATCTTGTCAAGGGCATGGGGCAGGGCGGGGAGGAGCACGGTGATATTCTCCATGGCCGCCCGTTTGCTGCCGGGCAGGTTGATAATCAGGCTGGTGCCGCGAATCCCGGCCAGGCCGCGGGAGAGCACGGCATGGGGGGTCTTCAGCAGGCTCGCGGCCCGCATCGCCTCCGCCATTCCCGGGATTTCCTTGTCCAAGACCCGGCGCATGGCCTCGGGGGTCAGGTCGGTGGGGGAGACCCCGGTGCCGCCGGTGGTCAGGATCAGATCAATCCCGTCCTGATCCACCCATTCCATCAGGGTGGCGGCAATGGCCTCAATCTGGTCGGGAACAATCCTGTACGCCCGCAGTTGGTAGCCCTCTTCCCGCAGCAGTTCCTGAAGCATGGGCCCGCTTTCATCCTCCCGCTCGCCCCGGGACCCCTTGTCGCTCATGGTCAAAACCGCGCAACTGAAATGTTCGGCATTTTTTCTCATGGATATTCCCGCTTCCCCTTGTCACTCTGCCTTCAGGCTACTGGCCGCTGGCGGCGATAATTTTCTCGGAGATATGGGCCGGGGCGACCTCATAGTGGGAAAATGCCATGGTGAAAATTCCCAGTCCGGCGGTCATGGCGGTCAGATCCGTGGCATAGCTCTGAACCTCGGCCATGGGAACCTGGGCGATGATGATTTCATGGGTGGCATCGGCGTCCATGCCCATGACCTTTCCCCGCCGTGAATTCAGATCTCCCATGATGTCGCCCACATGCTCCTTGTCAACACGGATGGTCATTTTTGTATAGGGTTCCAGCAGCACCAGACCGGCTTCCTGGGCCGCCTTCTTGAAGGCCAGCGAGCCGGCCACCTTAAATGCCATCTCCGAAGAATCCACGGTGTGATAGGAGCCATCCACCAGCAGGACCTTCAGATCCACCACCGGATAGCCGGCCAGAACCCCTTTTTCCATGGCTTCCTGGATTCCTTTTTCCACGGCTGGACGATACTGCTGGGGGATGACCCCGCCCACAATCCTGTCCTCAAAGACAAATCCCTCGCCCTGCGCCAGGGGCATGATCTCGATGGTACAATCACCAAACTGGCCCCGGCCGCCACTCTGCTTTTTGTGCTTCCCCTGAACCCTGGCTGTTCCCCTGATGGTCTCTTTATAGGCGATTTTAGGCAGAGTCAGCTCCATCTCCACGCCAAATTTTCTTTTCATTCTCGCCCCCACAACCTCCAGATGGACCTGTCCCATCCCGGCCAGCAGGACCTCGGCGGTCTGCTGATCACGGGTCAGGCGCAAGGTCAGGTCTTCATCGAGGATTCTGGTGAGGGCGGAAAAGAGTTTTTCCTCTTCTCCCTGTCTGGCATGCACGGCAAAGGAGATCACCGGCTCAAATGACTGGGGAACGGGATAGACAATGGGGTGGCCGGCATCACAGATGGTGTCGCCGGTGGTGGTTTCCTTGAGTTTGGCAACGGCCACAATCATGCCCGGACCCACCATATCAATGGCCCGTTGCTCCTTGCCTTCAAGGAGATAAAGCTGGCCAAAACGTTCGTTTACCTTTTTGCTGGCGTTATAAAAAGAGTCGCCGGAGAGGGTCCCCGAATAGACCCGGAAGATGGTGAGCCGCCCGGCGTAGGGGTCTGCCATGGTCTTGAAGACCAGGGCAGAGAAATGTTCGTCGGCGAGGGGTTTGCGTTCCTCCATCTCTCCGGTCAGCGGATGGGAGCCAAGCAGGGACGGCCGCAGGTCCGGGGAGGGGAGGACGCTATTGATGGAGTCGAGGAGGGCGGCTATTCCTTTATTCAGGAGGGCCGAGCCGACGCAGACGGGAGCGATACCCCCGGCCATGGTCCCGGCCCGCAAACCAGCCATGATCTCGGCGTCGGTCAGTTCGCCGTTTTCGAGAAATTTTTCGATGAGCTCATCATCGAATTCGGCCACGGTTTCCATCAGTTTTTCTCGATACTCCGCAACCTGATCGGCGAGGTCTTCGGGAATTTCGATTTTTTTGGCGTCATTGCCATTGTCAAAGAGCCAGGCCGTGGCCGAGATAATATCAACAAAGCCCTTAAAATTTGCCTCGCTGCCAATGGGCAACTGAAGAACCACCGGTTTGATCGGGAGCAGCAACTTTATCTCATCAATGGTCTTTGCAAAATTGGCTCGTTCCCGATCCATCTTGCTGATAAAGAGAAGGCAGGGCAGATTCTTCTCAGCGATGAAGTTGGCGAACTTAATGGTCTGGCCCTTGACTCCGATAACCGCGTCCACCACAAAGATGGCGCTGTCGGCGATCTGCACGGCCTGATAGGTCTCATTGAGAAAATTGTCGTCGCCGGGGGTATCGACGAGAAAAATTTCATGTTTTTTCCAGGTGTAATTATTGAAAGAGGAGTTGATGGAGAGATGGCGGCGGATCTCTTCTTCATCGAAATCCATGGTGGAGCTGCCTTCGTCAATCTTGCCCTGCCTTTTGATCTTGCCGGCAGTATAGAGCATGGCCTCGGCGAGGGTACTTTTTCCGCAATGTCCATGTCCGAGGATCGCAACATTCCTGATCATATTTATATCCTGCATGCCTGTCTCCTTTCATGAAGGCTTCCAAAAAATTCAAGAATCCAGACGAGATGCCCTCGAGGACTTCAAGGGTGTTCGTTCAGGTTCCTTCTGTCATTCCTGCCCGCCGTCGTCATTCCAGGAGTGGAAGGGCTGGTCAGAGCGGTTTGATGACCATTTCCACGATGAAATTCCTGGATAGATGGTGAACGGGTCAACACCATTTATTACCAAACGATTCAGTATATATTCAAAATGATCTCCTAAAGTCAAGCAGGATTGACAGCGGCGAAGGTTTAGTGGCTTACAGATTCTATTCTTGTTTTTTTTTGTAAGAATAGAATCTGCAAAAGGCTCGTATCCCGTTCATCGGGGAGAGTTTATTTCAAGCTGTTCTTAGGCCAATACCTGGGTCGGGACTGTTGGGAAAAACCATCCTCCATGGTCATAACTCCCGTCAGGGGAGGAGGATGAAGCCCATGCCACCATGCAATGGCGGCGTTTTTTTCCGGGACGACCAATGAACGGGGGACTCAGCACCATTTTTTCAGCAGACCTCAGCGAAGCCATCTCTCTTGTCGTGGGAACCGTGAAGATCCCAATGATTTTCTGGCAAAAAATGGACGAAAAAGGTATGTATGGCGGGAGTATCCTCTCCGATAAGCGGAACATTTTACAGGGGAATCATGTGACAGAACAACAGGGCAGGGCGCAGCAAAACACCTCCATGGCAAAATCCGCCGGCACCGTCGGCATAGCGGTGATGTGCAGCCGGGTGCTGGGACTGGTGCGGGAGCAGATCTTCGCCGCCATGTTTGGTGCCGGGACGGCCTATGACGCCTTTGTCGTTGCCTTCCGAATACCCAATCTGCTCCGTGACCTCTTTGGGGAAGGGGCTCTGTCGGCGGCCTTTGTCACCATTTTTTCCCGCTATGACACCGGCAGAACCCAGGAGGAAACCTGGCGACTGGCCTCCAATGTCCTTGTGTTTTTTGCCATCCTCCTCTCCTGTCTGAGCCTGCTTGGGGTGGTCCTGGCCGGGCCGCTGGTCTCTCTGCTCGCCCCGGATTTTGCCAAGGTCACGGGCAAGGCGGAGCTTACCGCCACCCTCACCATGATCATGCTGCCCTTTCTCGTGATTATCTCGCTGGCTGCGGTGGTTATGGGAATGCTCAACACCAAGGGCCGTTTTTTTGTGCCGGCCATTGCCTCTTCATTTTTCAATCTCGGCTCCATCATAGGCGGCGTGGGTCTGGCCCTGATTCTTCCTCGGTACGGGCATCCCGCCATCGTCGGGATGGCCATCGGGACGCTTATTGGCGGGTTTTTGCAACTGGGTGTTCAAATTCCGGCCCTGCTGAAGACCGGATTCCGTTTTTCCCCCCATCTGGATTTGCGCGACCCCGGCCTGCGCAGCATCCTGCGGCTGATGATCCCGGCCACCATCGGCCTTTCCGCCACCCAGATCAATATCTTCGTCAACACCAGCTTTGCCGCATCCTGCGCCGAGGGCTCCGTCTCCTGGCTGAACTATGCCTTTCGTCTGGTTCAGCTCCCCATCGGCATTTTCGGTGTCGCCTTTTCCATTGCCGCCATGCCGGTGATGGCCCGCCATGCCGCCAGAATGGACATCCCGGCGATGCGCGACACCCTGGTTTCCTCCCTGACCATGGTGTTCTGCCTGACCATCCCCGCCACTGCCGGGTTGATTCTGCTGGCGGAACCGATTATCCGCCTGATCTTTGAACGAGGCGCCTTCACCGCCCTCGATACCGTCGCCACCGCCCAGACCCTGACCCTGTACGCGGTGGGACTCATGGCCTATTCGGCCAACAAGATTCTGGTGCCGGTCTTCTATGCCCTGAATACGACCAGATATCCGGTGCTGGCGAGCTTCCTGGCGGTGCTGACCAATATCCTGATCATCAATCTCACCATCAACCTTTTCCAGCATCTGGCCATCGCCCTGTCAACTTCCTGTACCATGCTCCTCAATTTCCTGTTCTTAAGCACGGTGCTCTACCGGACAATGAATGGGTATCCCCTGCGCCCCCTGTTTTCGGGGGTATTCAAGATCCTCATCGCCACCCTCTGCATGAGTCTGCTCCTCCTCTGGGGTCGAAAAATAGGGGCCGACTTTCTGATGGGAAATCTTCTCCAGCAATTGTTTGCCGTCCTGCTTCTGATTGTCCTGGCCGCCTCTGTCTACGGCCTTGTTCTGCATTGGCTCAAGTTGCCGGAGCTGACCGAGATCGTGGCTAAAATTCGAACTAAAATCTGCCGGGCCTGATGCCCTTGCCCCGGTTTTTCTGATGATACCAGACAAAAATCACGTCGCACCCGGGCGCGGGCCAGGAACTGAACTGCTTGCCCCCGTTGGCAGCATCGATGCCTTTTTTGCGGCCCTGGACCATGGGGCCGATGCCGTCTATTGCGGGCTCAAGGAATTCTCCGCCCGGGCCCGGGCCAAAAACTTCACCCTGACCGAGATTGAGCGGATGTCCAGCCTCGCCCATCAAAAGGACAGGCGGATTTATATCACCCTCAACACCCTGATCAAGGAGGTTGAGCTGTCGCAGGTGGTGGATATCCTGGCCGCTCTGGCGGCCATCAAGGTGGATGGAATTATCATCCAGGATCTGGGGCTGTGGCGGCTGGCGCGCCATCATTTCCCGGAGTTGCCCCTGCATGCCTCAACCCAGATGAGTGTCCATAACGGGGCCGGGGTGAAGATGCTGGAGCGCATGGGATTCACCCGGGCGGTGCTGGCCCGTGAACTCTCGCTTGCTGAAATTGCTGAAATCCGCCGTCAGACCAGCATTGAGCTGGAACATTTTGTCCATGGCGCCCTCTGCTTTTCCATCTCCGGCCAGTGCCTGTTCTCCTCGGCCTTGACCGGCCTGAGCGGCAATCGAGGCCGCTGCGCTCAACCCTGCCGCCGTCGCCTGCAAAACCGCAAGCAGCCCGGTTACCATTTTTCCACCAGTGATTTGAGCGCCATTGAGCTTCTCCCCCAGTTGATCCAGGCCGGAATTTTCAGTTTCAAGATCGAAGGGAGGATGAAGAGCGCCGAGTACGTGGCCCGGGTGGTGGCGGCCTACCGGATGATGCTCGATGCCCCCGTCGATCAGCGCAAGGCCGCCCTTATAGGGGCCGAGGAACATCTGCAGCTCTCCTTTGGCCGTCCGGCCACCAGGGGCTTTCTCACCGGCTTTGTCGCCACCGGAATTGCCGATGCCGGTCAGCATGGAACCCTGGGCCGCCATCTCGGGGACGTGGTCTCGCTGCGTGGCGGCATGATCGGTTTGACCAGTGCCGAAAGGCTGCATGTGGGCGACCGGCTGCGCCTCCAGCCAAAAAATGATCAGGCCGGTACCGGCTTTACGGTGCGGGAACTTTTTCTGGAGCAGAAGAGGGTGAAGCTGGTTGCAGCCGGAGACTTTGTCTGGGTCAAGAGACCGGACAAGGGATTCTTCCAGGTGGGCGACGCGGTATTCAAGGTGGGGGGCAAGACGCTGTTCACCGCCAGCCCGGAGGCCTGTCGGGAACGCCTGGCCAAAGCGGTGCCGGCCCCCGCAAGTGAGGCCGATGAAAATCAGTGGGCGGCCTCTGCCGCTGAGGCCCGGGCCGCGCTCTTGCCGAAAATCCCGGTGCAGCCGGCAGCGATGCCGGAGGTCACGGTACGGGGACGGGATATTCAGGATGTCGGTCTTCTTGATGAGAACCAACAGGTGGCGCGTCTGGAGCTGCCGCTGAACTCCAGAAACATGACCGCCCTCAAAGGAGTGGAAAAAAGCTTGCGTCGGAATCAGGGCCGGTTGATCTGGGAGATCCCGGCCATGCTCTTCGGATCCGACTGGACGGAGTACCGGCGGGCGGTGCAGATGGTGCACGGCAAGGGATACCGCCACTTCAGGATCAACAATCTTGGCCATATCCCTTTGTTTTCAGGGCTTGCGGACGTGATCCTTGAGGCTGGCTTCCGCTGTTATACCTTAAACAGCCAGGCGGCCCTGGCCTGGCAGGAGCTGGGTCTGGCCGGGCTGACCCTGAGCCTGGAGGATGGGAAGAAAAATATCCATGACCTCACCCATCGTCCGCTGACCATTCCCCTGACCCTGACGGTGTACAGCGCCGTTCCCCTGCTCCTGTCAAGGATTCCCCTCAAGGGCCTGCGTTCCGGCAATGTACTTCATTCCGACAAGGAGGAGGAGTACCGGATTATCAGCGACAGCGGCCTGACCGAGGTTGTGAATGGCCAGGATTTTTCGCTGGCTGGCCGTCTGGGGGAACTGCGGGAGATGGGATGCGCTCGGATCATGGTCGATCTCAGCCATTGCGGCGCGGTTTCCGCCAGGGGAAAACAGGTCCTGGCGGCCCTGGCCTCGGATCAGCCCCTGCCGGATAGCTTCACCTTTAACTACGTCCAGGGACTTTCCTGATATCTCTGGGGGTCAGTTGCCCGGAGGGGTTTGCAAGGGACTGGTGAAGAACAATACAATTGAACGTGGCTTGTTCCTGATGGTTCATACTTCTGAGGATTGAGGACGTGATGAAAAAAAATGACATTGCCAGCGTATTGACTGATGTGTTCGATTACAGCAGCAGTAAAATTGTTCCCATCGGCCTGTTTGGTATATTCGGTTTTCCTCTCTTTTATTATTTCTGGGGAGTGCTGTTTCCGCAGCCCTATGAAAATCTTCCCCTGCGTCTGGTTGCCATGCTCTGTTGTTTCCCGTCCCTGGCCTATTACTGGTTAGCCAATCGCTGGAGACTCTATTTCAGTATTTATTTTTATTGGTGTATTACGTTTTTACTTCCCTTCTTTTTTACCTTTATGGCCATCAAAAACGGATGGACTCCCATCTGGGTGATGTCCACCCTGGTCGGGGCCCATCTCCTCTCTATGATTGTCTATAACTGGCTCGTCATCACCCTGATTGTTCTTATTGGTGCCTCCCTGGCCTGTGTGGCCGCGCTTATGACCGGAGTCGCGGCACCGTTTGAAGGTTTTCACCCCTCTTTTTTGCCTCTCTACGGATTTGTTATGATTACTGGGATGATTTGCGTGTACGACAGGATTGAAGATAAGAAGAAACTTGAGCAACTGGCCAATAAAGATGGATTGACCGGTATCAAAAATCGCCGCTGTTTTATGGAGATGGCCTCTGTGGAGATGGAGAGGCAGTTGCGCCATAGGGGGCAGTTATCCTTGATTCTTTTTGATATTGATCATTTCAAGAAAGTGAATGACAGGTATGGTCATGCCGTTGGTGATCAAGTCCTGCGAGAAGTAACATGCATCGCCCTCCAGTGTATTCGCAGGATTGATCTCTTTGGTCGCATTGGAGGAGAGGAGTTTGCCATACTCCTTCCGGGAACCAGGTTTGAGGAGGCCATGGATGTTGCGGAGAGGATTCGCGCCAAAATAGCCGGTACTGTTTTTCATTGCGGCAGCTCCATAAAGCTGCAGGTCCAGGTCAGTCTTGGAATTCATCTGGTGGATGTGGAAGGGCAGGGACTGGACGCGGCCCTGAAGATGGCCGATAACGCCCTTTACCGAGCCAAGCAGAGTGGCCGCAACAAGGTCTGCTGTTCTGGGGAGCACGGGATGTTGTAATCCATCCCCATATGAGCTGACAATTATCAAATTAGCCTCATATCATCTACTTATAGGATTTTCTTCACGACACAGGAGTTAGGAGAAAAAAATGAAGGTTCAAGTTCTTTTAAATGATGTCAATCACCGACTGTTCGGTATCAATTAGCCTATTTGGACGTCCGACCATTTTACCAGTCATCATCAATCAGATGACAATTATTGAGAATCTCGAGTGATTTTATTAGACGACACAATAAAAATGTTGTGGTATCTTGTTAGGAAAATTATTCAATAAAATTTTGATAACCTAACGATTGCTTGCCAGGAAAGAGGATCAGATGTCAATTCAAATAGAACCTTATAAATTGGTCCACGCAATTTGTGTTGTGTCATTCAATATGGACCATGATTTACGGTACAAAATCAGAGAAATTGAGCAAAGTTTTGTATCTGTTTTTTCTGCGCAGGTTCAGGCTATTGGGACAAATGTACCTGATATAGCTCCACCGGCGATACCTCGCTTTATGCTACAAAGCGGCCCCAAACAAATAGCTGTTTCTCAAATGACAGTACAAATTGAGTTAAATTTTAATGATCAAGACAAAAAATTTGATGAAACTTTGGAAATAATTCAGAAAAACTTTAAAAAATTCTGGAGTGGTGTCATTAAATTTAAGACCATAAATGAAGTCAAAGATATCGGTATGGTACTTACCTTAAATAAACCACTGAAAACTTCGCAAGCAGAGATTTCACAAAGGTTATTTGATCGATTCTTCAAAATTACTCCTCTTGGCAATGTTGCTAGTGCTGGTTTTCAGGTAGGTTTTCTGGACAATTCTGATCATATTTTCTATAATATTTCCGCTAATCACTACGAAATGCGTGAACTCATGGTAAATGGCGACAAGCCAAGTGATCCCACCATTTTTATTAATGATGTGGGAAACTGGCCGATAAAAGAATTAGGAATCGAGCTTAAGCTTGATGTGAACTCAAAGCCGATGCTTGAAGCAGCAATTGCAATTACCGAAAATATCGGGGATATGCTTTTCGACCGACTAAAGGAGCTGGCTAAAATATATAGCCAAAAACTTATCGATTGGTAACTCTGAGTTAAGGAATCATCAAATGATGGCAGCACAAGCAAAAATTATTAATAACAACAGTACGTCATCGCAATACAATGAAAAACCCGAAATGGTTTTTCGTCGTCATTTATCTGGAACTCAAACTCTAAATTCTCAGGTTCCAGATCTGATTGATTTATTGCTAAGTTTCGAAACAAATAGCTGTAATTACCAAAGTTCGGTAGAACGTGAGCATTACAAACAACAAATAAAGTCAATACCAGAAACCACTTCAGTTTTTTATTCCTGCCTTAATAAATGGAAGGAAGAGACAAAATTCACTTCAATTTTTTATTCTTGCCTTAATAAATGGAAGGAAGAGACAAGATTCACTTCATCGTTGATGGAGATCCTCATGCATCCATCATATCAGCGAATAATTGGACTTGGACCTAAAGTCATCCCTTTTATTCTTAGGGAGCTCAAAGATAATGGTGGACAATGGTTTTGGGCGCTGCAATCGTTGACCGGGGAAAATCCCGTAACATCGCATGATCAAGGGCGCACGCGTAAAATGGCAGAAGCTTGGCTTCAATGGGGAAGGGAAAAAAAATTGATTTGACCTTGCCAATTTTAATATAATAAATTTATCAGCCAATATGCCCACCTTGAAAGACTCTTTCCCTGACCTTAATGCAAATAACTATATCCAGACAAGTTCTGAAACTTCAGAGTATAACTGCATAGCATGGGCTGCGGAAGAGAATGACCGTTTCTGGTGGCCTGTCCCTAATGAGCAAGCATATTGGCCAGCAGGGGTTCGTCGTTCAGTTTTACTTGAATCATTTGTGGAGGCTTTTCAAAATTTGGATTACGAAATCTGCCAATCTGGTGAATTGGAAACTGATTACCAAAAAGTTGTGATCTACGTTGACAGCAATGGTCTTCCAACCCATATGGCTAGACAACTCGAAAATGGTTCTTGGACGAGCAAGCTTGGGCAGTATATAGATATAGAGCACTCTTGTCCAGAAGCACTTCATGGTCCAGAATACGGCACTGTAAGTACATATATGCGTCGTATTAAAAACGCACTTCCTTAAAGCCTCAATCCCGCTGATATACTTAGGATCAGAGTGATGTCGGGCTTCCAGAATAACAAGGTAATTTTTTCCGATCTGGACCAGGGTCAGTCCCATCCCCTTCCATTTTCAAATCATAAATGGAGTTTCCTGAAATTTTCCAGCCTTTCCCCTGACGGAAGGGTCGGGTTGGAGAAAACCAGACATGAAAACGGTTCATTGCAGCTTCCCTCAGCTCCAACCTCTCTTGCCAGGGGAGGGGAGTCTTCTTTACTGAGTGAGCCGGATATGGAATGCCTGATTGAGAGTTTCAGGAAGACCCTTATCCTTGCCAATAGCCATCACCGGTTTGTGAGTTTCAGAGAGATCTCCTTGATTTTTCAAGAATATCTTCCAAACTTGCGGTTCCTGACAGAATCCCGCGCCCCCCGCTTCCATGGGTATTTTTTTCAGCATTTATGAGGGAGGAACGGGAGAATCCGCTCCGATCAGGGGACTATGGCGTATTTTTTAACGCCGCCATGTTCTGGAGATCCTGCCTTACGGCGAGGATCTGGAGGAGTTCGTCGCGATGGTTCTGGGGCTGGTTGAGAAGGATCACAAAGGGCGCATCCCCTTGCTGCGGGATATAGCCGGCGTAGCAATAGACGCCGGTGAGTGTCCCTGATTTGAGGGGGAAGCCGTTTCTGACGGGCAGCAGGTCCTTGAAAGGGGCGAATTTCTGGAGGGCCAGGATCATCGCTTTGGGGCTGATCCGGTTTTGCCGGGAAAGGCCGGAGCCTTCGACCATCACCAGCTCCGCGTCCGACAACTCCAGGTCTTCGCCAATGAAAATCCGTAGCGCCTCCCGGCCCTTGTCCCAGGTGGCGGGGGTGCCGAAGCGATGAGAACCGCAGGCGAGAAAGAGCTGGTTGGCGACAAAGTTATTGGAGTATTTGAGGCAGAGCCGGAGCATCTCCGCCACCGTTTTTTCAGACCAGTAACTCAGCAGGGGGGTGGCATGGGCGGGAGTGGGCCGGACCAGGATGGTGCCGCGGACCTGAATCTGCTGCCTTGCCATCAGGGCCGCGAAGAGCTCGCCGCTGTAGCGCTGGGTGTTGGAGAGATTTCCGGTGGCGGGATAGGCGTTGACGTTGAGATGGTAGTGTCCGGGCGGCAGGCCCGTCCCGATCTTTCGCATCATCGGCAGAAAGGGGACTTTGGGGTCATCCGGGGAAACACTGTGGTCGGGGTTCACCCGGATGGCGATGGCATTGAAGTTCACGGCCAGGGCGCTGTTCCAGGCGTCATAGGGATTGCTGGTGTTATCGTTGCCGTCGGCCTGACCGTTGATGGCAAAGGCGCTCTCATCGAGGATCAGATTGTTTATCCGGCGAAGTCCCGAGTCATGGAGCTTCCGGGCAATGGCCCTGATATTTTCGGTGAGGAGAAAGGGGTCGCCATTGCCCTGGATATAGAGGTTTTCCTGGTCATCCCGGAATATGCGGGTGACAAAACGATGATCCGGCCCGAGGATGGTCAGGGCCCCCAGGCTGGTGATGATCTTCAGGGTTGAGGCCGGGACAAAGGGGACCTCACTGTTCTCGGCATCCAGTATCTCGTTATCCCTTGCCAGGGCATAGCCGCCCTGGTGGATATAGTGGCTGGCAGGAAGGGCCACGGAGGGCTCCTGACCGGCATGGAGCGGGCCGGGAATTCCCAGAGCGGGGCAGAAGAAGAGGACAGCGGCGAGGAACAGCGCCGCTGTCCGGGAGCGGGACCGATACATTATATCTGGGGCAGCCGGGCCAGGGATTTGGCAATTTCCTCTTCCGGATAATCATAGTTGAACAGATCGCCGGAGAAGTACTTGTCATAGGAGGCCATATCAATCAGGCCATGGCCGGAGAAGTTGAAGAGGATGGTCTTGGGTTCATCCTTATCCCGCATCGCCTCGATGATGGCGCCGCGGATGGCGTGGCAGGTCTCGGGAGCGGGGATGATGCCTTCGGTGCGGGCAAAGAGAACGCCGGCCTCAAAGCACTCAAGCTGATGCACCTTGATCGGTTCAATGATTTTTTCCCGGACCAGGGCAGAGACCACGGGGGCCATGCCATGGTAACGGAGGCCGCCGGCATGGATTCCCGGCGGAATGAAGTCGTGTCCCAGGGTGTACATATAGAGAAGGGGGGTGGTCTGGGCCACATCGCCAAAGTCGTAGGCCAGTTTGCCCATGGTCAGAGACGGACAGGAGGATGGCTCGACGCCGACAAAACGGATCTTCCTGCCTTCCAGATAGTCGGTGAGATAGGGAACGGCAAGCCCGGCAAAGTTGGAGCCGCCGCCGCAGCAGCCGACAATGACATCGGGATAATCACCGGCCAGCTCCATCTGCTTTTTTGCCTCAAGACCGATGATGGACTGGTGCAGGATGACATGGTTGAGCACGGAGCCCAGGGCGTATTTGGTATCTTCCCGGGAGAAGGCATCCTCAATGGCCTCGGAGATGGCGATGCCCAGGGAGCCGGCGGTGTCGGGATATTCCTCGCGGATCTTGCGGCCAATGCTGGTATCTTCGCTGGGACTGGAAACGATGTCGGCGCCGAAGGTCTTCATCATGGATTTGCGGTAGGGCTTCTGGTCAAAGGAGACCCGCACCATATAGACCTTGCACTCCAGACCGAACTTGCCGGCGGCAAAGGCCAGGGCGCTGCCCCATTGACCGGCGCCGGTCTCGGTGGCAAGCCGCTTCACCCCTTCGCGGGCATTGTAATAGGCCTGGGCCACGGCGCTGTTGGGCTTGTGCGAGCCCACCGGTGAGACTCCTTCATTCTTGAAATAGATCTTGGCCTTGGTGCCGATGGCCTTTTCCAGATTGTAGGCCCGCACCACCGGAGATGGACGCCAGATCTTCAAGACGTCCAGCACCGCTTCCGGAATGTCGATGAAGCGCTCCGATGACATCTCCTGCTCGAGCAGTCCCATGGGGAAGATGGCGCCGAGTTTTTCCGGGCCCATGGGGAGTTTGGTGACCGGGTCCAGGGGCGGCAGCAATCCGTTAGGAATATCGGGCACCACGTTGTACCATTGGGTGGGCATCTCATCATCGCGCAGAATTATTTTCTTGATCACGGTGTTCTCCTTTCATGGTGTTGAATAAGAGGGCTGGACTGGAGGCCAGGAAGGAATATAAAATGAACCTTCTCGGTAGCATATTCACGCTGAATTTGCAACGATTCTCAAACAGTATTGTGCATGGCGGATGGCTGGCCAGGCCCCATTCAGTCCACTGGCGCCTTTCCCTGAGACTTGGGTCTTTAAAAGAAAGTAGAGGTGCTGCCCAAGGGTGGATGGAGCCGGGTCAATACCAGCCAGCTCGCTGGCCCGTCAGGTGTGCAGGGATCGCGCCTTTGCCGGTGATGCCCGTTTATCAGGGTGGTTTTTTGGGCGGGGGGTGGGGCAAATCTGCCTGGCGGGAATGGGTTTGCTGTGGAAGAAAAAGAAAAAGGCGGTTTTTTCAAAGAAGAAAAAACCGCCTGTACCATAAAAGACTGGGGTCTTGCCCTGCCATGGGGCAGAACCGGAAGCAACTATTTCAGGATCTTGCCTAAGTCCTTGACCTGTTGAACCTGTTCTTTCACCGCGGCAACCTCCTTGATACCTGGAATGCCGTCCACCAGATCTTTGCCGCCTTTATCCACCTCGCTCAGGCCGTTTTTAAAGGATGAAATGGCCTTTCCCAGACCGGCTCCGATTTCCGGTAATTTTTTTCCGCCGAAAACGAGAAAGGCAATACCCAGGATAATAACCAGCTCAGGGGTTCCGAGACCAAACATATTCTACTCCTCAATGAATGTGGGGGGCGCTGCAAGCAAAGGACTGCCGGTCATCGATCAGGTGGCAGAGTCGTCTTTGCTGTCATCGTCCAGTTTTTTTTGCGCCTCTTCTTTTTTGGTGGCTTCCTTGAAGTTTTTGATTCCCTTGCCGATTCCCGAACCAATTTCAGGAAGTTTGCCGGCACCAAAGATAATAACAATAATCACCAGAATAATAACCAGTTCCGGCATTCCAAGTCCAAACATGTTTCTACCTCATGGGGTGAAGAAATGAAAAAAAGAGCAGAACCAGATACGATCAGCTTTTGCATGAATTTAGAGCAGTTCAGCTAGAAAGTCAATGATTTCTCGAGGTCAGGATGGTCCGACCAATCTCCTCCATGCGGGTCAGAATCGCTCCTTCATCCAGGGTCAGGAGCTGGCGGTGGCGCATGACCAGTCTGCCGTTAATAATGGAATGGATCACATCCGCGCCCCGGGCCGCGTAGACCAGATGCGAGGGGATATTGTAGAGGGGTGTGAGGTGCGGCTGATTGAGGTCAAGGACGATGATGTCCGCCTTTTTGCCGACGGTGAGGCTCCCGATGTCAGAATCTGCCTGTAGGCAGGATGCCCCGCCCAGGGTGGCCATGTGGAGTGTGGTCTCGGCGTCCATGACGGTGGGATTCATGGTGATGAGCTTATGGAGCTTGGCTGCGGAATTCATTTCGCCGAACATATCCACATCATTGTTGCTGGCGCTGCCATCCGTGCCCAGGCCCAGGGTGACCCCGGCGCGAAGGAGCCCTGCCACCGGCGCCGGGCCGGAGGCAAGTTTCATGTTCGACTCAGGGCAGTGCGCCACCTTGACTCCGTGGGCGGCGAGAATCCCGATCTCCCTGTCATCGACAACGACGCAATGCACCGCCAGCGTCCGCGGGTTGAGCAGTCCCAGTCTTTCCAGGTGCTCCACCGGGGTGCAGCCATGGCGTTCCCGGCAGAGGGTCACCTCCGCCGCGTTCTCGGAGAGGTGGATCACATAGGGGCAGTTGTGTTCCGTGGCCATTGCCCCCAGTCGCAGCAGAAGATCCGGCGAACAGGTGTAGACGCCATGGGGGTCGGCGGTGATGGTGATCAGGGGATGATCCTGGTACTGTCTGAACAGGTCTGCCACGTAGGCAAATCCATTTTCAAGCTCCCCGTAATTGGGTGAGGGAAAGTCATACAAGACCTCGCCGATCCAGGCCCGCATCCCGGACTGATGGGCGGCGCGGGCCACCTCGCCGGCAAAAAGATACATATCGCAGAAGCTGGTGGTGCCGGATTTGATCATCTCGGCCAGGGAGAGCAGGGTGGATTGGTAAACGATGTCAGGGCTGAGCCTGGCTTCGGCGGGAAAGATATGGTCTTCCAGCCAGGTCATAAGGGGCAGATCATCGGCCAGCCCCCGGAAACAGGCCATGGCGGCGTGGGTGTGGGTGTTGACCAGCCCCGGCATGATCAGGCCGTGCTCCTCATGGAGCCGCCGGGCATCCGGGTAGCGGGCCGCAAGTTCATCGGCCCTTCCCATGGCGATGATTCGATCTCCCCGTACGGCCACCCCGCCCCCGGCGATGGCATCCCGCTGGCGGGAGGTGGGCAGGAGCCAGCGACCGGTGATCAGCAGATCAGCCTGGTGAGCTGGCGGCATTGTCGTCAAGGGTGGTGGTATTTCCGGCATGGATTCTCCTGATAATTTCCCCAATAAGATGTTCAAGCTGAGGTTGGACGGCTATAGCGGCGGCGATGATTTCTTCCAGAATAATGGGCTGCATCCGCTCGGGATCATTGACATTGGAGATCACCGACAGGGCCAGAACATCCATGCCGCCGTGGCGGGCGACAATGATCTCGGGGATGGACGACATACCCACGGCATCGGCACCACAGGCCCGGAGCCAGCGGGTTTCCGCCGGGGTTTCAAGGCTTGGGCCGGGGATGCAGGCATAGACGCCGGTGATCACCCGATCCAGTTTGCAGGCCCGGGCGCACTCCTGGGCCAGGGCGATGAGCGCGGGGCCATAGGGCACCGAAAAATCGGGGAAACGGGGCCCCCAGCTCTCCACATTAGGGCCGCGTAGAGGGTTGTCGCCGAGCAGGTTGAGGTGGTCGCGGAAGATCATGATCGAGCCGGGGGCGATGGCCGGATTGAGCCCGCCCGCCGCGTTGGTCAGGATCAGGGTGCGGACGCCAAGCAGGGAGAGGACACGGATGGGAAAGGCGACTTCTTTGCTCGTATAGCCTTCATAGCAATGAAAACGCCCCTGCAGAATAATGACCGGAATTCCGTGCAGATGGCCGACAATCAGGTTGCCCTGATGACTGCTCACCGTCGAGGTGGGAAAGTTCGGGATTTCGCCGTATGACAGGGTCAGCGCGGCCTGCACCTGTCCGGCCAGACCACCCAGTCCCGTTCCCAGCTGGATAACGATGGACGGGATAAAGGGCAGCCGATCTCGCAGGAAACCGACGCATTCGTCCACGTGTTCGAAATAATGATTTTTTTCTGTCATTTTTGCATATCGCTGGCTGCTGCTGAAAGGCGTGTTTTTGAGTCTCTCGGGGTCTCTCTTTGAAATCAAACGACAAAGGCCCTTCTTGCGAAGAGCCTTTGTTGCGGCTGGTTTGGATGAGTGAATTAAACCAGTTCCAGGGCGCTGAAGAAGTAAGGAATCTCGAAGGCAGCGGTTTCAGGGGCGTCGGAGCCGTGCGAGGAGTTCTCCTCGATATTGACGGCAAAATCCTTGCGGATGGTTCCCGGCTCAGCATTGGCCGGGTTGGTCGCGCCCATCAGGGTGCGCCAGTCGGCGATGGCATTTTCCTTCTCGAGGCAAAGCACGATCACCGGGCTGCGGGACATAAAGGTGCACAGGTCGTTGAAGAAGGGGCGTTCTTTGTGCACAGAGTAGAAGCCTTCAGCCTGGGTTCTGCTGAGATGGATCTTCTTCATGCCGACAATATTGAAACCCTTTGATTCAATGCGGTCCAGAATTTTACCGGCCAGCCTGCGCTCCACTGCGTCCGGCTTGATGATTGCGAATGTACGTTCCATGTGTTCCTCCGATGGGTGTTTAAAATTATCCTGATTTCAGGTTGAGCTTAAATTGAGAACGTTCTTGATAGCACTCCAGCCCGAAGGTTGTCAAGTTTTTTGGCCGGCGGTTCGTTCATGGACTGATTCATTCCCCTTTATCTGTGCATGAACAAAATAAAAGACGGAAAATGGTTCTGTCCTTTTTCATCGAAATCTGACGGATAGAATTCTGTGCTTTCTCTTGCTGCCGCCAAGGCCCACGAGAACCATCACCGCTGCAATGAACTTTGTTCGAAGGACGCAACTGCAAGTGGTTCTGTTGGCCTGATTTTCAGTAAATTTTGTCTTGATTTGTCATGCTTCCTATGGCACCATGTAATTACTGTAATCACAATACCACCGTTAACCTTAGAACTGTCGGTGCCGCCATGGATAATACGTTACGCTCCAGAGATATTAAGATAGTGCATATAGGCAACTCTCTTGGAGTTCGCTTACCCAAAGCCCTGTTGCAAAAATACGGTTTCACTCATTCCCTGATTCTGGAAGAAACCGCCCAGGGGCTTCTCCTTCGAAAAAAGCAGGACGACAAACTCTCCTGGACTGACACCTATAAAGCTATGGCGAACGAGGATGAAGACTGGAATGAATATGACCAAACCATCCTTGACGGATTTGAGGAGGACGACTTTGACGCCTAAGCGATACGAAATCTATTTTGCAGATCTGAACCCGACCCTCGGCAGCGAAATCAACAAAATCCGACCGGTCGTGATAATCAGCGATGACGCCATGAACAAATATTTAGAAACGGTTGTTATTTGCCCGATAACTTCAAAAATCCACCAAACATGGAGAACACGCCTTCAGATTTCCTGTACCGGCAAACAGGCTGAAGTTGCTGTCGATCAGATACGAACAATCAGCAAAGCACGGCTAAAGAAAAAAATTGATGAGTTACCTGCTAATAATGCTTCACAGTTACGCAGAATCATTACAGAAATGTATGGTGAATAGCACCCCTTCCTGATCTCTGCAAACATTGTGGCCGGTACGGTTACTATGGATGAAACCACGCACGGATTCTCCCGCAAGGTGATTGACCGTGCCCTGACCATCGACTTCGGCGAATTTTTCCGAAATGATTACGGACAGTTTTTTGCGCCGGAGAACCGCCCGAAGACGTTTGGCTTCCCCGTTCTGTCGCAGATACCCCCTAAACGATCTCTCCGGTGTGAAAGCTGATCCGGACGGAGAGCGAACCATCAACCTGCTCGAGGCCGTTAACGGAATCTTCAAAGATACCCCGTTTGTCTTGGCCCATCGCGCCTTGAACGAGGCTCTGCTGTCGGTGGTCTGCTTCAATCCTTCTGATGACGCACAGCTTCAGGCGGTCTGGGACGATTTCCTGATGATGAAGCTGCTGCCGAGGATATGTCCCTGGTTCTTTCCGGTTACCTGGAGTTAGCTCTCTTCACTGATGAGAAAGCGATAGATCAGAGCGCCAAGGATCCCGCCAATGATGGGAGCCACCCAGAACAGCCAGAGCTGGGCCAGCGCCCAGTCGCCGACAAACAGGGCAACCGCGGTGCTGCGGGCAGGGTTCACCGAGGTGTTGGTGACCGGGATGCTGATCAGATGGATAAGGGTCAGGCAGAGGCCGATGGAAATAGGGGCAAAACCCTGCGGCGCCCGTTTGTCGGTGCTGCCCATAATGACGATGAGAAACATCATGGTCATGACGACTTCACTGATGAGAGCCGCAAAGAGGCTGTAGCCGCCCGGCGAATGGGCGCCATAGCCGTTTGACGCAAAGCCGGCGGAGAGTTCAAAGCCGGCCTTGCCGCTGGCGATAAGGTAGAGAACACCACCAGCGACAATGCCGCCTAAAACCTGGGCGGCAATGTAGGGAACCAGCTCTTTTGCCGGGAAGCGACCGCCGGCCCAAAGGCCAAAAGACACGGCCGGGTTGAGATGACATCCGGATATGTGGCCGATGGTAAAGGCCATGGTGAGGACGGTCAAACCAAATGCCAGCGCCACCCCTAAGTGTCCGATGCCGAGATTTGGAAACGCCGCCCCTAAAACCGCACTCCCGCACCCGCCCAGGACCAACCAGAAAGTTCCAAAAAACTCCGCGCCATACTTTTTCATTCCTTCCTCCTTTGCTTTGCTGTCTTGATTATGATGTGCAACGGTGAATTGAGTTCTGACTCCGTTGCGTTTGCTGAATAAAAATGGAGTAGCCCAGCCATTGATCGGGATGGGTTGGGTGGCCTTAAAGCCCGGGCAAGAACTCCAACGACCATCATATAATGGCAGGAGAGAGTCCTGGTCACCTGGGGTTATCCGTGAATATGGGCAAAGCTGTCTCTGCGTCTGTCATACTGGCGGGATGTCTGGCATCTGATCCTTATGACAACTGCAGTCTCATGAACGCGCCAAGAATACTCCAGTTGTCATCGTCCGGGCAAACCAAATCATACTCTGGGACTATTTTTTCTCCTGGGGAATTGCTGAGGCCTCAAATCCATAGGCACGCAGGATCTTTTGCCCTTCGGGAGACAAGATAAACATGGCCAGTCGCCATGCCTCAGTGGATGCACTATTCCGGACTAAAAGGCCGTAGTCGGCGCCCACAGAAAGATTTGCCGGGATCCGGACGATTTTCAGGGATTGGAAATCTTTTTGGGCCAGGACAGCGTTGGTGCAATAGGTGAGGAAGATGTCCGCCTTCTTCTCGGCCATTACCCATCCATACTGGTTCCGTCCTTCCGGAGCCTTGGCACTGTCTGGACCGCCAGTGAGCTGGAGTGCCTTTTCGGAAAGTGATGTGAAGTTCCCTGCCTTAATTGTGTCGGCCTTTTTAAAGAGTTCCCAGGCATAGTCTCCGCTTGGGTCTGCTTTCGGGGTTGACGTGCCCACTCGTATGTCCTTGTCCAACAGGGTATTCAGGAAATTCTCTGATGTTACTTCAACATTGGACTGAGCCACAGCGCAAAGTTGATTTCGGGTAAAGAGGACAACCGGACTTCCCCATTTGCCGGAGGCAAGCGCTTGCGGATGATCCATGTCGGCAGAAGCGAAAACATCAGGATTCTCGCCTCCCTCGATGGCCTTTCTCAACAGGCCGCTGGGGCCGAATTTTGTGGAAACTTTTGTCGTATAGCTTTTTTCATAGGAGGCCGCTATCTCGCCCATGGCTTCTTTCAAACTTCCAGCAGCATAAAGGGAGAGGGATTCAGCCGATACGGACCAGGGTGATGAAAGCACTAGTAGAGCTGCTAATGTTGCAATTTTATTGAAAATTTTCATTATTTTCTCCAAAGTAATTGGAATGGATCGTCTCTCAAGCAGAAAAGGCCAGGATGATTCAGGACTTATTCTACCCCATGAAGTCTTGGTGTCCTTTGAAAGACAATGGTTGTCGGATCATTCTTTGTTTCCCGGAAAATCGCATTTCCCTAGAAGCTTATATATGCTGTGGAAAAAAAATACAATGATGCCGTAAAAAATACTGGGAATGTATGGAACTGTTCGAAAATAAAGATGAAGTGAATGAAAAGAACTACACTACTCTGGTCGCGTCCTGAAAGAAACCGGGTTGGCCATCATTCAGTGAAGTTGGCAATGGTTTCAATTCACAGGCAAAACCTGACCTTGAGACTGTTCGGACTTGACGCATAATCTGCCGTGCTCAAGGTGCAGTTCGTCATGGGCCAGGCTGCGTCCTTGGGCCAGATAATGGGTGGAAAAGATAATTGAGGCGCTCTGCTCCCGGTTGATCCGGTCAAGAATCTGGATGATTATTTTCTGATTCTCTTCATCTACATTGGCACAGGGTTCGTCACAGAGGAGCACTTCCGGACGAACGGCAAGGGCCATCGCCAGAGCAACCCGTTTGGTTTCACCACCGGAAAGTTTTTCGGCCGCTGCTTTGAAAAAATCCTCCATGCCGACCAGGGATAACACTTCATGGACCCGATCACTCCTTTCCTGGCGCGCCACACCCCGCACTTTCAGCCCGAATTCGACATTCTTCCAGACCGGGCCGGTGAAAAGGATCGGATACTGATCAACCAGCACCACTCGCCGCCGCAAGGCAAGCAGGCCTTGCTTGCTGGAAGTGACCTGTTTCCCGCAAAAGTCGATTTCGCCTGCCGTTGGCCGGTCAAGGAAGGCAAGGATGTTGAGCAGCCTTGTCTTGCCCGCACCGTTTGGACCGATAAGGGAATAGATTTTACCGGATTCAATGGCAAGATGCGGCAGATCCAGGACCTTCCGCCCCTTGAATTCCCGGGTCACACCCCGCAGTTCATACAACATCACTCTCGATCCTTCCCTGGAAAAAATGAAAGAGCATGTTCAGCGCGAAGGCGATGGTCATCAGGGTCAGCCCCAGTGCCACTGCCAGCACGAACTCGCCCTTGTCGTATTCAAGCGCCATGGCCGTGGTCATGGTCCGGGTAAAGCCCCTGGCATTGCCGCCCAGCATCATGCTGATACCAATCTCAGCAATCACCCGGCCAAAGGCGGCAATGATCGCGGCGCAGATACCAAAACGCGCCTCCCGCAGAATGACAAGGGCCACCTGGGTGTCGTTGGCCCCAAGGGTCATGGCCGTTTTGCGGTATCGCGAGTCAATGCGACTGATGGCCGCGAGAACCAGAGAGGTGACCAGGGGGGTCACCAGAATAACCTGCCCGATAATCATGGCCGTCTGGGTGTAGAGCAGATCGAGGGAGCCGAACACTCCCCGGCGCGAGATAAAGGCATAGACCAGCAGGCCGATGACCACGGTGGGCAGGGCCAGCAAGGTGTTCAGGATGGTGAGGAGCAGGCGCTTGCCGGGAAAATTGCCGTGGGCAATGAAAAAGCCGGCGGGAACCCCGAACAGGGCGGCTATAAGAGTGGACGTGCCGCTGGTCATCATTGATATCCAGACGATATCGAGCAGCTCAGGGTCGCAGGCTAAAAAAAGCAGGAACGCTGATCGAGTGCTGTCAACAAGAAGATCCATCGGAGCCGGGTCGGTAGGTGAGCGGTGTTCCCGCTCCAGGCTAAAAAAGGGGGGGGAGTGTGCTGCCACACTTTATTCCCCCCCGAAAATATCAATCAACTATTTGATGACGTCAGGAAAGAACAGTTGTTTCCCTTCCAGGAGAAAACCGCCGATCAGTTTCTGGCCGGGCTCGCCGGTAAGCCAGTTGACAAACTGCATGGTCATATCATACTGGACATGGGGAAACTTGGCGGGATTGACCGGAATAATCCCGTAGGGGTTGGCAAGATCGGCATCACCTTCCACCAGAATTTCCAGGCCGATGGCTGGTTTTTTCCCGTATTTATAGGCGATATAGGTGCCGCGGTCAGAGAGGGTGTAGGCCTGTTTTTCATCGGCGAAGGTCAGGGTCTTGCCCATTCCCTGGCCGATGGAGAAGTACCAGGCTTCAGAATTGGCAGGGCTCTTGCTGGCAACCTCCACATCCTTCCCGTCTTTGGCCATGGTGATTTTCTTGTCAGCCATGGCAACTCCGCTTGCCTTCCACACTTCGAGTTCCTTGGTATGGGTGCCGCTGTCATCTCCCCGGGAAATAAAGGGGGCCTTGGCCATGGCAAGCTTTTTCAGGGCCGCCGGAGAATCCTTCATTCCCTTGATCCCTGCCGGATCAGCCGCAGGCCCGAGCAGAATAAAGTCATTGTGCATGACCGGATAGCGTTTGGTGCCGAAACCGTCCTGCACAAATTTCATCTCGCGATCCACGGCATGGACAAAAATAACATCGACGTTGCCGTCTTCACCATCTTTAATGGCAGCTCCCGTTCCCTTGGCGATGACCTTGACCTTGATGCCGGTATCCTTTTCAAAGGCCGGAAGCAGGATGTTGAGAAGCCCCGAGGCCTCGGTGCTGGTGGTGGTGGACATCTTCAAGACCTTGTCTTCGGCCTGGGCCGAGGTACCAAGAACCGAGCTCAAGAGACAAATACCTAATAGTGCCAATAATCGTTTCATCATGTTCTACTCCTTGTTGGTTAAATTATCTGGATACAGCATGGTCCCACTGAGGGAGAGATCATAGCCGGAAAATGACTGCGCAAGATTCTTGAACTCTTGATCATGGAGGAGGCTGATAAAATTCTGGATTCCTCGTTCCAGGAAGCGGTCACGGCTGATCAGCAGATCAAACCGCTCCCAGCGCAGGGAAATAAAGTCAAGGTCAAGCAGACCGGCCACGGCACGGATGGCCGGGGCCGCATCCGCGCGACCGGAAAGCACCTCAAGTCCAGCGTCAAGATGGCGGGGAACTACATCATGGTAGCCGGCAATATCGGAGGCCGAAATGGCTGATCGTGAAATCTCATAGTCCAGCAGAAGGCGGGTGCCGGTGCCCAGTTGTCGATTGACGATGCGCACGTCGTCTCTCGCGAAATCACTCACCGACCGGATTCCCTTGGGATTCCCCTTGCGAATCAGGATGCCCTGTTCCCGCTGGCTGAAATTGACGAATATCGGGGCGCGATCCAGCTCCTGGTCAGCAAAGTCAAAGTTGTACTCATTCTTCTCATCCTGGAGGAGATGACAGACACCGATATGGCAGAGGCCCCGGCGCAGACTGGTCAGTCCACCCATGCTGCCGAGGTTGGCGAAAAATGCCACCATGTCCTTGCGTTTGGAGTGATACAGGGAAAGAGCCCTCTGGAAAAGAAGGTCGTCGCTGCCGGCGATGAGAAGGACGCCGTCATCGGTGGAGAGGGCGATATCCGATCGTTTGTAATTGATGACATGGGAGTCGAGCCATTCTTCCACCAGACGGAGGGGAAACAGCCATTTACCGGTAACCTTGGTGGCCGGTAAACCCTTCTCGTTGACCAGTGAATAGACCATCTTCTCATTGACGTTAAGCAGATCGGCAACTTCTTTGGTGGATAAAAGTTTAGGCATCTGGATGGACTTCATAGCGTTTATTCGGTTTGAAAGGAAGGATGAGCTGTTTCATAATCATTGATGGATTTCTTTGTCAACAGTTTCCAGCTTTGATGGCGCTCACCTCCGGTAAGGCAGGAAAAGCGGTTCAGGCCTTTTCCTGCCATTGTTCCAGAACCTGGAATCAAAAAATACATGCAGACGGAGTGGAGCCCAAGGAAAACAGGACCATCACGAAGAGAGGCCCCTGCTCTTCTCATACCTGCGGAGATCCAAGGGTATTCCATTCGCACTCGGCCATGGGCGTAAAGCCGTTTTCCTGGAGGAGAATATCCAGATGGGCAAGGGTGATGGCGATGAGGTCGGCAGGGCTCTGGTGCAGTTCCGCCGGACGACTGCTGGTCACCAGGTATCTTTGGCATTGGCTACAGGTGAAGGCGGTGTCCTCTTTGTTTCCAGCAACAAAAAGATAGCTCGTATCAGCCGGGTCTTCATGCTCGCAATGGGGGCATTGCAGGCGGGGGAACTTCCATTCATGACCGCACTCACCGCATTGCAGCCACCTCTGGCCATGTTCTCTGAGGATGGCCAGATGCGGGAAAGTGCCGCATACCGGACAATAGCCCTTGCTCCAGGAGAGAGGGGCAAGCTCGTCGGCCATATCCCGGGCTATTCTGGTGAGCAGAAACCGACCCAGGAATCTCAGAAAAAGGAGCAGAATCTCCAGCTCCATGGCGAGCTCGACGGCACGGGCCGTGAGCTGGGCATCATCGTCCAGCTCGGACAAAGTGATAAGGGAGGAGCAATCGACCCTCCCATCGGCGATCAGACTGGAAAGGGCAGTCATACTCCTGGCTGCATTGGGGAATCCCAAGGCGATGGCCTGGGCTACGGCCAAACCGGCACTTTGCCAGGGATCTTCAGGGGAAAAAAGCGAGCCCTGCTCGCTGAGAGGCTTGCCGTCATGGTACTGGATTGGATCAACCGGGATTTTTTTGGGGTCCTCCTGCACCTCCATAAGCCAGCGGCTTCTGCCCATCATCAGGGGACCGAAGGCATTAAGCAGACTGGCGATATGGGGGAGAGCCGTGCGAGCCTGCTCTATTTCCTCTGCCAGTGTTTCGATATCGTCATTGCTGCTTACCATGATAAAAAACCTTTAAGAGATATTGTTGACTTGATAAAAACTCCATTGGCTTGACATGCAAAAGACCGGGGCGTTTGCACACCCCGATCCTTTGTATCATGCAGAGGGATTCCAAACAAACCCTCACACCTTAATGGATATGGAAAGGATCAACAACGTCCTTTTTTGGAACACTTTTCTTCACCATAGACCACCAGGGTGCCATCCTCTTCCATCTCTTTCAGCCATTTTGGGTGCTGTTTCTTGACCCAGGCCTTTGTAACCCAGCCGGTGAACATGGCAGGGGCTGAACCGGGTGCACCAACGGTGACCAGATACAAATGGATAAAGAAGAAGGCGAAAATAATCACGAAGCCCAGGGCGTGCAGGACATACATCATCCGGACCAGCGACACCGCAAAACTGAAGGGAAACCAGATGATCAGCCCGCTGACCACCATAACCGCGCCAAACAGGGCGACCGCCAGAAAGAACATCTTCTGGCCGGGATTGTACTTGCCCACCTCCGGCATATTTTCAACATGCCAGAGATAGCCGCCACCCGCCATGATCCACTGCCAGTCCTCAGGGAAAGAGAACAGGCCGGCTTCTTTCCACCACATACCGATGGTAAAGACCAGGCTGATGGCGAAAAAGATTCCGCCAAAATTATGGATCGTCTTCAGATTTGCCATTCCCCCAACCATGGTGCCGATCCCATTTAAGGAGTGAAACATCATTCCCATACCGGTAAGGCACAACAGGAGGCAGGATAATGCCACACACCAGTGCACGACGCGTTCAAACGGGCCAGTGGCCTTAATCATTCCTTTTTTCATGATTTGTTCCCTCCTTCACAGGTGGTTTCGTCGTCCGGGGTTTTGGGACCGTGTGTTATATAGTGGAGGAAGCAGCCAGCCACGACAGCACCGGCAGTCAGAAGTGCAGCCGGTTTGAGGACATCTTTCCAGATAATCATTTCCAGCGGTACCTTGGGGTCCACCGGCAGATGGTCATAGACGTCGGCCCTTTCCGGCAGAACATAGACAACATGGGTACCATTAACAAACTTGTCGCCATACACATTGGCGTCTCCACCCAGTTCCGCCGCCCTGGCGTAGGCCTTTTTGATCATCGCATCCTTTGCTCCGATCTGCAGGGCCCCGGTGGGGCAGGACAGAACACAGGCCGGTGGTTGATTGACCTGGAGACGGGTGTAGCAGAGATCGCATTTGGCGATCTTATTGGTTTCAGGGTCATACTTGGGTACGCTGAAGGGACAGGCGGTGATGCAGGCCTTACAGCCAATGCACTTGTCGGCATGCATACTCACCGAGCCAAACTCCGTATGGTACAGGGCACCGGTGGGGCAGACCTTGATACAGGCCGCATCGGTGCAGTGCATACAGCCGTCCTTGCGGAAAAGCCAGTTGACCTTCCCGTCTTTCTTTTCGTGCTCCTGGAAACGGATCAGGGTCCAGGTATTCCACTGGAGATCCGGTGGATTCTGGTAGCTGCCGAGGTTTCTGGTCCGTTTGGCCGGCAGTTCGTTCCATTGTTTGCAAGCCACCTGGCAGCCGCGACAGGCAGTACAGCGGGACAGATCGATTAATTTTACGAGTTCCTTTTTCATATTCTCTCTCCCCCTTAAGCCTTACTGACGTTAACCATGAATGCCTTATACTCGGGACAGAAAGTATTGGGGCAGCCAATGGAAGGCGTCAGATAATTGGCCGATGCGTCAGTAGCGTCTTCCGGGAAGCGCCAGCCATAATTGAACGGCATACCTACTTCATGGACGGTTTTGCCGTCGATTTGGAATGGTACCAACCGTTTGGTAACCATGGCAACACACTTCAATTCACCACGGATGGAGGCAACCTTGATGGTCTCACCATTTTTAATTCCCAGGCTTTTTGCCAGTTTTTCTCCAATCTCGAGATAGGCTTCAGGCATCATCTCCAGAAGCCATGGCTGCCAGCGGGTAAAGCCGGAGCACCAGTGCTCGGTGGCGGAGTATGTCGTACAGACAAAGGGGTACTTGCTGTCCGCATTGGCCACCTTGTCAAGATCACTCTTGAAGGGTGTGACGGCGGGATTGAGCGACTGACCTGACATCAGATTTTTGGCGAGTGGTCCCTCCAGAGGTTCATAATGTTCCGGGAAGGGGCCTTCGACCATGCCTGGTCCAAATATAGCTCCGACGCCATCAACCTTCATGATAAAGGGCATTTTCCCCTTTTCTTTATTGGCCATTGGCGGCGCGGGGCCATCGGGAACATCTCCCACCCATTTATCTCCCACCCATTCCAGGAGCTTCATATTTGGATTGTAGGGCTTGCCTTCGAGATCGCAGGAGGCGCGGTTGTAGATAATACGCCGATTGAGCGGCCAGGCAAAGGCCCACTCGGGATAAAGGCCAAGACCCGTTGGATCTTCCTTGCCCCGCTTCGCCATCTTGTTCAGACCCTTCTGGTCAAAACTGCCGGCCATAACCCAATTGCCGCTGGAGGTGGAGCCGTCGGCCATCAGTTTGGCAAAAGTCGGGACAGTTTCACCCTTCTTGTTTTCTTCCTTGGCGCCGGTTACCGGGTCGATGATGGTCACATCCTGAGTGTAGTGGCCATTGATCTGCTTGGAGACCTTCAGCGCATCAAACTTCCCGGACGCATCCCGGTAATCCCACTTGAGATTCAGGATCTGTTCCGGGAACGCTCCGCCTTCCTTCTTGTAGAGTTCACGAAGGGTGTCCATGAGTTTCATGGTGATGTCACCATCGGCCCAGGCATCTCCCGGCGGATTGGCAGCCTTGTAGCGCCACTGCACCAGGCGGCCGGAGTTGCTCTGGCTGCCTTCCTTTTCCATGCTGGCGGCAGCCGGCAGGAGGAAGACCTCGGTATCGATGGCGTTTGAATCAACGCCTGGAGCCTTCCAGAAGGAGGCCGTCTCGTTATCGAAGATATTGACGTTGACCATCCATTTCAGTTTTTCCAGACTGCGACGCACCTTGGTGCTGTTCGGTGAGCTGACCGCAACGTTGGAGCCATAGGCAAAGAAACCCTTGATTTTGCCGGCATACATGGCGTCGTAGGTGTGAAGGATGGAGTAATGTTTGCCGTCGTCCAGCTTGGGCAGCCAGGAATAGCCGAATTCGTTCTCGGCTGTCGCCTTGTCACCCCATATGGCCTTGAGGAAACTGACGGTGTATTTGGGGTAGTTCTGGTACCAGTTTACTGACTGAGGATCGGTGGACTTGGGGGTATATTTTTCAATATACTTGGCCAGGGTGTCCACAGGTCCGGAGGGCATCTTCAGATATCCGGGGAGGATGTTGTAAAGGATGGCATGATCGGTGGACCCCTGGACATTGGGCTCGCCGCGCAGGGCGTTGATCCCGCCGCCGCAGACGCCCATATTGCCAAGGAGCAGCTGGATGATGGACATGGCGCGGATGTTCTGGCTGCCCACGGTATGATGGGTCCAGCCGAGGGCGTAACATTCGGTTCCGGCCTTGTCTTTGGCACCGGTGGCGCCGTACTCGTTATAGACCAGGAGCAGATCTTCCTTGGAGACACCGGTGATCGACGAAACCATATCCAGGGTATAGCGGTCATAATGCTTCTTCAGCATCTGATAGACGCAGTGGGGATCCTGAAGGGTGTAGTCGCGGATGGGAATCCCCGCCTCGTCTTTCATGGTGGTCCAGGTATCTTTTTTATAGCTGCGTTTCTCGGCATTATATCCGGAGAAAAGGCCATCCTTGAAGCTGAAGTCAGGATTAACGATCTGCGAGGCATTGGTGTAATACTTCACGTACTCTTCCTGGATCATGTTGTTGTCGATGATGTGCTTGATCATACCGCCCAGGAAGGCGATATCGGTACCGGAGCGCAGGGGTACATGATAATCGCAACGGGCTGAGGTGCGGGTATAGCGGGGATCCACATGGATGATTTTGGCGCCCCGGTCCTTGGCGCGGAGAATCCACTTGAAGGCGATGGGGTGATTTTCAGCGGCATTGCTTCCCATAATGAGGATGCAGTCACTGTTCTTCAGGTCTATATAATGATTTGTCATCGAACCACGACCAAACGACTCTCCCAGAGCCGATACGGAAGGGCTGTGTCAGACGCGGGCCTGGTGATCGATGTTGATAAGGCCCATGGCACGGCAGGCGACACTCAAGGTCCAGCATTCTTCGTTGTTGATGTTTGAGGTACCGTAGTGGGCGATGCTCTCGACGCGGTTGACCAGCTCGCCCTTTTCGTTGTGGGTGATGAAATCCTTGTCGCGTGTGTCCTTGACCAGACGGGCGATGCGTTTGAGGCTCCAGTCCCAGTCCTTCTCTTCCCACTTATTGCTTTTCGGGGCCCGGTAGAGAACCTTGCGCAGGCGGTGCTGGTTGACCTCGGTCATCCCGAAGAGACCGGCACCTTTGGCGCAGAGGGATCCTTCGTTGATCGGATGGTCCGGATCACCTTCAATGTTGAAGATCTTGCCGGTCATCTTGTCGGTGCTGCAGATCAGGCTGCAGCCCACCGAACAGTAACAGCAGATCGTCGTCGACTGTCTGGCCATGCGGACTTGATCCGTCTTGTTGAGCTCTGCGGCATGCGCCTTGAGAGCGGTGAGATCCAGTCCGAGCGAGGACAGGGCGACACCTGATCCTATGGCTCCGGACATGGACAGGAATCTTCTCCTGCTGATTTTCATACGGCCTCCTTGTGCGGTGATGGGGATGTTGCGAGGAAATCAGTCAATGGCATATGATGGAAGCCCCATCGTATGCCATTGACTGATTTCCGGTATCAGCCTGATATACAGACATTGGAATATTTTTATGACCGACCCGGGGGGTTAAAACCATCTCCTCGAAGGGCCTCAACGTCGTCCCGAGTAATCTCGATCCCTGCCAGAAAGCGGGGAATGACCTGGTCAATAAGCGATTCTACGAGTTTCCCCTCGCAGGTGGCCTCAAAGCGGAGAACGGGAATGGGGCCGAGCCAGGAACAGGAAAAAAACTCTCCCGGATATACCCTAAGGCCTTGGGTGCCGCTCTGAGTTTGCAAGGCATTCAGCAGGGTCGTGTATGGTTCAGGCGCAAGGCTATGCACCAGGGCAATCATATCAGCGCCGTAACGGATACTTTTATGGATTGCGGCAAGGGCGGAGTCAATATCCGCAGCAACGTATTCCAGACGAAGAATGGAGCTGCCGAATTCCTTGAATTTTTCGCTGAGAAGGGGGGTTATCATATCATCCTTCCAGTTGCCCGGCGCAGCTCTGCCGACAGTTACGATCCCGACACGGAACTGCTTGAAGGGTACAACGTCGATGATCGGGCGATGCTGGTGACAGATGTCTTCCACCTGTTGCAGCTTTTCCTCTCCGATCCTGGGTGAAACCCTCTGCAACCTGGCCACAACCTGACTTTTCAGAACGACTTCATTGTTCGGTAAGGACTGGCAAATGACGGCATCAATACCGTGAATAAGGCCCATCGCCTGTTCATTCACCAGGAGTAAGCCATCCTGGGCAGCCCTTAAACAGACCACCCCCTGTCCGGACTCAGGCACGGCGATACCGCTGCCGGCGGCAAGCTCTCCCAGCCTCAAGAAGGAATCGTGGCTGGTGGAAAGTCCGTCTTCAAAACTGAGGACACAGACATGCTCTCTCCCGACATTAATCACCTGCCCGTTATTCCCGGCTGGGTGACGGGAAACGGCAGAGGCGGGTGAAGCTGGACCATAACCGGCATGAAGGCTCTGGTACTCTTTCTCTGGTATAAAATCGATCATCAAAGAATCTTTCCAGGAAAAAATTGACGGTGGAAATGAGCGAAAACCTAACTATCCAGGGATGTCATTCTTCACAACTTTTGAGAATGGTATAGTTTCTATTCATGCAAAAACAATAAATTTCCTTATGACAACGAATAACAACCTATACGGATATGTACCTTGTCTTATTTAGTTTTTTTTGTAAGCAAAGGGCTTACAGCGCTGTAGGAAAGCTTGTTACGCGGAGGGCAGGGGAGGGGGTGGTGCGGCGGAGATATCTCAGGAGATGCCGGCGGGTGAGCTCTCTGGACTTTCGACACAGTTCCTCCCATGCAGTCCATGGCAGGGGAGGGAATCCTGCTTGAGCGACGGGAACATGGAGCGTTCCACCGTCCCGATCCGGGATCAGTGGGCCATCCCATCCCCCTTGGCCAGGGTAATCAGGGTGATTTCGCCGGGGCAGTAACAACGCAGGGGGATGCTGGAGGCACCGGCGCCCCGGCTGGTGGAGCCGGTCATCGTCTGATATTTCCATGTGCCGGAGGCGGTGTAGCGGGGGGCCCGGGAGTTGGTGAAGATGGGACGGTGATCGGGCAGACAGATATGTCCGCCGTGCCAATGGCGAGGGGTATCCGCCGGGTTCAGAACTCGCCGGGCGGCCTTTACTCCCCCCTCTTCCGGCGCTTGAGGGCCTGATAAAAAAGCAGCCCGTAATCGCCGGCCGCAATGGCGCTGGCGAGAACGGTGAGGATCAGAACAAGAGGGATTGCCGCCGGCAGCAGGGCCACGGTGAGGAGAAGGAGAAATTGGCCGGCGGTGGCCAGTTTGCCTGACCAGCGTGCCCCCATATCGCGGAATGCCCCCCAGGAGCCGATGGCCGCGGTGTAAGCGGCGGCAACGGCGACGGTGAGATCCCGGGAGATCACCGCCGGAATCCACCAGGCCGGGAATTCTCCAGCCACGGCAAAGGTGAACAGGGCGGAGAGCATGAACAACTTGTCGGCCACGGCGTCCATCAATCCACCCTGCCAGCTTGTGACCTGCCACCGTCTGGCGCACCAGCCGTCGAGAAAATCACTGGTGCCGCTGGCAAGGATAAGCCAGACCCACATTTCCTGGGGAGCAAAGGGAAAGAGGCAGGCAAGGGCCAGTCGCAGGGCGGAGAGGAGATTGGGAATCAGGGCAAGCAGGCGATTCATTGACTGGGGTTCCTTTGGGTGAGAGGGGTGTGGCTGCTTCCCGTCTGGGAGCTGCCGGATTTAAGGTTATGAGAGAAAAAAATAGAGGCACCCCATGAGCATCAGGCTGCCGACCCGGAAGAACTGGTTGTAAAAGATCAGCTCAGCGGCCACCCTGGGCGGAAAAATCCCGGCATAATAGGGAAATTGATGTCGAATGGCGCGGATGGGAGATGAGAGAATATTGCCCACCAGCAGCGCCAGGATAATCTCCCGCGAGCTCATGTCGCCTGCCGCCAGCAGGGCCCCGGCCGCCGCCAGGCCGGCGGTGAATTCGGCGGCCAGCTGGAGGGTGATAATCCCCATGGATTGGGGGGTGAGCCAGGGCAAAAAGGAAAAATATGCGGCCATGATCCTTTCCATGGCGTCAAAGATACCACCTTTGTGGAGGAGATAGAAAAGAATATAGATCGGGATGGTGAAATGGACAACACTGCGGATACGGATCTGAAAGCGTACCCAGCTCCTGGTGAGAATGGCGTTCCAGCCACCAGCGGCCTCTTCCGGCCCTTCGACCTGGGCCGTCTCCTGTCGATGGGGCCGGGGAAGGATGAAACGGCTGAGCAGGAGGATAAGGACGGTGCGGAGGATGGCGGCGCCGAAGGTGAGGCCCACATAGATGACCGCCGCGCCCTTGATCATGGGTACGGCAATGAAGGAGACGGTGGGCAGATGGAGGAAATAGGTGGGCAGGGAGTTGAACAGATTGGCCAGGATCAGTTCTTTTCGGGTGATCTTCTTCTGCTCGTAGGCCTCTGCCAGCATGGTGTTGGCGCTGATTCCGGAAATGAGAGCCATGGTGAAGGAGGCGCTGGCGGTGTCGGAGAGGTTGCCGTGGCGCAGCAGGGGCCGGGCCAGGGCGGCAATCCGGCTGGTCCAGTGGAGGGATTCAATGAGGTTGGCGACAAAGAGGCTGACGGAGAGGATGCCAATCAGTCGAATCAGCGGCCAGAGCAGGTGAAGCCAGAGCGACGAGAGGGTGTCAGCCGACAGGGATATGGTCACTGTTCTGTCCGCTCATTGCTGAGACTTGAGAAGGTGCTTGGTGCAACGACTCATCAGGGTTCAAGCAGTGACGGCCCGTGAATCAGGGAATAGGCGTAGAGGCCTGCCGGATCGTTGAAAAGTAAAAACTCATTGACCGGGGCGGCCAGTCGGGCAAGCTGTTGTGCCAGGGGCCGGGAAAGCAGGTGGGGCAGCAGGGCGGCAGTGACCTTGCCATTGAAGAGCTCCAGCAGTTCTTCGCTGACGGTACGGGGGCGTTGAATATAACTGGCGGTGTAGGTGTCAACTTTGGCCAGCTTGGCAGCCGAGGCAATGGCGTCTTCGAGGGTCCCGATTTTATCCACCAGTCCCAGTTTCTGCGCTTCCGTGCCGACAAAAACCCTTCCTTCCGCCACTGTTTTGACCTTATCCATACTCATGTTGCGGCCCGTGGCCACCAGGGACAGAAATTGCCGGTAGCCATGATCCAGGGTCATCTGGATGGCCTCTTTCAATGGAGGAGCAAGGGGGCGGGTCAGGTTCAGGCCGGAGGCCAGTTGGGTGGTGCCGACGCCGTCACTGTGAACTCCCAGGCTGGCCAGGGTATTTTCAAAGGTGGGGATGCCGGCAAAGATGCCGATGGAACCGGTGATCGTGGCCGGTGACGCCCATATTTCATCGGCATCGGCAGAGATCCAGTAGCCGCCGGAGGCGGCGGTGGAGCCCATGGATATCACCAGTGGTTTGTTGCTTTTTTTCAGATTAAGGATCTCCTGGCGGATGATCTCGGAGGCAAAGGCCGAGCCACCTCCGGAGTTGACCCGCAGGATCACGGCCTTGACCGTCGGGTCAAGGCGGGCCTTGCGGATTAAGGCTGACAGAGAGTTGCCGCCAATGGTGCCCGCCGACTGAATTCCGTCCAGGATCATGCCCTCGGCGATAATGACGCCGATGGTGTTGTCAGCTGCAACCAGGGGCGGCTGGTAGGAAGGAGTGATGGTCCGCAGATAGGTTTGCAGGGGAACCTGGCTGAAACCGGAATCGGGAGAGACGGAGCTCTGCTGGGCCAGATAGTCACGCAGCTCGGCGCGGTTCTTGAGCCCATCCACCAGCTTGAAGTCCAGGGCCATTTTGGCGGTGTCCCCCCCTGATGCCGCAAGTTTGAGGGGGATGTTATTGGCATACTGGTCAATGGCATCGGCGGGGAGGGCGCGTTGTCTGGTGATATCAGCGGTGAACATGGTCCAGAGAGAGGTGAGCAGTCCCAGCGTCTGGTCTTTGGCTTCCTTGGACATGGAGTCACGGATGATGGGCTCCACGGCTGATTTGTAGGCGCCGACCCGGAAGACGTGATAGTTGATCCGTAATTTATCCAGGGCCTCGCGGAAAAAGAGCTGGTAGGAGCCAAAGCCGTGCAGATCGACGCCACCCATGGGGTTGAGGTAAATCTCGGAGGCGAAGGAGGCGAGATAATAGGTCTTCTGCCGGTAAAAGTCTTCCGCCGCGATCACCTTCTTGCCGCTCTTTTTAAACTGGTTCAAGGCCTCGCCGATGGTCTGCATCTGATCAAGCCCAATGGTGTCCAGCTCCTTTAAGTCCAAAAGGATACATTTGATCCGGGTGTCGGTGGCGGCGTGATGGATGGCGTCGAGGATATCCTGAAGCAGGGTTTCCGCCGGTGCCTGTTGATCTGGAGTCATCTCGGCGATCAGTTCGGTGAGGGGATTGGCAGTCTGCTTTTCTTCAACGATGGTGCCGGAGAGGGAAAGGATCAGGGCGGCATCATTGATAATCGCCACCTTTTTCTGGGAGAAAAGTGTGGCAAAAAGCAGAAAGATGAGTATCACAAAGATGAGGTTTCCAAGGATGCTGCGGGTGGCGGTGAGAAACCTGCCGATCCAGCGAAAGGGTGTGGCGAGGGCGGAGAAAAATTTTTTCATGGAAGTGTTCTTGGGGTAAAGGAAGAAGGCCATCCGGCCCTGGAGTGGGGAAACGATTTTTTATGGTTCCATGGGGCTGTGATCATACCAGTTTCGATGCTGGAAGTAAACCTTCCCATGGTTGAATGTTCCGGCAGGATTGCCATGGTGGGATTCCGGTGTCTGTTAAAATCTGAAAGGTATGCTTTATTCCATACCTTGCAAGGGGCTTGGTCAGGAATAGAGCAAAAATCGGTGATGAAATGTCAACCATCCAGAAGCGAACGGTGGCGGTCAAGGGGATGCACTGTGCTGCCTGCTCCAGCCGCATTGAAAGGGTGTTGCGGGGCATTGACGGCGTTGAGTCGGTGGCGGTTAACCTGGCAACGGAGGAGATGGAGCTTTCCTGGAACCCGGAGGTCATTTCCTTTGATACGGTTGCCGCACGGGTCAAGGAGCTGGGCTTTGAGCTGGAACAGGATGGGGCCGGGGAGGAGTTGACCCTTGAGCTCGCGATCAGTGGCATGCACTGCGCCGCCTGTTCGACCCGCATAGAGAAGGTGGTCTCCGCCCTGGCCGGGGTGATTTCGGTCCAGATCAATCTGTTGACCGAGACCGGCCGCGTGACCTATCGGCAGGGACAGGTGAGCCAGCGTCAGATCCGGGCGGCCATATCCGGGGCGGGCTTTGAGAGCAGGCCGGTGACCGCCCGGCTCGACCAGTTTGCCAGGAAACGGCAGGAGACCCTTCAGCGCCTGGCGCTCATGAAAACCAGGCTCATCTGGTCGCTGGGTCTGGCCGCGCTCCTGCTCTCTATTTCCATGGGGGAAATGATGGGGCTGCCCCTTCCCGCAGCCATAAATCCGCATGGGTACCCTTTGCGCTTTGCCCTGATCCAGTTTGCTCTGGTGCTGCCCATCATGGTCCTTGGTCGCAGCTTTTATCTCATTGGAATTCCAGCATTTTTTCGGCGAGCACCCACCATGGACTCCCTCATTGCCATGGGCACCGGGGCCGCCTTTCTCTCTTCCACCTGGAATCTGGTGGAGATAATTCTGAGCAGTGACCCGCACCGCCAGACCATGCTGGCCATGGAACTCTATTTTGAGTCGGCAGGGGTGCTCATTGCCCTCGTCTCTTTAGGAAAATTTATGGAGACCCGCTCCAAATCGCACACCTCGGACGCCATTGCCGGGTTGATGCAGCTGACCCCGGATCGTTCCATTCTCCTGAGGAAAAAGGATGACAACGACCTCGAGATGGAGCAGGTTGAGATACTGGTGGAAGAGATTGAGGCCGGAGACCTGCTTCTGGTCCGCCCTGGTGAACGCATTCCCGTTGACGGCCTGATTGTCGGCGGCCGCACGGTGGTGGACGAGTCCATGCTCACCGGCGAGAGTCTGCCGGTGAGCAAGGGCGAGGGAGACCGGGTGAGCTGCGGAACCCTCAATAAGAGCGGGGTTGTGCGGGTCATGACCGAGCAGGTGGGGGGGAACACCATGCTCGCCCGGATTGTCAGAACAGTGCAGGAGGCTCAGGGTTCAAAGGCCCCCATAGCCGCCCTTGCCGATCGGGTGAGTCTCTACTTTGTGCCGGCGGTGATGGTGGTGGCAGTGTTCACCGGCCTTGCCTGGTATTTCATGGGCGGGGTGGGGTTCGCCCTCGCCCTCCGCTATAGTATCGCGGTCCTGGTCATCGCCTGTCCCTGTGCCATGGGGCTGGCCACCCCCACCTCCATCATGGTGGGAACCGGGCGCGGCGCCCAGCTTGGGGTTCTGGTCAAGAGCGGCGCCGCTCTCGAGCTTGCGGAAAAGGTAACGGTGCTGGTCTTTGACAAGACCGGTACCCTCACCCATGGCCGTCCCGAGATCACCGATCTGATCAATGTCAGTGGAGATGAGAGCGATGAACAGCTGCTCTCTCTGGCGGCCTCGCTTGAGCAGTCCTCGGAGCATCCCCTGGCCGAAGCCCTGGTTGCAGCGGCTCGGTCAAAGGGAATGGCCTTGTGCCAGCCCGAGGATTTCGTGGCGACCATTGGCCGGGGTGTCTCGGGGCGGGTGGAGGGGCGGAAAATTCTCTTTGGCAACCGCCAGCTTCTCCAGGACAACGGGCTTGTGGTGGAGGGGAGAGAGGGGGACGTGGCGCGTCTCTCGGGGCTGGGCAAGACAGTACTGTTTCTCGCCGTGGATGGCCGCCTGGCTGCCCTCATCGCCATCGCCGACGGCTTGAAGCCCGAGGTGCCGGCAGCTCTGTCGCGGCTGAAACAGATGGGCCTGCGGCTGATCATGCTGACTGGGGATCAGGAGTTGACGGCCAGGGCCATTGCCGCCCAGGCAGGGATTGACGAGGTCATTTCCCAGGTGCTGCCGGATAAAAAAGCCGACACCATCAGGGAACTGCGGCAGCAGGGGTTGTGGACCGCCATGGTGGGTGATGGAATAAATGACGCCCCGGCCCTGGCCGTGGCCGATGTGGGAATCGCCATGGGGACGGGAACCGATATCGCCATCGAATCCGGTGACATAGTCCTTATGCAGGGCAACCTCGACGGCGTCATCCTTGCCCTGCGCTTATCCCGGGCGGTGATGGTCAATATCCGTCAGAATCTTTTCTGGGCATTTGCCTATAACATCGTTGGCATTCCGGTGGCCGCCGGTCTGCTCGTCCTTTTTGGCGGCCCCAGCCTGAATCCGATGATAGCCGGAGCCGCCATGGCCTTGAGTTCGGTGTCGGTGGTGGGGAATGCCCTGCGATTGAGGCGATTCCGAGCCATCCCTTAAGATTTCATTCTCCGGCAACGACCATCCCTGATTCGATGGGGGCGATGCCCTTTGCCGCCTGTCCGATTATCAGGCCAGAAGGGGGGTAAAGAAGGTCATAAAAAGATGCTCTCATTACTCCTTTTTTCTTCTTGACATTTCTTTCAAATGCTATAAATATGGGGATGCTTAAATGAATGGTTGTTCATTAAGTTGCTGCTCCAGTGTTGGGGTCAGCATTTTTTATTCACACATAAAAAAATCAACAAAAAGAGGGGTCCTATGTCTTCAAAATTGGTAGCACCACATGGCGGAAAGGGTTTAGTTTGTGCTTTGCTCGAAGGAAAAGAGCGTGAAGCAGAGCTTGCGGCAGCTAAAGGCATGAAGCAGATTGAAATTTCTGCTCGCGCCAAAGGCGATCTGATCATGATGGGCATTGGTGGTTTCAGCCCCCTTGATGGCTTTATGAAGAAAGCTGACTGGAAAGGTGTTTGCGAGAATTTTCAGATGGCAGACGGGACCTTCTGGCCCGTGCCCATCACCCTGGACGTATCTGCCGCTGATGCAGCCGGTATTAAAGAGGGTGACAGTATTGCCTTGGTAAGAAAAGGTGAGATCTTTGCCACCATGAAAGTTACCGAGAAATACGAGATGACCGATGCTGACAAGCGTTGGGAAGCAGAGAAGGTCTTTATCGGTGAGGGCGAGGAGTCTGTCGGTGGTAAATTCTGGGAGATCGCTCCTAAAGATCATCCAGGCGTTATCATGGTTATGGCTCAGAAAGAGTTCAACCTTGCCGGTCCCGTTAAAGTTCTCTCCCAGGGCGAGTATCCCGTTGAGTATCCCGGCGTTTTCCTGACCCCTGCCCAGACCCGCGCCATGTTTGACGAGCGTGGATGGGCCAATGTTGCTGCCCTCCAGCTGCGGAACCCCATGCATCGTTCCCATGAGTATCTGGCCAAGATCGCCGTTGAGGTCTGTGACGGTGTTTTGATCCACTCCCTTATCGGTAACCTGAAGGCCGGCGATATTCCTGCCAATGTTCGGGTAAAGGCCATTGACATCCTCATTGATCATTACTTTGTGAAGGCCAACGTCATTAACGCCGGGTATCCCCTGGATATGCGTTATGCCGGTCCTCGTGAGGCCCTGCTTCATGCCACCTTCCGTCAGAACTATGGCGTCAACAACATGCTGATCGGTCGTGATCATGCCGGTGTTGGTGACTTCTATGGTCTGTTCGAGGCCCAGCAGATTTTTGATCGCATTCCCCAGACCGGTGATGCCAGCAAAGACCTTCTCTGTAAGCCAATGAAGATCGACTGGACCTTCTATTGCAAAGAGTGTGACGGTATGGCTTCTCTTCGTACCTGTCCCCATGACAAGTCTTCCCGCGTAATCCTTTCCGGAACCAAACTACGGAAGGCCCTTTCCGCCGGCGAGGATATCGTTGACCACTTTGGCCGCAACGAAGTCCTTGACCTGCTGAAAGAATACTATGGCGGTCTGACCGAGAAAGTTGAAGTTAAAATGCAGGGTGCTGCCTCTGGATCTGCCATGTAATACGCTGTTAAGACTTTTTTTCTGAGTCTGTGAAAGGAGCTCCCACCCGCTGGTGGGAGCTCCTTTTTTTATTCCATTTTCCTCCGTTCAGCCCTTCCTAATATTATGATCCATGCATTCAATGTTGGTCTTGGTGACCGCAGTTATCCAATTTTTATCGAAGATGGTATCATGGTTGATATCGGCGCCGATCTGGCCGGACGAAGGATTGCCAAACGCTACGCCGTCATTGCCGATGACAAGGTCGCCAGGCTCTATGGCAGTACGCTCATGCGTTCTTTGAGTGATGCTGGATTAGCTGCTGAACTCCTGACTTTTCCCCAGGGAGAGGCGAGCAAGAATCTTTCTGTTTTTGCTGAACTGGCCAGCCTCCTGGCGCAACGGGGGTTTGACCGAAAGGATGGATTGATTGCCCTGGGCGGCGGGGTGACCGGGGACCTCACCGGGTTTTTAGCGGCTTCGTATCTGCGCGGGATTCCTTTTATTCAGGTGCCCACCACCCTGCTCTCCCAGGTTGACAGTTCGGTGGGAGGAAAAACCGGTGTCGATATCCCCGAAGGAAAAAATCTGGTGGGTGCTTTTTATCAGCCAAAGGCAGTCTATATTGACACCGCCGTCTTGACAACCCTGCCCCATTTGGAACTCCTTGGGGGCCTGGCGGAGGTTATCAAGTATGGGGTGATCCGGGATTTTGATTTTTTTGTTTTCCTTGAGCGTCATCTGGACAAAATCCTCTGCCTGGATCGGGAAAGTATCCAGGAGATGATCCTGACCTGCTGCCGCATCAAGGCCGAGGTTGTGGCCTCGGACGAGCGGGAAGCCGACCTCCGCCGGATTCTCAATTTTGGCCATACCATTGGCCACGCCGTGGAGGCGGCCTCTGATTTCTCCATTATCCACGGACTGGCTGTGGCCATGGGGATGGTTGCCGCCCTGCGTCTGGCCGTGGCTTGTGAGCTCTGCAGGAAAAGTGATGCCGGCCGGGTGGCGGCCCTGATCAACGCCTATGGACTGCCCACGGAGATACCTGGAGATCTTGATCGGGAACGGATTAAGAACTATCTGCTCACCGACAAGAAGACAGTGGCCGGTTCGGTTTTTTATGTCCTGCCCACTGCCATTGGGAGCGTGGTGATCACCAATGAGGTGACCGATGCCCAGGTCGATGCGGTTCTGCGCAGGCGGTGAATGGCCCCTGAAAATTCAATCTCTCCATCCTGGATCCCTGACACTGTCGCAACAAATTGTGATGGATCCATCAGCTTTATAACTCCTGACCGGGGTGACAAACATGGTGGTAAACGAATCGGTTTATGCTGATTATCTGGCCTTCCTTCTGTCTGGGAATAAGGCTGAATGCACGAGAATGGTTCAATGGTTGATTGAGGCAAAGGTTTCTGTGAAAGTCCTTTATCTGGACTTGTTTCAACGATCGATGTACCAGATCGGCAAACTCTGGGAGGAGAACCAGGTTTCGGTGGCCACTGAACACATGGCAACGGCCATCACTGAGGGACTGTTGCAATTGGTCTATCCCCTGTTGTTTGCTGCCGACCATGTTGGCAAAAGCGCCATCGTTGCCTGTGTTCCCCAGGAATTTCATCAGATTGGGGCGAAAATGGTTGCGGACATTTTTGAACTCAATGGCTGGGACGGGTATTTCGTCGGAGCCAATACACCAACGCAAGAGCTCTTGAAAAGTATTGATGAAAAGAAGCCTGACCTTGTGGCCTTATCCATGAGTCTTCAATTGAGCCTCAAGGGGATGGATGAAATGTTGCAGGGCATAACCCATAGCTTTCCCCTTCTCGATATAATTGTGGGAGGGCAGGGATTTTTATGGGGAGGGACGGAGGTCGTCAAAAATTACCCGCAAACCCAGTATGTCGAGTCCATCGACTCTCTGGCGCAAATTATCAAAACCTACTGATTTTCCAGATATGTCACCAAGAAAGAGCCATGAGATCATATATCAGTACATGATGGAGGATGCATCGGTTTTTGTCATGCGTCTTGATCGTCACGGGACGATTCTTTCGATAAACAGGTATGCTGAAAAATTGGTGGGGTCCGGATTCACCATCAAGAAAGGGAATCTCTTTGATGTGGTGGTTAATTTTGGTCATCTGCCCTCCCTTGATGAATTATTCGCCCTCAACGACACGCCTCAATTATTAAATATCAGTACGAAGTTCGGTTTGCCCCAGTCCCTCTATTTTAAATTTTTTCCACTCGATGATGACTTTTTGATGGTTGGCCAGCAGGACATCGAAGAGGTGGAGAATCTTCGCGTCAATCTTGTCTCGGCAGTCAATGATGCCAACAACTTGTCACGGGAGTTACAGAAAAAAAATGTGATGTTGACCCGGCTCAATGAGTTGAAGAATCAGTTTATGGGGATGGCTGCCCATGACCTGAGAAATCCCCTTGCCATTATTCTGGCGTACAGCGAGTTTCTCCATGAAGACCCCCAGAATGTGCTGAGTGACAAGAGTGCAAGCCTGATGTTGAAAATAAGGAACTCCAGTCAGTTTATGCTGAACCTGTTGAATGATTTGCTCGATGTCTCAAAGATCGAATCCGGGAATATCGGTTTGCATCTGGAGCTGACCGATATTCAAACCCTGGTTCAAGGGGCTGTTGATTTGAATCAGGTCCTCGCGTCAAGGAAAAAGATTGAACTGAGGTATCATCGCAGTAAAAACCTGCCCCGGGTGCATATTGATCTGCCAAAGATTGAGCAGGTGATCAACAATATATTGTCCAATGCGGTGAAGTATTCCCGGTGTGAGACCATTGTCAATATTGAAATCGTCCATCGTGACCGGCAACTGATCGTCTCCGTTCGTGATCAGGGACAGGGGATTGCCCCTGAGGATCAGCAAAGGATCTTTCAACCATTCCAAACCGTCGCGCTCAAGGGGACCGCCGGGGAGAAAAGTACGGGCCTGGGGTTGATGATTGCCCAGAAAATTGTCACCGCCCATGGTGGCCAGATTTGGGTGGAAAGCTCCGAGGGGCAGGGGACGACCTTTTGTTTCAGCATTCCCGTATCGGCGGAGGATCAAGGGACGGTTTCCGGGAGTGAAGCCGACTCCTGTCCAAGCGAAAAAAAGAAAAGCGACTTCTCTCTCTGTCCCTTTCTCAACACCCCTTTGATCAATGAATACAAGCTCCTTGATGAAGATTTTTTCAAGGAATTGCTTGCTATGTTTTTCTCTGAAACCCCTCTCTTACTGCGGGAAATCGAGGAGTTTGCCGGGGCGAAAAATCGTTTTTCATTGAAAATGTCACTGACCAAACTTCGGAGTTCCTGCGTCCACATTGGCGCCAGCTCCCTGGCAGTGCTGTGTGATTCCTTGCTGAATATGCCCGATAATGAGCTTTTTACCAACACTGTTGATTATCCCCAACAGTTGGCAACCCTCTTTGAGAAGACACGGCAGGCATTCATTGCATTACAGAATGGTGGTTAGCAGATGGGATTGGCGAGGAAGACGGGCCGCATATTGAGAGAATCGTCCTCCACTGCCGGGGTGGTGACAGGAAAGAACCGGGAGTTGTCCAGGGGCATCCTGCTGTAGAGATTTTTTTAAATTTGGATCAAACGCCTCATGTTGAATCAGCACGATGATGCGTACCTTCAAGCAAGGGATTTTGCTGGATCTCGAGGAATATTCTAATGGCTGCCGGTGAACATATTGGTGCGCAAAAGCAGCCTCTCCACCATCTGTTGCGTGCCCTCCGTTCCCGCAATTACCGTCTTTTTGCCGTCGGCCAAGGCGTGTCTCTGGTGGGAACCTGGATGCAGCAGGTTGCCATGAGCTGGCTGGTCTATCGCCTGACCGGCTCTGCCATGCTCCTCGGTTTGATCGGCTTTTTCAGTCAGCTTCCGACCCTGTTCATCGCCCCGGTTGCCGGTGTGCTTGCAGACCGCTGGGATCGGCGGCGGCTGCTCTTTGCCACCCAGACCCTGGCCATGGTGCAGGCGGGGATTCTTGCCTTTGTGGTGCTGACCGGAGTTGTCCAGGTCTGGCAGATCGTCCTCCTGAGTTTGATCCTGGGGATTGTCAACGCCTGTGACATTCCCATCCGCCAATCCTTTGTCGTTGAGATGGTGGAACACCGGGAGGATCTGGGCAATGCCATAGCCTTGAATTCATCGCTGGTGAACGGGGCCAGGCTTATCGGCCCGTCCATCGCCGGCCTGCTTGTGGCCACCGTCGGGGAAGGCATCTGTTTTGTCCTCAACGCCACCAGCTATCTGGCTGTAATCCTGGCGCTTTCGGCCATGCGCATGGCGCCCGCATCCGTTTCGCGGCGGAACAGACTCCCCATCCTGGAGGAACTCCACGCGGGATTTGTTTATGCCTATGAATTCGGCCCGATTAAAAGTATTCTCCTCCTGCTGGCCCTGGTCAGCCTTATGGGAATGCCCTATTCCGTGCTGGTGCCCGTCTTTGCCAAAGAGGTGTTGCATGGTGGAGCCCATACCTTCGGTTTTCTCATGGGGGCCGCAGGAAGCGGCGCCCTGGCAGGGACCCTCTATCTGGCCTCACGCCACACTGTTCTTGGGCTGGATCGGATGATTGTGATGGCGACGGTTTTCTTCGCCCTGGGAATTGCCACCTTTGCCCTTTCCCGCAATTTTATCCTCTCCATGTCGGCACTGGCGGTGGCAGGATTCGGGGGAATGACCCTGTTTGCCTCCTGCAATACGCTCTTGCAGACCATCCTTGATGAAGATAAACGGGGTCGGGTGATGAGCTTTTTCACCGTCTCGTTTCTGGGCGTGGCCCCTTTTGGAAGCCTTGCCGCCGGATCACTGGCCGGAAGCATCGGCCCCTGTGCCACCCTGCTTCTGGGCAGTATCGGCTGTTTGGTGGGGGCCGCTGTTTTTGCCCGCAGCCTTCCCCGGTTCAGGGAGAAGATTCGCCCGATCTATCTGCGCATGGGGATCATCCAGGAAGAACCCAGTGACATGGAGAGCGCCACAAAGCAATCCAGACAGCAATGACTTTCCTGAGGAAACCATTTTTTCACCATCACATGTCCATCTTCAAACGCCCTTATCCATATCAAGCATCCTCATAAAAAAGAACAGAATAAGCGACTTGACCATAACTCTACTGTTGTCAAATCTTGGTAAATATTTTCCGTTTTTAGCTGAATAGATCTTGGCAACTTTGGTTCAATGCCAATTGTTGATTGCCGCGCAAAAAAAATTGCTAAGGCTGACAGGGAGAGGTAGTTTTGATGCATTGGAGTGGTTGGCTCTTCGTTGGAAGGTGTTTTTTTGAAACACAAAAAAAAACAACGAGTTATCACCTCGCAATCATCGGTAGAATTCTCAGGAATAATGGACAGCAGAGTTACTTAACAGTTATTTTTCGCGCTGGGAGTGAAATGAGGCGGCCGTCTCCACTTTTAACCTTGGCGGAAACGGTATGTTCCCCAAGTGTCACTGGCCATAAGAGTTTGTCATGAACTGGCGACAGGTAGTTTTGATTGTCGATATCCCACTCGACTTTATCATCTTGAGTCACGCCGGAGAGAGTAAAAGGAATGACTTGAGAATTGTTGGGAATTCGTGGATCAAAGAGAATTTCCATGTCTTCGGTGGGAATTATCATTCTTATAGCCTCCCGCGCCGAAGGCAAATTCGACTCTTCCTGAACAAGAACAAGATCAATTTTCGGCATAGGATAATATCCGTAACGCTTGCTAACTTCTCTGAAAACGCTGCGTGCCAGCAATGCTGGCCCTCCCGCACCAGTGACCTGTTTTTTCGGAGGCGTTCTGTCCATGTTGCCAAACCAGATACCGATCAGATAACGACCGTTATAGGCCACCGTCCATACATCATTGGCCTTTGCTGAGGTTCCTGTTTTTACTGCTGTACGTTCCGGGAAGCTGAGAACGCTGTGCTTGCCAAACTCCAACTGTCGATAGGCATCCTCAGAAAGGATCATTCCGATGGTGTTTGCCGCCTGCTCGGAAAAAAGGTGCTGGCCGATATCTTTATTGGGAGTGCCTTCGTCAAGTAATACTGAAGGTGTCAGGGGAATTCCCCCTTGGGCCAGGGCGCCATAGGCTTGAACGAGCTCCAGCAGCGAGATCTCAGCATTGCCGAGGACAAGACCGTTACCATATATTTCCATGCCCCTCGTTAGGCAGGTCATCCCTGAATCTTGAAGGGTTCTTAGAAAGTTGTCCAGGCCGACAAAGTTAAGAGTCCTGACCGCCGGGGTGTTCAAGGAATTGCCCAAGGCGACGGCCATACTCACCTCGCCATAATAGACCTGGCTAAAATTTCGATAAATGTGCAGGCCGTGCTCAACCTGTTCAGCGAGCGGTTCGTCTTTTATGGTGGTTTCGGTGGTCCAGCCTTTGTCTAAAGCCAGAGCATAAACAAAGGGCTTCAGGGTCGAACCGGGCTGGCGTGCCGTCCTGATCGCGTCATGATCGTAGCCGGTGTTTTTGTCGTCAATATTTCCGGCCACAGCCCAGGTAAGGACCTCACCGGTGCTGTGATCAATTATCAGGACTCCACCGTTTTTCAGGCCGTATTCAGCGATGTCCCGCAGTCTTTGTTCAAGAAGTTCCTGCACCTTCTGCTGCAGTTCTCCGTCAAGGGTTGTGCGGATTGGCTGAGACGATCTTGCTCCACCATTTATCCGCTCTTTCACATAGGCAAGAAAATGATGAGCGGTAACCGACAGTTCTGAGGTGTGCAGCTGTAGCGCGCCATCGGTAGCATCTTTATACGATTCTACGGATAATGTGGTTCGTCGCACCATGCGCTCAGCCAGGATGTCGATCCTTTTTCCCAGATCGCCTTTTCCTCTGATTGGGTCCAGGAGGGATGGTGCCCGGACCATTATCGCAAGGGCCAGCATTTCCCTGGTGTTGAGGGTGGCAAGCGATCTGCCGAAATAATATCGCGCAGCCTGGACGACACCGCGACGACCGGAGGAAAAAGGCACTTGGTTGAGATAAAACTCCAGCAGTTCATGTTTATCGAATCGATGTTCAAGGCGCATGGCATCCCAGCCTTCCAGCCAGCGGGACCAATAGGTTCGCGGTCTTGGATGAAGAATACGGACGACCTGTTCGGTGATGGTACTTGCGCCGCGGACATTTTCAAGCCCCTTGATGTTTTGCCACAAGGCATGCATTCTGGCCAGCCAGTCGATGCCGTGGTGTTTGAAGAATCGTACGTCTTCGGCAGCAATGAATGCAGTGATCAGCCGTTCGGGGATGTCATGGTAGGGGACAAGGTCATGGGGGTTGAGGGCACTTTGATAGGAACGACTGAGGGGCAGGCCATAGCGGTCGGTAAAGACCGGCATGGCCCCCTGAAGAACTGCGGTATCGAGTGAAATCGGGAGATCATTGGCTAAATTAAAAATGGTAATCAATACAAGGAGAATCGGCACGGCAAGTGCCGCACCGATCCATCCTCGCCACCTCCACACGATTTTACGGATCGACATGGAGGCTGCCGCTCACGCCTTTGCCATAAATATCAGCATCGTACATCTCCCCGGCAAAGACCGGCTGGGTAACAAAATCGCCTTCGGCCACCGCCTGGGCCGTATAGGCCAGGTGGTAATTACCTGGCGGCAGGTATTCGGCATAAAACCGGGCGGCATCATGGCGAAGCTCGCGGTGGTTGAAGCTCCAGAAGGAGAAATCGTACTCATCCCAATCCCTGAATTGGAACCAGAGCGAGCCTCCGGCATAGGTGGCTTTGGCCTTGTCGGCATCGACCTGTGAAGCGGTGGCCAGCTCGGTGTTGACCGGTTCCAGGGCACCGGGAATGGGATCATCGACGACAATCTGGGTTCGGGCAGCCGGCAGGTGCAGATAGAGGTCGACCCGCACGACATCGCCGCGCTTGATTTTATCTTCCCGGCCTAGCAGTCGCCATGTTCCGCTATTGCGATCTTCGACATAATACTCCCGCGTTATCTGCATACCGGCATTGACGCTTTTCTCCTGATCAGCAAGTGGGGCATAATGCATAACGGTGGCGTAGTAGATACGTCCTTCCCCTTTTTTTTCAACAAGCACAACCTTTCTCTTGCCGGGGTCTGATGGGTTGATGGGGTGGGAGACGACCAGTGGTTTATCCTGGAAGGATACAAAGCGGGTGGTTCCCAGATTCTCGCCATCATATTTTACCGATACCTCCATATTCGGTTCTACCTTTTCATACCGCCTTGAATAATCAACCAGACTGTTCATGCAAAAGAGGTTTTCCTGGGTGTTTTCAAAATGATCTTTTTGGCCTCGCATAGTCCTTATGGTTCGTGCCAGTTTATAGGGCAGATCTTGCAGTTGTTCCGCGCCTTTTTTCGAATCGCCGAGGAGGAGGAGACTGGAAAGCACGGCGCAGTTGGTTCGCGGCGTTGATGAAAGGATACGATTATAGCCGTCATCGAGACTTTCGTTAAAGGCTACCCGTCCGCCGGTTTCATTGCTGCTGCCAAGGATCTTATTGGCGATCGTTTCGACAAGAGCCTCCTGTTCGCCGAGGCGGATGGCGGCTTCCAGCATCTGGGATTTGCCGAACATATCGATCTGGTCGAGATGCTCCATGTGTCGTTTCAGCATATCGGCATCGATTTTTTTCGCCCGCGACAGCGCGCCAAGGGCGACCGCCCGCACCGAGGAGGCCATCCCTTTTGAGTAATAGGTGGGCATGACATCGGTACGAAGCATCTCCTGCAAATAGCCATGCAGTTTTTCTTCTACTGCCTTCGGAGTTTTATAACCCAGGTCTTCGAGCATGGTGAAGCAGAGGGCGGTATAGGCTGACAGATAGGGATCGACCCGATCATTGTCCTTCTTGAAAAAGCCCATGCCGCCATTTGGTGCCTGAAAATCCTTAGCCGAGTCAATGGCCTCGACAATGGTGCCGTTGCTGCCGTCCCAGACCAGATCCGGGGAAAGATATTTCTTCAGCGCCTGGTAGTTGGCAGCCATTACCGCCCGCGACAGTTTTTGTTCCCAGCAGGTATAGGGATAGCTTTTCATAAAACGAAAGGCCCCATCCAGGTCGCCGATAAGCGTCGGACTGAGGGTAAGGGTAACATCGCCCATATCGCTGCGGATCTGTTCCGGAAAAAGAAGCGGTTCCTCGACCTGCGCCTCGCTGGTGGTGCCGTAATTTGCCCCGACATCGAGGTTTTTCCTTTTGTTGACGACCAGTTGATGGGTAAGCGCATCCTTGTCAAGAGCGTCACCCGCCTGCACCGAAAGGGTAATCTGACCGCTTTCGATATTCCGGTCCATCGGAATTTTACCGGCTGTAAGTTTGATTTTCGCCACTTTCCGTTCAAACGGCCCAACTTCGACTTCTTCAACCGTCTTGGCGGCGCTGTCAGTCAAAGTCCCCTGTGCCGAAATGTTTATTTTGATCTTCCGCTTGTCAGGCGTCCGGTTCATCACCGAGAAGGCAGCAACAAAGCTGTCCCCTTCAACCACTTGGTTCGGCATGGCCGGCTGTATTTCGGTGAGCCTGTTGACCTTGATGTTTTTGAATCCCACATCGAGATGGTCGTTCTGGTCGGCAGCGAGCACAAGAATACGCCAGCCGGTGAGATTGTCCGGGGCCTTGAAGGAGATCTCCGCCTTGCCCATTTCATCGGTGATGATTGCGGGGTTCCAGTAGGCGAGGGACTTGAGGTCTGAGCGCATCCGATCAGCCATCGCCCCGTCCCCGCCCGGATCATCGCCCTTCATGGTCGGCGCGGCCGGGGCATGGGTCACCAGTTTGCGGAGGATATTATAGTTTTGTACGGAATCGACAAGCGTCCCGTAGAAGCCTTTCTGCGGATCAAAGTAGGTCATGCCGTCCTTGATGAGATCGAATACTGCCTCATCAAGGACGGCAATGGTCAGTTCTTTGCGCCCGGTACCTGAGCCGTCCCGGGGAGTCACCTGGATCTTGGCGCGCACCTCTTGACCGGGACGGTAGGTATCCATATTGGTATCGATCTTGAAGTCAAATTTATGCTTTTTGCCCTTAGCCTCCATCTGCACATAGCCCATCCGCCATTCGGGTTTGCCAAGGTCAAAGGATTCATCGACTTGCTTTGTGTCAATTCTCGGGGAAAATACCACCACAGACAAGGCAAAACTGGGCACCATGTCTTCGGTCACGGTAAAGGAAATTGGCGCGAGACTGCTGTCGAGAGTTTCCACCCAACTCTTGACGATGCCCATGCGTTCCACGGTCACCAGGGCTTTAGCTTTCGGATAGGGATTTTTGACGAGTATTGTTGCCTTTTCGCCGACTGTATAGTTGGTTTTTTGAGTGACGAAATCGAGGGCGTCACTCTTATTCTGCCCCCAACTTATCGATTCAGGCCCAGCAACCCAAAGCTTCATTTTTGTTGAATGGCTTCGGCCTTTGCTATCTTGGATGGTAGCGGTAAGATAATGTTCTCCCACTGAATTAAAGACCATTTTAAAATCCCCGGCAGTTTTTCCTGACAACAATTGCAGGCTATTTTCTGCTACACCCTGCTCAACATGGGGGCGAGTGACAAAAGAGTTGCCGGCCCCTTTGGCCACGTAGGCCATGTACCGCTGGCCGGAAGAATCGATTTTGACCTGTATCCCTTCGACTGGGATACCCTTACCATCGGTGACAACAAAACGAAACGTTGCCGGTTTGCCTGCGGTAAAATTAAACGTCTCGGTCTTGATACCAATAAAACGATCAACCCCGAAGTATTCGGCCTTGGCCATATTGGCAATCTTCTTGCCCCGGTCGTCTTCCACCGCGCTTTCTACCTCTAAGGTGCCAAAGCCAATTTCCCGTCCGTCAACGACAAAAGAGGTGCTCGCTTTTCCTTCCTGGTTAAGTTGCTCCTCCTTGTTTTCATGAGGGTACTCCGGGCACTCATATGGTTCACACCACGGACTGCCAAACCAAAATTCCTCAGTCGCTGGATAGGTGGAGCGGAATGGTTTGCCGTAGAGGATGGCAGTATATCTGTTCGATGCGTCGGTAAAAGGGCCACCTGAATGCAGGGTCGCCGTCGTATCGACCGCTACCCTTTCTTGATATTTGTAGACTTGTTGGTTGAGCGTCGTCTGCACCTTGAAAGAGGCGGGCACATAATCAGTCACCAGAAAGTCCATGGCATGGAGAACGATATTCTGTTTCTCCGAGCGGAGGAAAATCTCGAATCGTCCCGATGCGCCATTCAACCCGGTGGGGTATTTGTCGGCATAAGTGCCGAATTCGGAAAGAGTTATATCTTTCTTTTCAACAACCGCCCCTTTTGGATCGTGGATTTCGAGCTGATAGTTCCTTATCTCCGGGAGTCTGGCCCCGTCGCTGTGCATATCGCGTACATAGAGTTTGTAGTCCACCTCCTTTCCCGGTCGATAGACACCCTCTGCTGTCATTCCCCATGTGGCTATCGACGTACTGCGAGATGTTGAACCGCTGTGGTAACGATAAAACTCATACGATTGTAAGGGTAGATAGGCCAGGTCATGGCCTTTGCTGACGAGGATAGAGAGAGACCTCCGGGGGGAGTTTTTAGTTAATGCGTTATGGCCGGGGATCGATGCAACGCCTTCGCTATTGGTTCTGGCTGCCGCCAAATCTTTTCTCTTGGTTTTATCATCCTTACCAAAAAGAGATCCTTCGAAAACGGTGACTTCAGCACCTTTAACCGGCTTGCCGGTGGTAAGATCGGTTACCCATACGAGTCCAGAGTCCTCTCCAAGCTTGGCGTGGACATGGAAGGGGGTCACCTGGGCAAAAAAGCCCTTACTTCCCTCCATTGTTGCCTTTTCCGGCTGGAATTTGATTTCGCCGCTGACGATTCCGGAACCGTTAGCCAACAGTTTTTTCACCCCGAAGGAAGACCGTTCAAAGCGATCAAGTGTTGCAAGGAGCGGTATCTCCTGCGACATGGATGTTACTCCCCCTTGGGCGGTAAAGGTCTCGCCCTCCAGGGTGGCCTGAGTGATATTGGCAGAGTAGAGCGAGACGTCCGATGGCAGATCTTTTTCCAGAACCGAGGATTCACCGCTCCAGTTAAATGTTGGTCGGTAGCGGTCCATGCTGAAAGACGCCGAGACGTCCTTGGGAAGACAACGCTCGAACACATCCTTGATACATCCCCTGGTATCATTGTTTTTCTGAAGACATCCTTGGAGGGAGACCGTGTAAAGAGTACTGTTCTTCAATACTTTCGGAAGAGATATACTATAGTGTTTGCCTCTTTCATGGTTGATACCCCCGTAGTAATAGCCTGAATTATCAATCTCTTTCTGTGGGTCCGTGTCATCGCTTGAGTTCTTCATGGGTGGGGTAAGGAACTCAGAGATGACAAATTGTTTGCCGTATACAGGTGCAGAAAAAACAAGTTGCACATTTTCAAAAACGGAACACTTTTGCTTGGAGTCACCCACCGCAATAAAAACGCTTTGGTTGTCGTTATTCGTGCATTGAAACCCAAGAAACGAAAATGGAGGCAATGTCCAACCCTGCGCAACGATACGACTTTCAATGCCACGTAATGGGCCAAAGGCGGAAACCAAGCCAGGCTCAACCTTGAGAAAGTATTCTGTGTTTTCCGGCAAAACCTTTTCCGGTTTGACGAGCCAGTTGAGGCGAGCCGGTTCCTCATGGTCAAGAACTTGCACCGGTTCGTCATTTCTTGTCTGCGAGATATTAATCCAAAAATTTCGTTTATCGAGGGACACCGGTACTACTTTGCTTTCGTGGGCAGTTGCAGGCGCGGTGACTTTCAGGGCATAACGCTGACCATTGGCCTCGATATAGAGCGATTGTGCAACCGAACTTGAGGTAACTTGTTGATTAAACCGAACATCAATAATCGGAATACCCGGCCCATCCCAATCTGGTAGCTTTTGAATCACACCAAGGGGGTTGTAGGGTTGGCTGCTCAATACCCTCGGGCGCGCAGTAATGAACTCATGCAGGACCGGGTTACCGATTGTCATCCCGTTTTCATCCTTGATGCCCGGCTTGACATTTACCTTATAGTGGGTTGCCAGGAAAAGAAAATCATCTATGTCAAGATTGCAGGCCAGCGTCGAACGATTGAGCCAACGCCACTGGCATTTAGCCTGGGGGGTAATTTCGACGGGGATTTCGCTTGCCTCTCGGTCCATTTTGCCGATAGGCACAACAGGCCGATTAAACTGAAAGACGATCTGTTCGCGCTTATCGACATCATCGCCTTTGGGGGTTATACGGGAGATTTTCAGTGCATCGGTCTTGCCGGCAACGACGGAGTCGTAGGGTGCTGCTTCACTTTGCAGTACCGGAACCGCTTTTTTCAATGATTCTGTCAGGATCTCATTGCGCTTGCGCATTTCTTTGATAAGGCATTCGCGCATGGCTGGTACATCACCTTCAAGTTTGCCGGAACGGGGAATCTGACAGGTGGTGAGCCGCGATTTCAGCCATGCTCTCTGTTCCTTCAAAAGAGCAAGACGGTCGGTTTCTCCGTCAAGGGCAGTGCGCGCATTGGCAAAGAGGAGGCCGAGCTCCCGGTCCAGGGTGGCAAGGGTCTCATCGGAACAGATGAGTGTTTCAATGGGGCTTGAGGCCTTAGCGCAGTCAAAACTTGCCTGAAAAAGCGAAGCAGCAGAGTTTTTTCCTGTCAAATGCAAGAGAAGGAGCAAGACAAGCAGTACCACCGACAAACCATAGTTCTTAAAAAGTTTCATCCATTCCTCCGAGAATTTGAGGGTCTCCACTACCTTAGTGAAACGGCTTTCTTTTGTTAATTTGAACTTTTCTATAACTCCCCGCCCGGCGGGAAGGATGAGCAGCGATGGATTGGTCGTGAGCCTTGCTGAGGCGGCTATTCCTGCGACAGGACACCGTCTTTGAGGGTCAGGCAGCGATCCATGCGATGGGCCAGGGCCATATTGTGGGTGACCATGACCGTGGAGAGGGACAGCTCGCCGCAGAGCTGCTGCAGGAGGGCAAAGACGATGTCGCCGGAGCGGCTGTCCAGGTTGCCGGTGGGCTCATCGGCAAAGAGCAGGGCCGGTTTCATGACCAGGGCCCGGGCCAGGGCGGTGCGCTGCTGTTCGCCCCCGGAAAGCGCGCCCACCTTATGGTGCAGGCGGTGACCCAGTTCCACCTGGGTGAGCAGGCTGGTGGCGGGCTCGATCATGTCGTTTTTCTTTCTGCCCGCGATAAGGCCGGGCATCATCACGTTTTCCAGGGCCGTGAATTCGGGGAGCAGGTGATGGAACTGGAAGATAAAGCCCACGGAACGGTTCCGGTAGCCCGCAAGTTCAAAATCCTCTTTGCTGGTCAGCCTCTCGCCTTTGAAGAACAGCTCGCCGCTGGTGGGGGTATCGAGGGTGCCCAGGATTCTCAGGAGGGTGGTCTTGCCCGAACCGGAGGCGCCGACAATGGCGGTCATCTGGCCGCTTTTGGTTTCGATATCCACCCCTTTCAGGATTTCAATGGCGCTGACCCCGGTGCCATAGTTTTTACGCAGATCGCGGGCGGCAAAGAGCGGCGGTTTCGTGGTCATGACAGCACCTCGCCGGGGTGAACCTGGGAGGCCTTCCAGGAGGGGTAGATGGTGGCGGCCAGGGTGATGATGATGGCGGAGATGGCGACGATGGTCACATCTCCCGGCAGGACCTTGATCGGCAGGGTGCTCATGGGATAGACGTTGGAGGGCAGCTCGATGAACTTGTAGCGGGAGAGCAGATCACAAAGCCCAAGGCCCCCGGCCACGCCGAGAATGGTGCCGGAAAAGGCGATCACCAGTCCCTGAAAAAAGAAAATCTTCATGATGGAACGGGAGGTGGCGCCCATGGATTTGAGGATGGCGATATCCTTTTCCTTCTCCATCACCACCATGATCAGGGCGCTGATAATATTGAGGGCCGCCACCAGAATAATCAGGGTCAGGCAGATGAACATGCCGATCTTTTCCAGCTTGAAGGCGGCAAAGAGATTGCGGTTCATGGACATCCAGTCCTTGGCGATAAAGTCGGGGCCGATGGTGTCGATGATGCGTCGAGCCACCTGGTCAGCCTGATTCAGCTTGTCTTTTTTGACGGCGACCTCGATGCCGTGCACCACGTCGCCGCTTTCGAGAAAGGCCTGGACATCGGTGAGGGTCATGTAGGCGAGGTTGGAGTCATACTCATACATCCCCGACTCGAAGATGCCCGAGACCCTGCAGGTCTTGATCCGGGGGATGACGCCCATGGGGGTGAGGGGCCCGGAGGAGGAGATAAGTCGAACCTTGTCGCCCATGGAAACCAGCAGCGCCTGGGCCAGGTTTTTTCCCAGGATAATATGCGGAACCCGGCTGTCCGGCCCCTGAATGAGGTCATGGATGGAGCCGTGAATCATCTGTTTGCCGAGGCTGATCACCCCGGCGGCGGTTTCCGGATCAATGCCCCGGAGGATGACACCGTTGCCGCCGGCCGCTCCACTCAAGAGGGTCTGGGTGTAAAGATAGGGGGTGGCGCCGGTGACCCCTTCCACCTTGAGGAGCTTTTCACGCAGGGACCGGTATTCCCGGATGGAGCCGCCCGGCTTCTGCACAATGATGTGGGAGTTGATCCCCAGGATCTGGTCGCGCAATCCGTCGGTGAAGCCGGAATAGACGGCCAGCACCACGATCAGGGCCATGACCCCGACGGTGATGCCGGCCACCGAAATCAGCGAAATCAGCGAGATAAAGCGCTGCTTGTGACGGGCCCGCAGATAGCGGAAGCTGATAAACCATTCGTACATATCAGAAGGCAGAGCTCAGAGGTTGGAAGGCAAGGGGAACGTTTATTGTTTGCATTTTCCGCACGGATTGTTTGGACCTTTTTCCTTCTTTTCTTCCCCTTCCGTCTCCGGTTTCATGTGCGGAAAGAGAATCACGTCGCGGATGGATGGTGAGTTGGTGAGGAGCATGATCAACCGGTCGATGCCGATGCCCTGGCCGGCGGCGGCGGGCATCCCGTACTCCAGGGCGCGGACGAAATCCTCATCCATCTCGGCGTGAATCTCATCATCATCGCCTTTTTCGGCAATCTGCTGTTCCAGCCGCTGGCGCTGATCAATGGGGTCGCTGAGCTCGCTGAAGGCGTTGGCGATCTCCCGTCCGGTGATGAAGAGCTCGAAGCGGTCAGTGACGCCGGGGTCCTGCTCATTTCTCCGGGCCAGGGGCGAGACCTCGATGGGGTAGGATGTGATGAAGGTGGGGTTGATCAGTTTTTCCTCAACCAGCAGTTCAAAGAGCGCGGTTCTGGCCTTGCCGGGGCCGGCCAGGGGTTCGAGCTTCACCCCCTTGGTGACCCTGGCCAGGGCCAGGATCCGGTCATTGTCCTTGACGATTTCCGGGTCAATACGCCCGATTTTCACCAGGGCCTGATCCATGGTCATGCGGCTCCAGGGGGGCGAAAGATCGACCATTGTCCCCTGATAGTCGATCTCCATGGTCTCGTTGACCTCCTGCGACAGCCAGGAAATCAGCTCTTCGGTGATATCCATCATGTCATGGTAGGTGGCATAGGCCTGATAGAATTCGAGCATGGTGAACTCGGGATTGTGGCGGGTGGAGAGGCCCTCGTTGCGAAAGTTGCGGTTGATCTCAAAGACCCGCTCAAAGCCGCCCACAAGCAGCCGTTTGAGGTAGAGTTCCGGGGCGATGCGCAGGTAGAGGTCCATGCCGAGGGCGTTATGGTGGGTCTTGAAGGGCTTGGCATTGGCGCCGCCCGGGATCGGCTGCATCATCGGGGTCTCCACCTCCATGAAGCCGCGGTTGCCCAGGAATTCCCGGATCAGACGAATGATCTCCACCCGTTTGCGGAAGATGGCGCGGCTCTCGGGGGTGACGATGAGATCCACATAGCGCTGGCGATAGCGGGTCTCCACATTGGTCAGGCCGTGCCATTTTTCGGGCAGGGGGCGCAGGGATTTGGTGATCATCACCAGTCTGTCGGCCATGACCGAGAGCTCACCGGTCTGGGTCTTGAACAGCTTGCCCTCAATGCCGACGATATCACCGATGTCCCATTTCTTGAAGGCGGCAAACTGCTCCTCGCCGGTGATATCCTTCTTGATATAGATCTGGATTTTTCCGGAGGAGTCCATCAGGTGACAGAAGGCGGCCTTGCCGAATTTCCGCATGGACATGATCCGTCCGGCGACGGAATAGGTAAAACGGTTCTCTTCAAAGGACTCCTCGGCCAGGTGTTCACCTTTGGGAAGAAGCTCCTTGATCCGGTTGGCCGGTTTAAAGCCGTTGCTGAAGATATTGATGCCGAGGGCGGACAGGGCTTCGGCCTTTTCCCGCCGTTGTTTGAGGACCTGATTATCTTGATTCATGATGAGTGCTTTGAAAGGGTGGTGGGGTGTTGGTGGACACGCCGGATAAGAGTTGAGATTTCAGGTTGCATCCAGGCCGGAACCGGTATCGGCACCGCGCTGGAGTTCCTCCCCGTGCATCGGGCTTAGACCTGATATTTTTCCTTGAGTTCCCTGGAAATATCGCGGGTCAGATCCAGGACCTTGCGGGCCAGCTCGGGCGGCAGCGAGCCGGTGCCGCAACTGGGGGTAATCAGGGTCTGGCGCAGGATGGCGGCAAGATCCCGTCCCGGACGGACCAGTTGCGCAGCCTGCTCTTCCCACAGGGCGACCAGTGACGCGCAGCTCTCACTTTCAATGGCCTCATGGTCGGAGGTGGGGACAATGCCCCAGGCGAGGATTTTCCCCCGGTCAAGATAGGCGTGGAGCTGCTGGTGGAGCAGGATCAGCCGGTCAAAATAGCCATAGGCGTCAAAGCTCAGGATATCGATATCGGAGCCGAGCAGGATGTCCCATTCGGTATTGGCGCAGACATGGACTCCCGCCAGGGCACCCACGGAATGCAGGGCCGCCGCGACCTCGTTGATATCGGCCTGGATATCGCCTGCGGCAATGGAGATAAAGGCCGAGGAGCCAAGCCCGGCCAAGGCCGGCTCGTCGATGAAGATCAGGACGGGAAGATTCGAATTCTGCGCAAGGAACAGGGCCTGCCAGGCGGCTTTCATGGCCAGCCCCTTGACCACGATGTCACGGATGGTGCCGTTATAATATCCCAGCCGGTCCTCCCGGTCGTGAATCCCGGTGAGCATGGTGAAGGGCCCGGTGATCTGACCTTTGAGGGCGACGGGATCAAGGAGAGTGGCAGCCATATCGGCTAAGGTGTAGATTCCCTGAGCCCGCCCGCGGCTCACCGCAAAACGGGAGCCCAGCAGGAGGTGCGGATCCTCCATCACCTGCAGGTAATCCTCGTAAAAGGCGAGCTGCGCCTCTTCAAATCCGGGGGCCTCGGTGTCGTAGAAGATGCGGCTGTCGCTGGTCTCGATGGATTCTTCCACCACCCCGGGCAGGCCCTCGGCGAACTGGTGCAGCATCTGTTCGCAAGGGTTGGCGGGCAGTTGTGGCCAGATCGGGATTCCGGGAGTGGCGGTCAGGATCCATTCTTTGATGGCAATGTTCGCGTCATGAATCGGCAGGCTGCCGATAAGCAGGGGCATGCCATCGGCGCGAAACGGTTTTCCTGGTGGTGAGCTCATGGTGTCGGTACGCAAAGGGTAGTTGAAAAAACCTGCCGGGCCTGGGGGAGCGCTGAATGATGTCTCCAGTCTCCGGCCCTGTCCGTGGCACGAGTCTGTTCGTTAAGGGTGAAGAAAGAATTGATGAAAATGACTGCCTATCGTTTACCGAGAAACATCCTTTCTGTCAATTCTTTCCGCTCAAATCTGCATCGGCCGGAATATCGGTGGGGGCTTTCGGCAAGTTCAGGGAATTAGGGAAAGGTGCAAAGGTTCTTACGCAGACATGGCAGACATGGCAGAAATGGGGAAGGCGTGGCGGGATAGAGGGGCGCCATTGTGCTGTGCCGGGTTGGCAAAGGGGTGGTGTCCGGCTGAGGGTGTCGCCCCATGTTCTGAGGGGAGAAAGATGGCTCTGTTATCGGGCTGCCAGACCATCCGGAAAGCGCGAAGAGCGGCCATGCAAAAGGATCTTAACCGGCCTTATACTGGTTCATCTTACGGTACAGGGTCTTGCGGCTGATTCCCAGGGCATCGGCGGCCTTGCAGCGGTTGCCGTCGAAAAAATTGAGGATCTTCATGATATGCTCTTTCTCCACGGACTCCATGGTGATGCTGACCTCAGATTTTTCGGCGGTGATGACCATCTCCCGAGGCAGGCAGCGTTCGGTGATGATCCCGTTTTCGGCAAGGATGATACTCCGTTCGATGACATTGCGGAGCTCACGGATATTGCCCGGCCAGTGATAACTGAGGACACAGTCCATGGCCTTTTGCACCATCCGGTAGGGCGACTGATCCGGACTCAGGGTCGTGAGAAAATAATCCACCAGCAGGGGGAGGTCTTCCTTGCGCTCCCTGAGGGAGGGAATATCAATGTTGAACACATTGATGCGATGGTAGAAGGCCTCATTGAATTGACCAAGCTCCACCGCCTCGGCCAGATTGCGGTTGGTGGCAAAGATAAAACGGATATCCACCTTTCGCTCTTCTTTTTCACCAATTCTGCGGTAGGTCTGGGTCTCCAGAACCCGCAGGAGGCTTGCCTGGACTTCCAGGGGCAGGTCTCCGATCTCGTCGAGAAAGAGCGAGCTTTCATGGGCATAATACATCAGACCTTCGCGGGAGTCGCTGGCGCCGGTGAAGGAGCCCTTGATATGGCCGAAGAGCTCGCTGCGGGCCAGCTCTTTCTGGAGAGAGGCGCAATTTTTGATAACCAGGGGATTGCCGGCCCGGGAGGACTGGTTGTGAATGGCATGGGCCACCACATCCTTGCCCACCCCGGATGCCCCGGTGATAAGCACCGGGACTTTAGCCGGGGCAACCTTGTCGATTAAAAACTTGATATTGCGCACGGCCTGGGAGTTGCCGATAAAATTCGTTGCTCCCTGCCTGCTGCCGGCACTGTGGCGCAGCAGTTCATTTTCCCGGGAGAGTCGGGCCCGCTGGTGGGCCTTTTCCACCACCAGCTCGAGCTGGTCCAGATTAAACGGTTTGGGAATAAAATCGCAGGCGCCGAGTTTCATGGCGTCCACCGCGCTGTTGATATCTCCCTGGCCGGTGATCATCACCACCTCGGTGTAGGGACTGGAATCGCGAACCTGGATAAGCAGATTGAGATCGGTGCTGTCCGGCAGGCGAAGGTCCATGATAACCACATCGAAGCGGTGGGTCCGGATCATATCAAGGGCCTCAGCGGCATTGGCTGCAATGAATATCTCTCGACCAGGCCCCGCCAGCTCCTTCTGCAGAAGCCGGCGGATGGATTCCTCGTCATCAACGACGAGGATGGGATATTTTTCTTTTTCCATTATCTCTCTCTTTCAGGGATCAGGACACAGAAGGTGGCACCTTTGCCCTCTTCACTGGAGACACTGATCTCTCCTTTATGGTGTTTCACGATGGAGTAGCAGGTGGACAAGCCGATGCCGATACCTTTTCCCACCGGCTTGGTGGTAAAAAAGAACTCAAACAGCTTGTTCTGAATGGCCATGGGGATGCCGCAGCCGGAATCTTCGACAATCAGCTCCACCCAGCCGTCTTTCTCAAGGGAGGTTCTGATCAGAATGGTGCCGTCTTCACCAATGGCATCCAGGGCATTGGTCAAGAGATTGATGATGACCTGTTTGAGCTGGGACTCGTCTCCCATAATATCGGGCAGGTCTTTGTATAAATAGGTGCTGACGGTGACTTTGTGCTGTTCCTTCAGGTGATGCTTGAGGATGAACAGGGTGTCGTTGATGCACTTGTTCAGATTCACCGGGATAAAGCTCGAGTCAACGGGACGACTGAAGGAGAGCAGCGAGCTGACGATGTCCCGGCAGCGCAGGCACTCCTTGATAATGGTTTGGGTATATTCTGCAAAATCGTTATAGAGGTCTTCGTCGACTCTGCCGTGGATGCGGCCCAGGCGTCGTTGCAGGCCCTCGGCAAAACCGCTGATCGCGGTGAGAGGGTTATTGATCTCATGGGCCACGCCGGCAGCCAGGGTGCCGACGGTGGCCATTTTTTCGGCCTGATAATACTGGGCCTGGAATTCCTTTTCCCGGGTGACATCCCGCTTAAAAAGCAGCACCTTCCGTTGACTGGTGGGGCTGGTTTTCAGGGGGGAGGCGATGACGTCGAAATGGCGGAACTTGTCATCGCGCTTGTAGAGACAGAGATCTTTGACGATCTCGTCCCGATCCAGGGCCTTGAGGGCAGGACAGTTGGGGCAGGGGGCATTTTTCTGCTGGAAAAACTGGTAGCAGAAATGGCCGATGGCGTCGGCGTCGGGATACCACTCCTTGAAGATATGATTGACCGAGAGGATGCGCAGGTCTTCGGAAAGCACCACCATCAGATCGGTGATGCCGTCGAGGAGGGCGACGATTTCAGTCCGTTTTTTTTCAAGTTCGCTGTTGGAGCTTTTCAGCTCCTCTATCTTCCGTTTCAGCTCCTGATAAAAGCCGAGTTTGCTGTGTTCGATGCCGATAAGATCTTCCAGGGTGGTGGCATGCGACATCACCAGACCTCCTCGCAGATGGCGAGCAGATCCTGCCAGGCAGCGGGCCGGGGATTGGTCAGGTTGCAGGCGTCATTGACCGCCATTTTGCAGAGGGATTCCAGATGCTGCCTCTCGGAGTCTTCGACGATGGCGCTGAGTTTGAGGGAGACATCAAAGGAGGCAAAGAATTCCTCAAGTTTTTCAATCCCCACCAGGGCCGTCTCCCTTTCCGACCCGAGCTTGCGGTCAAGGATCACCCTCCCGATATCAGCCATGCGGGAGAGGCTGGACTCCAGATTATAGCGCATCACCGTGGTCAGCAGGATGGGATGGACCACCCCGTGCGACATGTCAAACTGGCCGCCCAGGGAATGGGCCAGCGCGTGTTCCGCACCCAGCCCGGCATTGCTGAAGGCCATGGAGGCGTTAATGGAGGCGATGCTTAATTTTTCCAGGGAATCGAGGGACCCGGTTTGCACCGCGGGCGTCAGGTTGCGGAAGATCAGGTCAATGGCCTTGAGTGACTGGGGCATGGTAAAGGGAGAGGCAATGCGGGACAGATAGGCCTCAATGGCATGGGCGAGGGCATCGATGGCGGACAGGGTGATCAGCTTTTTGCTTTTGGTGCGCAGAATCAGGGGGTCAATAATGGCGATATTGGGGACCTGGCTGCGGGTGATGATGGACATCTTGACGGCCCGTTTGACATCGGTGATGATACAGAACTGGGAGATGTCGGAGCCGCTGCCGGCGGTGGTGGTGAGAAAGATCATCGGCGGCAGGGGCCGCTGGACCCGGTTGGCGCCTTCATAGTCGCGGATCACGCCGCCATTGCTGGCAATGATGGCGATGCCCTTGGCGGTATCCATGACGCTGCCGCCGCCAATGGCCATGATCACGTCGGCGCCGTTTTTGAGATAGAACTCCGCCCCCTGCTCCACCTCGAAATCACGGGGATTGGGAGTAACCCGGGGGTAGTAGATCCAGTCGATGCCTTCGGCCTCAAGAATCTCCATCAGCCGCTGCACCCAGCCGGCCTGCTCGATGCCGCTGTCGCTCACCAGAAATACTTTTTTGGCGCCGTGCCTGAGGGCGCACTGCCCCGCACGGTTGATACTCCCCCTTCCAAAAATTATCTCGGGAATGGCGAACTTGGTTATTTCCAACATGGTGTTCAGTGACCTTTGATCGTCATTCTGCAAACGGGAGGAAAAATCGAGTAAATTGTCCATTATGCCCTCTCTCGGATTGTCCCCGGCATCATTTAAGGCCGATGCAAAGAGATCCAGATTTGCTCAACCCGCAGAACAGTGCGGTTGATGTCAGTTTTGAAAGAGCTCTTATCCCAAAGCAGATTCCATGCCATATATAGAGAACCATGGAACTCAAGGGCTTGACCGAATTATCTATCTGGTAACTGTGTCAAGATGACCCTTTCTTAAGAGGTATAGCGTATTTTCTGACAATTACCAAGAAGATTTCCCCGATATATCGTGTTGAATCGTTTGTCTTTCCAAGATATGGGGTATAATGGCCACAGATTCTCCCGGTATGGGTCAGTGTGACCCGTTGAGGGTGAGCTTTTTCTCAATACCGGGTTGCCGGTCGTAGGGAATGGAGTGATTTTTCAGGGGCTCAAAGAGATCCCGGTGGCTGGATGCTGGATTTTTGATTTTAAAAAACGTACAAACTCGGGGTGACATGGTATATATTCGAACCCCGATGAAGGGGATAAGTGCCTTACAGATTCTATTCTTGCAAAAAAAAGAATAGAATCTGCAAGGCACTCACCATAGGTCAGAATGTCCCTTTTTCTAAAAAGGCTGTTTCATTTTGTCTTTCTGTGGACAATGGTCTTGAATCGTGTTGCTGAGAGAGGGAAAAGAGGAAGACTTTTGTCCTCATAATGTTCCTTTGCCTGATGATGAGTCATATTGTCTTTGTGTCTCCACCAAAGAGATACTCCAACTGACTGAAAATGCAGTGAATTGTTATTTGGCATGTATATTGGAACAAAATAAAGCTGAAATTATGGGATTATGCCGAGGGAGAGGACATTTTTCCGGGGAGATGCGCCTTTTGTCGTGAGGCCGAGTGTTTCTCGTCTGATATATCCCGCTTGCTTGAAAAATTTAGGCGCAGGATCTTCCTGCTGGATCAATTTTTTCAACAGTACCATTGTTTTGGATGAGTTGTTTGATACTTAAAATTAAACATGGAGCCCCTTATGATTAAAAAGAAACTGTACGTGAATGGTATTGAGAGAAACTTTGTCGTGGAAGCGGATGAGAGCCTGGCTGAGGTTCTTCGCAAGAGGTTGATGCTCACCGGGACTAAAATTGGGTGCGGCAAGGGTCAGTGCGGTGCCTGCAGCGTTATCGTGGATGGAAAGCTGACCCGTTCCTGCGTCACCAAGATGGAAAAGGTGGCCGACAATGCCGCCGTGACCACCATCGAGGGCATTGGCACCCCCACCGACCTCCATGCCATCCAGATGGCGTGGATGGTCCATGGCGGCGCCCAGTGCGGTTTCTGCACCCCCGGCTTTATCGTCTCAGCCAAGGCCCTGCTTGACTCCAATGGTGATCCTTCCCGGGAAGAGATTCGTGACTGGTTTCATAAAAACCGCAACGCCTGCCGCTGTACCGGTTACAAGCAGCTGGTGGATGCCGTGCGTGATGCCGCCAAGGTGTTAAAGGGCGAGCTTACCCTCAAGGATCTGGCCTACAAGATTCCCGCCGACGGCAAGGTCTTCGGCACCAATATGCCTCGCCCCAGTGCTGCCGCCAAGGTCACTGGAACCTGGGACTTCGGTGCCGACCGCGGCCTCCAGCTTCCCGACAACACCCTGCAGATGGCCCTGGTTCAGGCAGAGGTTTCCCATGCCAATATCCTCTCCGTCGATACCAGTGAGGCCGAAAAGATGGAGGGTGTCTTCAAGGTGGTCACCGCCAAGGACATCAAGGGTAAGAATCGCATCACCGGGCTGATCACCTTCCCCTCCAATAAGGGTGATGGCTGGGATCGGCCCATCCTCTGTGATGAAAAGGTGTTCCAGTTCGGCGACGCCATTGCCATCGTCTGTGCCGACACCGAAAAACATGCCAAGGCCGCCGCGAAAATGGTCAAGGTCGAGCTGGAAGAGCTTCCGGCCTATATGAGCGCCCCGGCTGCCATGGAGCAGGATGCCCTGGAGATCCATCCCGGTACTCCGAACATTTATTATATCCAGAAAATTGCCAAGGGAGAGGAGACCGCCCCAATTTTTGCCAAGGCTGATGTGGTTATGGAGGGCGACTATTACGTGGGCCGTCAGCCCCATATGCCCATTGAGCCGGATGTCGGTTTTGCCTATCATAACGATGAGGGCAAGCTGGTTATCCATTCAAAATCCATCGGTGTTCATCTCCATCTCTACATGATTGCCCCGGGTCTGGGTGTGGCCCCTGAGGATCTGGTGCTGGTTCAGAACAATACCGGCGGTACTTTCGGCTATAAGTTCAGTCCCACCATGGAGGCGCTGGTTGGTGCCGCCGCCATTGCCACCGGGCGTCCGGTCTTTCTCTGCTACGATTATTTCCAGCAGCAGACCTACACCGGCAAGCGTTCGCCCTTCTTTATGAATGTGAAGATGGCGGCAAGCAAGGATGGAATGCTGCAGGCCATGGAAACCGACTGGTCCGTTGATCATGGGCCCTATTCGGAATTCGGCGATCTGCTCACCCTGCGTGGCGCTCAGTTTATTGGTGCCGGCTATGATATCAAAAACATCCGTGGCGAAGGCCGCACCGTTTGCACCAACCATGCCTGGGGCTCCGCCTTCCGTGGATATGGTTCTCCCCAGTCCGAGTTTGCCTCCGAGGTCCTTATGGATGAGCTGGCCGAAAAACTGGGCATGGATCCCCTTGAACTGCGCTTCAAAAACTGCTACCGCAAAGGCGCCACCACCCCCACCGGGCAGGATCCCGAGGTTTATTCCCTGCCGGAGATGCTGAGTCTGCTGCGGCCCAAATATGAAGCGGCCAGAAAGAAGGCCGCCGCTGCCTCCACCGATACAGTCAAGCGGGGAGTGGGCATATCCCTTGGCGTCTATGGCTGCGGCCTGGACGGCCCGGATACCGCCGAGACCGTGGTCGGACTGAATGGTGACGGCACCGTGACCATTTACAACACCTGGGAAGACCATGGGCAGGGCGCTGACATGGGAACCGTGGCCACCGCCCATGAGGCTCTGCGACCTTTGGGGCTCACTGCGGCCCAGATCAGACTGGTAATGAATGACACCTCTCTGTGTCCCAACTCCGGACCTGCCGGCGGCAGCCGCAGTCAGGTGGTGGTGGGACAGTCCATCCGGGTTGGATGCGAGGAGCTGGTCAAGTCCATGCGCAAGGGTGATGGTTCTTTCCGTTCCTACGAGGAGATGGTCGCCGAAAATATTCCCACCAAGGTAAACGGCAAATGGTCGGCACCCGCCGGCAACTGTGATGAAAACGGTCAGGGTAATCCCTTCTGCTGCTATATGTATGGACTGTTCATGGCCGAGGTGGCCGTCGAGCTTGCCACCGGCAAGACGACGGTGGAGAAGATGACCTGTGTTGCCGATGTCGGCAAGATCGTCAACAAGCTGGTGGTGGATGGCCAGTTGTACGGTGGCATGGCCCAGGCCATCGGTCTGGCCTTGACCGAAGATTTTGAAGATATCAAGAAACACTCCACCATTCTTGGAGCAGGATTTCCCTATATTAAACAGATTCCCGATGATATGGAACTGATCTATGTGGAAAGTTCCCGGCCTGACGGAACCTTTGGCGCATCCGGGGTGGGTGAGCTGCCCCTGACCTGTCCCCATGCCGCGGTCATCAACGGCATCTACAATGCCTGCGGCGCCCGCATCCGAAGACTGCCGGCCCTGCCGGAGAAAGTCCTGGCCGCCTTGAAGAAATAATCCGCCATTCAATCATTCACACGCAGCAATCAGGGGAAAACCGGTGATCCGGCTTTCCCCTGATTGCCCTTAATCTTCAGCCTTTCTACATTCAAGAATGGAACAGCAGCTGCTCCGCACCCTTGAAGCCACATGCATTCAGGAGGAATTGCCTTTCTGCACGGCGGCCTGCCCTCTGCACGTCGATGTCCGCGGCTTTATGGCCTGCCTCGCCAAAGGCGATGAACGCGGGGCCAGACGGGTGCTTGATCGCACCATGCCCTTTGCCGATATCGTCGGTCGGATCTGTGATGAACCCTGCCGTCAGGCCTGCAAACGCAGCGAGGTCGGTGATCCGCTGGCGGTGGCCGCCCTTGAACGCCACTGCGTCACCAGCACGGCGGCGGTTCTCAAACTTACAAAATTGCCGGATCGGGAAGGAAAGGTGGTGTTTTTTGGTTCAGGTCTTGCCTCCATGACCGCAGCCCTGGACCTGGCCCGCAAGGGTCGCAGCGCCACCATCCTGACCACGGAACGGGAGATCGGCGGCTCCCTGCGAAGGCTGGGAGAGGAGCGTCTGCCCCTGGCGGTTCTTGACGCGGCCGTGGAACAGCTGGGCTCCTATGGGGTCAACATCATCTTTGATTGCCAGATGGACGCCGAGTTTATCGAATACACCCTCAACTTTTATGACGCGGTCTTCATGGACCGGGATTGGTCTGCCATAGATGATTTCTGTCTGGACTGCCGCCATCCGAATCCCCTTTCCCTGGCAGTGGCCCGGCCCGGCTGCTTTACCGGCGGCGGCACCGGCCCCAACGGCTATTCGGTGATACGGCAGGTGGAAGAAGGACGGCGGGCGGCCCTTTCCATCGAACGGTATCTGCAGAAGGTGTCTCTCACCGCCGGGCGTGAGCGAGAGGGCGCCTGTGCCACCAGACTGTTTACCGATATCACCTCCATTGAACCCCTCAGCGTCATTGCCCCTGCCGACCCGGCAGCCGGTTACACCGTTGAGGAAGCGGCCCGCGAGGCGGCTCGCTGTCTTCAGTGTCAATGTCTGGAATGCGTCAAACAGTGCGCCTTCCTGCAGGCATTCAAGGAGTACCCGAAAACACTGGTGAGAAAGATTTATAACAACCAGGCCGTTGTCCAGGGAACCCGGACTGCCAACACCATGATCAACTCGTGCAGTCTCTGCGGCCAATGCACGCTCATTTGTCCCCATCAGTTTCCCATGGCTGAGGTGTGTGTGACCACCCGCCAGAGCATGGTGCTTGACGCCACCATGCCGCCCTCGGCCCATGAGTTCGCCCTCCAGGATATGGCCTTCAGCCTGGGTTCGGAGGCGGCGATGCTGCGCCACCAACCGGGAAAATCGAGCAGCCGCTTTCTCTTCTATCCGGGCTGTCAGCTGGCCGGTTCAGCCCCGGATCTGGTGGAAAAGACCTACCTGCACTTGACCCGCCATCTCCATGACGGAGTGGGCCTGATGCTTGGCTGCTGCGGTATCCCGGCGCACTGGTCGGGCCGCCAGGAGCTTTTTGCCGCCACCATGGAGGAGTTTTGCACCGCCATCCAGGAGAATGGCAATCCCCTCATCATCACTGCCTGCTCGAGCTGTTACGTTACCTTCAAAGAGTTTGCCCCGCAGCTCCAGATCCGCTCCCTCTGGCAGATCCTGGAAGAGATCGGCCTGCCTGCAGGGAAGAGGGCGCCTTTGTCCCAGCCCATGACCATCCATGATCCCTGCGGGGTTCGCAAGGAACCGGAAATCCGGGCCAGTGTCCGGAATATTGCCGGTCAACTGGGAATGAATGTTGCTGAACAACCCTTTTCCGGGGAACTCACCGACTGTTGCGGCTTTGGCGGTCTGATGCAGTTTGCCAATGGCCCCCTGGGCGAACAGGCGGCAGAACGCAAGGCCCGTCGCAGCAGTCTTGACAGCCTTGCCTATTGTGCCATGTGTCGAGACAACCTGGCAGCCTCGGGACATCGGGTGGCCCATCTCCTCGACTATTGTTTTCCCGGGGAAGGACTGGCGGACCCGCTGCTGCGCCCCAATCCCGGCTTTTCCGGGCGGCATGAGAACCGGGCCCGCCTCAAGGCACAACTGCTTGCCTCCCTCTGGCAGGAGACTTCGGCCCTTCCCCTTGAACATAAGCGGATTGCTCTGGACATTGCGCCGCAGGTACGCGAACTGATGGAGAAACGGCTGATTCTTGAAGAGGACTTGCAGAAGGTGCTTCTCCATGCGGAGCTGTCCGGCAGATTTCTTGAAGACCCCCACACCGGTCATCGCCTGGCAAACCACCGGCCCGTGCGGGTGACCTACTGGGCGGAATATGAGGTCCGTGACTCCGGCTACCGCGTTTATAACGCCTACAGCCACCGGATGATCCTGCCCGAGAGGAAAACTGCATGAGCACCTTCTCCTTTATCTCACCCACCACCTGGCGCTGTGCCCCCTGCAATGGGGAACTGCAGCCGGAAAAAGTCAATGTGAGCTATATGGGTTCCATCTTCACGGTGGAGCTGATGGTCTGTCCGAGCTGTGGTTTTGTCCTGATTCCTGAGGATCTTGCCCTTGGCAAGATGCATGCCGTGGAACAGCTTCTGGAAGATAAATAGGGCCTCCCATTCATGCCCATTGCTGCCGCTGATCAATCCTTTGCCCTCTATGAACAGAAGGCATTCACCGATCTTACCGGGGGATTGCTCCGACCCGGCGGCCTGGCGCTGACTGCACGGGCCATGGAGCTTTGCGGCTTGCCGCCGGGATCGGCCATCCTCGATGTGGGCTGCGGGCCGGGTCATACCCTGTCCCTCTTGGCCGGATGCTTTCAACTCCGTCCCGTCGGCCTTGACCGCAGTGATTCCATGCTCCGTCGGGCGGGCCAGGGAAATCCGACCATCCCCTTGATACAGGCCGGGGCCATGGCCATTCCGGTGCGGGATGCCTGCTTTGACGGGATTATCAGTGAGTGCGTCCTGTCCTTGAGTGGAGATATTCCGGCAACCTTAAAGGAGATGGCACGGGTGCTGGCGCCGGGCGGAAAACTGGTGCTGACCGATATTTTTTCCCGGGATACTGCGAGGCAGAAGAGTTTTGGTGCTCCTGCCATGCGCAGCTGTATCACCACCGCCCTGCCCCTGGAGAGAATCATGGCGGCGGTGGCGGCAGCGGGTTTCTCCAGCCTGCTCCTCGAGGATCAAAGTGCCTTGCTGAAACAGCTGGCAGGCCAGATTATCTTCAGCTACGGCAGTCTGGAAATATTCTGGCAGCTCTTTATGGGCGCGGATGAGGCCCGCAGCACCTGCCGCGCCATGCAGGGGGCCCGGCCCGGATACTACCTGCTCATCGCTCAAAAAGAGGGGGACGACAATGGATGATACCGCCATTCGCATCCTGCGCCATGGTGCCCAGGGTCTGTGCTGCAGTCAGATTCTGATCCAGATGGCCCTGGAAGACATGGGAGAGGAAAATCTGCCGCTGGTTCGTGCCATGGCCGGACTCTGCAATGGAGTGGAGATTGGTTCCATCTGCGGCACGGCAAGCGGCGGGGCCTGTGTCCTTGCCCTGTATGGGGCGGCGGGCGGCGGTCAGGAGGAGCCCCTGGAAGGGTATCCGCTGATGCAGGCCGAGTTTATGGAGTGGTTCCAGCAGACCGGGCCGCTGCGGTGGGGCGGCATCACCTGTGATGAGATTCTGGGAGAGGGGAAGGGCAAAGATCTGGAGGGTTGCGGGTCAATCATGGTGGCTGTACGCAATCGGATTCTCGAGATCCTGACCGCCCATGGCCTTGACCCGAGCAGTCCCAGGGGCTGAACCCATGTCCATTGATCACCAGCACCGGATCCTTGCCCATACCCGCAGTGTCTGTCCCGTCTGTCTCAAGGCCCTTGCCGCAGTCAGGAGACAGGAGGGGGAGGCGGTATTTTTAATAAAGAACTGCCCCGAACATGGTGAGTTCCGCACCTGTATCTGGCGGGGTTCCATTCCCATGCCTTCCTGGCAGCGTCCCAAAAAACCCTCGGCGCCGCTCGCCCCCGTCGTGGTGACGGAAAAGGGCTGCCCCTTCGACTGCGGCCTCTGTTCGGCGCACGGACAGCACACCTGCACGGCACTCCTCGAGATCACCGCCCGTTGTAATCTGCGCTGTCAGCTCTGCTTTGCCGATGCCGGCAGCGGAGCCGGGCAGGATCCCGGCCTTGACCGTCTTGCGGTGCTCTATGATGAGATTATGCGGGCCGGCGGCCCCTGCAATATCCAGCTCTCGGGCGGGGAGCCGACCATGCGCGACGATCTTGCCGAAATTATCAGGCTGGGCCGGAGCAAGGGCTTTCCCTTTATCCAGCTCAATACCAACGGAATCCGGCTCGGTTCCGATCCTTCCTATGCCCTCAGTCTCCAGGAGGCGGGGCTGGCCTCGGTCTTTCTCCAGTTTGACGGCATCAGCGACGATGTGCACGAGGCCATCCGGGGCAGGGCCCTGGCCCTGATCAAGGAACAGGCCATTGTCCATTGCGGTGTCGCCGGTCTGGGGGTGGTGCTGGTGCCCACCATTATTCCGGGGGTCAATACCGACCAGATTGGCGATATCGTCAGGTATGGACTCCGCTTTTCGCCGGTGGTGCGCGGCGTTCATTTTCAGCCGGTGAGCTATTTTGGCCGCTATCCCTCCCCGCCCCGGGATCAGGATCGCATTACCCTGCCCGAGATCATGGAGCAGCTGGCCCGGCAGTGTGAAGGCGAGATCCGCACCGACCACTTTGCCCCGCCTGCCTGTGAACATGCCCTCTGTTCCTTTCATGCCAATTATCTCCTGCAGCCCGATGGAAGCCTGCGGGCCCTGGGCGCCGGTGGGCAGGCCTGCTGCCATCCATCCGATGCCGGTGCCCCGTCACCTACGGCCATGGAGGGCAGAGACAAGAGCGTCTCCTTTACCGCCCGGCAATGGGCCGCGCCCGTTGTCTGCGATGCCCCGGAAAACTCGGCGGCACCCGAGGATGAGCTGGATATCTTTCTCCGCAGGGCCCAGACCCATCGTTTTTCCATCTCCGGCATGGCCTTTCAGGATGCCTGGAATCTCGATCTTGAACGGCTCCAGGGCTGCTGTATCCATGTGATGTCGCCGGCAGGAAAACTGATTCCCTTTTGCGCCTATAATTTCACCTCCAGCGAAGGCGGCTCCCTCTACCGGATGGCGGAGGCCCCATGAAGATCACCCCTTTGGAGCGCCACACTGCCAAAAAACTGGGGGCGGAATCCAGCAAACCATTGACCCTTGCCGCCATTCACCGCCATCAGATGGACAAGCTGGCCGAGACCGTTGCCTATGCCCGGACGAAAAGCCCTTTCTACCGGAAAAAATTTGCCGATATCGCCAGTCTCGATGGAATGGATGAAGAGATAGTTACCGCCCTGCCCTTTACCAGTGAAGAAGAGCTGTGCCGGCAGGGGGAGGAGATGCTCTGCGTCAGCCAGGATGAAGTCGCCCGGATCATTACCATGCAGAGCTCCGGCACCACCGGTCCACCCAAACGTCTTTTTTTCAGTGAAGACGATCTGGAACAGACCCTGGAATTTTTCCATTATGGCATGCAGGCCCTGGTGACCCCGGGCGAGGCTGTGCTCATTCTGCTGCCGGGCAGAACCCCGGATTCCGCCGGCGATCTCCTCGCCCGGGGCCTTGCGAGAATGGCGGTAAGCAGCCGTATCCACGGTCTGGTGACAGACCCGGAAGCGGCGGCGCGGGAACTTGCGGCCCACCCCTGTGAGGTGATTCTCGGCTTTCCGGTGCAGATCCTGGCCCTGGCCCGTTGTGCCGCCGCCCTGAAGATTGATACCGGACGGATCCGATCCGTGCTTCTCTGTTCGGATTATATCCCCCGGGCGGTTGGTCAGACCCTGGGTGAGCTCTGGCAATGCCGGGTCTTCAGCCATTACGGCACCGTGGAAACGGGGCTGGGTGGCGGGGTGGAGTGCGAGGCCCGCAAGGGCTGCCATCTGCGCGAAGCGGATCTTTTTTTCGAGGTGATCTGTCCGCGCACGGGGGCTGTGCTGCCGCCCGGAGAGTTCGGCGAGATCGTCTTCTCCACCCTCCATCGGCGGGCCATGCCGCTTCTTCGGTACCGCACCGGTGATTCCGGCCGCCTCCTTGCCGGTTCCTGCCCTTGCGGCAGCAGCATCCGACGGCTGGATCGGGTGCGGGGCAGGATCAATCAGGTGCGTCAGCTCAACAATGGCGGCACCCTGTCCATGGCCGACTTGGACGAGGCCCTGCTGCCGGTGCCGGGCATCCTGGATTTTCAGGCAGTTTTGGGGCGGGCCGCAAATCATGATCAGCTCACCCTGCGCTTTGTCGTGAGTCCGGGTCAGGCAGATACGGTTATGGAGGAGGCCGAATTCCGGCTTCAGCGCTTTGCCGCGCTGGAGGATATTCCCTTGATTCTCGAGATGGCGGCCAGTGGCCGCATTCATCAGGGGAAGCGTATCATCGAAGAGAAGAGAGGGTAAAAAGAAACAAGAGCGAAAGCATGAAGACAAGAGGAAACAGATTACCATGAAAAAACTGATGAAAGAGGTCTGCACCCTTCTCGCAGAGGGCGAAGATCTGGTGCTGGTCACCGTCTGCTGCAAGACCGGTTCTGCCCCCCGCATGGCCGGAGCCAGAATGATTGTCCGTCGGGACGGGCGGATCGCCGGTACCATCGGCGGCGGTCTGATGGAGGCCTTGGCCATCCAGGACGCCAGAAAGGCCTTCTCCCACAAACAGTCCCTCTCCAAAAAGTTTGATTTAACCAATGCCGACGCGGCTATCACCGATATGATCTGCGGCGGCAATATGGAAATCTACATGGAGTATATCCCCGCTGATGCCGGGAATCTGGCCCTTTTTACAACGCTGCTTGCGGCCCTGAACAGGGGTCGCAGGCTTACCCTGGTGAGCAGGCTCACCGCTAAGGGCCCCGCCGATCATCCCTTTCTTATGGATGACAAAGGCCTGCTGAGCGAAGGCCCGGTGCCTGAGCCCCTGCTGGCCGCGGTCAAGAAGATCCGCTCCTCCACCTCCAGCCCCACCGTCATTTGCCATGATACGGTGGAGTATCTGATTTCCTATTTTTCCATAGCCGGCGAGCTTTTTCTGATCGGGGCCGGTCATGTGTCTGCCTGCACCGCTGAGGCGGCAGCGAGGGTGGGTTTTCGGGTGATTGTTCTGGATGACCGGGAAGAATTTGCCAACCCCGAGAGATTTCCCACAAGCGATGAGGTGCGGGTGATTCCCTTCTTTGCCGACTGTTTTAATGATTATGTTGTAAATCAAGATAGTTATCTCGTCATCGTGACCCGGGGTCATATGCATGATTATGAGGTCCTGCGCCAGGCCCTGGCCACCGAGGCCGGCTATGTGGGGATGATCGGCAGTCGGAAAAAACGTGATACCATCTATAACAGCCTGCTTGCCAACGGAATCAGTCAGCCACAGCTCGACCGGGTCCATTCTCCCATCGGCCTTCCCATTGAGGCCGATACCCCCGAGGAGATTGCGGTGAGCATCGTGGCGGAACTTATCCAGCAGCGCGCCCTCGGGAGAAACCGTGGCTGAGAAGCTCGCGGCCATCATCCTGGCGGCCGGATTTTCCTCCCGAATGGGCAGCTGTAAGGCATTGCTGCCCTTGGGGACAAGTACGGTGCTGGAACAGGAGGTGGAGCTCTTCCAGGGCTGTGGCATCTCCGAGATCATTGTGGTGACCGGACATGAGGCCGGGCGCACCGCGCCGGCAGCCCGCAGGGCAGGGGCCCTGGCGGTGCATAATCCGGACTTCGGGCTTGGCATGTTCTCCTCCATCGGCGCCGGTGCGCGGGCCCTGTCCCCTGAATGCAAGGGCTTTTTCCTCCTGCCGGTGGATATTCCCCTGATCCGCAAAGGCACCATTACCTTGCTGGCCAGGGCCTTTGCCGAATCAGGGGCACACTTGATCCATCCCGTCTATGGTGGCGATCGCGGCCATCCGCCACTGATCTCCACCGCCCTTTGTGAAACCATTGGGCAGGTGGAAGGCAGCCAGGGTCTGCGGGGGATTCTGGCGGCAGTGGAGGCGGAGAGTCCCGGTCTGGTCCGCGACATCCCCGTCCCTGACGCCAATATCCTTTTTGATATGGATACCCCCAAGGCCTACGAGGAAGGCCGTGCTCGCCACGCCGTCCGAGGATATCCCAGCATGGGCGAATGTGAGGTCTTGATCCGCGATATCTACCCCATGCCGGGTCGGGGGCTGGCCCATGGGGAGAAGGTGGCGGAACTGGCGGTGGCCATCTCTGATCTGATCGCCGCCGTCCGAACTCCGCCGCCGGATCGGGAACTCTGCCGGGTGTGTGGCTGGCTCCATGATATGGCCAAGGGCGCCCCCGGTCATGAACAGGAGGGAGGCCGCCGTCTGATGGAGCTGGGCTTTGACCGGGCCGCCGGGATTGTTGCCGCCCATCGAGAGAGTTCCCATACTCCCGGAACTCTGGTCAGCGAAAAAGAGATTGTTTTTCTCGCCGACAAGATGGTTTCCGGCAGCAGCCTGGTCAGAATTGAAGAGCGCTTTCAGCAGAAGCTTGATCTCTATGCCGATAACCCTGCCGCCTGCGTCGCCATTCGACGAAGGTTAAGCGGCGCCGAGGCGGTCTTACAGGCCATCGAAGGAGAAATCGGCGGCTCTCTCTTCGAACTGCTCCGCTGCCGCCTGGCCGCTGTCTGACCATGGAACCCGGAAAACAGATTTATCTGCTCAGGCATGGCCGCATCGAGCAGACTGAGCCCCGCCGTTTTATCGGCCAGCGTGACCTGCCCCTGAGCCCTGCCGGCGAAGCCCAGGCCCTGGAAATGGCGCGGATGCTTGCGGCTGTCCGCTTCTCCCGTATCTTTTCCTCTCCTCTCACCCGGGCCCTGCAGACTGCCGCTCCCATTGCCGTCAGACAGAGACAGCCGGTTACAGCCATCCCCGGGCTGGCCGAAATCAGTCTGGGGCAGTGGGAAGGCTTAAGCGTTGAGGAGGTCCGTCTGCGGTTTCCTGGTGGGTACGAGGAGCGGGGCAGGGTGCTTGGGTCGTTTCGTCCGCCCGATGGAGAGAGCTTTCATGATCTCGCCCTGCGGGCCTTCCCCTGTTTTGCCGCACTGGTGGAAAACCATCCCGGCCCTTTGCTGATTGTGGCCCATGCCGGTATCAATCGGGTGCTGCTCTCCCGCATCCAGGGTCTCCCTTTGGCTGGACTCCTGAGCATTCCCCAGGACTACTGCTGCCTGAATATCATCCGCTGGCAAGGGGGCCGCTGGCAGGTAGATGCGGTGAATCAGAAGGGGCTCAATGAAACGGCTTGCCTTCCTCGATGAATCATCTGTCACTCCCGGGAGTTGGAGGAAGATGCCCGCCCTGTGCTCGTTGCCGAGTTCTTCCTATCCTCAATTCCATGGATATGGTATCTTTCCCTGCTATCAATGGTGGTCGGTGCTGGTGCCGGTTTATTGAGGTTCCGCCATGGATTCTCCGCACCGGGGCTGGCCCGGAGCCCTTCCCCGGATATGGTGAGCATGAACGATTTTTTCCCCCTGAAAAGCCCCATGGAGTC
>JACDZJ010000007.1_pt1 | contig 111090 bp, 106 predicted proteins | sample 7365721 | NCBI WGS metagenome assembly JACDZJ01 (sample SAMN15143480, study PRJNA637477) | pond metagenome | biome: freshwater wetland ecosystem [ENVO:00000243]; feature: pond [ENVO:00000033]; material: pond water [ENVO:00002228]; isolation source: pond water containing pink berries ... | reverse complement strand
CAAATTGCTTGCGGGCGTGGAACCGGACACGTAATGGCAACTTTAAAGGGCTGGTCGCTTGCCAAGAGACCACGAACCCCATTCATACATCATTCGACGTGTAAAATTTCTGCTACGCTTCTGTTTTTCACCGATGGTTCGTGAGGATACCTCAGGATCTACCCCTTTTTCCCGGTGACACCGCTTCAGCGGTGTCGTCCATGTGTCGGGCGCTCTGCGCCCGGAAGGTCAGGCGCTGAAAAAAGTTGCTGGGTTATCTTGGCAAACGGCAGGTATGGTCTAGACTCACAAGCGATTAACCGTCAGCGACGGCGAGCGTGAATCGATTGGTTGTTGCGATGTATAGAAGCCAGCGAAAAACGGCTCCGGACCAGGCCGGCACAAGGAGATACCGCGGAAAATGCCGCATCGGGTCAAGTGACGGCCTTGATCAGGGTTCCAGCCACGGGACATCGCAGGGTGGATAAGCATCGCGTAGTTCACCAGCGGCGGCGTGGGATATTCGGTGGACTGTGCTATCGCTTGTCCACCCTACGGCCGGAACGGCCTTGGTCATAAACCCGGCCACCGTGCGATCGGCACGGTCGTCGGTCCGCACAGCGGACTCTACAGGTCATGGTGTTACCGTAGGGTTCGCTGTGCGGACCGTCCGTGGCTGGCCGGAACGATGATCAAGGCCCAAGTGACGGTTGGCCAGCCTGGATGTAAAGCACGGATTTATATAAGTAACGGTTCAATAACAAGGTGAACAGGCATTTTTTCGCAAGCGGCTGTTTTATATGGCATGTCGTTAATTGATGCGTATAGCCTGTTCTTGAACCGTCACTAAACCTCAGCTTAAGTTCAGTGCCATTCGCGCCGGTGTTTTCTCTCTATTCGGATCACAATCATGATTGCCAAGTGCACGAACACGATCAAGCTGAATGACGTTAAGATTGGGGACCTGGTGTTCAGTTACATTGGAAAGAAGGGGGACTGGCCAACCCTTCTCTCTCCCGCAGGTCATGTCGCAATCTGCACGGAGGAGAGCCAGTTCGTTGCAGCCCTGATCACCCACGAAGTCGATGGCAGCGTCAAGAAGGGTACATTCACGACGGTGCTGCAGCCTTCGGCTACGTCGACCGATGACTACGCGGGGCAGCAGCTGCGGATCTTACGTTGCACGAATCAGAGCTTGGCCCAGAATGCCGCCGCCCTCGCCTTATGCTGGAACGATTTCTTGCTGCCGTTCGGCAGTCCTGGGCGCACTCAGGCCACCGCATTCGAGAACCATTATAAAGACGGTGCGGAGTTGCAGGCCGCGTTACGCCTACGCTTCGATCAGATGGGGAAGTACCGCGCCATCAAGTACGCGGCCCGGCGCGCCGGTTTTCTCTGCTACCCTACCGATGGAGAAGGCGACGGCGTGGGCCTGTTCTGCAGCCAGTTCGTGACGATCTGCTACCAGGTCGCCGGGCTGCTCGACGTGGTCGATGCGGCCTGGGCCGGTGATTCGCAGCTACGGGTCTGCGACAAGAGGATGACCAAGGGTGATCGTAAAGCCCTGGAGCAGCGTTTCACGGGCACAACGCTCGATTACACCCAATTCTGCAACTATGCCGACATGCTGGCAAACAAAGACCCCTATAGCCTGGGCGAGACCGCGATGAAGCCGCAGGAGACGCCGAAACGCAAAGGAATCGAGTACGTACCCTCCCTGATGTTCTGGAAAGTCAAGCATGGTTCGATCAGCAACTTTCCTTGGACCACGAAACTCACCGAAGGAATGCTGGTTGATTGCAAGATTGTGATGCCTCAGGGGCTTTTCGAGTCCCTGATCCGCTGCAACGACTGGGAAGACAAAGGCGCGCTGGTCGACCCGCTGGCAAAAGAAGAATTCGAGAGAGTGAAACAGCTTGGCGACGATCTGATGAAGCAACGTGACCTAAACGCCATGCGTCGCCTCAAGCAATTCAAAAGCACATAGGCAACGAGCGAAGGGGTCGGAGAACAATCGGGGCCAGGCTCGAATGGTCCTCAGTTAAGCCAGAGACTCATTCGGAACAGTGGTTTACGCGGCCAGTCGGCTGGCGGAAACGCGTCGGTTCCAAGCGTCACCTGGACCTGAGCGTCGGGCGTTTTGCCGATTTGGACATTACACATTTAATCGAGGAGCTCAGAGACATAGGGCGATGCGAGCGGAACGAATTGGAAAACCGGCTCGTAATGCTTGAAAAATCTCCGGGGTTCAAGCCAGGGCTCTCTAGGCCTGATCGAAGAAGCTTATCGTGACGCGGCCGGGTTGGCAGCAAAAGAGACTGGTATTCGCATCGACTGCTTTCCGTCAACTTGCCCATCCGCGCAGGAACAGATATTGGATGAGGCGTTTCTTCCTGAACACGCGTCATGACTGTCTCCAAGGAACGGCTACCAAGAACCGATCCGCGCCCGTTCGCTAATCTTCCAAGGTCTTTGCCGCCACCTCATAGACATCCTTCGACAGCGCATCGACCGCCAGGATACGCGCGACCTCAGCGCGCATCAGAGCCTGACGGGCGGGATCATAGCGCCGCCAACGACTCATCGATTTGAGCAGTCGCGAAGCGATTTGCGGGTTCAGCGGATCCAATTCGAGGATACGGTCTGCGAGAAAACGGTAGCCTGCCCCATCAGCGGCGTGGAAGCGCACCGGGTTGGCGGTACAGAAGGCGCCGATGAGACTGCGCACCCGATTGGGGTTACGCATCGAGAAATCAGCGTGGGTCATCAGCCCCACCACGCGCTCCAGAACATCCGCGCGGCTGCTCGTCGCCTGGATACTGAACCACTTGTCGATAACCAGTGGCTGCGCGGACCAGCGATCATAGAAAACGGCCAAGGCCTCCTCACCCGCGGAACCACCGTGGTCGACCAGCAACCGCAGCGCGGCCATCACATCGGTCATGTTGTGGGCGGCGGCGAATTGGTCACGGCACAGGATCACCGCTTCCGGCGCGTCGGCTGCCATCAGATAAGACAGTGTAAGATTTTTCAGCGCGCGCCGACCGATGGCCTCCGGAGTGAAGGCATAGGGTCCGGACTCCGCCTGGGTGGTGTAAACAGATAGGAGGTCCGCAGTGAGTTCTTCGCCGATGCGACGACGCAGCAACTCGCCGGCGCGGTGGATACCGTCGACGTCCACGACCGCCATCTGATCCGCCAGATAAGACTCGCCAGGCAGGGTCAACACTTCGGCGCGCAGGGCCGGCTCGCCCCGAGCGTTCAGCAAGGTGTGGCGAAATGCCGCAAAGAAGGCCGTCGGCACCGATTGGCGTGGGTTTGCGACCAGGCCGAGCAGAATGCGCTGCATCAGCGTCTGGGCGGCATCCCAACGGGCGAAACCGTCGGTGTCATGCGCCATGAGGAACTGCAAGTCGTCGTCACTGAAGTCACACCGCAGCTTGACCGGGGCGGAGAAACCACGCAACAAGGAGGGGACCGGCCGCTCTTTGAGTCCAACGAAACGGAACCGCTCCAGTGCGGCGCGGACCTCCAGCATCCGGGTCCCGCGCGTGGCGGCGGCTTCGTCCTCGCCATCGAGACGCAGCGGCACAGCCTCGCCGTCGCGACCCAGCAGCCCGACCGCGAACGGCAGGTGCAACGGCCCTTTCTGAGGTTGACCCGGTGTTGCCGGGGTATGTTGACGCACGGTCAGCGTATAGCTGCCGTCCGCCGCGCCATACTCGCCTTTCACCCGCAGTTCAGGCGTCCCCGCCTGCGCGTACCACCGACGGAATTGCGTGAGATCGCGACCGCTCGCGTCTTCCATGCAGGTCACGAAATCATCCGTGGTCACCGCCTGACCGTCATGCCGTTTGAAGTAAAGATCAGTCGCCCGCCGAAAGCCCTCGGGACCAAGCAGATTCGCTTGCATCCGCACGACCTCGGCGCCCTTCTCATACACCGTCGAGGTGTAGAAATTATTGATCTCGATATAGGATGTCGGTCGCACCGGATGGGCCATCGGCCCCCCGTCCTCGGCAAACTGTGCCGCCCGCAACGCGCGGACGTCACTGATGCGCGTGACCCCCCGCGAGCCCATATCGGCCGAGAACTCCTGATCGCGGAAGACCGTGAAACCCTCTTTGAGACTCAACTGAAACCAATCGCGGCAAGTGATCCGATTACCCGTCCAGTTGTGGAAATACTCGTGGGCGATGACGCCCTCCACCCCCAGGAAGTCCTGGTCGGTCGCGGTCTCCGGTCGGGCCAGCACAAACTTGTCGTTGAAGACGTTGAGTCCCTTATTCTCCATGGCTCCCATATTGAAATGACTGACCGCCACGATCATGAACAGATCCAGGTCATACTCACGGCCATAGCGCTCCTCGTCCCAGCGCATGGCCTTCTTGAGTGAACGCATGGCGTGATCGCACTTATCCAGATTCTGGGGCTCGACGTAGATGCGCAGACCGACCGGTCGGCCGGACACGGTGGTGAAGGTGTCCGCGACCATGCCCAGTTCCCCGGCGATGAGCGCGAACAGATAACTCGGTTTCGGAAACGGGTCCTCCCACCGGACCTGATGCCGTCCGCCCTCGAGCGTACGCGCTGCGAGCGGATTTCCGTTCGACAGGAGCACCGGAAAACGCGCACGATCCGCCTCAAGCGTCACGGTATACCGCGCCATCACGTCCGGCCGATCGAGAAAATAGGTGATGCGCCGGAAGCCCTCCGCCTCGCACTGGGTGCACAACATCTCATCGGACTGGTACAGTCCCTCCAGCGCGGTATTCCGGGCTGGATGGATATGCACCCGGGTCTGCAGGCGGAAGCGATCCGGCACCCGCAGCAGGGTCAGGGACTCGGCGTCCACCCGATATTCCGCCGGGGTCAGGCGATGCCCGTCGATGGCCACGTGATCCAGCGCCAACTGCTCACCCTGCAGGGTCAGGCTGCCGTCACCGCGGGTCGCCGCCGGGTTGCGGCGGATCGCCAGCTCAGCAGCGACCCGCGTGAGATCCAGGTCCAGGTCGAAGTGCAGGTCCACCTGGTCGATCAGAAACTCCGGCGGGCGGTAGTCTTCCAGGCGGGTCGGATGGGGGGCGTCTCGATACATGCTGCACTCGTGTGGTCCTTGGCAGAGACAGTCTGCCTTAGGGCGATTGTATTCCGGGCGCGGCAACCAGATTTCAAGATTCCGGATAAAATGCCGGCTCCGGCCCTTCAACTTGCAAGCACGAACCATCAACCAAGAAGTAACGACAGGGAGCGCTTCAATGCCCCAGATCGTCATGTACGCCAAGACGCTATGCAGCTACTGCACCCGCGCCCGGAAACTGCTGCATGCCAAGGGGGTCGAGTTCGCGGAAATTCGGGTCGACCGCGACCGCGACCAGTTGCGGATCATGATCGAGCGCAGCCGCCGCCGCACGGTGCCCCAGGTGTTCATCGATGACCGGCACGTCGGGGGCTATGACGATCTGGCCCGGCTGGATGCGCGGGGCGAACTGGACAGGCTGCTCGGGCGATGAGCACCGCGCCACCCGACGAGGTCCGCCTGGACAAGTGGCTCTGGGCAGCGCGCTTCTTCAAGACGCGCCGTCTGGCAGTGGAAGCGATCAATGGCGGCAAGGTCCAGGTCAACGGCCAACGCGCCAAACCCGGATACGGCATCCGTGCCGGCGCCCGGCTCGCCATCCACAAAGAGACCTTTGCCTGGGATCTCGACGTGCTGGCAGTCAGCAATCAACGCCGCCCCGCCAGCGAGGCCGTGCTGCTGTACCGCGAGGATGAGTCCAGCGTGCTGCGACGCCAGGACCTGCTGCGCCAACGACGCGAAGCTGGGCCTGTCGACACCACGGGCGAGCGGCCCACCAAACGCGATCGACGCCAGATCCAGCGTTTCACCAGCGCGGACTAGCGCAGACCGGAGCCGCCATGGATAACGATGCGTTTCGCGACACCTACCGGGCGGTCAACACCAGGGCCTGTGTGTTTGAGAAGACCATCCTCACAAACAATGGCGCCTGCTCCCTGGCCAAGAAGTTCTGCATCGCCGAGCGCGAGGGCGTCCACTGCGGAGCGGACGCGGCCCTGGCCGATTGCACCGAACTCCTGACCACCCTCAGGCGTCAGGCGCGCTTCACCCTCAAGACCACCGGCGCGGACGCGACCACCGGCGGCGGCGCCCTGCCCCACGCCAAGGCCATGCGCATCCAGGTCGGCGGCCTGCGCGGACTCCAGGCGGCGCTGACGCCGGACCAACCCATCCCCGCCCGTATCGCCGATATCCGCGACACCGTCCGCAGCGCGCTGGTCCGCTTCGGTGGACTGGACGCCCTGCCCTTTCAGGACATCATCAAACAGATCGCCGCCTACCAGGGCCGTCGGCGCGGACTGAAGAAACGCAAGTGACGCCCTGAGGCAATTTCCGAAAAACGTCGTACCACCGGCTCGACGTTTGGCAACCGGGGCGACTCAACCTCAACGACTTAAGGTGATTTCCGAAGAACTTCATACCACGCGGGCTCAACCGCCGGTGACCGGGGCGAGGCGACAGCTGTAGCGGGCGGCGGTGCCGCGTCCGGCTGAAGCCTCGACCTCCGGTCTGTTGTGCGGGCGCAGAAAGATCTGCAGAGGGCTGTAGGGGCGACTAAAATCACCCCTACACGTCAGTAGATCATCTCTCGGAAATCACCATTGGCCGGTCGATCTCGCGTCTGCGCGGCCCCGGACCGTAAAGCCTCAGCCTCCAGTGCACGAGGCCCGGAAGCTGCCGGAACTACGGCTTCCCTGGCCTGCCGGTCGGCGGCGGAGAAGGACAATTCCCGGCGCTGGGCTCGGAATCAAGCCATCCGTTAAAGAGGCTTGCCGACCTCATCGGTCTCGCGGCCCGCTCACACGGAGTATCGCTGCGGTTGTGTAAGGCGTATCTGGACACCGAGCCGCGCTATGGTAAGAACCCAAAACCAATGGGAGCCGTGGCGATTTACCCGATGGCGCTCCTGCGGGTTGCAGACTATCTGCAGCTCGACCGTAAACGTGCACCGGCCGTTCTGCTCCAGCTCCGCGATCCCCAGAGCCCCATTTCCGTTCAGGAATGGCAGAAGCACCTGGCAGTCGACCACATCGGTCCCGCCGACGATCCAGCCGCCAAGACCATCACAGTCAATGCCGACATTCCATTGAAACTTTATCTCCAACTTCGCGACCTGCTGGCGGGTCTCCAGTCGGAAATGGATCACTCCACCGCGGTCCTGGATGAAACCTATGGCGCGCGATCCGACCTCGGGCTGAATCGACTCACTCTTGCCATTCGGCGCATCTATTCTAATCTCCATAGCTCCGCATTCCGGGGCCGCCTGCCCTATATCCCCGAGCGCACTGGGTTCTCCGCGGACCCGAATCTGCTGACGCTCCTCGTCGAACCGCTCTATGGTAAGCAGCCAAGCGTCGGCGTCCGCGAACTGATGCAGAACGCCGTGGATGCGGTCTGTGAGCTGGATGCCTGGTGCGAGATGCATGGCCGATTGCCGGCGTCGCTCGACCTGCCCGATCAGGAGCCCGATGTACTGATCGATTTCATCAAGCAGGCGGATGGCAGTTGGATTCTGCGCGTAACGGACAAAGGAATCGGCATGACTGCCGGTACCCTTCAGCACTATTTTCTCAGGGCCGGCGCCTGTTTCAGACAAAGTGCCGAGTGGACTAAGGAGTTTGTGGACGAGAACGGACACGCCCGTGCGTTGCGGGCGGGCCGTTTCGGTATCGGTGCCTTTGCGACATTCCTGTTGGGGCCTTCGTTTCGACTATTCACACGGCATGTCACCGCCTCGAATTCGATAGGATATTGCCTGGAGGCCTCGGCCGATAGCCGATAGCCGATAGCGAACTCATCGAAATTAGACGCGTGGAAAATTTACCGATTGGCACGAGCGTCGCGGTCGAGATCGCCGACGAATGGACTGAGCAGATTCCCCTGAAGCAAGCAGCCGATTGGTTTTGTTGGGATTGGCCAACAGTCGTGCGGCGCGTTGTGAGCGAAGAGACACCTCGAGTTCTTAAACAGAAATACATAGGCGCATAAAAACGGGGATGCCGCTCGACCAGATAGATGACGAGGCAGGAATCCAGATAGATTAGCGCCATTGCCTCAGTCGCCCCAGGCATCGCGGTTAGCCGCAATCTCGCGCTCCATTCGGGCCGGGTCGCCAGGGGGTGCCGCGGCGAACGCGGGGCTGTCCAATACCTTCAACAGGGCCGCGCCACGACCCTTGACCGGCGCCGCTGCATCGGTGGGCGAGAGGATGGTCAAGATCGCCCGTCTGGTTTGCTGCACATGCACGGGCTCCAGCAGGGTCACCCTCCCATCCGGGCTGATTTCGGCTTCGACCGCCTGCAACATGGTGGACCTCCGTCTGTTGGCTACGCTTACACTTGGGTCCGCATCGGGTTCAGCCCATAAAATAGCATGGCGGAACGCGGCCCGGATCGAGATCGAGTCTAGCCTGGCCGTCTGGCAGGAGATAGGCGACCCTGGCCCACCAACTGCCAACCAACGACCTAAACCGCGTCCAGCGTGAAATGCGTAATTTGCATGGTGTGTTCCGCTTTGTAGATTTCACCAACCCCGGTGGAGACACGGCTTAAAATTTACATAATTTAAAACTTTAAACCGCGCCATCTCCAGCAATCGTCGAGTCTGCCAGGGCCGATCCTATCGAAAAGCATCGCATACCGCGCTGGGCGCGGTTTAAGCCTTAGCCAAAGATCGAAAAGCATCCAGCACGGATCGACCCGCACCGGCATGCGCCACCCGCGCCTTGGCCGTGGCCAGCATCTGCCGATCGTGGTCGGTTTGCACCATCTGCTCCAGACTGGCGATCAGGGCGTCGGCAATCGCATCCTCGCCCTTGGCGCGGCGGAGCATGGCCATGACACCGTAGAGGGCAAACGCCTCCTGGATGTGGAGCCGCGGACGGTGTCCGAGACCACTCAGCAAGATTTCGGCTTCTTTCAGATCCCCATCCTCGATCAGGAGGCTGGCCAGGTTAACGCGGGCAAACAAATAATCCGGATGCGCCGCGATCACCCGACGCAAGAGTTCCCGTGACTCCGGCTCCCGCCCCTGCTTGACGCGGATGGCCGCCAGGTTGCCCAAGGCGGCTTGGTGATCCGGAACGCGCTCCAGCACAGCGAGGAGATAGGCCTCGGCGGACGCCAACTCGCCATCCCCAATCAACCGCACCGACGCATCGAGCATGGCCTGAAGGTTCGGCGGCAAATCGGGCGGATCAGGCTCGCGGTAAATCTCGGTCGACACCAGCTTGATCTCCTGCAGCGTCTCACCGTTCCAGTATTGAACGGACTCATCGACCCCAACCAGACCGTGCTCGCGCAGCGCACGCAGCATCGCGACGCGCTCTTGCGGGGTGCCGACCGACCGGCAGGCCAGCGCCCGAAGGATGGCTGGCGCGCGCTGTTCGGGCTGACCACCAGCCGGCGGCTCGGCCTGGGACGCGCGCTTCAGCCGATGCTTCAGCAGTTGCGTGGCGAAGGAACGCGCAAACGCGTCGCCGGCCAGGTAGATCGCCTCCAGATAGGAATCGGTCGCGCTCAACTCATCGAGGCAGGCATCCAGGGGCGCCTGGCCCAACGCGCGCAATCGCTGCACCCAACCGATGGGCAGCACATGGGTCCAGTCGAACAGTGCCGGATGCGCCGCGGGCGCCCCGTCCCGTTCCAGGATGGCCAGGTTCTCCCCCGCCGCCGCATGACGCGGGGCGCGCTCCAGGATCTGCCGCCACAGCGACGCTGCCTGCTCGGCCTGTCCGAGCCGACTGGCGGCACCTGCTCCCAGGTTGAGCCGTTCGACGACCAAGGGACCGGTGTCGCTGTGAATCCAGGTCGCCTGACCGGAACGCTCGAAGGCCTCCCAAGCGGCTTGGTCCTCCCGGATCAGCAGCAAGCCGACGAGTTGACCATAGGCATCCTCGATACGGCGCGCCTCGGCGCGGGCCAAGGGCGCAACGAGCGCGCGGGCGCCGGTCTCATCGCCCTGATACAGCCGCAGCCGCAACGCCCAACCCAGGGCGAAGAGGTTCCCCTGGTCGTGCTGCCAGGCATCCAGAAAGCACGCCAGCGCCTCCGCGATGCGGTTCTGGTGAAAGAAGGCAACGGCCAGGTTGTTGCGGGCCGAGGTGAAGGCAACACCGTCCAATGCCCGGACGGCACCCGCGAAATCATTGGCTTCCAGATACAGTCTGCCGATATCGAACTGTTCCATCTGCGCACGGGTCGCCCGCGTGCCGTCGGGCTGTCCCAATAACGCATCCCAGTTCGTGGCGTCGGAGAGCGCAGTCCCGGCCGGAGCACCCAGGTCCCGCAACTGGTCCGCGACCCGATTGGCCAAGAAGAGGTGATGGCCGGCGAGGGCAAACTGCAACAAGGCTTCGAGCGCCCGCGGACTCCGCGGCCGACGTTCCGCCCATTGATAAGCGGCCAGGGCCGCCGCGCCGCGACTCTCACCCCGCTCCAGGGCCTGCAACAATAGATGGTTAGCGCCGCCGTGATCGGGAAACCGTTGGACCACGACCCGTGCCCGCTCGATCGCCCGCTGGTACTCACCGTCCCTGAGCAACCGTTCGACGGCCTTGACCTGGGCCGGTTCGGGCTGCGGAGTCTTGGCTGGCTGGGTTTTCGACGGCTTTTTCGGCACTGCGGTTTCTCCGGTGGCTTGGCGTTGAACAGTGTACTACCCCCGCGGCAGCCCGTCCGATTTGGGCGGCACCCTGAGCAAGGCAGTGAGTTTCTCGATGAAACGCCGCCCGTCGGCATCCGCATCAGTCGGCCTTGTCGCGCCGATCTTTTGTCCCTAAGCTTACCCCATTTACAACAATTGAGGTGATTGACATGGTTCGTGAAGCCCCGGCGATGACGGTACGGCAGAATCTCGGGGAGTTACTCAACGAGATTCAGTACCGTGGCGATTCGATCGTCATCACCAAGAGCGGGAAACGGGTCGCAGCGATCGTCGATATCGCGCTCTTTGAGCGGCTGCATACCAAAGACGAGGACCGCGCCCTGCAGCTTGGCAACCGCGCTCAGACACTCCCCGCTGTCCCGCCGAACGAGCACCTGGTCAGCATTGATGCGGCACAAGCGGACGCTGAGGGATTCAGCCGCCTCGCGGCCCTGCTGGCGCAAATCGACCTGATCCCGGAACGAGAGGACGCGTATGATCCGCTGGCCTGGGATGAGCATGGCCTGCCGCAATGATCGCGGTTGATACGTCGGCCGTCGTCGCCATCGCCTTCGGGGAACCCGAGCGTCAGACATTCTTGCGCGTCCTACAACAGGCCAACAGGGCCTTGATCAGCACCGTCTCGGTGGTTGAGGCGCGCATGGTGGTGCATGGCAGACGGGGACAGCGGGCGGTCGTGTTGCTGGACGACGTGCTGCGACTGCCGATGTTTGAAGTCGTGGCCCCCGGTCCGCCCGAGATGGACGCGGCCTATGCCGCCTTCGTGGCGTTCGGCAAGGGCAGCGGCCACCCCGCCGGGCTGAACTTCGGCGATGTGTTCAGTTACGCGTTGGCGAAGGTGCGCGGATTGCCGCTGCTGTTCAAAGGTAATGATTTTTCTCAAACAGACGTTGCGAGTGCCGGCGGGGCATCCGGCTAAGTGATGCGTCGACCCGGACTGGCCAGCGCCACCCGCGCCTTGGCCAGCGCGAGCCGACGTCTGTCATCATCGGTTTCCACCAATTGCTCAAGTCTGGCAATGAGCGCGTCGGCTGATGCGTCCTCGCCCTGGGCGCGGCTCAACATGGCCAAGGCACCGTACAAGGCAAAGACCTCCTGGAGATGGAGCCGCGGCCGTTCAAAGAGGCCATCCAGCAACTCCTTGGCCTCGGCCAAATCGCCATCCTCAACCAGCAACACCGCCAGATTGCAGCGCGCGAACAGATACTCGGGATGGGCCGCCACCACCCGACGGTAGAGTTCCCGGCACTCGGTGTCCCGACCCTGCCGGGCCCGGAGTACCGCCAGGTTACCCAGCGCGATCGGGTGGTCCGGAACGCGTTCCAGAATGGCGTTGAGACGCGCCTCAGAGGCCGCGAACTCGCCCATCCGAGTGAAGTCCGCGGCCTCGATGAGCAGCGCCTCGAGGTCGGCCGGAAGATCGGTCGGACGCAGCGCCCGATCGATCTGGGTCGAGATCGCTTGAACCGAGCGCAACACCTTGCCGTCCCAAAACTGCACTGTCTCGTCGCCGTCGACCACACCGCTCTCGCGCAGCGAGCGAAGAAATTCGCCGCGTTCCTCAGGAGTGCCGACGGGCCGGCACGCCAGATCCCGAAGGATGGCTGCCGCACGCCGTTCGGGTGGCCCACCTGGGATGCGCTGAACCGGTGACTCGCGCGTCAGCCGATCGGTCAGCAATTGTGCGCCCAAGTCACGCACGGTCGCGTCGCCGGCCAGATAGATCGTTTCCAGATAGGCATCGCTGACGGTCAAGGCGCCGAGCACTGACTCCAGGTGTGCCTCGTCAGCCTTCGACAGTCGACGCATCCAGTCGATCGGCAGCACCTGGCGCCAACCGAAGAGCGCCGGACAAGTCAGGGGTGCCGCATCCCGTTCCAGGACGGCAAGGTTTTCCGCGGCGGCCGCATGCCGCGGATCCTGCTCCAGCGCCTCCCGCCACAGCGTGCGCGCGGTGTCGGCACGCCCCAGCCGACTGGCCGCCCCGGCAGCCAGATGGAGCCGTTCAGCGACCCGATGACGGCGCTCGCTCGCAGCCCACGCGGCCCGCTCCATACGTTCGAAGGCGTCCCAGGCCGCCTGATCTTCGTGGATCAGCAGCAGCGCGGTGAGCTGTCCGTAAGCATCCTCGGAACGGCGGGCATGGGCCTGAGTCAAGGGGACGCCAAGCGCCCTGGCGCCGGTCTCATCGCCCAGATACAAGCGCAGCCGCAGTGCCCAGCCCAGGGCATACAGGTTCTCCGGATCTTGCGCCCAGGCCTCTAGGAAAGCGGTCAGTGCCTCCTCGACGCGGTTCAGATGAAAGAGCGCGAACGCGCGGTTATTGCGGGCGGAAAGAACGCTGCAGCCGTCCAGCACCCGCACCACGCCCGCGAAATCATCGGCATTCAGATGCAATCGACCAATATCGAACTGCTCCGCCTGCTCCCGGGTGATCTGCGAGCCGTCGGGCTGGCGCAGAATTTCCTGCAGACCGGCGGCGTCGGTCAGGTCGACCCTCGACAAGGCGCCCAGGACCCGGGCGCGCTCCGCGACGCGGTACGCCAATGCGAGATGGCGGCCCTCGACCGCCAACGGGAAGAAGGTTTCAAGCGCACGCGGACTGTTGGGCCGACGCTCCAGCCACTGATAGGCGGCCAGGGCCGCCGCACCCCGGTCGCGGCCCAGGTCCAGGGCATCCACCAGCAACTGGTTGGCGCCGCCGTGATCGGGGAAGCGCTGGACCAGGACCCGCGCCCGCTCGATCGCCCGCGGATAGTCCCGGTCGCGGAGCAGCCGCTCGACGGCCTTGATCTGAGCCGGCTCGGGCGGCGGGGTCTTCGACGGCTTTTTCGGCACCGCGGTTCCTCATCGTGGTTTGGTGTTGCGCAGGCGTCCAGTGTAACGGAACCGGCCTGCCGACGCGGCGAAGCAGGCCGTTCGCCAACGCCGGACCGACCTTTATAATATACTATGATATATATCAACGCCGGAGGATACCGCCATGAGCCAAGTCGCCAAACTTTTCACAAACGGTCGGAGCCAGGCGGTCCGTTTGCCGGCCGCCTATCGATTCGATACGAAAGAAGTGTTCATCCGTCGAGATCCGGCAACCGGCGACGTGATTTTGTCGCGCAAGCCGACGGACTGGGATGAATTTTTCGCTATCCTCAAGGATGCGGAAGTGTCGGCGGATTTTCTCGACGCGCACGAGCGTCATCAGGGAACGCACGCGCGCGACCCGTTCGCGGGTTGGAGTGAATGAAGCAATACATGCTCGACACCAATGCCGTGAGCCACTTGCTCAAGGAGCATCCGGTTGTCGTACAGCGCGTGGTCGGCGCGCCCATCACCGCCCTGTGCATCTCGGCGATCACCGAAGGCGAGTTGCTGTTCGGTCTGGCGAAACGGCCGGACGCCAAGCGACTCCATCTTGCCGTTCGGGCCTTCTTGCGGCGTGTCGATGTCTTGCCATGGGATAGTGTTGTTGCGGGCCGTTACGGGACGGTGCGCGCCGCGATGGAGCGTCAAGGCAAGCTGCTTGCGCCGATCGATCTGCTGATCGCAACACACGCACTGAGCGTTGGCGCGGTACTGGTGACCAACGACCGGGCTTTCGGTCAAGTCGACGGCCTCGCGGTCGAAGACTGGACGATGTGAACTTGCGACCCAGGATCAGTGGAACCGTGCTGAGGGCGGGCTCCAGATCACCCACGAGCCCGACCAGCACCAGGGTGCCGTCGAGCGTCAGCGTGGACAGATAAGGATTGACGTCGTGAGCATAGGGAACAGTGTCGACGATCAGATCAAAGCGCCCCTTCGCCGCCTCCATCTGCGCCGTCTCGGTGGACAACACGATGCGATCGGCACCCAGTCGACGGGCATCCGACTCCTTGCCGGGCGAGCGCGTGAAGAGCGTCACCTCGGCACCCAGGGCCTTGGCCAACTTGAGCCCCATGTGTCCCAGGCCGCCCAATCCGATGATGGCCACCCGGCTCCCCGGACCGAACTGCCAATGCCGCAGCGACGACCACTGATTCCCGCGCAGAGCAGCGGGGCGGCACCGGCCGGATCGAGCCCCGCGGGAACCTTCAGCACGAACCTCTCGGAGGCGACAATCCGCTGCGAGTAGCCGCCATAGGCGGGGCGCTAATCATGGCGGTCGTACGAGCTATAGGTCAGGGTGTGTCCCTGCTCGCAATACTGCTCCAGCCCCTGTTCGCAGGGCGTGCAGTGCCGGGAGGAGTCGACCATGCAGCCGATGCCGACCGCATCCCCCGGCTGGAAGCGCGTGACATCGGCGCCCACGCTGACCACCCGCCCGATGATCTCGTGACCGGGAACCAGCGGATAGAAGCTCCAGCCCCAGTCGTTGCGGGCCATGTGCAGATCCGAGTGACAGACGCCGCAGTAGAGGATCTCGATCACCACATCGTCGGGACGCGGATCGCGGCACTCGAACTGGTAAGGCGTCAAAGCATCGGTGGCGGATTGGGCGGCATAGCCGAGGAAAGTCGCCCTTTGGAACCCGCAGGGTTGCCACCCCAGGTCATCGGGGGCGGGCGTCTCCACGCACTCTTGGCCGCCCCGTCGAGCACAGCGGCACTGACACTGGTGGCAAATTCCCCAGCCCGCTCACGCGACCGGCTCACCACATCCAGCCGCGCAGATCATGCGCGCCACTCCGGCCGGACCCCGATGTTGCTACAAAGCCCGCCGCAGCGTGGCGAGGTCAGCAATGCCGAGTCCAGTGATCGAGGCGATGGCCGCATCGCTCAGGTCGGTACCGTGGATCAGATTGATGGCCGTCAGGCGCAAGGCTTCGGCCCGACCTTCGGCCCGACCTTCCTCCCGACCCTCTTCCCGCGCATCCTTGAGCAAGCTGCGCTCGTCGCGCAGCGTCCGCTCGCGCACGAAGGCCAGGCGCCGGGCCTCGGCGTCGGCGCTCAAGGTCTTGAGTTTGTCCAGCGCGGCGCGCACCGGTGGGTCGACGATCTGCGCCATGGTGTCTTCCTCCTGCCAGTGTTCAAAGAGTGTGATCCAGGCGCCGAGCGCGCCCTCGGTTTGTTGGAGCCGATCGGCCTTGCGCAGTTCGATCAGGTTGAGCTGGAGTTCCTGACCCAGAGTCACCGCCGGGCGCGCGGCATCGCGCATTTCAAAACACCACAGCGCCTGGTCCTGGTGCGCCGGGTCCTGGAACAGGTCGAAGTCGAGCAGATGGATGCCGATGGCCGGCTGAAGTTCACCGTAGGATGCGGTGAGGCACGAACCGCATCGCAGGTCACGCGGGGAGTGATGCGGTTCGTGCCTCACCGCATCCTACGGCCTGCCGCGTCTTCGGCCAGCAGGTCCAGGATGATGTATTTGCCGTGCAATTCCGCGGCATCAATGGCCGGATTCTTCACCGCGATGTGCGTGATCGGCGCCGCGCACCGGCGCACGGCGTTGATCAGCGCCACCAGCAGGTCCGGGGCGTCGCCGAACAGACGCTTGAATACATAGTCGTTCTTGGGGTCGAGCAGGTCGCACATCGCAACGGATGACGCCGGCACGCGCGTGGCGTCGCGCTGTCACACCGTCAGTGAGGCCGGGCGCTCGAACACTGATCGCAGCGATCGGCAGCGACGAACTCGATAATGGCACGCGTGTCGTCCGAGCAGTTCTTGAAGACGATGCGGTCAAGAATATCGGGGCCGTGCCGCAGGATCAGCGCGCCGATCAACTCATCAACAAAGGACTGGGTCACCGCCAGACCGGCGAAGTCGAAAACCACCTCATGGCCTTGCCGCAACGCCTCTTCAGCCTGCTGTCGAGGGGGCACGGCAACGGAGCGCAGGCCCGCAAAACGACCCTTCGATTGGGCGCTGAGCAGCAGATGTTTACGGTGGGTGGGCGTGTCCATAGCGGTCAACGAATTTAAGTCCAGAGGCGTCGAGGACCGCATCGCCCTCCGCAATCGGGATTCTCCTCGATCGGGATCGTGAACGACCTGCGCTCGGCCCGGATCAGTTTGGGGGCGATCCCATCGAGATCTCCCTGACCCGGGGTCTTGCGCACCATGCTGACTCGCAGGCGCCCCAAGTCCTCGTACTTGGCTGAGCTGATACTCCAGATGGTCGAGATCGGCCGCCTGCCGTCGTTGGTCATCACGTCGGCCTTCTCTTGGAGACCCGCGGTAAACTGGTCGTCCATGCGGTTTGTAAGCTAGCGCCACACCGTAAACGGGCGCACGCAGGTACCTTGGGTCGCGCGCCTGCTCCGGATCTGCCTGATCCCGCATAGCAACGAATCGCGGCTTCCCCTGAACCGAATCCTCGCGGGTTTTTGGCGAGGCGCGCGCAGATCCGGGCTAACCTACCGCAAACCTGAGGATCTGCGGCTGAGCAATCTCGATCGTGGGGTTGTGAGGTTTGTACAGATGGATCTACCTGAAAATTTCGACATGCACCACAGAAAAGCACTAAAATTAACAGTAACTGTCAACACGATGGGAAAACACAATGAAAGCAGCAGAATTTCAGGTTGTCAAGGAGGCCCAAAGAGCAGCGAAAGGCCAGCTAAGCTTCTTCAATAGCATGATGGCAGCTAAGACACGGAGTTCGTCCACCAAGGTTGCGCCTACCCCCGCAGTTAAAAACGCACGCAACGAAAAGCAAAAGTAACCTCAACTGAGGTTTCCGGGTTCTGAAAACTGTCAGAGCGCAAAGCGCTTGGGATCGGGGGTTTGTGATGGGTCTTGCGGGGATCTAGGCGAACCCCTCGCCCCCCTCTAGGCCTCTGCACAACCCCTCGGTCGACCCCATGGAAAAGCCGGAAACTCCAGAAATCAATGCATGTTCGCAATATATACCACCTTCGGGTGGTTTTTTTTGTTTGGGGAGGAACCCATGCTCTACGACGAAAACGACTATCTGAGGGAAATGCCCGACGACGAGGCACTCGATATTGGACGCTCCGCCTTCCGCCGTGACTACGGCCGTCTGCTTCATTGCCCTGCATTCAGACGCCTTCAGGGAAAGACGCAACTCTTTCCAGGCCATGAGTCCGACTTCTTCCGGAATCGCTTAACTCATTCACTTGAAGTGGCGCAGGTGGCAAAAGGGATAGCACTAAAAATCAATAAAACATGCCCTGGATTCCAGGATTCGCCTATCGACTTGGACCTCGTTGAATTCGCAGGTTTAGCGCACGATCTGGGACATCCGCCGTTCGGACACAACGGCGAACGTGCGCTAGATGACTGTATGAAGAATTGCGGTGGCTTTGAGGGCAACGCCCAGACGCTGCGGATACTGTCGCGAGTGGAAAAATAGGCGCTCATGCATGATCCATCGGAATCTGACGTTTGTGGCATCTCACACAGAGGCGTCGATCGCCGCCTGGGACTTAATTTGACCTATCGGACTCTGGCAGCGATCCTCAAATACGATGTGCCCATCCCGCTACGACGCAAAGAATCGGATGCGCTCAAGAAGGGCTACTACGCCTCCGAGCGCGGTCTCGTAGACAAGATCAAGCAGAATGTAGGTAGCCCGGAAGGCGAGCACCAGAAGTTCAAGACGATCGAGTGCCAGATCATGGACATCGCCGACGATATAGCCTATTCGACATATGACCTCGAAGATACGATGAAGGCGGACTTTACTCATCCTCTTGCATTGCTCGCCAAAATTGGAAACGAAAGCCTATTCGACATCTTGTGGAGTAAGGTTAAGAAAGAAATAAATGACGTGACGAAGGATGAGGTATTTGCCGCTCTGACAGACATCCTTATCTTTCCTGACTTGACAGCCGATGATCCAGAACCCCCTGGCACGCCCATAACGTCAAGACTCATCGCGGGCTACGAAGCGTCCAAACTCATCGCCGTTGATGGCGCGATGCGTTCTAGATTCTCATCAGCAATGATTGATGGCTTTGTCCGCGGGGTTTCAGTAACCCCAAGAGGAATAAGTAAAGGACTTCGCTTCTCCGAAGTGGAGGTAAGGAGAGACATCAGGGTGAAGATAGAAGCATTGAAACATCTCAATTATCTTTTGACAATCATGTCCCCACGCTTGAAAGTAGTCGAGTATCGTGGCTATGAAGTTGTTCGTACGATCTTTGAAACACTGGACTCCGATGAAGGGAACTTGCTCTTGCCTGACGACGTTCAAGTGATGTACAACCGTCTAACCGATACCGATTCAAAGAAGAGGATGATCTGCGATTTTGTGGCCGGCATGACGGATCGATACGCTGTTGAGTTCTACGGACGCCTCAGGGAGACTGGAGCCTCTATTTTCAAGCCGATATAGGATTAATGACGCAGACCGCAAGGAAGCCTTGAACGCCTGGCGCAGTGAACCGGAGACGGCCCGGTGCAGTTTGCGGCGCCCCGGCGCGAAGGTATCCTGGATCGCCTTGGCATAGCGCGAGACGTCATTGACGTCGAGGCTCCGGATCTTCGCTGTTTGACCAGACTACGGACTAAGCGATTGGTGCCGTTGGTTCAGACTGCATATTGGGCGGACGGTCGTCCGCCCTCTTGGCCGGTTGGATGTCGAACAGGATGTAGGCGCGCGGGGCGAGGCCCCGTGACTCGCTCGGACCCGTCTGGTGAAGCACGACTAGGGGAAAGCGCTTTGCCGGGCTTTGCGCGGGCTTGATACTGACATTGAGCCGGACCAGATCCAGAGAGTACGCCTGCTCATAGCCAAGTTCTTTGAACCAGCTTGTGCTCCCTTTCCTGGCCGATGAACTGCTTGTCATTGAGCTTGACTATCCCCGGTGATGAAGTCGAGCACAGTGCCGTCCGGCGTCTCCTCCTCTTCCCCCGTTATAACATGCGCGGCCGTCCTCCACCCCGTCGGTCTCAGTTCCACCTGCTCCGGGCCGATGAAGGCGTGCTTGATGACCTGATCCTCGCTCCGGTTGCTGAACTTTGCTTGATCAGCCCAAAAAATAAAGGGCGCCCTAAGGCGCCCTTCATTTTTTTGGCGCTAGCCAAAAAAAGCCTACTTGATCTGGGGATCAAGCTCGCCCTTGGCATAGCGCGTGGTCATGGCATCCATGGAGAGCACCTTGATCTTGCCGGCGTTGCCGGCCGTACCGAAGGCTTCGTAGCGGTCTTTGCAGATGCCCTTCATCGCCTTGGTGGCGACCGCGAGGAACTTGCGGGGGTCGAATTCCTTCGGGTGTTCCGCAAAGAACTGACGGATGGCGCCGGTGGAGGACATGCGCAGATCGGTGTCGATGTTGACCTTACGCACGCCGTGCTTGATGCCCTCGACGATTTCGGAGACGGGCACGCCGTAGGTCTCACCCATGTCGCCGCCGAACTTGTTGATGATCGCCAGCCATTCCTGGGGCACCGACGAGGAGCCGTGCATCACCAGATGGGTGTTGGGGATGCGGGCGTTGATCTCCTTGATACGCTCGATCGCCAGGATGTCGCCGGTGGGCGGCCGGGTGAACTTGTAGGCGCCGTGGGAGGTGCCGATGGCGATGGCGAGCGCATCGACCTTGGTCTTGGCGACGAAGTCGGCGGCCTCTTCGGGGTCGGTGAGCAACTGGCTGTGGTCCAGCGTGCCCTCGGCGCCGACGCCGTCCTCCTCACCGGCCTGGCCGGTCTCAAGCGAGCCCAGGCAGCCCAGTTCGCCTTCGACCGAGACGCCGCAGGCATGGGAGATGGCGACGACGGCCTTGGTGATGTCGACGTTGTACTCGTAAGAGGTTGGCGTCTTGCCGTCCTCGCCGAGTGAGCCGTCCATCATGACGGAGGAGAAGCCGAGCTGGATGGAGCGCTGGCAGATGGGCATGGAGGTGCCGTGATCCTGGTGCATGCACACCGGAATGTCCGGCCATTCCTCGATGGCGGAGAGGATCAGGTGACGCAGGAAGGGCGCACCGGCATACTTACGTGCCCCGGCGGAGGCCTGGACGATGACCGGGGAGTTGGTCTCGGCGGCGGCCTCCATGATCGCGCGCATCTGTTCCAGGTTGTTGACGTTGAACGCCGGGACGCCGTAGCCATGCTCGGCGGCATGGTCCAGCAGTTGACGCATTGTGATCAAAGCCATGGTGGTTCTCCTCGTTCTTGGTGGAAAGGTTGGTTAGGGGTTGATTCAGGTCGAGCGGATTCGGCTAGTCCCGCACCAGCAGCTTGTGCTCGCCGACCCGCATGATCTTCATGATGTTGGTCTGGTTTCCGACACCGGAACGGTCACCCTTGGTGATGATGACCAGGTCGCCGTTACGCACGGTTCCGCGCCGCAGCAGTTCCTCGACGACCTCCATGTTCAGCTCGTTGACGTCCTTGCTCGCCAACTCGAAACTGACCGGATAGACACCGCGGAAGATCCGCACCTTGCGGCGGGTCTCGGCGTTGCGAGCCATCGCCAGGATGGGGATGCCGGAGCTGATACGCGACATCCATTTCACGGTGGAGCCGGTCTCGGTCAAGGCCGCAATCGCCTTGACGCCCAGATGATTGGCCGTGTACATAGTGGCCATGGCGATCGCCTCGTCGACCCGGCCGAACACCGTGTCGATGCGATGCCCGGAGCGGGTGACGTGCCGCTCGGCCTCGCTGCAGATGCGGTCGAGCGCTTCCACCACCCTGGCCGGGTCCCGGCCGATCGACGACTCGGCCGAGAGCATCACCGCGTCGGTGCCGTCCAGCACCGCGTTCGCCACGTCGAATACCTCGGCCCGCGTCGGGATGGGGTTGTCGATCATGGACTGCATCATCTGGGTGGCGGTGATCACCACGGTGTTGAGTGAGCGGGCGCGGCTGATCAGGTGCTTCTGCACCGCCGGCAGCTTGGCGTCGCCGATCTCCACGCCCAGGTCGCCGCGGGCGACCATGATGACATCCGCCGCCTGGATGATCTCGTCCACCGCGTTGAGCGACTCCGCCCGCTCGATCTTGGCGACGATGCCGCCGCGGCCGCCGGCCGCCCGGAACAGTTGGCGCGCGAGTTGCACATCCGCGGCGTTGCGGACGAACGAAACCGCCAGGTAGTCGGCGCCCAGTTCGGCGGCCAGGCGGATGTCGGCCTCGTCCTTGTCGGTCAATGCCGGAGCGGAGAGGCCGCCGCCCTTCTTGTTGATGCCCTTGTTGTTGGAGAGCTTGCCGCCGGCCACGACCGTGCAGTCGATGCGCCCGCTGCTGACCGACGCGACCCAGAGTTCGATCGCCCCATCGTCCAGCAACAAGGTATCGTCCGGGTAGACATCATCCGCCAGGGTCGCATAGGTGGTGCCGACCCGGGTGCGGTCGCCCTCGGTGAGCGGACAGGCGGTATCGATGGCGAAAGCGTCGCCCAGCGCCAGGTCGATCGGCCCGTCTTTGAAGCGGCCGATACGGATTTTCGGTCCTTGCAGATCGAGCAGAATGGAGATTTCCTGGCCGGCCGCCGCGGCGCGCTCACGCACCAGGGCCACCCGCTCGCGGTGACGCTCATGGGTGTCATGGGAGCAATTGAGCCGCACCACATCGACACCGGCGGCGATCATCGCGTCCATCATGGCCGGCGGGTCGGTGGCCGGCCCCAGGGTCGCGACGATCTTGGTACGTCTGGGTATGCGCATGATCGTGCCCCCGGCGCGCCGCGCTCAGCCCTTGGCCCGCGCTTCGAGCATCGCCACCGCCGGCAGCGTCTTGCCCTCCAGGTACTCCAGGAAGGCGCCGCCCGCGGTGGAGATGTAGGACACCTTGTCGTAGATGTCATACTTCTGGATGGCCGCGATGGTATCGCCGCCGCCCGCCAGGCTGAAGCCCGCGGCATTGGCGATGGCCATGGCGACGGTCTTGGTGCCGCCGCCGAACTGGTCGAACTCGAAAACGCCGACGGGGCCGTTCCACACGATGGTCCCGGCCTTGGCGATGATATCGGCCAACTGCTGGGCGGACTTGGGGCCGATGTCGAAGATCATGTCGTCGTCGACCACGGCGTTGGCGTCCTTGGTGACGGCCGGCTCGGTCTCGGCGAAGTTCTTGCCGGTGACCACGTCGACCGCGATCGGGATGGTGGCGCCGCGCGCCGTCATCTTTTCGATCAGGGCCTTGGCCGTGGGGATCAGATCATGCTCGCACAGCGAATGGCCGATGTTGTGCCCGGTGGCCGCCAGGAAAGTGTTGGCGATGCCGCCGCCGACTACGAGCTGGTCCACCTTCTCCGACAGCGCTTCGAGCACCGTGAGCTTGGTGGAGACCTTGGAGCCGCCGACGATGGCGACCATGGGCCGGGCCGGATTGGCCAGGGCCTTCTTCAGCGCATCCAGTTCCTCGGCGAGCAGTAAGCCGGCGCAGGCGGTCGGCGCGAACTTCCCGACCCCATGGGTGGACGCCTGGGCGCGATGGGCGGTGCCGAAGGCGTCCATGACGAAGACATCGCACAGAGCCGCATATTTCTTGGCCAGTTCTTCGTTGTCCTTGCCCTCGCCCTTGTTGAAGCGGACGTTGTCCAGCATCACCAGTTCGCCGTTCGCGACCTCCGGGGTGTGCTCGAAATAGTCGCGGATCAGACGCACCGGCTTGCCGAGTTTCACCGACAGGTCATCGGCCACGGGCTTGAGCGAATCCGCCTCGGAGAAGACACCCTCCTCCGGCCGGCCCAGATGGGACATCACCATGACCTTGGCGCCGGCCTTGATGCAGTGCTCGAAAGTGGGCAGGGAGGCGGTGATCCGGGCATCCGAGGTGACCTTGCCGTTCTTGACCGGGACGTTCAGGTCGGAGCGGATCAACACCCGCTTGCCGGCGAGATCGAGGTCGGTGAGCTTGATGAAGGACATGGGGCAACCCTCTTTATCTTGTGGTGAATCGAGCCATCTGGAAAGCCGCGGGGCTTTGCGGAGGACTCTGCGGACTGGTCGCGGGGCGCGCGAAGCGCTCCGCGATCAGACCGGGACGTCCGTGCCGGTGGTGGGTTACGGCGCGCATGGGACTTGGAGCGGACCCCAAGCCTGTTGCCGGCGCACCTAACCCACCTACGAATCGGTGGGTTACGGCGCGCACAGGACTTGGAGCGAACCCTAAGCCTGGTTCCGGCGCGCCTAACCCACCCTACGCGACGTGCTCGACCAGGCGCAGCATGTTGCAGGTATAGCCGTACTCGTTGTCGTACCAGGAGACGACCTTGACGAAGGTGGGGTCCAGCGCGATGCCGGCACCGACGTCGAAGATCGAGGGCGTGCCGCACCCGCGGAAATCGGTGGAGACCACCTTTTCCTCGGTATAACCGAGCACGCCCTTGAGATCGCCGGACTCGGAGGCGGCCTTCATGGCGGCGCAGATTTCCTGGTAGGAGGCGCCCTTGGTCAGCTCGACGGTGAGGTCGACCACCGAGACGTCGGAGGTCGGGACGCGCAACGCCATGCCGGTCAGCTTGCCGTTGAGTTCAGGCAGCACCACGCCGACGGCCTTGGCCGCACCGGTGGAGGACGGGATGATGTTCTCCAGGATGCCGCGGCCGCCGCGCCAGTCCTTGGAGGACGGGCCGTCGACGGTCTTCTGGGTGGCGGTGGCAGCATGCACCGTGGTCATCAGACCGCGCTTGATCCCCCAGTTGTCATGCAGGACCTTGGCGACCGGGGCCAGGCAGTTGGTGGTGCAGGACGCGCCGGAGATGATGGCCTGACCGGCGTACGTCTTGTGGTTGACGCCGTAGACGAACATCGGGGTGCTGTCCTTGGAGGGGGCGGACTGCACCACCTTCTTGGCGCCGGCGGCGATGTGCTTCTGGCAGCTTTCTTCGGTGAGGAAGAAGCCGGTGGACTCGATGACGAGGTCCGCGCCGATCTCGTTCCACTTCAGGTTGGCCGGGTCCTTTTCCGCGGTCAGGCGGATGGACTTGCCGTTGACGATCATGGTGTGACCATCGACCGCGATGTCGCCGGGGAAGTTACCGTGGACCGAATCGTACTTGAGCATGTAGGCCAGGTACTCGGGGTCGAGCAGGTCGTTGATGCCGACGACCTCGATGCCGGGGAAGTCCTTGGAAATGGCGCGGAAAACCATCCGCCCGATACGGCCGAAGCCGTTGATACCAACTTTGATTGTCATGCATGCTCTCCTGTGGAGTGGTAAAAATCGTGCCCCGCCGACGGACGGGGCTGAGTAAATCGTACGGCTATAGCCTTCGTACCTGATATCCAGACAGACCCTTGGTGTAGGGGCGGGTTTGAAACCCGCCCCCACGTCCGGTTATCACGTCCGACGGCTAACAGCCCCAGACCTGCGGCTTAGAGCCCGGCCGCAAAGGGGGTGAGGTTAGAGGACGCGCCGGACCGTGGCAACCACATTGTCTACGGTGAAACCGAATTCCTTGAACAGCGCACCGGCCGGCGCGGACTCGCCGAAGCGGTCGATACCGACCACGGCGCCGTTGGTGCCGACATATTTCCACCAGCCGTCAGTCACCGCGGCCTCCACGGCCACCCGCGCGGTGACGGCCTTGGGCAGCACGGACTCCTTGTAGGCGGCGTCCTGCGCGTCGAAGACGTTGGTACTGGGCATGGAGACGACCCGGACTTTCTTGTCGGTCATGGCCTCGGCGGCCTTCACCGCCAACTCCACCTCGGAACCGGTGGCGATCAGGATGGCGTCCGGGGTGCCGGCGCAATCGCGCAGCACATAACCGCCGCGGGCGATATCGGCCACCTGGGCCGGGGTCCGCGCCATGTGGGCCAGATTCTGACGCGAGAAGATCAGGCAGGAGGGTCCGCTGCGCCGCTCGATGGCAAGCTTCCAGGAAACCGCGGACTCCACCGCATCGCAGGGCCGCCAGACGCTCATGTTGGGGATCATGCGCAGGGTCGGAATCTGCTCCACCGGCTGATGGGTGGGGCCGTCTTCGCCCAGACCGATGGAGTCGTGGGTATAGACGAAGATCGTCGGAATCTTCATCAGCGCTGCCATGCGCAGCGCGTTGCGGGCGTACTCCGAGAACATCAGGAAGGTGGCGCCGTAGGGGATGAAACCGCCGTGCAGCACGAGGCCGTTCATGATGGCCGACATGCCGAACTCGCGCACGCCGTAATAGACATAGTTGCCCGAGGCATCGGTCTTGCTCACGCCCTTGCAGCCCTTCCACAGGGTCAGGTTGGAGCCGGCGAGATCAGCCGAACCGCCCAGGAACTCGGGCAGCAGCGGGCCGAAGCCATTCAGGGCGTTTTGCGAGGCTTTGCGTGAGGCGATGGTCTCGGCCTTCTCGACGACGGCGGCGATAAAGGCGTTAGCCTGCTCATTCCAGTCGGCGGGCAGTTCACCAGCCATGCGGCGCTTGAATGCAGCAGCCTCCGCCGGGTGGGCGGCGGCGTAAGCATCGAAACGCGTGTTCCACTCCGCCTCGGCCTTGGCGCCGCTCTCCTTGGCGGACCAGCCGGCATAGATGTCGGCCGGGATTTCAAAAGGCGCATAGGACCAGCCCAAAGCCTCGCGGGTCAGCGCGATCTCAGCGTCACCCAGGGCCGCGCCGTGGCATTCTTCCTTGCCCTGTTTGTTGGGCGAGCCGAAGCCGATGATGGTCTGGCAGCAGATGAGCGAGGGCCGATCCTCGACCGCCCGCGCCTCTTCGATGGCCGCCTTCACGGCTTCCGCATCGTGCCCGTCCACCTTGGGGATGACATGCCAGCCGTACGCCTCGAAGCGCTTGGGGGTGTTGTCCAAGAACCAGGCGGGGGTATTGCCGTGACCGCGCACCTCACCGTCGATGGAGATGTTGTTGTCGTCGTAGACCGCGATCAGCTTGCCGAGCCCCAGGGCGCCGGCCAGCGAGCACGCCTCATGGGAGAGGCCTTCCATCAGACAGCCGTCACCCAGGAAACAGTAGGTGTGATGATCGACGATCGGATGCCCCGGCTTGTTGAACTGGGCGGCCAGGATCTTCTCCGCCAGGGCCAGTCCCACCGCGTTGGTGATGCCTTGACCCAGGGGGCCGGTGGTGGTCTCCACGCCGGGGGCATAGCCGTACTCCGGATGACCAGGGGTCTTGGAGTGCAGTTGGCGGAACTGCTTCAGATCCTCAATGCCGAGCCCGTAACCGGTCAGGTGCAGCAGTGAGTAAATCAGCATGGAGCCGTGCCCGTTGGAGAGCACGAAGCGGTCGCGGTCAGCCCAGTGCGGATTGCCCGGGTTGTGCTTCATGAAGTCGTTCCACAGGACCTCGGCGATGTCCGCCATGCCCATGGGTGCGCCGGGGTGGCCGGAATTGGCCTTCTGGACCGCATCCATGCTGAGCGCGCGGATGGCGTTAGCGAGTTCTCTGCGTGAGGACATGGCCCCTCCTGATCGTTGTTGGCTGACTCATTAAATTATGCGGCCCGACGCCCCCGACCCGACAGGTCGGGGGCGATGGCACGGATGCGGGTGGCGCAGTGCGGAAACCTTAAGGCCGGGGCTCGGCCGCGACCGACGCCGGGCGGCCCGTTCGCGGCCCACGGGCGAAAACGGGATGATCGACCGCCGAGCGGGCTCGACGGCGACCTTTCCAGCGGCCCGGTATTGTGACCGAAAGGACGTATCCGGGACATCAAAACAAACTTATGCCGGCACAAGACGATTCATGATATCAGAATATTCAATATTGACAAAGATCATGGCGCTTCTTGGCATCAGTGCGACAGACGGGTCGAAGCAGCATCGACCTCAGGCGATCGACCGTCATCGCCTCAGGTTTTCCACTTGATCGAGCAGCCCATGCTGGGAATCTGATCAGCGGGTCCGCGCCCGGTTGCGGCGACCTCCCGCATCGCCTCGAACAGGTCCCGCCGCACCCCGGCGGGCGCGGCTTCTTTGCGGCTCTCGTCGAGCCGGCCGCGGTACTGGAGACCCAGGTCCGCGTTGTAACCGAAAAAATCCGGGGTGCACACCGCGCCATAGGCACGGGCAACCGCCTGGGTCTCGTCGAACAGGTAGGGGAAGGGATAACCGAAAGCCTCGGCGATCTGCCGCATGTTCTCGAACCCGTCTTCCGGGTAGTCGACTGGATCGTTGGACATGATCCCCACACAGCCGATGCCAAGCGCCTGAAGCTCCCGTACATCCCGCACGATCCGCTCGCGCACGGCTTTGACGTAAGGGCAATGATTGCAAATGAACATCACCAGCAACCCACGCTCGCCTGTGCACTGGTCGCGGGTCCAGATCCGGCCGTCCACGCCGGGAAGTGAGAAATCCGGCGCGGCAGCGCCGAAGTCGCAGACTGGGGTTTGCAGCGAGGCCATGGCAATCCTCCGGACTCGTGAAGTGGCGGTCGGGGCCGGGCGACCCGGGTCCCCCATGGTAACCAAATTGATCGGGATTCCAAACCCCGTGCGCGCGGGGGTGCGATCACAAGTGATGTGGTCGCAGACGCGCGTCGGATGGGCAGAGCGAGCGCGATGCCCATCCGGCCACCGCGGCGCTTGATGATCGCCGCTCACCCGATCCGCGGTCCCGGATAGTCCGGCCGCCGGCGGGCGAGGCGAACCGCGGCGGCGTTCATGTGCGCGAACAGCGCCCGATAGAGCGCGCAGTAAGGGTCCTTCGCGAACAGGGTGCCATGGACGGTGAAGGCCCGTACCGGACAACCGCCGTGGCAGAGCGCCAGGTAGTCGCAGGCGATGCAGTCGCCCTGCATCAAGGCGGCGGGGCGTCGACGGAAACCCTCCCTGGCGGAGCTGACGGCCAGCAGCGTCCCCAGGTCTGTCTCGGCGAGCAGGTTACCGAACCGATGCTCGGGGTAACTCGTGACCCAGCAGTCGCATTGCGCCACATGACCGTGCGGATCGATGGCGAGCAGATGGTTGGTGCAGTCGTCGGTCCAGATGCAGGGCAGCACCGCATGGACGCCGCTGAAATACCGCAACAATTCCTCGAAGGGTCCGATCCGCACCCCAGCGGTAGCGCCGCGCTCCAGCCAGAGGTCGGCCAGCGCGATGAAAAAACGCACCAGCGCCCCGGTCTCCAGGGGTAGCAACCGTTTGACCTGGTTGGATTGCCCTCCCGGAAAAGGCGTGTTGACCTGAAAGCTGTCGACCCCGAGTTCGTCGACGAAATAGCGGTAAAACCGTTCGGCGCCGAATTCCAGGGTGGCGGGGTTCGCCACCGCGATGACCTGCACGTCGATCCCGGCGGAACGGGCCAGGCGGACATTGCGCAACCATCGCGCGTCGTAATCCGCCGGGTCCCGTCCCCGCCGATGACGGTAGCGGTTGGGATAGTCCAGCGAGGTGCTGATACTGTTGTCGAACATCGCGCGGATCACGCCGTCCCAGGCCGGACTGTAGCCGATCATGTTGGTCTGCAGGGCATGGGTCACGGTCCGCCCGCGCGCGGCAGCAGCAGCGTCGATCAGACCCTGCGCCTGGGAGAACCAGGACGGCGGCAGCGTCATGACCTCACCGCCCTGCCAGTGAATCTGGAGTTCGGCGATGCCCTTGGCCACGAGATGATCCAAGACTTTGCCGATCAGCACCGGCAGACGGTCCAGGGTGAGCCAGGTGCCGTCCTTGTCCTCGAAACAATAGTCGCAATCGGCATTGCACCGCAGCGTCGGCAGCAGAATCAGCGAAAAGACCCTAGACCCCATCGCCGGATCCGTCCCGCTGCGCGGCATAGGCCGACAGAGCCTGGCGCAGTTCGACGGCGGCGGACGCCAGATCCGCGAATAACTGCTTGACGCCGTCGCAGGCAACATCGGTCCGGGGCCACTTGAAGTACCCGCCGCAAGAGGCGAACCAGGGACACGCGCAACACTCGGTCCCGGCGGCGAGCAGGGACTCGCGGAACGCGGTCACGGATGCCGGCCCCTGGTCCGGCAGGACTTCGCCGCGCGTGTCCAGAACGCACGTCTGCGCCGGATCGCGCTCCAGCAGGTGCCAGAGGTCGACCGGCGTTTCGTGAAGGAACCCGCCGAGTACGCCGTGGAAGGGCTCCACGGGCTGAGCCACGGTGGGGTTGTGCAGAAACAGATCGAGCGCCTGCCGCGCCTCTTCGACCGCTGCCGGACCCGGCTGAGGACCGACCAGACGGACCGGAAAGCCGAGTGAAACAGCCAGTTTGACGGCCCGGGCCAAGCCCGGCAGCCAAGGGATGGTCACCCGCACCGGATGACGGGCCAGCAACGGTGTGCAGCCGTAGAGGAAGGACAGATCAATCGCGGGATCCGTCATAACCAGATCGACCGCCAGCCCATCGCCCCAGTCCGCAAGCGGTGCCATATCGCCGGTGAGGGCGGTGAGTTGCAGGAACACCACCCCGTCGGGGACCTCAGCCCCCAATGCGGCCCGCAACTCTGCGGCTACACCGGCACGCACGATCAGCGGACGATCGGGAAAGGCCCGGAACAGGGACGCGGGGATGTTATAGACCATCATGACCAACCCCGCGCAGAATCGCGTGTGGTGCTGCCGCCCGAGCGGATTGCGTGGCGGCACCATCGAGTCGGAGACCAGGACAAAGCCCAGGTGAGTCCAAGCCGCGTCGATCAGCGCCGGTTGATCCAACTGCCGCCGCCACCACCCCGGCGGTTGATCCAACCGCCGCCCCCGCCATTGATCCAGCCACCGCCGCCCCCCCCATTGATCCAACCGCCTCCGCCGCCGCGGCGGTTGATCCAGCCGGCCGCGGCGTCCGTCCCGCCGCCGGCCAGACCGCCAAAGACCGCGACACCGATCGCGATCTTCGACCAGCGACCCAGGCCGATCAGGAAGTCCCGACGGCCTGGTTCGTCGATGTGATCAAGGTCGGGATCGGGCACGGTTACAGGCTTATCGCTCATCTCGGTTCTCCGCAACGGACTTCGGGTGGCCTCACAATTGGGACTCCCGATTGCGCTGCTAAGGGGTGGTCGGATTGGAGTAGTGCATGGTACGCAGCTTCCAGGCCCCGTCCAGTTTCTGGAGGACCACTGAGACATTCAGCACAAAGGTGCGGGGAGTCCCCTTCAGTGCGTCCTGGTAATCGCAGGTAGCCATCAGCCAGCCGACATCGCCGCTGCTGTCGCTGATCACCCAGGGGCAACTGCGCTTCAGGGTGCCGGCGTCGAAGTCCGCGAAGAAATTCCGGTACGCCTCCTCGATCTGCGCGCTGCCGACCCAGCGCTCGGCGGGGACGGTGCCCATGACCACGGTCGTTTCACCAGGGGCATAGAGCTTCATCACGCCGGCCAGATCGTGGGCGTCGAGTGCCTGTTCGTGGGCCTCGAACACCTCGCCCAAGCCGGGTACCGCTGCGTCCGCGGCGCTGGCCGGAATCCAGCACGCCGAGAGGACAGCCGCGAGCAATAAGGGTCTGGAAGTCATATCTTGCACCTATGGTCGACTGGGACCGGCCGTTGCCGGAAGCCCCGGGAAGCGGTTGGCAGTCCGGCCGGCGTCGCATCGGCCTGCACGACGGGTCTGCGCCGACGCGAAATTCGTTGCCCCGACTGTGTGAATCAGCATAGCAGCATTTGCGGTACTGATCGGTGTCCAACGCCATATCGCGTTCGCACCTGAGATCCAGACAGACCTTCGTGTAGGGGCGGGTTTGAAACCCGCCCCTACCTGCGGTTATCACGCCCGAAGGCTCCAACAGCCGCGTGGCCGGCCGTGATCAAGGCCGCGCCGGGCCCCCCCCTCAGGGGCACGCATCAGGCGCGATATAGGTCACACGATTGCGCCCGTCCTGCTTTGACCGGTAGAGGGCACCGTCCGCGATCTTGAACAGCGTCGTGATATCACGCCCCTGAAGGGCGGGGACTACGGTGAGGCCGAAGCTCAGGGTCAGGTTCAAGGTGTCATGCACCCCATCGGTCAGGGCGGTCGCGGCGACGATCGAGCGCGCCCGCTCGACCTGCCCGCACAGCGCTGCCGGATCGCCGTTGCGCAGCACCAGCCAGAATTCTTCGCCGCCAACCCGGGCAACGATCCCGTCAGGCTCGAACAATCCACGCAGCAGGGCGGCGATCTGCTTGAGCACCAGATCGCCGCGATCGTGCCCGTGGGCATCGTTGACCCGTTTGAAGTGGTCGATGTCCGCCACCGCGAATCCGAGCGGTGCGTCCGCCGGACAGCTGTGCGCCAGCGTCTCTTGCAGCCCGCGCCGATTCAGCAGCCCGGTGAGGGGGTCGGTCATCGCCAGCCGCTCCAGCCGCTCGGTGAGTTCGATGATGCGTTGTCCGGCGCGGATGCGCACCGCCAGTTCGTCGTTGTCGAAAGGTTTGTGTATGAAGTCGTCCGCCCCCGCGTCCAGGGCTTCCACAATGCCCGACTTCTCGGCGCGGGCGGTCAGCAGAATCACATAGACCCAGCGGTCGAGGCTGCGCCCGCGGATGGCGCGGATCAGGTCCAGACCGCTCATGCAGGGCATCATCCAGTCGGTGATGACGAACCGGATCGGTTCGCGGGCCAGCACCTCCATGGCCTCGCAGCCATCTTGCGCTTCCGCCACCGCATAGCCCGCGCTGGTCAGAAAGCTGGCCAGCATCCGCCGGGTGAAGCGCTGATCCTCAACCACCAGAATCTTCATGGTGCCGCTCCGTCCAGATAAACACGCAGCCCGGCAAGCAGGTCGTGGATGCGCCGGGCGGCCAGTGCCACCGGGGCCACGACCGCCCCGTCGGCCCCCTCGCCTCCCAGCCCCTCGATGCGGCTGAACAGTTCACCCAACTCACTCAATCCAACGTTGCGAATCATGCCCTTGAGCGAATGTGCGAGCCGCACGATCGCGGTCGCGTCGCCGGCCATGGCGGCCGCCTGCAGCGCGGCCAGATCCCGCTCGGCATCTTCGATGAACAGCGCGACCAGTCCCGCGAGTCCCGACGGGTCGTCGCCGAAGGCGGCCGCGATCCGCGCAAGCGCCACCGCGCTGTCGGGATGGATCGGCGCACCCACCCTCCCCGCGGGGCGCGGCTCGATCCCCGCGGACACCGGCGACGGCACCCCGTCCGCGCGTCCCGACCATAGCCGGACCTTCTCGCAGAGCCGTTCGGCATCGATGGGCTTGGTCAGATAGTCGTCCATGCCGGCGGCCAGGCAGCGCTCCCGATCGCCCTTCAGCGCATGGGCGGTCATCGCGATGATCGGGGTGCGGCGCCGGGGTCGGCCCGGCGGCGCGACGGCCGCCGCGGACTCCCGCTCCCGGATCGCGCGGGTGGTATCAAAGCCGTCCATCACCGGCATCTGCACATCCATCAAAATCAGATCGAAAGGCACGGACGCGTGAAGCTCCAACGCCTGCCGACCGTCGTCCGCCGTGGTGACCAGCACACCGCGCCGGGCCAGCAACTGGACCGCCAAGCGCTGGTTGAAGGGTTTGTCCTCGGCCAGCAGGACGCGCAATCCGGCGAGACTGGTATCGCGTGCGGCCCGCGCGGACCCGGCGGGCGGCGGCTCCCGGCCCCCGCGGGTGCCGACCGCGGGCGTCCGCTGCATGGCCTGGGTCAGCGTTTCGAAGAGCTGGGCGCGGCGGATGGGCTTGAGCAGACAGCCCACGACACCCTGACCGGCCAGGCGCTGCGCCTCCCCACGATGCCCGACCGAGGTCAACACGATGACCCGCGGCCGGCCGCTGGCGGGGTCGGCCCGGATCAGTCTGGCGGTCTCTTCGCCGTCCAGATCCGGCATCATCATGTCCAACAGCACCAGATCATAGGGTGTGCCGGCCGCGGCCGCCCGCGCCAGTTCCACCAGCGCCTCGCGCCCGCCGGTCACCGCGGCGACCCGACAGGACCAGACGCTCAGCGTCTTCTCCAGCACCAGCCGATTGGCGCGGTTGTCATCGACAATCAGACAGTGCGCCCCCGCCAGCACCACGGCCGCCCCATCCGCCGGCGGCGCCGGGGACTCGGCCAATCCGAAGCGCGCCGTGAACCAGAATCGGCTGCCGCCCTCCGGACGGCCCTCAAGACCCATTTCCCCGCCCATCATGCGCGCCAGCTGGCGGCTGATGGTGAGCCCCAACCCGGTGCCTTCGTAACGTCGACGTGTACCGTTGTCGGCTTGAATGAACGCCTCGAAGATCGCCGCGCGCTTGTCCACCGGCACCCCGATACCGGTGTCGGTGATCGTGAAGCGCAGCATCAGGCCCCCCGCGTCTTGGATCTCCGGGGCCACTTCGAGCAGCACCTCGCCGGTCTCGGTGAACTTCAGCGCGTTGCCGATGAGATTGACCAGAATCTGGCGCAGACCGCTGGGATCCCCGCACAGACTGGCCGGCACCGTATGCTCGATCAGGTGCACCAGTTCGATCCCCTTCTGAGCGGCACGGTAGCCGAAACTGTCCATCACGTCCTCGACCACCCCGGCCAGTTCGAAGTCCACCGCCTCCAGCTCGACCTGCCCGGCCTCGATCTTGGAAAAATCCAGCACGTCATCGATCAGCGACAGCAAAGCCTCGGCCGAGGCTTCGACGATCTCCAGATTTTCCCGCTGCTCCGCGTCCAGGTCGCTGTCAAGGGTGAGCTTGGTCATGCCGATGATCGAGTTCATCGGCGTGCGGATCTCGTGGCTCATCTTGGCCATGAACTCGCTCTTGACCAGGGCCGCCTGCTCGGCCTGCTCCTTGGCGGCCCGCAGGTCCTGCTCGGCCAGCTTGCGCTCCGTGATATCAACGAAACTCTCCACCAGCAGGCGCCGCCCGCTCAGATCCAGAGCGACCCCGCTCTTCAGCACGGTGATGGCGCGCCCATCAGGACCACGGAGGCTGATCTCGTTCTGACTGCGCTGGTGCAGGTCGGACAGGAAAGGACAGGCGAGCGAGTCGGCGCAAAAATGCGCATAGCAGCGCGCACCCACCAGCGCCTGACGGTCGATACCCAGGATTTCAGATGCCTTCTCGTTGGCGTCGACGACACGGTGCGCCTGCAGATCGATGATGGCGATCCCGGTCTGCACCGCGGTGAAGACCGCGTGCAGGCGGTGCTCATTCTCCTGAAGCTGGTCGGCAACGCGCTTACGTTCGGTGATATCCGTGTGGGACCCGGCCATCCGCAGGGGCCGGCCGTCGGCATCGCGCACGCAGGCGGCACGCGCCAGAATCCAACGCCAGGTGCCGTCCTTATGGCGCATCCGGAACTCGATGTCCAGGTGATCGACGGCGCCCCGCAGATGGGCATCGATGGCCGCCAGCGCACCCGCCAGATCGTCGGGGTGCACCCGCGTGCGCCACTCCTCGAAGCGACTGGGAAGCTCCGCGTCGTCATAGCCCAGCATCGCCTTCCAGCGCGGCGAGTAGTACACCTGATCCTCGGGGACCTTCCAGTCCCACAGACCGTCGTTCGCCCCGGCCACGGCCAGGGCGTAACGCGACTCGCTCTCACGCAATGCCGCCTCGATCGCCTGCGCTTCGGACAGGTCGGCGACCACCCAGACCACCCCGTCGGTCAAATCGCGCCCGTTCAGCGGCTTACCCGACAACTCGGCCGGAAAAACCGAGCCGTTCGCGCGCCGCAGGGGATAGCGGACATTGAACACGCCCCCTTCGTCGACCTGGGCGAAGAACTTGACACCGAAGCGCCGGTAGTGTTCGGGGGAGCAATGGAGCAGCGCGACCGAACTGCCGACGGCCTCCTCGACGGTGAAACCGAAAATCTCACAGGCGCGCTGGTTGATCTCCTCGATCACCCGCTCGCGATTCACCGTGAAGATGCCGATCAGGCTGTTCTCGAAGACCGACCGGTAGCGGTTGCGAATGGACACCTGGGCGCGGTCCGCGGCCACCCGTGAGGACTGATCCTCGAAGACCGTCGCCAGTTCGCCCGAGGCCAGGCGGAACACCCGGTTGGCGGCCCACATGTCCAGGTGGTCGTCCTGATACCGGCTGGCCTCGAGCAGCCCGGGCTCGCCGGTGGCGTGGACCTGCCGCAACAGCTCCAGCAAACCCATGGCCGCCGCGCCGGGGAAGGCCTCGCCCAGCGTCTGCCCGATCAGTTCGGCACAGTCACGGCGCACCAGGCGAGCCGCCGCCGGATTGAGGTAAGTCAGCAAAAAGTCCCGGCCATCCGGGGTCGGCCGGTAGACCGCAACGCCCTGGGTCAGACCCTCAATGATCTCTTGAGTAAAGTGCATTTGAACTCCCCGTCATCCGGGCACGGACCCTGTGGCATCCCGACCGGTCGGCCCGATTTGGCGACAAGCATAAGCCACCCACGCGGCAATATGGCAACCGTCGTCACACCCGATCCGGCGCGCGGCGCGCCCGGCGCCGCGCAAGCACCCTGTCGCGGCACTAGGATCTCTCTCGCCGAACCATTATCCTTAGCGGCTGGTTTTTCCACACTTGGCCGCACAAACCAATTCAAGTCCATGAGTAAAGACTACATCTTCACCTCCGAGTCCGTATCCGAAGGCCACCCCGACAAGATGGCCGACCAAATCTCCGATGCGGTGCTCGACGAAATCTATCGGCGCGATCCCAACCACACAAAGGCGCGGGTTGCCTGTGAGACCCTGGTGAAGACTGGCTTCGTCATGCTGGCCGGGGAGATCACCCTCACCGACGCGGACCTGAAGATCGACTACGAGCGGGTCGTGCGCGAGGTTGTCAACGAGATCGGTTACGATAATTCGGAAGTCGGCTTCGACGGTCACACCTGCGGTGTGCTGGTCGCCTTGGGCGAGCAGTCCAAGGATATCGATCAGGGCGTCAACCGCGAAACCGAGGAAGCTCAGGGCGCCGGCGACCAGGGGCTCATGTTCGGCTATGCCACCAACGAGACCGACCTGCTGATGCCGGCGCCGATCGACTACGCCCATCGGCTATGCAAGCGCCAGGCCGAGGTGCGCAAGAACGGCACCCTGCCGTGGCTGCGTCCGGACGCCAAGTCACAGGTCACCTTTCGTTATCAGGACGACCGGCCGGTGGCGATCCAGGCCGTGGTGCTCTCCACCCAGCACAGCCCCGACATCAGCCAGAGCATGCTGCGCGACGCGGTCATGGAAGAGATCATCAAGCCGGTGCTGAGCGATACCGGCTGGCTCAAGAGCGAGACCAAGTACCACATCAACCCGACCGGCAACTTCGTCATCGGCGGGCCCGTGGGCGACTGCGGACTCACCGGGCGCAAAATCATCGTCGACACCTACGGCGGCATGGCCCGGCACGGCGGCGGCGCCTTCTCCGGCAAGGACCCGTCCAAGGTCGACCGTTCGGCGGCTTACGCCGGGCGCTATGTCGCCAAGAACATCGTCGCCGCGGGCCTGGCCGACAAGTGCGAGATTCAGGTCTCCTATGCGATCGGGGTGGCCGAGCCGACCTCGGTCTCGATCGACACCTTCGGCACCGCCAATGTCAGTGAGCACCGGATCATCGAGTTGATCCGCGAACACTTCGACCTGCGGCCCTACGGCATCATCCGCATGCTCGAGCTGGGCAACCGCGACCTGATCAAGTACCGCACTACCGCCGCCTATGGCCACTTCGGGCGCACCGAGCCGGGTTTCTCCTGGGAACGCACCGATAAGGCCGAGGCCCTGCGCGCGGCGGCAGGAATTTAAGCAGCAGACGTCGGCCCGCAGACGCAGATCGAGCGATCAGGCACGCCGGAATCCATGGGCCGACAAGCGTCAAGTCGACCTGATCCGTGTTCGCCATCGGCGGGCGACGGATGCGCCTGCGACTTGATTTGCAGTGATTTGCGTCCATCTGCGGACCTACTTTCTTCCAACACCTCGCCACCGAGGAGCGTTGCAACCTGCGGCTTGACGGCCCCAGGCCAGGCTCGGCGGCCGGGTCGACTTCGGCAACGGCGCTCACTCACGTTTAACACTGGAGCTTAAACCCATGAGTGAGTTCACCGACTATAAAGTGGCGGACATGTCCCTGGCCGATTGGGGCCGCAAGGAGATGCGTATCGCCGAGACCGAGATGCCGGGCCTGATGGCCCTGCGCAAGAAATACGGGCAGTCCAAACCGCTGACCGGGGCGCGCATCACCGGCAGCCTGCACATGACCATCCAGACCGCGGTGCTGATCGAGACCCTGGTCCAGCTCGGGGCCCAGGTGCGCTGGGCTTCGTGCAACATTTTCTCCACCCAGGACCACGCCGCCGCCGCCATCGCCGCGGCCGGTGTACCGGTCTACGCCTGGAAGGGCGAGAGTCTGGAGGACTATTGGTGGTGCACCGAGCAGGTGGTGAACTGGCCTGACGGCGGCGGCCCCAACATGATCCTGGACGACGGCGGCGATGCGACCCTGCTGGTCCACAAGGGCGTGGAATTTGAGAAGGCCGGGCGCGTCCCCGCCCCCACCGCGAGCGACAACGAGGAATGGACAGCCATCCTCGGCGTGCTCTCCCGCACCTTCCAGCGCAACCCGCGCCACTGGCACCATCTGGCCGAGGCGATCAAGGGCGTGACCGAGGAGACCACCACCGGCGTACACCGGCTCTACGAGATGGCCAAGAGCGGCACTCTCCTCTTCCCCGCCATGAACGTCAACGACTCGGTCACCAAGTCCAAATTCGACAACCTCTACGGCTGCCGCGAATCGCTGGTGGACGGCATCAAGCGCGCCACCGATGTGATGATCGCCGGCAAGATCGCCATGGTCTGCGGCTATGGTGACGTGGGCAAGGGCAGCGCGCAGTCGCTGCGTGGTCTGGGTGCCACCGTCTGGGTGTCCGAAATCGACCCGATCTGCGCTCTGCAGGCCGCGATGGAGGGCTTCCGCGTCGTCACCATGGAGGAGGCGGCACCGCTCGCCGACATCTTCGTCACCGCCACCGGCAATCTGAGCATCATCACCCACGATCACATGGCCGCCATGAAGGATCAGGCGATCGTCTGCAACATCGGTCACTTCGACAACGAGATCGACATCGCCGGCATTGCCAAGTACGAGTGGGAGAACATCAAGCCGCAGGTCGACCACATCATCTTCCCGGACGGCAAACGGATCATCCTGCTGGCCGAAGGGCGCTTGGTGAACCTGGGCTGCGGCACCGGCCACCCGAGTTTCGTGATGTCCAACAGCTTCACCAACCAGGTACTGGCGCAAATCGAGATCTACGCCCACACCGAGAAGTATCCGATCGGGGTTTACATCCTGCCCAAGCAACTGGACGAGGAAGTCGCGCGGCTGCATTTGGGCAAGATCGGCGCCAAGCTCACCACACTCACCAAGACGCAGGCGGACTACATCGGCGTACCGGTCACCGGGCCCTATAAGGCCGAGCACTACCGGTACTGAGGCAAAGCCGCCAACCGCCAGCCGCGGGCGGGCCGCAAGGCCAAACCGACGGCGGCTGGTGCTGGCCCCACCGATCGCATAACCTCCGGCCACCCACGTCCACTCGGGACTCAGGGTTTTCATCCCTGATCCTGAGCCGTCAGTGGGTGGTCGGCGGCTGGAGTCCCCCCACGCATGTCTTCACCAACCGGCCCCAAGCACTCTTTCAGCTTCGAACTCTTTCCGCCCAAGACCCCCGAGGGCATGGAGAAACTCAAGGGCGCGATTGCGGAACTGAATGCCGTCGGTCCTGAGTATTTCTCGGTCACCTACGGTGCCGGCGGCTCCACGCGCGACGGGACCTTCGAGACCGTCGCCTGGCTGCGCGGTCAGGGTATCGAAACCGCCCCTCACCTGGCCTGCATCGGTTCGCACCCGGACGAGGTCCGCGCCATCCTCGATCGCTACCAGACGCAGGGCATCCACCGCATCGTCGCGCTACGCGGCGACCTGCCGTCCGGCACCGGGACCGGTACCGCCGGAGCCTTTCGCTACGCCAATGAACTCGTCGACTTTATCCGCGCCGAGCGCGGCGCCCGCTTCCATATCGAGGTCGCGGCCTACCCCGAGTACCATCCCCAGGCCGCCAACCCAATGCAGGACCTGCAAAACTTCAAACGCAAAGTGGAGGCCGGGGCCGACTCCGCCATCACTCAGTATTTCTACAATGCCGACGCCTATTTCGGTTTTGTCGACAACGCCCGCGCCCAGGGCATCGCGATCCCCATCATCCCGGGCATCATGCCGATCACCAACTACACCCAACTGGCCCGTTTCTCCGATGCCTGCGGTGCCGAAATCCCGCGCTGGGCACGGCGTCGGCTGGAGGGCTGCGGGGACGATCTGGACGCGGTGCGCGCTTTCGGACACGAGGTCGTCTTGCGCCTGTGCCGCAATCTGCTGGCCGGCGGTGCGCCCGGCCTGCACTTCTACACCATGAACCAGTCCGGCCCGACGCTGCGGTTGTGGAACGACCTGGGTCTGAGCGCCTAATCGTCCATGCTGCTACAGGCCGGACCGCCGCAGTGCAGAAACTTGAGATTCCCGTTGGTCTCGTCGTAATAGCTCACGATCGGCAGTCCATCGGCGCCGATGGCGATACTGGTATGCCACCCCACGGACCCGTCGGTGTCCGGCGCGGAGATCCGCACACGGGCACAGCGCGAATCCTCGCAATGGGCGATCTTGAGGTCACTGTTGGTATGGTCGTGATAGCTGATGATGGGATTACCGTCGCGACCCAGGGCGATGACAGCGTTGGAGCCGACCGCTCCGGTACTGTCGATGACCCGCAAGTTGGCCTTGGTGCACTCCAGGTTGGTGCACTGGGCGAGCTTGAGGTCGTCATTGAAGAAATCCCAGTAAACGATAAACGGCAGTCCGTCCTCAGGCACGATGATGCCGGTTCCCAGACCGACCCCACCGGTATCCAGCACCGTGACCGTCGCGGACGCACAGGCCGGATCTTCACAATGCGCCACCTTGAGGTCACGCCGCGTCACGTCGAAGTAGCTGATGATCGGGTAGCCCTTGGCACTGATGGCCATGCTGGTGTACCAGCCCACGTTACCCGCGCTGTCGACCACCGTGTGAGCGACGTCCGTGCAGTCCGGATCGCGACAATGCGCCACCTTCAGATCGCCGCGGGTCTTATCGTAATAGCTGATCACCGGCAGCCCGTCGCCCCCCAGCAGGAGCGAGATATGCTGACCGACCTGGCCCTCGGTATCGATCGCCCGTGGCTGGAAAACCCGGCACTCCGGATCCCGGCAACGCGCGAATTTCAGATCCTTGTGGGTATTGTCGAAATACGCGATCTGCGGCAGGCCGTCGGCGCCCACCACCAGCGCGTTGCACCAGCCCTGGTCGCCTTCCGTATCGAGCGCGCGCGCAACCGTGCTGCCGCACAACGGGTCCCGACATTGAATGAGCTTGAGATCACGGTTCGTGTAATCCAGATAGGCAACCAGGGGATTGCCGTCAGTACCCACCGCGGTCGCCGTATGCCAGCCCAGGTCTCCGGCGGACTCCAGCACCTGCACCTGGTTCGGCCGGGCCTGCACACGCGTCTCGATAGCCGTGGACGGTTGCCCGATGACCAGGCTGTAGACATCGAAGCGGGTCCGGTCGTTACCCGCGACCACCGTCACCAGATGCGTGCCGACATCCGGTGCCTGTGGCAGCGGATCGGTGACCAGCATGTTATCGGTGGATCGGGACAGACTCAGAAAAAGCGAATCCAGCTTGACCGTCGGCAGACGGTGGCCGCCGAAGTTCTGACCGTTGATGGTCAGGCGCCGCGTCTCCGGGTCCAGGGTGACAGCGGTAATCAGCAGTTGCGGCTCATCCGACCAGAACTCATCCGCGGGCACACGCTTGCCCTCCGGGACCGCAGCGGCCGGGGCACCGTCAGGGGGCGCGGCGACGGCGACGGTATACGCCATCAAGGCCGCCAAGATCAGACAGCAACTGCGCATCTGTAACCAATCGACGTTCAGGGATGAAGCTCTTGGGTGGATGTTAGGCCGTCAATCAGTCGCGGAGTGTCGCCTAGTTCTGCTATTCAGCGAATAATCGCATTTTTTTGCATATCGCTGAGGCTGGCGGCGCCCGGCGCGGTTGCAGCGGGACGACTCCCGTCCGGTCAGACGCGCGGCGACGGGACGCCGGACACGCGCGCGACTGCCCAACACGCGATAGCCATGCTACCGTTGTATCTTATCCCGCGAGGACTGCGTCCATGGCCGCCAAGTATCCCCTGCTGTTGATCGACGGTTCAGGCTATCTGTTCCGCGCTTATCACGCCCTGCCCAAGTTGACCAATGCGCGGGGCGAACCCACCGGCGCCGTGGTGGGCGTGCTCGCCATGCTGCGCAAGCTGATCGACGCGCAGCGCCCGGAGTTCATCGGAGTGGTCTTCGATGCGCCCGGCCAGACCTTCCGCGACCAAATCTACCCCGCCTACAAGGCGCAGCGGCCGCCGATGCCGGATGAATTGCGCGCCCAGATCGAACCATTGCAGGCCGTCGTCCGTGCCATGGGGCTGCCGCTGCTGGTCATCCCCGACGTCGAGGCGGACGACGTGATCGGCACCCTGGCCACCCAGGCGGCGGCACAGGGCATCCCGACGCTGATCTCCACCGCGGACAAGGATTTGGCACAACTGGTCGACGCGCAGATCACGCTGGTCAACACCATGACCGACACCCTGCTCGACCGCGCCGGGGTGATCGCCAAGTTCGGGGTGCCCCCGGAGCGGATCATCGACTATCTGAGCCTGGTGGGCGACACGGCCGACAATGTGCCTGGTGTTCCCAAGTGCGGCCCGAAGACCGCCGTGAAATGGCTCCAGGACTATGGCGACCTGGACGGCGTCATCGCCAACGCCGACCGGGTCTCGGGCAAGGTCGGCGAGAACCTGCGTCAAGTGCTCGACCAACTGCCGCTCGCCCGCCGCCTGACCAGCATCAAACGCGATGTCGCCTTGGACCTGGCGCCAACCGACCTCATCCCCGCCGCCCCGGATATCGACGCCTTGCGTACCTGGTACGAGCGACTGGATGCGCGCCGCCTCCTGGCCGGCCTGAACGACACCGCGCGGACCGCGCCTGACGCGCCGCCGAGCCCGGCGCCCGCCGCGGACTATGAAACCGTCCTCACCACCGCGGCACTGGACGCCTGGATCGAGCGCCTCACCGTCGCCGACCTCTTCGCCTTCGACACCGAGACCACCGGTCTGGACTACATGCGCGCCGAACTGGTCGGGCTCTCGTTCTGCATCGCGCCGGGCCGCGCCGCCTATGTGCCGGTCGCCCATGTCTACCCCGGCGCACCGGATCAGTTGCCCCGCGAGCAGGTCCTCGCCCGCCTCAAACCGCTGCTGGAGGACCCGCGCCGCCCGAAGGTCGGCCAAAACCTCAAGTACGACATGAGCATCCTCGCCCGCCACGGCGTCAACCTGCTGGGCATCGCCCACGACACCATGCTGGAGAGCTATGTCCTCGACAGCACCGCCACCCGCCACAACATGGACGCGCTGGCCAAAAAATACCTGGACTATGACACCGTCCAATTCGAGCAGATCGCCGGCAAGGGCGCCAAACAGCTCAGCTTCGATCAGATCCCCCTCGAGCCGGCCGCCCACTACGCGGCCGAGGACGCCGACATCACCCTGCGCTTGCATCAGGCGCTATGGCCCCGACTGGCAAGCACCGGCCGCCTGGCGCCGCTCTACCAGGAGATCGAAGTCCCGCTGATCCCGGTCCTGTCGCGCATCGAGCGCACCGGCGTGCGTATCGACCCCGACCTGCTGGCCGAGCAGAGCCACCAACTGGCGGCGCGCATCCACGCGCTGGAGTTGCGCGCCTATGAGAACGCCGGGCGCCGTTTCAATCTGGGTTCACCCAAGCAGATCGGCGAGATCTTCTTCACCGAACTCAAGCTCCCGGTGATCGCCAAGACCCCCACCGGCGCCCCGTCCACCGGCGAAGAGGTGTTGGAACAACTCGCGGCGGACGGGCACGAACTGCCCAGACTGATCCTGGAACACCGCGGCCTCTCCAAGCTGCGCTCGACCTATACGGACAAGCTTCCACAGCAGATCGACCCCTACACCGGCCGCGTTCACACCTCCTATCACCAGGCCGTGGCGGCGACTGGCCGACTCTCCTCCACCGACCCCAACCTGCAGAACATCCCGATCCGCACCGAGGAGGGCCGACGCATCCGCCGCGCCTTCATCGCCGAGCCGGGCTATCACATCCTGGCCGCCGATTACTCGCAGATCGAATTGCGTATCATGGCTCACCTGTCCGGCGATGAACGCCTGCTCGCCGCCTTCGCCAGCGGCCAGGACATCCACCGCGCAACCGCCGCCGAAGTGATGGGCATTCCTCCGGACCAGGTCACCGCGGATCAGCGCCGCTCGGCCAAAGCCATTAACTTTGGACTGATCTACGGCATGTCGGCCTTCGGCCTGGCCCGCCAGCTCGGCATCGAGCGCGGCGCCGCCCAGGACTATGTGGACCTCTACTTCCGCCGCTATCCTGGGGTGCGCGCCTTCATGGACAACATCCGCGCCCAGGCGCGCGCCGACCGCTATGTCGAGACCATCTTCGGCCGCCGCCTTCATCTTCCCGAGATCGGCCACAGCAATAAGGCCCGCCGCGCCGCCGCCGAACGCACCGCCATCAACGCCCCGATGCAAGGCACCGCGGCCGACATCATCAAACGCGCCATGATCACCGTCGACCACTGGATCGAAACCGAACGCCCGGCGGTGCGCATGATCATGCAGGTTCACGATGAACTCGTGTTCGAGGTCGCCGAGGAGTCCCGCGGCGGTGCCGCCGCGCGCATCCGTACCGCCATGGAAGGCGCCGCCAACCTCGCCGTTCCACTGGTCGTAGACATCGGCATCGGCGAGAACTGGGATCAGGCCCATTGATCCGGCGGGTACGGACAGCCTGAAAACGCTTGCGCGCACCGCGCGGACCCTCATGACCGAGCGGACGAGCGGTAGAAAAAACTGGACGAACAGCCACCAACAGCAGAGGAACTTTGTCGGAATATGGCGCTCTGAAAGATCGTGCGATGAATGCTCGGAGCCGCTGATCCCCCCCGACCGCGGCTCCTAATTCCCGGCCGGCCAAGCCGGGGAAGCGATTACCCCGTAGCCCGCTTGCGGACTGCGGGGTTTCTTTTTTGTCATGGCAAACCCGCTGGCGATCAAAGGTCGATGTTTGTTTGTCGTCACTCGCCAAGGACCCGACGGCGAACGGATCAGGCCCGCTCGACCGGAAAGGCCAGCACCGCATCAATCTGTCGGACATTCAGAACCGCCATCAACAGCCGGTCGAGGCCCAACGCGACCCCGGAGGTCTCCGGCATCCCCGCTGCCAGAGCGGCGAGGAAGGCCGTGTCAATGGGCGGGGTAACGCGGCCCTGAAGGCAGCGCGTTTCAAGGTCGGACTGCAACCGCGCACGCTGCGCTGCGGCATCGGTCAACTCCTGGAAGCCGTTCGCCAACTCCACCCCTTCGAGATACAACTCAAAGCGCTCCGCCACCTCCACCTCGTCCTGCCGCAGCCTGGCCAGCGCCGCCTGACTTGGCGGATAGTCACACAGAAAGGTCAGGCGACCGCAGCCCAACTGCCCTTGCAGACAGTGGGTCAGGAGCAGGTCCAGCCAGCCGTCCCGATCAAGGTCCAGGGCCGCGGCATCGGGAATTCCCAGCGCCGCGGCCCGCACACGCAAATCATCGCACCCGGCCGTCCAGGGATCGATCCCCAACCGCTCGCTAAACAACCGACGATAGGTGACACGCTCGGTTGGCAGATCCGGACGCCCGAGCACGACCCGAACCACCGCGGCCACCTCGTCCATCAGACGCTGATAATCCCAGCCCGGCCGGTACCATTCCAGCAGACTGAATTCCGGGTGGTGGAGTCGGCCCCGTTCGCCGTCACGAAACACTTTGCAGATTTGATAGATGGGTCCCACGCCAGCGGCCACCAGCCGCTTCATCGGAAACTCGGGGGACGTGTGCAGATAGAGGGGCTGGCCCGCGGAGTCGCTGCCCCAGTGCCAACGGGTGACCAGGCTGTCCAAGGCCGGATCGGACCCGGCACACCGCGAGGCGATCGGTGTCTCGACCTCAAGGACGCCGGCGCCCGCAAAAAAGTCGCGTAGCGCGGCGAGCATGGCCGCGCGCGCCAGCAGGGCCTTGCGCGACGCGCTGGGTCGCCACTCCGCGGTCACTCCTTGGCGCGGGAGACGTATTCGCCGATGCGGGTGTCCACGCGGATCAGCTCCCCGCTCTGCACGAACAGCGGCACCCGTACCACGGCGCCGGTCTCCAGGGTGGCCGGCTTGCCGCCGCCGCCCGAGGTATCGCCCTTGAGCCCGGGGTCGGTGTCGATAATTTTCAGCACCACAAAGTTCGGCGGCTCCACGGCCAGCGGCAGGCCGTTCCACAGGGTCACATTACAGATATCGTTATCTTTGATCCATTTGGCCGTATCACCTACGATGGTGGCATCGGCGGTCATCTGCTCGAAACTGGCCGGGTCCATGAAGTGCCACTGCTCGCCGTCGTTGTACAGATACTGCATGTCGGTATCATGCACATCGGCTGCCTCGACCGTGTCGCCCGACTTGAAGGTCTTTTCCACGGTGCGGCCGGTCTTGAGGTTGCGCACGCGCACGCGGCTGAACGCCTGGCCTTTGCCGGGTTTGACGAACTCGTTCTCGACGATGTTGTACGGATCCCCGTCCAGCATGATCTTGAGTCCGCTCTTGAATTCACTGGTGCTGTAGCTCGCCATGTCGTACCCGGTGCCTATGAGTTTGAAGCTCTAACTGAAGCTGGAATTGACGCTGAACGCCAAACCGCCAATGGTAACGCGAAGTATCGCGCAATGTCATAGCCAGGACTGGCGAACTGAGCTCGCCCAGGCCTTCACGCGGGTAGCCGACCTGCTCGCGTTTCTCGACCTGCGGACCGAGCAGGTCGCCGACCTCGACCCGGATCCCGGGCCGTTCCGACTGCTGGTGCCGCGCGCTTTCGCGGCGTTGATGACGCCGGGCAACCCCGACGACCCGCTGCTGCGGCAAGTGTTGCCGCGGCGTGACGAACGCCTCAGGTACCCCGGCTTCAGCCAGGACCCGGTCGGCGACGGACCGGCGGTCTGCGCCCCCGGACTCCTGCGCAAGTACGCGGGGCGCGCCTTGCTGATCGCTCACGGCGCTTGTGCCGTGCATTGTCGATACTGTTTTCGTCGCCATTTTCCTTATGCGGAGTTAGGCCCCCACCCCGCCCGGATCACAGCGGCGATCGAGCAGATCCAAACCGACAACAGCCTGTCCGAAGTCATTTTGAGCGGGGGTGATCCCTTGCTGCTGAGTGACACTGCCCTGGCGGCACTCCTCGCCCGACTCGCCGCGATTCCCCACCTGCGGCGACTGCGCCTGCACACCCGGCTGCCGACGGTGCTGCCGACGCGGGTGACCGAACGGTTGTGTGACCTCCTGGCCGGACTGCGCCTCACGCCGGTGCTGGTCGTTCACGTCAACCATGCCGACGAACTCGGCGCCGCAGCACGGGCGGCCTTGCGCCGACTGCATACAGGCGGTATCACACTGCTGAACCAGAGCGTCTTACTGCGCGGGGTAAACGACACCGCGGACGCACTCAGCGCGCTGAGCGAAGAACTCTTCGACTGTGCTGTCTTGCCTTATTATCTGCACCAATTGGATTTGGTGCACGGGGCCGCCCACTTTGAGGTGACCGACCGCGACGCCGGCGCCCTGATGGAAAGGCTGCGGATCCGCCTACCGGGTTATCTGGTGCCCCGTCTGGTCCGCGAGGTCGCGGGCGCACCCTGCAAAGTCCCGGTTGCATTCCGCAGTTCCCTAACCGGCCCCGTACGCCGATAATCGCCACGCCGACCCTATCGCCGGACCTTATAAAGAAGCATGCCCGCGCAAGCCCAAGCCGTCATCCTGCTGGTCATGACCTCCCAGCCCAACGAGGCGGAACGCCTGATCACGTCCCTGCGCAACGGCGGTTTGCCCGTGCGCGGGATGTACACCGCCACCGCAGATCGGATCGACGAACTGGTTGAGCGTCGGGCCTGCGATCTGATCATCTGTTGCAGCTACGACCCCAGCGTGGACCTGGACGCCGTGCTGACCCGCCACCGCGAGTTGGCGGCCGATGTCCCGCTGATCGTCGTGGCCGATGCGCATGGCGATCAAGAGTCCGTGATCAAAGCCTTGCGCGCCGGGGCGCGCGACGTCACCGACCGCGAGGACGTTGAACACCTGCAACTCGTGGTGGGCCGCGAATTAGCCGATCTACGCGCGCGCCGCCAGGTCAGACATCTGACTCACCGACTCCAGCAATGCGAGTCGCGCGCCCGTGAGTTGGTCGAAACCACCGGCGAAGCGGTCGCCTTCATCCAGGACGGGATGCATGTGCATGCCAACCCCGCCTATCTGAGCCTGTTTCGCTTCCCCACGGTCGACGACCTGCAGTCCGCCGCGTTCCTGGACCTGATCGCGACCGACCAGCGCTCGGCGGTGCGCGAGTTCCTGCGCCTGCGCACCACTCCCGAGGCCCGGGGTCTGGCCGAAATCCCGACCACTTGCGTGCGGGCCGACACCAGTAACTTCCGCGGAACCCTGTTCGCCGCCCCCGCCGAGCGCGACGGCGAACCCTGTTTGCGGCTGATTGTCCGCACCGTCGACCATTCGACCGCTCCTGCCACGGACAGCGCCGACCAGCTTCACGAGGTCACGGGAACCGCCACGCTGATCGCGGCCATCGCGACGGCCCTCGGTAACGAGGGTCGACCCGCAACTCCATTCACACTCTTCTATATCCGCCTACGCGGTGCCGCCGACCTGCTCCGCACCCTCGGCCTGACCCAGGGACAGGCAGTGATCGGATCCGTCGCCGCGCCGCTTGCCCTGGTGTGTGGTGAGCTCGGCGTGCTGGCCCGGGTCAGCGAGGACGGCTACGGGCTCCTGGTCCCGGAGCTTGACGAGACCGCCGCGATCACCCTGGCTGAACGCATCCGCGCCGAGGTGCGTCTGCCCGCGGCCCAGACCGCCAAGGCCCGCATTGAGGCCGATTGCGACGTGGGCCATGTGGTCGTCTCCGAAGCCTATGCCGAACCCAAGGATGTGCTTGACGATGCCTATCGCGCCTGCCTTGGCGGCACCCTACTGATCACCCGGGCGGGGATGCAGGCACCCACATCCCTGGCCGCCCGCGACAAGCAACCAACGATCGTTGGTGAAGACCTCTTGACCAGCAAGATCGCGTCCGCCCTGGACAACGATCGCTTCATCCTGGTCTACCAGCCGATCGTCAGTCTGATGGGCGACAACCAGGAGAACTACACCGTCCTGGTGCGCCTGATCGATGAATCCGGGGACTTGCTCGAGGCCAAGGACTTCATCAGTTCGGCGATCCGTAGCGGACTGATCGAGCGGATCGACAAGTGGGCGATTCACAATGCCGTGAAGACCATGCACGAACATCGGAAGGCTGGCCAGAATTTCAATTTTTTCATTAATCTGGCGGAAGACACATTCCGCGATCCGAGCGTCGTTATCTGGATCTGTGACTGTCTGCAGCAATTCGACGTCCGCGGGAACTGGCTGACCTTCGTCATCCAGGAGGAACTGGTGGACGGCAACCTGGGGAGCCTGAGTCGACTCATCGAGAGCCTGAAGAAGATCAAATGCCGGATCGCGGTCAATCGCTTCGGCGGTACCGATCACCCGCAGATGCTGCTGCAGGGACTCCCCCTGGATTTCATTTTAATGCGTCCTGAGTTCACTCAGGGTCTCGCCGACGATAAAGACAAGCAGCAGCGCTTGCTGGCCTTGGCGAATCTGGCGCGCGAATTCAACGTCAAGAGCGTGGTGACCGGAGTCGAGGACGCCCGCGCACTCACCATCCTCTGGACCGCCGGGGTGGATTATGTGCAGGGTAATTTCCTGCAACGGCCCTCCACCAACCTGGAGATGGCGACTTGAGAAAGCGCCGTTTTTCATCGGCGCCCCTCGCCGCCACCGGGCGCACATCACCCGAAGCCCGCGACCGCATTCGGGACCGGATGGACCCGACCAAAACGACAGGACATTAGCCAAGTCACTGCAAACACGTGTATTCTATCTACCTGACAACGATCGATGCGAGTCGGCCCCTACCGATCCGGCCCAATCGGGTACGCGATCGGACCCCTGTTCGGCGGTGACGCCAAGCAATATCTACGAGGCGAGCGAGCGACATGGCAAACGAAAAAATCGTGACCAAGAAGACTGCGGCCAAGCCGGCCGCACCCACCACGCAGATGCCCGCGACCACCCCGGTGACCAAGAAGTCGGTTGCAAAAAAGTCCGCCGGGACCACGACGCCGCCCGCGGCAGCCCCGGTAGCCCCGGTAGCCCCGGTAGCCCCGGCACCCGCGTTGACCAAGGCTGCGGCGGCGGCGGCGGCGGCCGCCAAGTCCGCGGCCGCCGCGACACCCGCGAAAGCCGCGGCGCAACCGGCCGCCGCGTCATCCAAGACAGCACCGAAAAAACCCGCCAAGCGGACCGACCCGACGGCGGCCGGACACCAACCACCGCTCGAAGATAAGCCGGTCAGTCTTCAGCACTTAGCTAACGTGACGCCGGAACAACGGCTCGACATGATCCGTGAGGCCGCGTATTACCGGTCTGAGAAGCGCAATTTCGCGGAAGGCTACGACGCGCAGGATTGGGCCGATGCGGAACGCGAGATCGACGAATTAACGGCGAAGGCCAAACAGATCTTCGGGAATCGATAAGCAAGCGCGGGGCACCGCAACTGGATCAGACGCCAAGGGCGGTGTAACCCTCAGGCGAGTGCCGGATTTGACCAAGATCGCATCAGATCTCTGCGGCCAAGGCCGTCAGAAACGACTGATTCTCCTGCGCTGACCCGACCGTGACGCGCAGGCAGTCGTGCAGCAGGGGGTGGGCTCCGTTGAGATTCTTGACCAGCACACCGCGCCGCTTGAGGCCCGCAAAAACGGTGTCCGCGCAACCCGCGGCCAGGCGGATCAGGATGAAGTTGGCATCGCTTGGATAAGGATGCACCCTGGGCAGCGCGGTCAGGGCGCTGAACAATCGGCCGCGCGCCGCGCGGATCAGTTGAGTCTGGGCATCAAGCACATCGCGATGACGCAATGCAAAGACCGCCGACGCTTGGGTCAACACATTGATGTTATAGGGCAAACGGGTCTTGTCGAACTCATGGAGCCAGGCCGGTGGTCCGACCAGATAGCCCAGGCGCAGACCCGCCAGCCCCATCTTGGAGACCGTCCGCAGGACCAGCAGGTTGGGCCACTCACCCAGACGCGACAGGAAGCTTGAGTCGGTGAACGGGGCATAGGCCTCATCCACGATCACCAGACCGGGCGCGGCGGCAATGATCCGGCAAACCGCATCGGCGTCGAACAGGTTCCCCGTGGGATTGTTCGGATAGGCGATATAGGTCAGGGCCGGACGTTCACGCTCCAGCGCGTCCAGCACGCGCGGCAAGTCGAGCGAAAAATCGTCGTCGCGCAGCGGCACGCCCACGTAGTCCATGCCGATGAACAGCGCGATCATACGATACATGACGAACGCCGGCTCTAGGGCCAGGACCTTCCGGCCCGGTCGTGCCACCGTCATCGCAAGCAGTTGGATCAGCTCATCCGAGCCGTTACCGAGCAAGAGCCCCATGTCCGGCGGGATGCCCATGGATTCGCGCAGACGCTCCTGGACCACGGTGCCCTGGGGGTCCGGATAGCGATTCAGGGCGACGGTGCGCAGCACCTCCAGCCACTCGGACTTGAGCTTGTCCGGCCAGGTATAGGGATTCTCCATCGCGTCCAACTTGATCAGACCCTGGGCGTCCGGGACATGATAGGCACCGAGTGCGCGGATCTCGGGACGGACGAGCTGGTCGATCAGGGCGGCTAGGGGTATGTTTTCCATCAAGACCTCGAAGCGGACGACCCGAAGAACAAGGGATGGCCGCGAATGAACGCAAAGAAGAACAAAACAAATAACCGATCGATGCACGCCCCCTCAACCGGAGGTCCGGAACCGTTCGTCAAGGCGCAACGGGATACTCGGCCTCGGCCCGATACTCCGCCGAGCGGGCGTGGGCCGTCAGACCTTCGCCGCGTGCGAGCACCGCGGCGATGCGCGCGAGTTCGGCTGAACCGGTGCGAGAGACCATGATCAGGCTGGAGCGTTTCTGGAAATCGTAGACGCCCAGCGGCGAGGAGAAACGCGCGGTCCGGGAGGTGGGCAACACATGATTGGGCCCGGCACAGTAGTCGCCCAGGGCCTCGGCCGTGTAGCGCCCCATAAAGATGGCCCCGGCGTGCCGGATGCGACCAACGATCGCTCGCGGGTCCGCCACCGAGAGCTCCAGGTGCTCCGGGGCGACCTGATTGGCGACCGCGATGGCGTCGTCCAAGTCGCGCGCCAGGATCAGGGCACCCCGCCCGCGCAGGGCCGCGGCGATGATCGCCCGCCGCTCCATGGTCGGCAGCAGCCGCTCGATGCTCGCCGCCACGCGCTCGAGGAAGTCCCCATCCCAGGCCACCAGGATCGACTGGGCGTCCTCGTCATGTTCAGCCTGGGAGAACAAATCCATGGCGATCCAGTCCGGATCGGTAGCGCCGTCACACAGGATCAGGATCTCGGACGGACCGGCAATCATATCGATACCGACCTGCCCGAAGACCGCCCGCTTGGCAGTGGCCACGTAGAGATTACCGGGACCGACGATCTTATCCACCGCCGGGACGGATGCGGTGCCGTAAGCCAGGGCCGCAATCGCCTGGGCACCACCGATGGCAAAAGCGCGGTCCACCCCGGCACAATGCGCGGCGGCGAGGACCAGATCGTTCCATTCACCGCCCGGAGTGGGGACCACCATGATCAACTCACCGACCCCGGCGACCTTGGCCGGGATGGCGTTCATCAACACCGACGACGGGTACGCCGCTTTGCCGCCGGGGACATAGAGCCCGACGCGATCCAGCGGCGAGATCTGCTGCCCCAGCAGGGTGCCGTCCGGCTCGGTAAAATCCCAGGACTCCAGGCGCTGACGCTGCGCATAGGCGCGGATACGACCGGCAGCGGACTCCAGGGCCTGGCGCTGAGCGCTCGGGATGTCATCCCAAGCCTGCGCCATCCGATCGCGGGGGATCTCGAGGTCCGCGACACCGGCGGGTGTCCAGTGATCAAAGCGCGCCGTCAGCTCCAGCAGCGCCGCATCGCCGCGCGCGCGCACCTCCGCGATGATGGCCGCGACCCGCTGCTGCACCTGGTCATCAGCGGCTGCATCCCAGGCCAGCAAGGCGGTCAGCGACTGGCTGAAGCCCGCGTCAGCGGTGGAAAGGCATCTGATCTGCGTCATGGATCTTGCTACCTCAAGAACGGTTCACTTATTTAGGTGATTTCCGACAATTTGGATACCGGTAGATGTAGGTGCGACTTCAGTCGCACCTGCGTCCGAATCGGTGCGACTGAAGTCGCACCTACATGTCGTACCTGTCGGTAGAATCTTTTCCGGAAATCACGTTAAGTTAAATAAGTCTGTCAGGAAATGCTGTTATTATCGTTGTCGTAGTGTTCGTGTGTAACGTGTTCTTGGCTTCTTACCCAGCGCTACTCAATCACGCTCCGCCACCGCCCGCCGCAGCACGCCGAGCAGCGCGGTGACGGCAGCGTGCTTCATCTTCCAGGCGGCCTTGTTGACCACCAGTCGGGAACTGATGTCACAAATGTGTTCCAGCGGCACCAACCCATTGGCCTTGAGCGTGTTGCCGCTCTCCACCAGATCGACGATCAGGTCGGCCAGCCCGACCAGGGGCGCCAGTTCCATGGATCCATAGAGCTTGATGATCTCCACTTGCAGTCCCTTGGCGGCAAAATAGCGCTCGGCGCTGCGCACGTACTTGGTGGCGATGCGCAGGCGTCCCGACGCCGGAACCTGGTAGGTTGGCGGTCCGGCCACCATCAGCCGACAGCGGGCGATGCGCAGGTCCAACGGTTCGTAGAGCCCTTCCCCGCCGTGCTCCAACAACACGTCCTTGCCCGCCACCCCCAGATCAGCCGCCCCGTATTCACAATAGGTCGGCACGTCGCTGGCGCGGATGATGACGAACCGCACGCGCGGGTTGCTGGTGTCCAGGATCAGCTTGCGGCTGGTTTCCGGGTCCTCCAGCGGGTGGATACCCGCCTGCGCCAGCAGCGGCAGGGTCTGCTCGAAGATCCGCCCCTTCGACAATGCAATCGTCAGGTCGGCGTCCAGATCCAAGGGCTTGCCCGACCCGGTTTGATCCGCATCCTGCTCCCGAAGATTCCTCGCTTCACCCATGGCTGTCGATCCCCTGTCGATCCCCTTAGGCCGCCGCCGCGGACGTGCGCCGAATCACGGCGCCGAGTCCGGCCAGTTTGGCCTCGATGTTGTCGTATCCGCGGTCCAGGTGATAGATGCGATCCACCAGGGTCTCGCCGTGCGCGACCAGTCCAGCCAGCACCAGACCGGCCGAGGCACGCAGATCGGTCGCCATCACCGGGGCGGCGGTCAGCCGTTGCACCCCGCGACAGATCGCCAGATGGCCGTCGATCCGGATATCCGCGCCCATCCGCTGAAGTTCCAGCACATGCATGAAGCGGTTCTCGAAAATGGTCTCGGTGACCACCCCGACCCCCTCGGCAATGCTGTTCAGTGCGCAGAACTGCGCTTGCATGTCGGTCGGAAAGGCCGGGTGAGGAGCGGTATGGATGTCGACCGCACGCGGCCGTCGGCCCTGCATGTCGACCTCGATCCAGTCCTCGCCCGTGGTGACCTGGGCACCGCACTCGCGCAGTTTCTGGAGCACCGCGTCCAGGCAGTCGGGACGGGTGTGACTGACCCGCACCCGCCCGCCGGTCATGGCCGCGCCGACCAGGAAGGTCCCGGTCTCGATGCGGTCGGGCATCACCGCATAGTGCGCCCCGTCGAGTTGATCCACGCCTTGGATATGGATGTGATCCGTACCCGCGCCTTCGATCCGCGCTCCCATGGCGGTCAGAAAGCCCGCCAGGTCGATGACTTCAGGCTCACGGGCCGCATTCTCGATCAGCGTCTCGCCCTGCGCCAGCACCGCGGCCATCATGAGATTCTCGGTGCCGGTCACGGTGACCATATCCATCATCAGCCGCGCCCCGCGCAGCCGTCCCGAGCGCGCGCGGATGTAACCGCCTTCCACCGTGATCTCGGCGCCCATCGCCTTGAGGCCATCGAGATGCAGATTCACCGGCCGGGCGCCGATGGCGCAGCCGCCCGGCAAGGACACGTCAGCATGACCGTAGCGCGCCATCAGCGGCCCCAGCACCAGAATCGACGCCCGCATGGTCTTCACCAGAGCATAGGGGGCCGCGAAGCTGGTGAGGGTGCGCGACTCGGCCCGCACCACCCCATCCGCGTCCTGGGTCAGGTGGGCACCCATGCGGCCGAGCAACTGCAGGGTCGTGGAGATATCGCGCAGACGCGGCACATTGGTCAGGGTCACCGGTCCGCCGGCCAACAGCGTGGCGGCGAGGATCGGCAGGGCCGCGTTCTTGGCGCCGGAGGCGCGGACCTCGCCCTGCAATGCGGTGCCGCCGGTAATCAGAAGTTTGTCCATCAGGAGATCGCGTCCGGTCTGGGTTGAATCTGGAATCGACGGTCGATTGAGTGGTCCGCCGACTCGCCTGCGGCGCACCGCACGGCGGCAGGCGTCTAAGACCCGTCGACCGCGGTCGGCAAGAGCGACTGGAGATTGGAGAGTTCGGCGATACGCGCCAAGGAGTCGGGCAGATTCAGGTAACTGAGTTCGACGTGGCGCGCGCGTGCCAAATCCAGCCACTCAAGCAACAAGGCCAGACCCGCGCTGTTGGCTGAGGTCACACCGCCCAAATCGATCGCCAGGCGGCCGCCGCGCTTCAATAGTGCATCCCCCGCGATCAGCAGCGGACTGACACTGTCGAAATCCATCGGCCCGTCTACTCGCGCGCGCCCGTCGCCCGCCGCGACCAGGCGGGCACCCGCGGCCCGTGCGTCGGCCGCTACGCTCACCCCTGACCCTTGCGGTTCATCTCGGCCAACTTGGTGATGAGGCCGTCGATTCCGTTTTGCCGAATCTCAGTGGAGAAACTGCTGCGGTAATTGCTGACCAGGCTCGCATTATTGACGATGACGTCAAACACCTTCCAGCCGCCGCCGCTATTGTACATACGATAATCAATTGGGATCGGGGTCGAACCCGGCGCCCGCACCTCGGTGGGTACGATCACCGTATTTTCCTTACCGGTCGGCTTTACCGGCAGGTAACGGATTTCCTCCCCCGAGTAATTGAGCAGGGAGCGCGCATAGGTGCGGACCAGGACCTGCTTGAAGCCATCCATCAACGCCTGCTGCTGCGTTGGCGTGGCCGCGCGCCAATGCTGACCGAGCGCACCCTGGGTAATTTTCTTGAAATCGAAGTGCGGCGCCAGGATCTGGTCGATCATGCCGTAAATCAACGCCGGGTCGCGGTTCACCTCGGCGCGGCGCGCCTCCAGCGCGCTGAGCATCCGCTCGGCGGTCTGTTTGACCAGCGCACTGGCATCCTCCGCAACGGCGGCGCCGACTGAGCCCCCAAGCATCACCATGAGTGTTACAAACAGTAGAAAATGCCGTCTGGCAATCATTTTCCGCCTTCCTCTGCCTTGCTGAAGAGAAATTGACCGATCATTTGTTCAAGGATCAGGGCCGACTGTGTTTGGGTGAGTTCGTCGCCGTCGCGCACAAAATCCTCACTGCCGCCGGGCTCGAGACCGACATACTGTTCCCCCAGTAAACCAGCCGTGAAAATGTTGGCGAAGGTGTCTTCAGGAATGGTGTCGACGCCGTTCTCGATGCGCATGGTCACCACCGCCTCGTAGGTCTTTTTATCGAACCGGATCGCTTCTACTCGTCCGACCCGCACGCCGGCCATACTCACCGGGGCGCGCACCTTGAGACTTCCGGCGTTGGCAAAGCGGGCCGTCACGCGGTAACCGTCGGCGGCGGGGCTGGTCCCCAGGTTGCTGACCTTCATGGCCAAGAAGAACAGGGCGACCAGGGCGGCGGCCATGAAGGCGCCGACCAGGACTTCGATACTGCGTTGCTTGGCCATTGAATCCGATTCCGAAGGTCAGTTACCGAACATCAGGGCGGTCAGGACAAAGTCCAGCGCCAGCACCGCGAGCGCGGCATGGACCACCGCGCGCGTGGTCGCGCGGCTCACCCCGGCGGAGGTCGGGGTCGAATCGTGGCCCTGGAATAAGGCGATCCAGGTGACGACCACACCGAACACCAAGCCTTTGATCACCCCATTGACCACATCCTCGCGAAAATCCACCTTCGACTGCATCTGACTCCAGAAGGCGCCGTCGTCGACCCCAAGCAACCCGACGCCGACAAAATAGCCACCCAGCACCCCCACCGCGCTGAACAGGGCCACCAGCAGCGGCATCGCGATCAGACCGCCGTAGAAACGCGGCGTGAGGATCCGGCGCACCGGGTCCACCGCCATCATCTCCAGCCCGGCGAGTTGTTCCGTGGCCTTCATGAGCCCGATCTCGGCGGTGAGGGCCGAACCCGCCCGCCCGGCCACCAGCAGCGCCGTGACCACCGGCCCCAGTTCACGCACCAGGGAAGCGGCCACCATGACCCCCAGGCTCTCTTCCGCGCCGAATTGGGAGAGCACATAAAAACCCTGTAAGGCCAGCACCATACCGACGAAGAGTCCGGAGACCGCGACGATCAGCACGGACAGGACACCGACGTTGAACACCTGCGCGAGCAGCAGGCGCGGCCGCCACAGCACCTCCGCGGAGCCGGCCAGGATATGCAGTAACAGCAGATGAGCCCGGCCGAGTCCCGCCAAGGCCTTGAGCCCCGAGCGACCCAGCTCGGCCACCGGGTCCAGCACCGCATTCGCCACGGCGCGAGCACCCCGACGCAGCGCCTTGAAGGCCATCTAACCGACCCCCCGCGTCAGCAGGTCGGCGGCCAGATCCGGCGCCGGGTAGTGAAAATGAACCGGGCCATCCGGCAGCCCGTCCATGAACTGGCGCACCCACTCCGAGCGCTCCGCGGCAATCGTTGCCGGCGTCCCCGCGGCCATCACCCGCCCGTTTGAAATCACATAAATATAGTCCGCGATACTGGCCGTCTCGCGCACGTCGTGCGAGACCACGATACTGGTGAGACGGCTCGCGTCGTTGAGCTGCCGGATCAGACTCACCAGCACCCCCATGGAGATCGGGTCCTGGCCGGTAAAGGGCTCGTCGTAAAGGATCATCATCGGATCCAGCGCGATGGCCCGCGCCAATGCGACGCGTCTGGCCATCCCGCCCGAGAGTTCGTTCGGCATCAGGTCGCGAGCGCCGCGCAGACCAACGGCCTCCAGCTTGAGCAGCACCAGCTTACGCACCACGGGCGGACTCAGCCGCAGGTGTTCGCGCAACGGATAAGCCACGTTGTCGAACACGCTCAGATCGGTCAGCAGAGCACCGCTCTGAAACAGCATCCCCATCCGCCGCCGCAGCTCGAACAGCGCGGACTGACGCAGTGCATGCACCGGCTCGCCGTCCACCTCGATGGTGCCGGCGTCCGGCCGCAACTGACCGCTGATCAGTTTGAGCAGCGTGGTCTTGCCGGTGCCGCTCGGCCCCATGACCGCGGTGACTGACCCGCGCCGGATGTCGAGGTCCACGTCGTCGAAAATCACCCGCGGACCGTGCGAAAAACGCAATCCGCGAATGCGCACCAAACACTCCGACTCGGCCGCATCCGCGGCGCAGGCGCCTGGCGCCTGATCCGTTAGTGCGCCCGAAACCGGCGCGGGTCCAGAGCCAACCGTCACCGCGGTCATGCCGTGGGCCTGACGTGCGCCGGGAGGCACACGACTGGGATCGTCTGACTCTGTCGCCGTCCCATGGTGACCGGACCGCCTGCTGCTGCGTCTACAAATAAACCCGCCATTGTCCAGACCTTGGGCGGGGGCGTCAAGCAAGAGTTTGCCGCAACCGGTAGATTTGGGCCAAAGAACGCCTCTCACGGAGCGCACAACCGACCAGGCTCGATTAAATCCGCTCGGTGGAGTAGAACTTAATTGAGGTGGGTAAAGCTCGTCGCTCATAGGAGGGGTAGAGCGCAGCGAAACCCATCCCCAACGCCGGCAACGCCGATTCTGGGAACACACCATTCGCGACGACGCGGGACTTGCCACTCGTTTCGATTACATCCACTATAATCCAGTCAAGCACGGCATGTGTGGCAGGTGACGGATTGGCCCTACTCCTGCTTTCACCGCTACGTGCGGCCTGGCGTGTACCCGATCGACTGGGCTGGCGCTCACGTTCGGGACCTGGATCTGGAGGAAGGTTGAATGGCTTGCACAGCAGCGTGGCGGGGAATGATGGGTTTCGCTATCGATGAGCGGTGAGTGGCAAGGTCGAGCGAGCACATGCCTAAGCTTTACGAATATTTTGGCCTGATCGTGTTTTTCTACGCCAACGAGCACGAACCGGTGCATGTCCACGCCAAATGCCAGGGACGCGAGGCAAGGGCGGAATTTGAGATCATCAATGGAGAGATTCGGGACATCCGTTTTGGGCCAAGCGCCGGCCGCGCACCTTTGAACGCGCGTGAGATGCGATGCTTCGAGGAGTTGGTGCGGGGCCGTGCTCAAGAGATCGTACGCAAGTGGATCGACTTTTTCGTATTGAACAAATCGATTCAGGCCGAGCAGATCACCCAGAGACTTAAATAATGCGAAAACAAATCAATATTCTGCGTGCCGAGTCGGCCGGAGACTACCGGTTGCGTTTGGAGTTCGACGATGCCACCGAGCAGACTGTCGACTTTCTGCCGTTTCTGTCGCGATCCAAGCATCCCGACATCCGCGCCTTCCTGGATCGGAAGCAATTTGCTGATTTTCGGCTCGACCACGGCGACCTGGTATGGGGTGATTACGACTTATGCTTTCCGATCCTGGATCTGCACCGCAACCACATCCTGCATACATACCACCAGGAATCGGCCGCTTGACAACCCATAACCCATAGGATGGGTAAAGCGCAACGAAACCCATCCCTCCCGATAGGCTGACCAAGAAACAGAGAAGGACGCACCTAGTCTACCTCGACAACTGCCAAAAACATGCGAACCGACACCCTAGTTTTCCCCTGCTTTCAATCAAGCCGCTGTCGCTAGCGTGTGATTTAGCACGTGCCAGAATGCTGAAGTCTGCTTAGGCTGTTGGTCGAAAAAATTCTCGAAGAAGCCAGGTTGGTTCAACGACTCCGGATATGAATACTCTTCCCCATCGGTGCCAAACTCAGTAACCCAATCCGGGGGGCGCTTTGAATCAATAACTTCAAACAGATCCGCGGGATAGAGGTAGGGCTTCCCTCTATCATTCAATATTCTAAGGTCACCTGCTTCGATCCCGATAACAAAATATGGTTGCGATGCAGAGAGGTCAGGATAATGCGGGTTTGATGACTTCAGGCGTACGATCATTATCGTGTGACAACCTGCAGCTTGGTTTTGAATCGGCCAATGCCGTAATGCTCGTACCAATGATACTCATAGGCGACTCCATCCTGCTCAAGTGCGGAGCTGCTCTTCTTGGCCCAACCAGATGGCTTGCCACCATACCTATCGACCAACCGCTGCACGTCCCGTATGCGCTCGCCCTTGGCGATGACTCGAGATTGAGGGATCAAGTCTTTGGTCAGTTCGATTGCAGCGGTCCTCTGTCAAGACTCCCTTTTGCCTTTTCACACGTACATCCGACCTTTAGCAAGAGGCCGCTTAGCTGTCTAATTTTATTTGGCATTGTGGCCGCCTGTCATGCCGGGAAGTTAAGTAAACTGTCCCCGGAATTCACGATCACGCGTGAGTGTTTGGTCGATCGTAGATAACGTGTGTCGGAATTCCGGGGGACAGTTAACTTAATTGATACAAAGGTGAGAAAAGAGGCCGTGAAAAAAAGCCGGATTCGCACCATTTTCTAATGATTTCACCAACAAAGCGACCCTTCCAGATTGGCCCCTCATTCACCGACTTGCCTTAAGGCCGCCTCCACCAAGCTGCGGCTCAGTCGTGAGCCAACCGCCAAGACGCGATCCACCAGTGGACGAGCGGCGGGAACAAGCTCCAATTTGCGGGCAGGCAGGATGATCCCGAGGGTTCCAATGAGCGGAACCGCGAGAGACTGTGCGCAGGCGCGCGCCTCCCCATCGTCCAACACGGCTACGGAGTCATAGGCCAGACAATACGACAAAACCTGGGATTCGCCCGCTCCCAGGTCCCAATGCGCAACGGCGGGGGCCAGCGGCACATCCGCAACGGCGTGCTCCTTTGCCCAACCCAGGGTTACATCCGATCCGCAGTCGTCTTGTGCGCCCGCCGCAATCTCTGCAATGACACTGCGCGGAACAGCCAGCGAGGGCGCGATACTGTGCAGCAAGTCCAACCGCCCGATCTTTCCCAGGATGATCAAGGGCGAGGCATTGACGACCCAGGGCTTAGAAGTCGCCATGGATCTCCTGCTGAAGCTCGTCCAGCGTCACCTGTATGGCCGGAAGGTTGCGACGGTATAACTCATCCAGAAAGCGTGACCGCGCGATGCCCAATATTTCGCAGGCTTTAGACTGAGAAATGCGCTGCTCGGCATACCACTGAACCACTGCAGCGATCTTCAACTCTTCAGAGAACGCCTTAGGGCTTAGCCGTAGGGCGGAGAACGCACCAGGATCAAAATTCAAGACGATCTGCGTCATTCGCTTACTCACGGTTGAAACGCGACTTGAGATCGGGGCCTACTCGACTCCACGCCTAGCCTGGGTCGCGCAAAAAGCAAGCCCTGTGCCTGGCGCCTGACCCAGGCCACCGCGAGCCTCGATCCCAATTCCTGCTCGGTGTTCAGGTGGAGAAGGATAGCGAATTCCTGGGGTCGGCGCAGCATCGAAGACATCTCCTGTGCCGCATCGTCCTTGTCCTTGAAAAAGGTCCGCTGGCGTCGATTGCCCCGCTGTGTCACAGGGTAGGGCGAGCCGGGCACAACCACGCTTGGAAGGCTTGCCATGCCGCGGTGGAAAACTCCGACCCCCGGGGTGCTCGCTCGAATATCATCCTAACGCTTCAAGCACCATTCGAGGAATTAAGTAGACTGCTCCGGGACTCCTCAATTTGATATTTATCTTGCGTTAATTCGGAATGCTACAATGCGAGACCTGACCCCATCCCCCTCCTCTGTTGTTGAGAAACCGTGGTCTGTCCCTGGCTTCCTCGCCTGGCCATCCCGCCCGAGAGTTCATTCGGCATCAGGTCGCGCGCGCCGCGCAGACCAACAGCCTCCAGCTTGAGCAGCACCAGCTTGCGCACCATGGCCGGACAGAGCCGCAGGTGTTCGCGCAACGGGTAAGCCACGTTGTCGAACACACTTAAATCGGTCAGCAGGGCGCCGCTCTGAAACAACATCCCCATCCGCCGCCGCAGCACGAAAAGCGCGGATTGACGCAGTGTATGCACCGGCTCGCCGTCCACCTCAATGGTGCCGGCGTCGGGACGTAACTGACCGCTGATCAGTTTGAGCAGCGTCGTCTTGCCGGTGCCACTCGGCCCCATGACGGCGGTGACGGTGCCCCGCCGGATGTCGAGGTCCACGTCGTCGAAAATTACCCGCGGACCATGCGAAAAACGCAATCCGCGAATGCGCACCAGACACTCGGACGCGGCCGCATCGGCGGCACAGGCGCCTGGTGCCTGATCCGCTGGCGCGCCAGGAACCGGCGCGGGTCCGGAGCCAACCGCCACCGCGGTCATGCCGCAGCCTTGGCGTGCGCCGGGGGGTGCACGACTGGGATCGTCTGACTCTGTCGCCGTCCCATGGTGACCGGACCGCCTGCTGCTGCGTCTACAAATAAACCCGCCATTGTCCAGACCTAGGGAAGGGGCGTCAAGCAACAGTCGTGCAATGGCTTCGGGGCGGGTTTGCAACCCGCCCCGAAATTGACGTATCAGGAAGAACCTGCGCCCTGCGGCTTCTGGGCCGCGGCTTGCCGGCTCGTGCTTCGCACTCCCCCGGCTACCAAGTCCCCGCCAACGGGATGTCGGTTGCGACGCCGAAGGCGCCTGTGGTGACGTCCCCGCCGGCCGGCCCATCCCACAGGCGGTTGCCGTTCGCATCCAGCCGGAACTTACCCTCGCTCGGGCGCCAGACGCCCACGTCGTCCTGGCCGTCGCCGTTCCAGTCGCCGCTCACCGGGCGGTCGGCCGAAGTTCCGAAGGCACCGGTCAGCGTATCGCGTCCGGCCGTCCCGTCCCATCTGCCGTTGCCGTTGGTGTCCAGCATGAACTGGCGGGTGCTCGGGCGCCAGACGCCCACCTCGTCCTTGCCGTCGCCGTTCCAGTCGCCGACGACCGGGCGGTCGGTCGATACCCCGAAGGCAGCCGTCAGCGTATCGCGTCCGGCCGTCCCGTCCCATCTGCCGTTGCCGTTGGCGTCCAACATGAACTGGTGCGTGCTCGGACGCCAAACGCCCACCTCGTCTTTGCCGTCGCTGTTCCAGTCTCCCGCCACCGGCAGGTCGGCCGAGGCACCAAAGGCGGCGGTCGTCGTATCGCCGCCGGTCGCCTCCCAGATCGCGTTGCCGTTGCCGTCCAGCCGGAACTTGCGGTCGCTCGGACGCCAGACACCCACGTCGTCGCTGCCGTCGCCGTTCCAGTCGCCGATCACCGGGCGGTCGGTGGACGCCCCGAAGGCGCCGGTCAGGGTATCGCCAGCCGCCGTTCCGTCCCAGGTGCCGTTCCCGTTGGCGTCCAACAGGAACTGCCGGGTGGTGGGGCGCCAGACCCCAACCGCCCCGGTGACGCTGCCTTGCACCTCGAAGGCGCCGATGTCGATGCGCTCGTTGACCACGCGATCGAAGCCTTCCCCGCGCTGGTCCCATCCAGAGGGTTGAGACTCCGGGTCACCCCGATCGATCGCCGGGCTGCCCGTTAGCAGAGCATGGGTGAGGGTGGGTCCGCCGTTATCCTGGAGTGGTCCGAGCAGGGGGTCTAAACCGAAGAGATTGGAGCCCGGAACCGATTCGATCGTATAGGCGTCTCCCAGATCGCCAATGAGCGAATAGTGTAATTCCGCAGGCAATATGATGTCCTGCTCGGACGCCAGGCCGCACTTGATATCCGGATCGATCAAGGCTTCGTTGCCCGCAATAATCGAGTTGCGGATCATCGTCGGCTCGGAATACCTATTATATTGCCACTCCTCGTTGAAAAAAGTCTTAAATAACCCTCCGCCAACTTGCGCTTTGTTTCCAGTAATCACACTGTTTACGATGATCGTAGTGCCGGTTTCCTGATATATGCCGCCACCGCTGATCGGGCCGTCATTTCCTGAAATCGTGCTATTGACGACCTCGACCCGCGCGAGTCCAAACATCGAATCATAGCAGGTCCCCTCGTATGCTCGAATACCGCCACCGGTATTACCCGATACGGTGCTGTTCGTCAGCGATAGTGTCGCATTAATCCCAACGCCGGCATTCCCGGAGACGGTGGATCTCGCGACGGAGAGATCACCATCAGCATTGATGCCCCATCTCCCATTATCAGTAACCTGCGTGTCGCTCACGACGATGGGCGGATCCCAGCAACCCGGCTGGTATATTCCGCCTCCGAGGTTTCGCGCAACGACGCTGCGCTCGACTGAGAGCGGAGCTGCAGCGCTCCTTTGATCTCCCGTACTGGTTCCAATGCCGATGCCTCCGTTATCAGTGATCACGCTGTCTGTAATCACGATATTGCCATAAAGATAGGTGCCGTCTCCGGCATTACCGGAAATTTGAACGCGTTGCAGGCGGACGTCGCCATGCGAATAACGGTAAACCGTGGGGCTTTCGATTCCAACCTCTGTGGTTCCAGTGATGATACTGTCTTCAATCACGGCGGACCCGTCGTAGCCACTGAACCTTAGAGAAATCGCGCGGCCGGCGTGCTGTAAGGTAAACCCGGATACCGCAAAAGATGCATCGTCACCGATCACAGCGGTGAGAATCGCATCATTCCCGTTACCGTCGATCACGAGCTTGCCTTTTCCCGGACCGACAATGGACAGGCTATCGTACGTTGTCTTCTGCAGCGGTCCGGACGTGAGGGTGATGGTTCCGCTGACGGATGAGTCAAAGACGATCTGGTCGGGGCCGGGATTGGCGTCCGACGCGACGAGTGCCTGACGCAGGCTGCCGGGGGCCGCATCCGTGGTGTTATAAACCGTAAAAGTCGCAGCGTGTAGCGGCGCGGCGGCGACAAGCGCGGCACCCAAACCCAGCGCGCAAGCAAGCGGGGTAGGTCTCGGCTGCAGGCAATCGGTGAGCGCCTTCACCAGTCTGCGTTGACGGAGTGATGCAAGGCAACGGGACTCACCCGAGTTGTCGGACGTGCGTTTCATGGTGCTCTCCTCTCTCAAACCCACATTGTTGACGATAATGCCTTTGCGAAGCGGTGCTTCGACGCTCGAATCAGAGCCGCGTCCGCTGATCCAAAGGCGGGCGCGCCACCCTGCGATGACCGAACAATAACCACGCGTATTATAGTTCATGTAAGAAAAACGTGACGTCCGTCACGGTTTCGGCGGCTGCCGATCCACGAAGGACGCTCGGCGGTGTCCCCTCGGCCGGGGGACCCGAATGGGGACAGAAATCGCCTAGTATCCCATCAGTTCCACCAGCATCTGCCACCGCTCGACCGCCGCTCCTGAGCAAGGCCCAAGCAGGGCCAGGATCAGCCCGGCGGGCGACGCCGACACCCGCCGCTCGATCCAGTTGCGGGCCGCGCGCGGGTCGTCGATGACAGCCGCGGGCACCGTCCAGGCCAGACCCCTGGTCGTGGACAGACCCGCGCTCTGCCCTGCTCGCGGCTCCTGGATCGGCCGGGGCTCCAGACCACATACCTGATCGGCGCCGGACAGCGGCGGCCCGATCAGGCCGCCGAAGCGTTCCCCCAGCGCCGCGGCGACCGGCGCGGCCAGGGCGGACGGCAGACCGGGCTCGGCCTCCAGATAAAAACGGAAGCGGCTGGGGGTATCGTGCGCCCAGTCGCGGGCGCCCGCGACGCCCGCCGCACGCCAGCGCGCGGCCGGGACCGCTACCGCCCAGCAGACGTTGGCGAAGTACGCGAGCCGCCACTCCGGCGGCAGGTCATCCGGATAAAACGGGTCGTCGCCCGACCAGGGGTCCCAACCAGAGCGCACGGGCAGCAAGGGCATGTTGGCAGTGGTTAGTGGTTAGTGGCCGGACAAACCGGAGGCTGGTGCGCGCTTACCCGCGCTGCCGCATCGCCGCGGGCGCGCAATTTGCCGGCCCGTTAGTGTATGGTTATATGGCCCACCGGCGGCAAGACAGCCGTCGGTGCCAAACCACACGCGAATCCCATGACTGAACCACGCAGACTCGGCACCCGCAAGCATACCCTGGCCCCCGGTCAGGAGGCGCGCATCCGCGACCTGGGACGGGCGGTGATCGAGACCGAGGCCGCCGCGGTCGCCGCCCTGGGCGCGCGGCTGGATGGCGCCTTCGTGGAGGCCTGTCGCTTCCTGCTGGCCTGCGAGGGACGGATCGTCGTGCTGGGCATGGGCAAGTCAGGGCATATCGGCGGCAAGATCGCCGCGACCCTGGCCAGTACCGGCAGCCCGGCCTTTTTCGTGCACCCCGGCGAGGCCAGTCACGGCGATCTGGGGATGATCACCCCGCGCGATGTGGTACTGGCCCTCTCCAACTCGGGTGAGACCGCGGAATTGCTGACCATTCTGCCGCTGATCAAGCGACTGAGCGTCCCGCTGATCACCCTGACCGGGCGTGCCGACTCAACCCTGGCCCATGAGGCGGATGTCAACCTCGACGTCAGCGTCACCCGCGAGGCCTGCCCCCTGGGCCTGGCACCCACCTCCAGCACCACCGCCACCCTGGCGATGGGCGACGCCCTGGCGATTGCCTTGCTGGAGAGCCGCGGTTTCACCGCCGAAGACTTTGCCCGCTCGCACCCCGCCGGCACCCTGGGACGGCGCCTGCTGCTGCATGTCGAGGATATCATGCACCATGGTGAGCAGGTGCCGCGGGTCCCGCTGGGGACCACGCTGCTCGCCACCCTGGAGGAAATGTCACGCGCCGGGCTGGGCATGACCGCGGTGGTCGACCCCCAGGGCCGGCTGGCCGGCATCTTCACCGACGGCGACCTGCGCCGCGCGCTCGACCGCGGGATCGATGTCCGAAGGACCTTGATCGATACGGTGATGACGGCCGGCTGTGTCACCGTGGCCGCCGCGGACCTGGCTGCCGAGGCGCTGCGGCTGATGGAGGCAAAATCAATCAACGCGCTGCTGGTTGTCGACGACGAAGGCCGTCCGACCGGAGCACTCAACATGCACGATCTGCTGCGCTCGGGCGTGGTCTGAGAGGAACCGTGAACAAACAAGCCATTCGCGCGCGGGCCGCCCGCATCCGCCTAGTGATCCTCGACGTCGACGGGGTCTTGACCGACGGCAGCCTGTACCTGGGTGACGATGGTCAGGAATTCAAAGCCTTCAATGCCCGTGACGGTCATGGCATGGTGTTGCTGCAGGAGACCGGCGTGCGCCTGGCGGTGATCAGCGGGCGCAGCTCGAACCTGGTGCGCATCCGCATGGAACACCTGGGTGTCGCTCATGTCTATCAGGGGTGCCGGGACAAAGTGCCCGCCTATGATGAGCTCAAGCAGATTCTGGAGCTGCCGAACGACGCCTGCGCCTACGTCGGCGACGACGTCATCGACCTGCCGGTCATGCGTCAGGTCGGCCTGGCGATCGCCGTGGGCGATGCCCACCCGTTGGTCCGGCAGCACGCGCACTGGTGCACCGGAGCATCCGGCGGACGGGGCGCCGTGCGCGAGGTGTGCGAATTGATCATGGACGCCCAGGGCACCTGGGATACCATGGTCGAGCCCCGCCGCTGACCCGCCCGTTACGGTTGGACGGCAGGCGTGTGGACCACCAGACAAGGCCGGCTCGCGGTGATGTTCGCCGTGCTCGGCGGGGCGGGCTGGTGGCTGTCGCGCAGCCTGGTCGAGGAACCGCCGCCGCGCTCGCGCGGCCGTGCACCAAACTATGTCGTTTCCGACTTTCGTGCCATCGAGACCGACCCGTCCGGCCGACCAACGCGGCGCCTGGTCGCCGCACAACTGCGACAGTTCGTTCCCGAAGACCTGTCCGAGCTCGACGTGCCCCACCTAACAGTGTTTGAACCCGACGGTGCGCCACCCTGGGAGATCCGGGCCAGGCACGGTCTGCTGTTGGCCGGCGGGGACGAAGTACGGCTGAGCGACACGGTCAGCGTCGAACGGGCCGGGACGAGCCTGACCCGCTCCTTCCGGCTTGCCACCACCGAATTGACGCTGTGGCCCAAGCGGGACTATGCCCAAGGAGACCAACCCGTGAGAATCGACAGTGATGGCGACTGGCTGACCGCCGCGGGTATCCGCCTGTGGTACGCCACCCCCGCGCGCGCCGAGTACCCCGGACGCGTGCACATCTCCATCGCTCCGGCCCAAGGCGCGGCCGTCCCATGAACGTCCGACCACCGCGGGCGCCGACCAGCCGTGTCTTCGCCGTCGCCATCGCCCTGAGCCTCGGGTTGCTCACCCAGCGGGCAGCGGGACTCACCGGCGACGACCAGCAACCCATGTTGATCGAGGCCGATACGGTCGAGGTCGACGAGGCCAAGGGCACCAGCCTCTATGTCGGCCGGGTTCAGGTCGACCAGGGCACCATGCGCCTGCTCGCTGATCAAGTCACGGTGCACCACCGCAGTGATCGCCGCATTAGATTCATCATCGCACGCGGCAACCCGGCATCGTACAAACAGCAGATGGACGGCGACCAGGGCGAGGTACAGGCCTTCGCCAAGCGGATGGACTACGATGCCGAGCGGGATGAACTGGTGCTGACTGATGAGGCGCTCTTGATTCAGGGCACGGACCGCATCACCAGCGATCGGATCGTCTACGACCGGGGTAAAGCGCGGATGCAGGCCGGCGGCAGCGGCCGGGTCAAGATCACCTTTACCCCAGACACCAAGAACGGCGCTCCGGCCACGCCGCCGCGCCCCGCCGCGAGTCGCCCGTGACGACGCTGCGCGCCACTGAGCTGAAAAAGCGCTACCGCAGCCGTCAGGTGCTCCATGACGTGAGCGTCGAGGTCGACGCCGGCGAGGTCGTTGGTCTGCTGGGTCCTAACGGCGCCGGCAAGACCACCTGTTTCTATCTGATCGTCGGGCTGATCGCGAGCGATCATGGCCGCATCGAGCTGAACGGACGCGACCTCACCTTGCAGCCGATGCACGCCCGGGCGCGCGCCGGACTGAGCTACCTGGCTCAGGAGGCATCGGTCTTCCGCAAACTGACGGCGCGCGAGAACATTCTGGCGATCCTGGAGACCCGACGTGACCTGAGTCGCAGCGCGCAGCGGCAACGCTGTGATCAACTACTTGAAGAGCTGGGAATCGCCCATGTCGGGGTCTCGCTGGCGTTGAGCCTGTCCGGCGGCGAGCGGCGGCGCCTGGAGATTGCCCGCGCCCTGGCCGTGGATCCGGTCGTCATGCTGCTCGACGAACCCTTTGCGGGCGTCGATCCGATCGCCGTCGGCGACATCCAGGCCATCGTCGCGCACCTGCGCGAGCGGCAGATCGGCGTCCTCATCACCGACCACAACGTCCGCGAGACCCTGGACATCTGCGACCGCGGTTACATCATCAACGTCGGCACCGTGATCGCCGCCGGCACACCGACGCAGTTGCTCGCCGACCAGCAGGTTCGCGAGGTCTATCTGGGAACCGACTTCTCGATGTGACGCCACAGATGACGACATGCATTCCGTCGCGCGCCGCGGTAGGCTAGAATTAAGGAAGGCACCGTTATTGCTTTCATGAACCGGATCACACGCCCATTAACGCATCCATGAAGCAGTCCATCCAGCTTCGACTCGGTCAGCACCTGTCGATGACGCCGCAGTTGCAGCAGGCCATCAAGCTGCTGCAACTGTCCAGTCTGGAACTCCAGCAGGAAATCCAGGAGGCGCTGGATACCAACTTCATGCTCGAAGAGGGCGAGGAGTCCGAGCGCTTCCAGGCCGCCGACGCGGCCGACATCCGCCTGCCCCAGGACCAGACGCCGGAACCCCAGACCGCTACGGTCCAGGAACAGACGGTGGAGCGGGAACTTCAGGTCGAATCCCAGGAAATGCCGGACGAACTCCCGGTCGATACCCAATGGGATGACGTTTACGAAAACTATCTGCCGACCAGCAGCCAGGGCAGCGGCGACGACGATTTCGACCCCTTCTCCCAACAGAGCCGCCCGGAGACCCTGCACGACCACTTGCTCTGGCAGCTCAACCTGACCAAACTCAGTGAACGAGACCATGCCATCGCCCAGGCGGTGGTCGACGCCATCGACGCGAACGGCTACCTGCGCACCGATGTGGATGAATTGCTGACCACGGTGGGTGACCCCGACATCTCCGCGGAGGAGGTGACCACGGTGATCCATCGCGTCCAATCCTTCGATCCCGCGGGGGTGGGTGCCCGTGACCTGCGCGAGTGTCTGCTGATCCAACTGAACCAGATATCGGATTGCGCGCCAACGCGCGACCTGGCGATCACCATCTGCACCCGCGGGTTCGACTACCTGCCGCGCAACGACGCGGCCGCCCTGGCACGCCTGCTGCAGACCACGGACGAGGCCATCCTGGCCGCCCTGGACATGATCCGTCACCTTAACCCGCGACCCGGTACCCTCATCGCGGAGGTCCCGGCGGAGTATGTGGTCCCCGATGTCCTGGTGCGGCGCACCGAGGGTGCCTGGCACGTCGAGCTGAATCCGGAAACTACGCCTAAACTAAGAGTGAACGCGGATTATGCGCGCCTGATCCGGCGCGGCGACCAGAGTGCCGACAGCATCGCCTTGAAAAGCCATTTACAAGAAGCCCGTTGGTTCATCAAGAGCCTGTCGAGCCGCAACGACACGGTCCTGCGGGTCGCCTCCAAGATTGTCGAGCTCCAGCAGGAGTTCCTCGAACAGGGTGAGGTCGCGATGAAGCCGCTGATCCTGCGGGACATCTCAGAAGCGTTGGAGCTCCATGAGTCGACCGTCTCGCGGGTGACCACGCAGAAGTATATGCACACCCCGCGCGGCACCTTCGAGTTCAAGTTCTTCTTCTCATCGCACGTGAACACCGCGTCTGGAGGCGAGTGTTCGTCCACGGCAATTCGTGCCCTGATCCGTAAGATGATCACCGGCGAATCGGCCAGGAGGCCGCTGAGTGACAGCAAGATCGCAGACGAATTGGCTGATCAGGGCATCAATGTCGCCCGACGCACGGTCGCCAAGTACCGCGAGGCCCTGGGGATACCCCCCTCGAACGAACGCAAACGCCTGGCTTGACAGGCTGTTTGAAACCTAAGGAGCACACTATGCAAATCAACCTGACGGGTCACCACATCGACGTTACCGAAGCACTCAAAGGCTACGTCGATAACAAGTTCGAGCGACTCGCTCGCCACTTCGACCACGTCATCAACGCTCACGTGATTCTGAGCGTGGAAAAGCTGGCCCAGAAGGCCGAGGCGACCCTGCATGTCAACGGCGGCAAGCTGTTCGCCGACTCCGTGCATGAAGACATGTATGCCGCCATCGATACCCTGATCGACAAGCTGGACCGTCAAATCCTTCGCCATAAAGAGAAAAAGGCGAACCACCGACCGGTAGCGACCACCGGCGCCAAGAGCGGCGAACCCGAGTAACGCGCCGCCCCTAGCCACGGGCCGACCGGTACCCCCCGACCAAGCAGACACCTTGAACGGCCGCGTTCAAGGTGTTTTCATTGAGACAGGAGCGAATCCGAGCTACTGTGAAGCTCCCGCGCCGTCCGGATGGCCTAGAGGAAACAAGCGACATGACCCCCAATGACCAGCCCGGTGCAAACTTGCGCACCACCCCCTCGACATCGCTTCGCACCAAACGCGGGGGACGCTGACCCATGTTCCGGCCCGATTTCATCACCGAGCGACGGCTTGGCTGTCGCCTCGCCATTGCAAGCAAGAAACGCCTGCTCGAAACCCTGGCAAGCCTCCTGGCCGCCGACCATCCGCTGTTGGATGCAGACCTGATCTTCGACTGCCTCCTCGAACGTGAGCGGCTCGGCAGTACCGGCCTCGGCCACGGCATTGCGCTGCCTCACGCCCGCGTCAAAGAGGTGACCCAATCCATCGGGGCCTTCGTCTCGCTCAGCCAGGGGGTGGACTACGATGCCGTCGACGGCGAGCCGGTCGATCTGGCCTTCGCCTTACTCGTGCCCGAAGCGGCCACCGACGAGCATTTGCAACTGCTGGCCCAACTGGCGGGCCGCTTCAACGACCCCCAGGTTCGCAAGCGGCTGCGCGAGGCCGACTCGCCGAGCGCCATCCTCCACGTGTTCAGCGGCCACTAGCGCAGCGCGGGCAACGACCCATGACCGACAGCCTCCAGTCACTGATCCGACTCACTTGGCCGCGCGCCCGGCTGAACTGGCTGACGCCCGAACCAGGGACGCCCCGCTCATTGCGGGGGAATTGTCCGGAGACGGCCAAACAGGCGTTGATCGGATCCTTGAACTGTATCCACCCCAACCGGCTCCAGGTCATCGGCCGCGCGGAGTTGGTTTACCTGGCGGGTCTCGGTCCAACCGCGTTCAGGGAGACCGTCGAGAAGCTCTTCAGCGAGCGGCCGGCGGCGGTGATTTTTGCCGATGGCATCGAACCCGCGGCAACCTTTTGGGAATGGGCCGAGCGCACCCAAACCCCGCTGGTCGGATCGCCCGTCACCGACGATGACTTGATCAATCAACTGCGTTACTACCTCACCCATGCCCTGGCCGAACGCACCATCGTCCACGGTGTCTTCATTGAGGTGTTGGGCATGGGAGTCCTGCTGGTCGGGGATCCGGCAGTCGGCAAGAGCGAACTGGCACTGGATCTGATCACCCGCGGACACCGTCTGATCGCTGACGACGCCCCGCAGTTCGCGCGGATTGCCCCGGAGAAACTGGAGGGCTCCTGCCCCGAGCCGCTGATCGATTTTCTCGAGGTGCGGGGCTTGGGCATCCTCAACATCCGCGCCATGTTCGGCGAGGGCGCGGTCGTGCGCCGCAAGACCCTCAACCTGATCATCGACCTGAAACCGCTCGACCGGACCCAGCTCGACCGAATTGACCGGCTTGCCGGTAGCCTGTCTGCAACCAACATCCTGGGCGTGGCCGTGCCGTGCATCACCATGCCGGTCGCACCCGGGCGTAATCTTGCGATTATTGTGGAAGCGGCCGTCCGCCATCAGATCTTGCGGATCCGCGGTTACGATGCCGGTGTAGACTTCATTGACCGGCAGACACGCGCGATCAGCAACGATCACCCCGACCCACCAGGCTCCAGGCCCGGTGCAGCGGCGGCAGAACCCGCGGCCGCCGACGGCAAACCCGAAGGACGCACGTGTTCGGGCACCTGACATCATCCCGCAACCCATCGACCCACGGACCTCGCCATGAGACTCGTCATCGTCAGCGGATTGTCCGGCTCCGGCAAGAGTGTGGCGTTGCGCACGCTCGAAGACCTGGGGTTCTACTGCATCGACAACCTGCCGCTGTTCCTGCTCAAGGACCTCGCGCTGGGCCTGAAGGATGCCGGCAGTGAGGCGTTTAAAGACACTGCCGTCGGCGTCGACGCCCGCAGCAACCCAGGCGAACTCAAGAACCTTCCCGGTCTGATCGAGGCCGCCCAGGATCGCGGCGTGGCCTGCCAGGTGGTGTTCCTCGACGCGCACACCGACACCCTGATCCGCCGCTTCAGCGAAACCCGCCGCCGCCACCCCCTGACCAGGCCCGACCGTCCGCTGGCCGAGGCCATCAAGCTGGAGCGGCAACTGCTCGAACCGATTCGCCAGGCGGCCGATGTCCGCATCGAGACCACGCTGACCAATGTTCACGAATTGCGCGACCTGATCCGCGTGCGGCTGGCCGGCGAGGCCTCGCCGAAGGCGTCGATCCTGCTGCAATCCTTCGGCTTCAAGCACGGCATACCGCACGACGTGGACTTTTTGTTCGACGTGCGATGCCTGCCCAACCCTCATTGGCAGACCGAACTCAAACCCCTCACAGGACGTGACCGGCCGGTCGTGGAGTTCCTGGAGGCCAGCGCGTCGGTCATCGAGATGCGCACGGACATCGCGGCCTTTTTCGACCACTGGATTCCCCGATTCGAAACCGATGGACGTTTCTATCTCACCATAGCCATCGGCTGCACGGGTGGTCAACACCGCTCGGTCTATCTCGTGGAAACGCTCTGCGAGCACTTCGAGCGCGGCGGACATAAGGTCATGGTGCGACACCGGGAGCTCCCGTGACCGTCGGTATCCTGTTGATTACCCATCAGCCACTGGGCTGCGACCTGCTGCGGGTGGCCACCGCCATTTTCGGTACCCGCCCCGCGCGCGCCGAGGCGCTCGAAGTGGAAAACGACACCCCCGGCGATCAGGTGTTGGCCCAAGCGCAGGGACTCGCGCAGCAGCTCGACGAGGGCGACGGCCTGCTCGTACTGACCGATATCTATGGCGCAACCCCGGCCAACCTGGCGCTGACCCTGCGTGATCGTCACCCGCAGACGCGCGTAGTCGCCGGGGTCAATCTGCCCATGCTGCTGCGCGCCTTGACCTACGCGGGTCTGGACCTGGATACGGTGGTCGAGAAGGCCCTGGCGGGCGGTCGCGACGGCGTCTGCCGCTGCCCCCGCGATGGCCAGGAGGATGCTGCCGGTGGTGCGTAAAGAACTGGAAATCATCAATAAACTCGGCCTGCACGCGCGCGCGGCGGCGAAGTTGGTCAACTGTGCCGCCGGCTTCGCCAGCTTCATTGAGGTTGAACGGCGCGGCCAGCGTGTAAACTGTAAGAGCATCATGGGCATCATGATGCTGGCCGCCAGTCGCGGCTCATGGATCACCGTGGACGCCACCGGAGAGGACGAAGAGGCCGCCATTGCGGCGATCGAGGCGCTCATCCGCAACCGTTTCGGGGAGGGCGAGTGACCATCGCATTCCAAGGTATCGGGGTGGCCGCGAGCCAGTCGGTCGCGATCGGGCCGGCCTTTGTCACCGGACATGGCATGCACACCGCGACCCAGACGTTGATCGACGCCGATCAAGTCGGCGACGAACTCGATCGGCTCAACACGGCCGTCGCGCAGGCACGCCGGGCGCTCAAGGCGGTGCGCAATCAGATCCCGCCCTCCACGCCGCGCAACATCGCCGAGTTCATCGACACCCACTTGTTGATGCTCGATGACGTGGCCCTGGTCGACGAGGTCCGCAAGATCATCCGCGATCAGCTCTTCAGCGCCGACTGGGCGCTCCAATTGCAGCGCGACACCCTGGTGAGCGTCTTCGACGCGATGGACGACCCTTACCTGCGCAACCGCCGTGACGACGTAGAGCACGTGGTCGATCAGATCATGTCCTTCCTGCATGGGACGCCGACCCAACTGGAAGCGACCGAGCGCGACCTGGAAGGCTGTGTCGTGGTCGCGCGCGACCTGATGCCGGCCGACGCCATCACCCTGCGCAATCGGGGCGCGGCGGCCTTCGTCACCGAGTTTGGCGGCCCGGTGTCCCACACCGCCATCCTGGCCCGCAGTCTCGCAGTCCCCGCCGTGGTGGGGGTGCACAACATCACGCGCTATATCCGTTCCGGCGAGCCCCTGGTGGTCGATGGGGATACGGGGACCGTTCTGGCGAACGCCGACGCCCAAAGCCTGGCCTATTATCGCCAGCGGCTGGGGGCGATCGAAGCACGGCGCCGCCATCTGCGCACCCTGGTGGATCGGCCCGCCATCACCCGCGACGGCGTGACCATCAACCTGCTCGCCAACCTGGATCTGCCGGAGGACGCCCAGGCCGCACGCTTCAATGGCGCCGTCGGCGTCGGGCTCTATCGCACCGAATTTCTGTACATGAACCGGAATGATCTGCCGGATGAAGCCGAACACCTGGCGACCTACCTGACCATCGTACATGCGCTGGATGGGCTACCCCTGACCATCCGCACCCTTGATCTGGGCATCGACAAACGCAGTGAGGCCTTGGGCGAGCCTGGTGCAGGCTGCTGCAACCCGGCCCTGGGGCTGCGCGGCATCCGCCTCTGCCTCAAAGAACCGGGACTCTTCCGACCGCAACTGCGGGCCATCCTGCGCGCCGGGGCGCTGGGACCGGTGCGGGCGATGCTGCCCATGGTCACCAACGTGCAGGAGGTCGCGTCCGTCCTCGCCATCATCGCTGAACTCAAAGAGGAACTGACGCACGAGGGGCTTGCCTTCGATCCGGCCCTTCAGGTCGGCGCCATGGTCGAGGTTCCCGCCGCCGCGCTGGCCGCCCGCGCCCTGGCCAAACGCATGGACTTCATGTCCATCGGAACCAACGACCTGATCCAATACACGCTCGCCATCGACCGTCTGGACGATAGCGTCAATTACCTGTTCGATCCCATCCACCCGGCCATCTTGCGGCTGGTACGGATGACCATCGAAGCCGGCCGGACACTCGCCACCCCGGTGGCCATGTGCGGCGAAATGGCCGGCGACCCGCGTTTCACCCGCCTGCTGCTCGGCCTGGGCTTGCGGCGCTTCAGCATGCAGCCGGGCGCCATCCTCGGCATCAAAGAAATCATCCTAAACGCCGACACCCGCGAACTGGAACGGCGCGCCACCGCACTCTTCGCCGGGCTTGATGAAGCCGAGCCCGCGGAATTGCTCGATGTGCTGAACGCGCCTTAGGCGATTTTCAGAACCAACCGTCCACCGCCACCTCCCGCCCCACCGCAACAGGCCAGGTTCCAGCGCGAACCAGGGGCAGCTGTTCCGCCCGCTCTTCATGCTCTTCATGCACTCACCCGCACGGCGTTGCGTCCGGCCAACTTGGCTTCATACAGCGCGAAGTCGACACGCTTGAACCACTCCGCGCTCTTTTCGTCGGATTTGAGTTCCGCCACGCCGAAGCTCGCCGTGACGGTCCCGACTTCGGGGAAGGGCTGTCCCGCAATGAGCGCGCGCAGCTGTTCCGCCACGTTGGCGCCCGCGGTGGCGTCGCAGTGCGGCAGCAGCACCGCGAATTCCTCGCCGCCCCAGCGTGCCAGCCGGTCCGTCGTCCGCAGCTTGCTCCGGAGCCGATGGCTCACTTCGATCAGCACCTGATCTCCGCGGGGGTGACCATAGGTATCGTTGATCGACTTGAAGTGGTCAAGGTCGAGCAAGAGCAACGACAGTGGCGCGCCGTCACGTCGTGCTTGCGCCATCTGGAACGCCAGGGCTTCTTCAAAGTGACGTCGGTTCCCACTGCCCGTGAGCGGGTCTATGGAAGCGAGACGCTTGAGTTCCGCGTTGGCGGCGGCGATCTCGGCATGGGCTTGCATGAGACGCAACCGACCCTCGATCAGGTCACGCATTTTCGACATGAGCGACTCGATGTCGGGAGTATAGGCTTTCTCCTTGTCATCGAGCAGACAGATCGTGCCCAGGGACTTACCGTCCGGGAAGCGAATCGGGAAACCCAGATAACCAAGCAGACCGTACTTCAGGTCCGGGTTATTCTTCCATTGGTCCGATTTCAAGGCGTTGGCAACGCGAAGTTTTTGCTGACGCCGGATCACCGTCTCGCAATACAGACCCGAGTCGGCGAGGTGCTCACGAGCGCCGACAGGATATGGATTGTTCGGGGTATTGCTGGCAACCAGAACCTCGATATCTTCACCGACCGTTCGCATGATCAGACCAACGCGCGCCCCCGCCAGACGCACGACCAGATCGATGATGTCCTGCCATTCCTGGAGCGCATCATTCGGAAAATCGTGATCCTTGGTATTCATTCCACAGCTCCTCCCGCAACCCGCGTACGTCCCCGACACGCAAACCGGTCTGCTCGGCCAGCAACTGGTCATCGGCAATCAGGTCCAACTTGAGAAAATAGATCCATTGGTCCAGTGAGTCGCGGGCCACGTCATCGAACTGATTGACCTTGATCAGATAATATTCCGGAAACAGCGCGTGCGACTCCTGGCGCCGGTAGCGGTCCTGCTGCGCTTCGCTCAGACGCAATTCATCCTGCCGATGCAAACCGATAAACCGGGTGGCACGTGAAAAATGTAGTCCTCGCCCTGGCCCAGGTCGAAATCGAACTGCCGCTGGTATTGCACCTCGATCAGGATGATTTCACCACCCGCGTTGCGCGCCTTCAAGTCCACCCGGTTCTGTTTGTCGGCCGCCGTCTCTTTGTTGCGCTCGCTCTCCAGGATTTCCAGGATCTGAATCTCCTGACGCAGCAGCTCGGTGAGAAACCCTTCGAGAATCCCGAAATGGGCTTTGCTGCGCAGCAGGCGCTTCATCGACCAGTCGAAACTGATCAAGCGGCGATGGCGCTTCATACAGGCGATCCAGTCCAGTGACGGCGGCGGTCGCGATTGCCCGGTGGTGTGATTGTGTGTGTCATCGTCCGTGTCGCCCTGTTCAAGTCTCGATCAACTTTGAAACGGTTCACTATATGTGAGTATAGGAATAACGAACGCTGATTGCCAGAATCAGTTGTTCAGAATCGGAACACGAACCGTCTGACCGGGATCAGACCCGCGGCAGCGAGCCCCGCGGTGAGGGTCGTGGTGGGGAGAGTGGGCTTGCATCCGCTCGCACCCGCCGATCCGAGCCGGTATATTGGCGCCTTCAGGCGATTATCGGAAAATCATGGACACCAAGACCCGTATGCCGACCCTGTTCGTCCCGCACGGCGCAGGTCCCTGTTTCTTCATGGACTGGAACCCGCCCACCGCCTGAAACCTCATGGGCCGCTTCCTTGAGAGCGTGGCAGACACCCTGCCCCAGCGCCCGACCGCCATCGTGCTGGTCTCGGCGCACTGGCTCGAACCGGTGTTCAGCGTGCTGATCGTTGGCAGCGGGATGAGTTTTCACAATATGCGCGGCTTTGGCGATCCTCGGTTCGGACCGATCTCCGACACCTTCGACCGCTGGCTGAGCGCAACCGTGGAAGCCGAACCGGCGCAGCGAAGCCAGAACTTGATCGATTGGGCACAGGCGCCCGCCGCACGTCTTTCGCACCCTCCACGGGCTGAAGAGCATCTGTTGCCGCTGATGGTGGCCGTGGGTGCGGCGGACCAGGACCGCGGCCGGTGCGTGTTTACCGACCGGGTATTGGAGACGCGTCTGTCGGCGTTTCGTTTTGGCTGAAATAGTGACTGCGATACTGAGTGAATATGATCGCGCTCTACCAGGCGATGACCGGAGAACCCTGGGAATGAGTGCCAGGCTGACGGTCAACCCGCAGCAGCGTCAACTGTTGCTCGCACTCCTGCGCCAATGGCTGCCCGGCGTCCTGATCTTGGCCTATGGCTCACGAGTCAATGGCACCGCGCGTCCCAATTCCGATCTCGACCTCGTTGCATTCATCCCGCCCACGCACCGTCATTTGCTGTCGGCGGCACGCGAGGCACTGGACGAGAGCAATCTGCCGTTCCTTGTGGACCTCCATGCCTGGGATGACTTACCGGCGCGCTTTCATGACAACATTCGCAGCAACTCTGTTGTTATTCAAGCGGCCGAGCCGTCGCAGTGGGAGCAGGAAGCAACTGCACTCCCTCTCGGAGCACGGGAATCCTAAGAGGAATCGGGGATAAACGCGAGACCGCGCCGTGATCAATGATACCCGCCTTGCCATTGTGGATCGCATCTACGATGCAGATACGACCGAAGCGCCTTTCGGTAAACGCTGGGCAATGGAACCTGAACGGTTTATAGTGACGGCTGTGTTGTCAATCGACCGGTCGACTGCGACCGTCGCCGATGCAGGGGTGTGGATCGACCATGGTGGATGAGAAGAGCAATGGAGCGTCCGGTCGCAACGGTGGCGACCTCGGTTTCGAGGCCGAGCTGTTCAAGGCCGCGGATAAGCTGCGCGGCAACATGGAGCCCTCCGACTACAAGCACGTCGCCTTGGGGCTCATCTTCCTCAAGCACATCTCCGACAGCTTCGAGGCCAAGCACGCCGCGCTGCTGGCGGAGTACCCCGACGGCGCCGAGGACCCGGACGAGTATGCCGCCGACAACTGCTTCTGGGTGCCGCGGGAGGCGCGCTGGTCGCACCTCAAGGCCAAGGCCCGGCATCGGCAAGCTGACCGACGAGGCGATGCTCGCCATCGAGCAGATCAACCCGCGCCTGCGGGGCGTCCTGCCGAAGGAGTATGCCCGACCGGCGCTCAACGCCGTCATGCTGGGCGAGCTGATCGACCTGATCTCGGGGATTGCGCTCGGCGAGACGCAGGACCGCGCCCGCGATGTGCTGGGCCGGGTCTACGAATACTTCCTGGGCCAATTCGCCGGCTCCGAGGGCAAGCGCGGCGGCGAGTTCTACACCCCGCGCTCAGTGGTGCGCGTCTTAGTCGAGATGCTGGAGCCCTTCCCGGACCCCGCCCGCAAAGTCCAGGGCCGCGTCTACGACCCCTGCTGCGGCTCCGGCGGCATGTTCGTCCAGGCCGAGCGCTTTCTGACGGCGCACGGCGGGCGCATCGGGGAACTCGCCATCTACGGCCAGGAGTCCAACTATGTGACCTGGCGGCTGTGCAAGATGAATCTGGCGGTGCGCGGCATCGATGCCGACATCCGCTGGAACAACGAGGGCAGCTTCCACAAGGACGAACTGCCGGATCTGCGCGCCGACTTCATCCTCGCCAACCCGCCCTTCAACATCTCCGACTGGGGCGGCGACCGGCTCCGCGCGGACGCGCGCTGGACCCACGGCGCACCGCCCGCAGGCAACGCCAACTTCGCCTGGTTGCAGCACATCCTGCACCACCTGGGACCGAACGGCACCGCCGGGGTGGTGCTCGCCAATGGTTCCATGTCATCCAGCCAGTCCGGTGAAGGCGACATCCGCTCGGCCATGGTCAAGGCCGACGTGGTGGACTGCATGATCGCCCTGCCCGGTCAGTTGTTCTATTCGACCCAGATTCCGGCCTGCCTGTGGTTCCTGGCCAAAAACAAACGCAACGGACGGTTCCGCGACCGCCGCGGCGAGATCCTGTTCATCGACGCCCGCAAGCTCGGCCACTTGGTCGACCGCACCCGGCGCGAGCTGTCCGACGCGGACATCGACCGGATCGCCGGCGTCTACCACGCCTGGCGGGGCGAGATGGACGCGGGCACCGACGACGACGTACCGGGGTTCTGCAAGGCGGCGACGGCGCCCGAGATCGCCGGGCATCGCTACGTGCTGACGCCGGGGCGCTATGTGGGCGCGGCAGCGGTGGAGGAGGACGAGACGCCCTTTGTCGAGCGGTTTGCGGCGTTGCAGGAGCGGCTGGATGGGCAGTTCGCGGAAGCGGAGCGGTTGACGGCGGTGATTCGGGAGAATCTGGCGGGGGTTGGCGTTAATGGCTGAGTGGAAGTCGATCGCTATTGAAGAAGGGCTTGAGCAGCTGATTGACTATAGGGAGAAAAGCCCGCCCAAGGCAGAAGCGGGGATTCCAGTCATTTCTGCAAAAGTGGTCAAGAACGGCCGAATCATTCAACCGATCGAGCAGAAAATTGCGCCAGATTACTATAATAAATGGATGACTCGCGGGCTACCCCATCCTGGCGACATCATGATGACTACCGAGGGTCCGATGGGCGAGGTGGCACAGCTTGACAAAGAGACAGCCACTTTTGCGTTAGGGCAACGCGTCGTCTGCATGAGAGGGAAAGTGGGTGTTCTTGACAATGCCTTTCTGAAATTCCTCTTGATGTCACCCACTCAGCAAGAAGTTCTAACCTCCTACTTAACGGGAACTACAGTCGCTGGGATTAGCCAAAAGGCGCTCCGCTTGGTTCCCATTTCGATACCACCTCACAGAATTCAAATTGCCATAGGCGAAATCCTTGCCGCCCTCGACGACAAGATCGAGCTGAACCGCCGCATGAACGAGACGCTGGAGGCGATGGCGCGGGCGCTGTTCAAGGACTGGTTCATCGATTTCGGCCCCACCCGCGCCAAGCAGGAAGGCTTGGAGCCGTACCTAGCCCCCGAACTGTGGTCCCTGTTCCCCGAGCGGCTGGATGCGGAGGGGAAGCCGGAGGGCTGGAATTATGGTCGGTTGAAAGACTGCATGTTTCTTCAGAGGGGGTTCGATCTCCCCAAGACCATTCGAATTCCAGGAGCCTATCAGGTCATTGCGGCAAGCGGTCCGAACGGCACACATAGCGAATTTAAGGTCAAGTCCCCGGGAGTGACTACGGGTCGAAGCGGAGTCCTTGGTAACGTATTCTTACTCTTGGACGATTTTTGGCCTCTCAACACGTCGCTGTGGGTCAAAGAATTCCGTCTTTCGAGTGCACTCCATGCATATTTCTTGTTGCAGGAGATGGACTTGTTGGCATTGCATGCTGGCTCTGCTGTCCCGACGCTGAATCGAAATCATGTCCATCAGGCCGTTGTCGTTATTCCGCCGAAATCTCTAGTCCGACTTTTTACTGAAAGCATGATGCCGATGTTCGAGCGCATAAGGGGTAATGAGCAAGAATCCCGTACCCTCGCCCAAACCCGCGACCTCCTCCTCCCCAAGCTGATGTCGGGTGAAATCCGTATCCAGGATGTCGAACGAACCGCGGAGGCCGTCCTCTAATGCACCCGAACGACAAAATGGAACGCTTCTCCATGGCCTATATCGCCGCGGTGGCGGCGCACGCGGGATTCCATATCGCCAAGCCCGAACTTGACCGCGACAGCATCGACGGCATCTTGCTCCCTCTTTCGATCAAGAATTATGACGATCTGCGGCGCGACTGCGTGGTCCCGCGCGTGCTGATCGTGGTCGCCCTGCCGGCCAATGAGGAGGATTGGCTCGACCAAAGCGAGGATGCGCTGATCCTGCGCCACTGCGGATACTGGGCGTCCCTGGCCGGAGCGCCGGAGCGGGAAAATACCGCCAGCGTCACAGTGCCGATTCCGCGTCACCAACGGTTCGATACGACCGCCGTGAAGGCATTGATGGCACAGGCCCAAGAGGAGCAACTGTGATGCAACTCGAATTGACCGATCAAGCGGCGCTACGTCGGCTGTCCTGGGTCGACCTGAAGTCTTACCTGGATCAACAGGGCTGGCGGCAGGCCGATCGCATCGGCGACAAGGCGCTCGTCTATGTCCCTGCCGAAACAGGCGACGGGACGGTCGAGATCCTGGTGCCGATCCGCGACGACCTGGGCGATTACGCCTCGCGCATGGCGGATGCGGTCCATTTGCTGGCCCGTCTGGAAGGGCGTTCCGCACTCAGCGTCTATCAAGACCTTGTCACCTCGGGGATCGACGTGGTCCGGGTGCGGGCCTTCGGCGGCGGCGCGGACGGGTCCATTCCGATCGACGGCGGTGTGGCGCTCTATCGCGAGGCGGGTAATCTGCTGTTGGCGGCGGCCTGTAGCGTGGTGGACCCGCGACGCAGCTACCACGCGCGCAAGGTGACTGAGGCGACCGAGTATATGAAATCGGTCCGGCTCGGCCAAAGCGAGCGCGGCAGTTATGTGCTGAGCATCTTGTCGCCGGTCCAGCCGCGCATCGGGGGTCAGCAAACCCTCGATCTTGGTGAGCCGCCCTTTGCCCGGGCGGTAACGCTGCGGCTCGCGGATGCGCTGGCCGCCGCGAAACGCGCGGCCAACCGGGCACTGGCGGAGAATGCATTCGCGCCATTCGACGAAGCAGTGGCCCTTGGTGTCAGCGCCAACCTGTGCGATGCCGTTGCGCGACTCGCGCAGGTCGGACAGGGTATCGACATCGGTCTTACCTGGGCGCGTACCCGGCCGGCGGGGCGCCCGCGGCAACAGTTCAACTTCAGCAGTGAGACGGCAGAGGTGTTGCAGGAAGCAGCACGGATCTTCCGACAGTCGGAACCGCTCACGGATACGCGCATCAACGGATTCGTGATTGCACTGGATCGCTCGGTGGATCAGTTCGACGGCAATGCGACGCTGGTCTTGTTGATCAGCGAGAAGCCGCGGCGGGTGCGCGTACACTTCGAGCAAGACGCCTACCAACAGGTAATCCGGGCCTTTCAGGAGAAGCTTGCGATCTCGCTGCTCGGTGATATCTTCCCCGTCGGACAACGGTGGGAGATCAGAAACCCGAGGGAATTGCGGGTGCTGGACGATCAGGATAACGATGATCAGGCCGCGTTGCTGGATGGCGGTGTGGGGGTGACCGGTGTTTGATGCGGATGCATGAGTATAGTAGGGGCGGGTTTTAAACCCGCCCCTACACGAGTGTCGGTCCGGATATCAGATACGAAGGCTATAACATGCGTCCGTTCGTGAGTCACAAGCAGGTTTATGGCGCATGGGCGAGCCACAAGCGAAGCGAAGGCGCGCGGATCACCGGACTGGAGAAACCACCTGATGGCTTACCTCTCTGAAGCGGACATCGAGACCCTGCTGCTGGAGCACTTGGAGAGCCTGGGCTACACCCGCTCCACCGACGCCCGAATCGGCCCCGACGGCAGCGCCCCCGAGCGCGAGGCATACTCCGACGTGCTGCTGATGGGACGCCTGAAGGCCGCCATCGACCGGCTCAACCCGCACATCCCTGCCGAGGCACGCCACGACGCCCTGATGCAGGTGGTCGCGAGCGCCTCGCCCTCGCTGATCGAGGAGAACCGGCGCCTGCATCAGCTCATCGTCGACGGTGTGGCGGTGGAATTCTATGCCGAGGATGGGACTATCCGCGGCGACCGGGTGCGCTTGGTGGACTTCGCCAATCCGGACGCCAACGACTGGCTGGCGGTTTCACAGTTCACCGTGATCGAGAACGGGATCAAGCGGCGCGCCGACGTGGTGCTGTTCGTCAACGGCCTGCCGCTGGCGGTGATCGAGCTCAAAAACGCGGGGGACGAGCAGGCAACCCGGTACGCGGCCTTCAATCAAATCCAGACGTATAAGGCGCAAATTCCCTCACTGTTTCGCACCAACGCGGTGCTGGTGACTTCCGACGGTCTCGCCGCGCGCATCGGCTCGCTGACGGCGGACGCGGAGCGCTTCATGCCCTGGCGCACTGCTGACGGACGCACGATCGCGCCGAAGACCGCGCCGCAGTTGCCGGTGCTGACCGAGGGGGTGTTCGAGCGCCCCCACTTCCTGGCCCTGATCCAGGACTTCATCGTGTTCGGCAACACCGGCGCGGGCCTGATCAAGATCATCGCCGGCTATCACCAGTTCCATGCCGTCCGGCGTGCGGTGACCTCCACCGTACGCGCCATCACCCCAGGGGACGGGCGCGTTGGCGAGGACCCGGAAGACTATTTTTCCGAGTGCCGGCGAGGATGTCTACCCGCTGCTGACCGACCGCCGCAATGTGGTGGTGATCGCCGACGAGGCGCACCGCAGCCAGTACGGTTTCAAGGCCCGGCTGGACCGCCAGACCGGCGAGATCGACTACGGCTTCGCCAAGCACCTGCGCGACGCCCTGCCCAACGCCGCGTTCATCGGCTTTACCGGGACACCGATCGACGGGGACGACGTCAACACCCGAGCGGTGTTCGGCGACTATATCGACATCTACGACATCTACGACATCAGCCGCGCGGTCGAGGACGGCGCGACGGTGCCGATCTACTACGAGAGCCGGCTCGCCCGCATCGAGCTGCCCGAGGACGAGAAGCCGCGCATCGACACCGAGATCGCCGAGCTGACCGCTGAGCTGATCGAGGACGAGGCGCAGAGCGAGCAGGAACGCCTGAAGCGTAAGTGGTCGACTGTCGAGGCCCTGGTCGGGGCCGAGAAGCGCCTGAACCTGGTGGCGGCCGACCTGGTGCAGCACTTCGAGGACCGGGTGGCCGCGCTGGACGGCAAGGCCATGATCGTCTGCATGAGCCGGCGCATCTGCGTCGCTCTCTACCAGGCCCTGATCGCGCTGCGCCCGGACTGGCACGCCGACGACGACGCGGCCGGGCGGCTGAAGGTGGTCATGACCGGTTCGGCCGCCGATCCGCTCCACTGGCAGCCCCATATCGGCAGCAAGGGCCGGCGCGACCTGCTGGCGAAGCGCGCCAAGGACCCCAAGGACCCGCTGCAACTGGTCATCGTGCGGGATATGTGGCTGACCGGCTTCGACGCCCCGGCGATGCACACCATGTATGTCGACAAGCCGATGCACGGCCACGCCGTGATGCAGGCCATCGCGCGGGTCAACCGGGTGTTCCGCGACAAGCCGGCGGGCCTGGTGGTGGACTACATCGCCATCGCCCAGATCATCGACCGCGCAGTGGTCTCCACGGAGATCGTCGATATCCTCACCGCGGCCGGACTGACCACGCCGGATATCGCCATCCTGTCCGAGGAGTTCCTCGCTGAACTCACGCAGATGAAGAAGAAGAACCTGGCGCTGGAGGCGCTGCGCAAACTGCTCAACGACGCGATTCGCTCGCGCTCCCGCTCCAACGTGGTCGAGACCAGGCGCTTCTCCGAGCGGCTGGAGGAAGCCATCGCGCGCTACCACACCAATGCCATCAGCACGGTGGAGATCCTGCAAGAACTGATCGGCTTGGCGCGGGATATCCGCGAAACCCGCCAACGGGGCGAGGCCGAAGGGCTGTCGGCGGACGAGATCGCCTTCTACGACGCCCTGGCCGAGAACCAGAGCGCCATCGAGGTCATGGGGAACGACGCCCTGAAGGTCATCGCCCACGAACTGCTGACCGGCCTGCGGGGGAGTATCACCGTGGACTGGTCGCACCGCGAGAGTGCCCGCGCGCGGATGCGCGTCCTGGTCAAGCGCATCCTGCGCAAGTACGGCTACCCGCCGGACCTTCAGGATGCCGCCGTACAGACGGTGCTGGCCCAGGCCGAGGCGCTGTCTGCCCAATGGGCGGCCTGACAGGTCGGGCTGACGCCGTTATCTACCGGCAGGTCCGTGCGCTGATCGCGAAAGCAAGGCGGGACCGCTGCGCGCGTCACCCACGGGCTCAGCCGCTCGCGGTGCCTTCGCCCCAGCGCGTCGCTCAATCCCATTGCCCAGACGCCGCGCCGCTGCTCGTAGGGGCCATCGACCGGCGCAACCACGGTCGCCGATCCAGCGCTTGGCCAGGGTCAATTTTCCGCTTTGACGCGGACCCAGAATGACGGCCGCAGGGGAGCGGGCTAAGGCGCGGTTGAGAGCGTGCTCGGTCAATGGTGAAGACCTCGCGCAGGCCCAAGGTCTCCGCCAGGACCACGAGCGATGCATCGGCCAGGTCCATCGGCTGGTCGGCATAGCGGAGCATCAGTTCAAAGGCCCGCACCAAACCCTGGTCGTCGAGGAAACGAACCTGCAAGCCTTGGCGGGTCACAAAGTCCATCAGCCGCTGTGAGCCGATGCGCCCCGGGCCAAGCAGATGAAAGGCCTCGGTCAGCACCGGAACTGTGGTGCATACGGGCTCTTCGATCCGTGCCAGCACTCGAACGCAGCCTTCGTGGTCACCATCGGCGGGATCGAAAAGCGCGACCAGCGGCCCGGTATCCACCAGGATCACCGCTGGTGCTTCCGGCGGATCAGGTTCGCAACCGCGGTCTTGGCCTCGCGCGCCGGTGCGTCGGCATCGCCGCCCGGGCCAAGATCCAGCTCACGGTAGATGTCATAGGGTTTGCGGTCGGCTTGCTCCGCAGCCTGTGCCGCGTAGGCATGCAAGCCGCGTTTCAGCACCTCGGAGATCGACAGCCCGGTGAGGCTGCGCAGGTGCCCCAGCGTCTCTTCTGCCTCATCATCGAGCCGAACGGTTCTGGTACCCATGGCGACGCCCCTTCTAGTTCAGGTGGATCATGGTGTGTGGTGCCGGTTTCGACCACTGACACCGTGCACGGACCGCCCGAGCGGCCTGCGCATACCGACAGTATTCCAGTTGCCGGTCACGCGCAACCTGGGCCGTGCGCATGGCCAACAAGGAGGCGAGCGACTATATGCAGCGTGTGCGCTTGGGCCAGACCGAGCACGGCAGCTTTGTGGTGACACTGCTCGCACCGGTGCCGCCGCTGCTGCAAATTCCGCTCGATCCGGCCTGGACTCCGCTCGACGACGAGCCCTTCGACCGCCGCGTCACCCGCCGTTTGATGGACGCCTTGGATGCGTGCCGCGCGGCTTTGGAGATACTTGGTTTCTTGAGCTTTGTAAGAGTACATTGCAAGATCACGGGATGGATAATTTAATCTCCTGGTCAAATATGCGGGTGGCTCCAGTTGATGAAATTGAGGTTCCCCGCATGAGAACGTTTGAAGAACTCAAATCAGATCTCGCGGCGATGTCGGACCGAGAATACTTAAAGCTATCACGCTGGTTGTCAGAGCGTGACCGGCAGTTCCATCAGCGTGCAACGTAACCTCAGAACCGTTTCGCGCTCCACCCACGGGCCTCAACCACTCGCGACGCCATCGCCCCAGCGCGCCAGCGCGTCGCTCAATCCCATGGCCCAGACGCCGCGCCGCTGCTCGTAGGGGCCGTCGACCGGCGCTACCACGGTCGCGGATTCGGGCCGCAGATCGTCGATCAATTCGTAGAATCCGCGCGACGGCTGGGGTGCCTTGGAGAGCTTGATTTCAAAGAGCAGCCGCCGTTGCCCGCGCTCCATCACCAAGTCCGCCTCCGCGCCATTGCCGGTGCGCAAGAACGCCGGCCGCCAGTGCGGCATGGCCGCGATCAACTGCTCGATCGCCAGGCCTTCCCAGGATTCACCGGCCACCGGGTGGGCCAACAAGGCATCAAAGGACTCGATGTCCAGCAGGCTATGCAGCAGACCGCTGTCGCGCACATAGATCTTGGGCGAGCGTACGAGACGCTTTTTCAGGTTGGCGTCATAAGGCGCGAGCAGGCGGAGCATATAGGTCTGCTCCAGCACCGCCAGGTATTTCTTGAGTGTCGGCACCGAGAGGTCGAGCGCCCCGGCGAGCTTGCTGTAATTGACCATCTGGCCGTGGTAATGCGCGAGCGTGCGCCAGAGACGCTCCATGAGCGGCAGCGGTATGGCGAATCCCAGAGACGGAATATCACGTTCGAGAAAGGTACGGATGAAATCGGTGCGCCAATCGAGACTGTCGCGCTCATCGGCGGCCAGCAGGCTGTCGGGGAATCCGCCGCGAATCCATAGCGCCTTCCAGTCGGCGACCCCCGCGATCTCGGGGAGAAGAAAGGGCGTGAGCTCCAGTTGGGCGATCCGCCCGGCCAGGGTCTCGTTGGACTGTCGGATCAGGTCCCGGGAGGCGGAACCCAGGATCAGAAAGCGCCCCGGACGGCGGTCCCGGTCGATCTCGGAGCGCAGCGCGGAGAACAGATCCGGCACCAGTTGGATTTCGTCGAGACAGACCAGCCGGGCACGGTGGTGCTCGAAGAACAGTTCGGGTTCCGCGAGCTTGGCGCGGTCGGCGCGGTCCTGGAGATCCAGATAGACCGCGTCCGAGTCGCCGATCCAGCGCTTGGCCAGGGTCGATTTTCCGCACTGGCGCGGCCCCAGGATGACGGCTGCGGGGGAGCGGGCCAAGGCGCGTTTGAGGGCGTGCTCGGCGAGACGGGGGATGTAATCCATGCAATTCGATAACTAGCCTTGTGAATATGCATGGTTGTAATCCCCTTCGGGTGCCCTTGTCAAACCATCAGATCGTGGGGACTCGAAGCAGACTCGCCCGGAATGCACCCGAAGCCCAAACGAAAAGGGCCTAGCCTCGCGGCTAAGCCCATTGTCATCATTTTGGCTGGGGGACTAGGATTCGAACCTAGGTTGACGGAGTCAGAGTCCGTAGTCCTGCCGCTGGACGATCCCCCAATAAAAAACCGGCGAGTAACCGGTGACGCGTGACCGGGGCCGCTCGACCCCGCCACGCGCCACCCAAGCGGGTTAGCGCTTGGAGTACTGCGGACGCTTGCGCGCCTTGTGCAGACCGACTTTCTTACGCTCGACTTCACGGGCATCGCGGGTCAGGAACCCGGCGCGGCGCATGGGCGAACGCAGTTCTTCGTTATAGAGCACCAGGGCGCGGGCAATGCCGTGCCGGATCGCGCCGGCTTGTCCGGTGTTGCCGCCGCCGACGACCGTGGCGTTGACGTCCACGCGCTCGAGCAGACCAGCGGCATCCAGGGGCTGACGCACGACCATCCGGGCGGTCTCACGACCGAAGAATTTGTCGAGCGGGCGGCCGTTGACCGAGATCTGGCCCGAACCCGTGGTCAGAAATACCCGCGCTGCAGAAGTCTTGCGGCGTCCGGTGGCGTATTGAGTCTCCGACATGGTCCTGTTCCTAAACCTTTGTGATAACTAGCAATCGAGTTCGAGGATCTGCGGCTGTTGAGCCTGGTGACCGTGTTCGGCCCCGGCGTAGACGCGCAATTTCCGGAACATGGCACGGCCCAGCGGGCCGCGGGGCAACATGCCCTTGACGGCGATCTGGATGGCCCGCTCGGGCGCCTGCTCCAGCATCGTGCCCAGATTGGTCGACTTGAGATGACCCACATAGCCGGTATGGCGGTAGTACATCTTGTCCTCGAGCTTGTTGCCCGTGACGCGAACCTTACCGGCATTGACGATGACGATGAAGTCACCGGTATCCACATGGGGCGTGTACTGGGGCTTGTGCTTGCCGCGCAGCCGCAATGCCACTTCGCTGGCCAGGCGGCCAAGCGTCTTGCCCTCGGCGTCCACCAGGTACCAGGCACGGCGTACCTCTGCCGGTTTGGTGCTCACAGTCGTCATCATGATCCGATATTCCCCGTACCGCGCTCCCGCGACCACCTGGCGTAAGTGCCGACAGGTATCGCGGGTCGTGAATTCTTTGAGCCGAAGCGTGAAAGACCGCCAACTATACGGGACTGAACGGGGACGCGCAACCGCTGATTCCGATCGATCAATTCAGCCAGACAGCCGCAGCCGCTCGACGATGCGCCCGTTGACCAGATGCTCGGTCAGGATCTCTTCCAGGTCTTCCTGGTCCACATAGGTGTACCAGACGGCCTCCGGGTAGACGACCAGCACCGGTCCCTCGGCGCAGCGGTCGAGACAGCCGGCGATGTTGATCCGCACGCCGCCCGGCCCGGTGATGTCGAGTTCCTTGGTGCGGCGCTTCAAGTGATCGCGCAGCGCCGCAGAGCCGCACTCGGCGCAGCACTGACGCCCGTCCTCGCGCTGGTTGGTGCAAACAAAAACATGATGCCGGTAGTAGGACATGGCGGACCTCCCCTCTGAATACGACGGTTCGGAGCGCGTCCTTCATGCAGCAACGGACGCGCGGGAAGGTTACCATGTCTGTTGATCCTCATCCTCTGCTCTGCAAGCGTCAGACCTGCCATTGGACTCGATGTGACTCCAGACCAACTTCTTGGCCTCGCCGATCAGTGCGTGAAGTGCGGTCAGTGCCTGCCCGTCTGCCCGACCTTCGCCAAGCTCGGTAACGAGGCGGACTCGCCCCGCGGACGCATTTCGCTGATCCAGGGCTGGGCCGGCGGTGCGCTCGCCCTGAGCCCAACCCTGAATGGCCATCTGGATGGCTGCCTGGGCTGCCGCGCCTGCGAGTCGGCCTGCCCGTCTTTGGTGGAGTATGGCCGGTTGGCCGACGGGGCCAAGGCGGCGCGCGCCGCCGCCGCATCGCCGCTGCGCCGGGGGTGGCTGCGGCTGTGGCTGGGGCTGCTCACGCAATCGCGCCTGACCGAGCGCCTGGCGCGGGCGACCCGGTTCTACCAGCGGCCCGGGCTGGCGCGGCTGGTCGAACGGACCGGGCTGGCCGACTGGCCCGCGCTGCGGCCGCTGCACCGGCTGGCGCGGGCCATCCCGGCGGCGACTGCACCGGTGACCGCGGGCGACCGCGACGCGGCCAACCTGGAGATCTTCGTCGGCTGCATGGGCGGGCTGGCCCAGGGACGCGCCATCGCCGCCACCCGCGCTCTGCTGCAGAGGCTCGAGCTTGCGGTGCGCATCCCGACCGCCCCCGCCTGCTGCGGCGCCATGCACCGTCACAACGGCCTGCCGGCGGCTGCGGACCGCCGACGCGACGCCTGTGCCCGGCATCCGGAGGACCCGCCGCTGGTGGGGCTGGCGAGCGCCTGCGTCGCCGAGTTGCGGGAGGCCGCGGGCACGGCCGACACGCGGGAACTCTGCGACTGGCTCGCGCCGCTGCCGGCGCTGAAGACCCTGGCGTTCCAGCCGCTGCGGCGGCGGGTCCTGGTCCACGAACCCTGCTCCCATCGCTATCTGCTGGGCGGTAACGCCACGGTCTATCGGCTGTTGCAGCGTATTCCGGAGCTCGAGGTTCAGCCGCTCCCGAACAACCAGACCTGCTGCGGTGCTGCCGGCACCTACCTGATCCAGCAGCCGGCAATGGCCGCGGCACTGCTCGCCGACAAGGTTGCGGCGAGCGCCGCGGCGGGAGCGGACCTGATCGTCACCACCAACCCCGGCTGCGCCCTGCACCTGATCGCCGGTATGCAGGAGGCCGGGCTGGCGATCGAGGTCTGCCATCCGGTCGAACTGTTGGCGCGGCAACTGATGCCTATTGAACCCGAGGCGCAGACCACCCAAACTTGATCGATCAGTTCACAGCATCACTCCCGGATGATCTTATGACGACCCGCGACTACACCCCGATCGACCGCCTGATCCTGAGCGCCGACAATGCCCTGCGGACGCTCTTCGGCCAACCGCGGACCACGGAGCGACCGAATCCGGCAGCACCCTTCGCGGACGCGGATCTCGGCGAGCACGAGCGCCGGCATGTGGCGCGACTGATGCGCATCAACCACACCGGCGAGGTTTGCGCCCAGGCGCTGTATCAGGGTCAGGCGCTGACCGCGCGGCTGCCCGAGACGCGCAAGCGGATGGAACGCTCGGCCCAGGAGGAGAACGACCACCTGGACTGGTGCGCGTCCCGACTCACTGACCTGAGGGATCGCAAGAGCCTGCTGAACCCGCTCTTCTACGCCGGTTCATTCGCCATCGGCGCGGCGGCGGGGCTGGCCGGGGATCGCTGGAGCCTGGGATTCGTCGTCGAAACCGAGCGCCAGGTGGAAGACCACCTGGATGAACACCTGGATCAGGTCCCGGAGTACGATGAACGGACCCGCGCGATCCTGGAGCAGATGAAAGCGGACGAGATTCACCACGCCCAGGTCGCCAAGGCGGCGGGCGGAGCTGAACTGCCGTCGCCGATCCGGGCCGCCATGCGTCTGACCTCGCGCCTCATGACCCGGACGGTCTATTGGCTATAGCATGGTGAACTGATCCACAGATGCCACAGATGAACACAGATGTTTTTCTTCATCTGTGGACATCTGTGACATCTGTGGATAATTCCGAATAGTTGCTTGGGCCGCAACGATGATCAATGCCTCCGTCAGCCTTGATCACACACTCGCATTCAAGGCACCGTCGGCTCCGCAAAAAAGGCGCGGACCTCGCCGATGTCGCGCGTGCGCGCCATCGGCGGCAGACTGGCCAGAAAGGTGTGTCCGTAGGACTTGCGCAGGAGGCGCGGATCGCACACGACCAGCACACCCCGATCACTGCTGCCCCGGATCAAACGCCCGGCGCCCTGCTTGAGTGCGATGACCGCCTGCGGGAGCTGATGCTCCGCAAAGGGGTTGCCGCCGCCGCGACGCAGCGCCTCGATCCGCGCGGCCAGGACCGGATCGCCGGGCGAGGCGAACGGCAGACGGTCGATGATGACGCAGGACAGGGCCTGACCGGGGACGTCCACCCCTTCCCAGAAGCTCGCCGTACCGAGCAGCACCGCGTTGCCCATCTCACGGAAACGCCGCAGGAGCTCGCCGCGCGGGGCGCTGCCCTGAACCAGGATCGGATACGGGATACGGCCGGCGAGTCCGTCGGCCACTTCACGCAAGGCCCGGTGACTGGTGAACAGCAGAAAGGCCCGGCCCCGGGTGTAGCCCACCAGCTCACAGGCCAGTTCGAGCACCGCGGCGTTGTAGCCCGGATCGGAAGGCTCCGGCAGCCCGCGGGGCACGAACCAGAGCGCTTGACTGGCATAGTCGAAGGGACTGTCCAAGCGTGCGGTCCGGGCCTGATCGATGCCGAGTTGCCGGGAAAAATGCGCAAAGCTGTCGCCGACCGCCAGGGTGGCCGAGGTGAACACCCAGGCGGCCTGGTGACGGCCGATCTGCTGGCGAAAGACCGCGGCGACGTCCAGGGGGGTCTGGTGCAGGCGAAAGCCGCGGCCCTGCACCTCGAACCAGCGCACCTGTTCGTCGTTCAGGTCCGCCATCAGCACGCCAAGCCGCGTCGCGAGATCATTGGCCCGTCCCAGGCAGGCATCCAGCCCCTTGCCCCGCCCGGCGAGCGACTTCAGCCCCGCGGCCAGCGCGTGCAGACGCCGCGCCAGCGACTCCAGTGCGCGCACCGTCTCCGCATCGGCGGTCAGGTCGTGCCAGGGACCACGACGGTCGGCGTCACCCAGGGCCACGCGCAGGTCTTGCGTGGTCCGGCGCAGGCCCGCGGTGAGCTCGAGCAATTCCGGACAATCGCCGGCCTCGCGCTGATATTCGAGATCGGTATCGCGGACCAGGTCGAGCAGTTGCCGCCCGCTGACCAGCACGCCGAAGAAGCCGGCGGCGATCTCGGGGAGCTGATGCGCCTCATCCAGGATGAAGCAATCCGCCCCCGGCAGGATCTCGCCGAAGCCCTCGTCCTTGAGCGCGAGATCGGCACAGAAGAGATGATGATTGACCACCACCAGATCCGCGGCCTGCGCCTCGCGGCGGGCCGCCGCCAGATGACAGTCCTGCCATTCGGGACAGGTCTGACCCAGACAGTTGTCGCCGGTGGAGGTCACCGCGGGCCAGACCGCCGCGTCCTCGGGAAGCGCGAGTTCGGCGATGTCACCCCGGCGGGTGGCCTTGGACCAGTCCTGCACCTGACGCAATTGGCCGCGCAGCTCCGGGTCACGCCGGGTAGGATCATCGACGGCGAGCTTGAGGCGGTGGCGGCAGAGGTAATTGGCGCGCCCTTTGAGCAGCGCCGCCCGCACCGGCAGCCCCAGAGCGTCGCGCACCTGCGGCAGATCGCGGTGAAAAAGCTGATCCTGGAGGTTGCGGGTGCCGGTCGAGATCAGCACTTTGCGTCCGCACTGGAGCGCCGGCACCAGATAGGCGAAGGTCTTGCCGGTGCCGGTGCCGGCTTCGCAGATCAGCGTCTCACCCGCTGCCATGACCGCGGCGATGGTCTCGGCCATCGCCTGCTGGGGCGCCCGGTGGCTGAAGCCGGGCAGGCGCTGCGCCAGCAGCCCGCCCGGGCCGAAGATGTGCGCAAGGGAGGTCATCGGCGCGGCGCGCCCTCAGGAGGCCGGCACGTGCTTCATCAATTGCCGCCGGCCTTGCGCTCGGCCTCGGTTGCACCGGCCGTATCACCGGCGCGGCGCTTGGACTCGGCGATGATCCGCCAGTTGTCTTGTTTGACGTTCGGCTGCTTGCCGGCAAAGTCATTGGAGCGTGTCGCAAGCTGACCGGCCTGAGACACCTGCCCCTGCTCCATGCGCACCCGCGCCAGACGATTCCACAGGTAGGGGTCCCGCGGGGCAATCCGCAGCGAGCGTTCCAGGGTCGCGGCGGCACCCGCGTAGTCGCCGGTCTGACGCTGCTGTTCGGCCTGGCGCGCCAGCGAATCCGCCGCGGGCGCCAGACCCGATGCCGGTGCCGGTGCCGGATTCGCCGCCGCCGGGGCCGGCTTGGGCGCGGGCGCCGCCGCGACCGGCGGCGGGCTTGGCGGAGGGGCCGCCGGCTTGGGCGGTTTGGGTGGGGGCGGCGCGGCGACCTTAGGGGCAGGGGCCGGCGCCGCGGCAACCTTCGATTTGGGAGTCGCGGTAACCGTTGGCGGCTTGGCCGCCGCGGTGGTCGTCGGCTTGGCCGTGGTGGTCGCGGCCGGCTTCGCGGCAGCGGTGGTGGTCGGCTTGGGCGTGGTTGTCTTCGCCGGCTTCGCCGCCGCGACGGTTGTCGAGTTGACCGCGGTGGTCGTGGCCGGCTTGACCGGCTTGACCGGATTGGCCGCGGTCGTCGCCGCCGACTTGGCCGCTGCGGCGGTTGTCGAGTTGACCGCGGTGGTCGTGGCCGGCTTGGCCGGCTTGGCCGGTACCGCCGTGCTGGTCGCGGTCTTGGAGGGCGCTGGTGTGCTGATCGGCGGCTTCGCCGAAGCCGGTTGGGCGGCGGACTTTGCGGTCGACGGGGCGGACTGAGCGGCGGCTGGAGTTCGCGGCTTGGCCGTGTTCGCGGCCACGGCCGTCGGTTTTGGCGTGGTCCGCGGGGTCACCTTCGGCGCTGACCGGTCGGCTGCCGCTGGTTCCTCCGGCTCAGACTCGGTTCCCGGCTCACGATAGGCGTAAACCTTGGTCTCTTTCGGCTTGGGTGCAGCCGGCTTGGGCTGCGGTCGCGGCTTGGGCACGGCGGCAACCGGCGGTGGCGCAGCGGCCGTTTCAGCCGCGGGCTCGGGCAGACTCGGGGCCGGCCCGACCGAGACCACCGGGGCCGGTGGTCCCTCCCGCGGGGCCGTGGCGCAGGCAGCCAGCCACAGGGCCGGCAGGCAGAGGCAACAGAGAGTCCGAAGTGCGCTGAACATCGACTACAAATCGCTCATGAAGAGGTTTTCACTTGGCGGCTTCGGCTTGGCGACCGGGGTCGGCTTCGGCGCCCTGGCCGGGGCCGGTTCGTCCGGCACCGACGCATCCGCCGACGCACCGGCAACACGCTTGGACCCGTCGGCCCGCTTGGCCGCCGACCTGGATGCATCGCCGTCGCCGCAACTGCCGGCCGCCGGCCCGCTGCCCGCGATATAAGGCACGCCGGAACGGCCGCAGGCACCGGACAATACAACGCCCTCCGGCGGCGCGTCCTGCAGTGGCTCATTCGGGATGGCCAGCATGAAATCCGACCACACGCGCAAGGCACCGGCCCCGCCGGCCAGCCCCATCGGCTTGTGGTCGTCACGCCCGACCCAGACCACGGCCACCTTGTCACCGCTGAATCCGGCGAACCAACTATCGCACATGTCGTCGGTGGTGCCGGTCTTGCCGGCCATGGTCAACCCCTTGGGCAGACGCTCACCCAACCACTTGGCGGTGCCTTGGCGGACCACCTGCTGCATGGCCCAACCAGTCAGATAGGCCGCACGCGGATCGACGACGGCCTCGATCGCCAGCGGATAGCGGTTGAGGGGGCGGCCGTTGACGTCCATCACCTCGCGGATGGCCCGCAAGGGGGCGCGATAGCCGCCCGCGCCGATCGTCTGGTAGATTTGGGCGACTTCCAGCGGCGACAGGTCGACCGCACCCAGCATGATGGCCGGGACCGCGGTGATGCGCCGCTGGGCACCCAGTCGATAGAGTGTCTCGGCGACCTCCTTGACGCCGAGACTCATCCCCAGATTGACGGTCGCCAGGTTCAGGGAGCTGGCCAGCGCCTGATACAAGGGCACGGGACCATGCACCGAGTGGTCATAGTTCTTCGGCGACCAGAACTGGCCGTTGCCGGTCCGCAGACTGTACGGCGTGTCGGGGATACTGGTGGTCAGGGTATAGCGCTTGGGGTTCGACAAGGCCGCCAGATAGACCGCCGGCTTGACCAGCGATCCGATGGCGCGGACGGCGTCGAGACCGCGGTTGAATCCGGCATAGCCGGCCTCGCGTCCGCCCGCCAGCGCCAGGACTTCGCCTTGCGCGACCGAGGTGACAACGGCGGCCGTCTCCAGGGTGCCGGCCTTCATGCCGCGGGATTTTTCTAGTTCCCGCAATCGCTTGGGAATGGCGGCCTCAACCGTCGATTGGACCAGCGGGTCGAGGGTGGTGAAGATGCGCAACCCCTCGGAGCGCAAATCCTCGTCCCGATAGTCGCGCTGGAGCTGACGCCGCACGAGCTGAATGAAATCCGGATACTCCCCGACCGGCCGGCCCCCGCCCTCACGCAGTTCGAGCGGCGCCGCCTTGGCCTGCTCGCCCGCGGTGACGGTGATCACCCGGTCGCGCACCATGATATCGATGACCAGGTTGCGGCGTCTGAGCGCGGCGGCGGGGAAACGCCGCGGATCGAGACTGGACGGCGCCTGCACCAGGCCCACCAGCAAGGCGATCTCGGGGATGCCCAATTCATCGAGCGTGCGATTGAAAAAGAAGCTGCTCGCCAGACCGAATCCATGGACCCCGCGGCTGCCATCCTGCCCGAGATAGATCTCGTTGGCATAGGCTTCCAGGATATCGTCCTTGCTGTAGCGGTACTCCAGCAGCAGCGCCATGTAGGCTTCATTGAGCTTGCGCACCAGGGTGCGATCGGCCGACAGATAGAAGTTCTTGACCAACTGTTGGGTCAGCGTGCTGGCGCCCTCGACCACACCGCCGGCGCGCATGTTGCGATAACCGGCGCGGATGATGCCCCTGGGGTCGACACCCAGATGGCTGAAGAAGCTGCGATCCTCCACCGCCACCAGTGCCTGCACCAGCAGGTCCGGCAGATCCTGGCGGCGCACCAGCACCCGATCCTCATTGTGGGTCGGATAAATGCTGGCGATCAGCACGGCCTCCAGCCGGGCCAGATCCGGCGCCGGCCCGCCGCCGCCGTCACCCAGGGCGGACACCTTGCCGTCGGCGAGGTCCACCTCCAGCAACCGGCTCGGCTCCTCACCGTCCCAAAAACGGAACGCCCGGGTGTGGACCAGGAAGCGATCGGCGGTGCGGGTGTAGGTCCCCTCGACCGTGGCCGCGGTGTCGGTCGCGGGACGATAGTTCAGCCGCACCAGTTCGGCTTGCAGTTGCTCGGCCGTGAGCGGCCGGCTGGCGTAGAGCTCCAAAGGGCGGGCGTAGACGCGGGCCGGTAAGGCCCAACGTTTACCCTCGAACTTGCCGCGCACCACCCGATCCAGATGGACGCCGTAGAGCACGCCGGCCAGGCCGACCGCGACCAGGACCAACAACAGCCAGCGCAGGAGAAACCCGCCGATGCCGCGGCGCGGCCGTGGTGAAGGCGTCCGACGATAACGGGCGTGAGTGGTTGCTTGATTCATGGCCACGAGTCAGTTCAGGCCCCCTGGTCGGACGGGCGTGGCCCGCGAGGGTTCAAAGTACAGCGAGTGGACTGAAGATTCATTTTCTGAGAGTTTCATGTGCTTATAGTCCCATGTGCAGAAGTTGGATACAACCGCGACAGGACCGACAGTCCCCTTCGGAGGCGCGCCAAACGGCGCATCGGTCAGGATTTGATGCCGACGCCGCGCCGCAGCAGCGACAGGCTGAACCAGCTCAACCCGACGATGAAGGCCAGAATGATACCGAAGGCCCAGCCCAACGGGATGTCGGTGACCCCGTGCAGCCCGTAGCGAAACCCGTTGACCATGTAGAGGACGGGATTGGCCAGCGAGACCGCCTGCCAGAAGCCCGGCAGCAGGTCGATGGAGTAGAAGACGCCGCCCAGATAGGTCAGCGGCGTCAACACGAAGGTGGGGACGATCGAGATATCATCAAAACTGTTGGCGTAGATTGCGTTAATGAAACCGCCCAGCGAGAACAGCACCGCGGTCATGCAGAGCACGAGCAGCGTGACGGCGGGACTGTGCACCTCAATGCGCGTGAACAACATGGCGACCAGCATCACCGTCGCCCCCACGGTCAGCCCGCGCGCGACTCCGCCGGCCACGTACCCGGCCAGGATGATCCAGTTCGGGGCGGGCGAGACCAACAGTTCCTCGACATAGCGCGAGAACTTGCTGCTGTAGAAGGACGAGACGACATTGGAGTAGGCGTTGGTGATCACGGCCATCAGCACCAACCCCGGCACGATGAAATCCAGATAGGGCAGCCCGCCCATGGGACCGATGCGCCCCCCGATCAGCTCGCCGAAAATCAGGAAATACAGGGTGGTGGTGATCACCGAGGGCAGTACCGTCTGCACCCAGATCCGGGTGAAGCGCCGAAACTCCTTGCCGACGATGGTCGCGAAGGTGACCCAGTAGCGCGGCCAGGTGCCGGCCCCGCGGGTCACGGCGCACCCCGTGCATCGGCCTGGTTTTGGTCCACCATATCCAGGAACAAGCGCTCCAGGCGGTTCTGCTTGTTACGCAGGCTGAGCACCTCGATCCCGTTGCGCGACAGGGCGTCGAAGAGTCCGTTGATCGTATGCTCGCGGTTCATCTCCACTTCCAGGGTGCAGTCATCCACGTGATTGAGCACGAATCCCCCCAGTTGCGGCAGTTCAGTGACGCGTCCCTTGAGATTGAGCACGAAGGTTTCGGTATGCAGGCGCCCCAGCAGGGCCGCGATACTGGTGCGCTCGGCAATCTCACCGTCGTTGATGATGGCGATGTTGCGACACAAACTCTCGGCTTCTTCCAGATAGTGGGTGGTCAGGATGATGGTGGTGCCCTGGGCGTTCAGCTCCTTCAGGAAGGCCCACATGGAACGGCGGATCTCGATATCGACCCCGGCGGTCGGCTCGTCGAGGATCAACAGGCGCGGCTCGTGCACCAGGGCGCGGGCGATCATCAGCCGACGTTTCATGCCGCCCGACAGTCGACGCATCTCGGTATCACGCCGCTCCCAGAGATCCAGTTGCCGCAGGTAACGCTCCGCACGGACCCGCGCCTCGCGGCGCGGAATGCCGTAATAGCCCGCCTGGTTGACGACCACCTCGCCCGCCGGCAGAAACAGATTGAAGTTAAACTCCTGGGGAACCAGGCCGATGCAGGATTTCACCGCCTCCGGGTCCAGGTCCAGGTCGTGTCCGAAGACCCGCACCTGCCCGGAGGTTTTGGTTACCAGGGACGCGATGATGCCGATCAGGGTCGATTTACCCGCACCATTCGGGCCCAAGAGCGCAAAGAAATCGCCCGCGTCCACCCGCAGGTCCACCCCCTTGAGGGCCTGGAGTCCGCCGCGGTAGGTCTTGACGAGCGCGGTGACGGCGAGAGCTGGGGGCATTGCAGTGGGTATCGGAGCAGTCATTGCCGGGGATTCTAAACTACCGGCCATCCCGCCGGGTTTCAACCTCGGGATCAGGCCAGAGGCCCGAGCGGCCGAATCATCGGCCAGTTTTTTTTGGTGCTGCGGCGGTCCGCTCCAGGCGCGTCGGTCCGCACAGCGCGTCGGTCCGCACAGCGCGTCGGTCCGCACAGCGGACCCTACAGGCCGCGATCCGTAGGGTCCGCTGTGCGGACCAGCGGCCTCGCTGTCGGCAAGATGGCCGGGAGTCCTGCCCCGGCTGGTCGCGTAAGCGCTAGAATGACGGGATCCGGCGCTTGCCGCAACGGCGCGCCTCCAGCCGTGACGCCAACTGTCGGCAGGGAGCGCAACCTAGCCATTGTCAGGATTCAGGAACAGATGAAGATCCTCGTTTACCGCGGCCTGGATACCGCCGCCATCCCCGGCTTCGAAAAACTCGCAGGCTTTTTGCGCGCCGGGGATTTCCGCTCCGCTGAGGTCAAGAAAATCGGCGACAACCTCTACCGCGCCCGCCTGGATCGCAGCAACCGGCTGCTGTTCGCGCTCTACCGGCACGGCGAGGAGCGCTGCGTCCTGATGCTGGAATATATCCACCAGCATGCCTATGAGCACTCGCGCTTTCTCGCCCGCGGCGTGGTCATCGATGAGGAGCGCATCCCGGCGGCCGAGCCCGCGGAGGCCGAGACGGCGCCGGAACTGCCGTACCTCAATCCCCACTCCGACCACGCGATGCCGCGCTTTCACCTGCTCGACAAGGTGCTGTCGTTCGACGACGACCAGGAGGCGATCTACCGTCTGGCCCCGCCGCTGATCATCATCGGTTCGGCCGGCAGCGGCAAGACGGCCCTGACCCTGGAGAAAATGAAGGATGCCCGCGGCGATATCCTCTATGTGACCCGCTCGCCCTTCCTCGCCCAGAACGCCCGCGACCTCTATTACGCCAACGGTTACGCGAACGACGACCAGGAGGTGTCCTTCCTGTCCTTCCGCGAGTATCTGGAGAGCATCCAGGTCCCGCCGGGCCGGGAGATGACCCCGCGCATCTTCGCCGGCTGGGCGCAGCGTCAGCGGCTGCCCAAGGAGGTTGCCGACAGCCATCGGCTGTTCGAAGAGATCCAGGGTGCCATTACCGGTACCACCGCGGACCGGCCCTATCTCGACCGTGCCGACTATCTGGCCCTGGGCGTTCGCCAGTCGATCTATCCGCCGGAGGTCCGGGAGGCGGTCTATGACCTGTTCGAGCGTTATCTGCGCTTCCTCGACGAGGACGGCTGGTTCGATACCAACATCCTGAGCTATGCCTGGCTGGCGCGGGTTGCGCCGTGCTACGACTTCGTGGTGGTGGACGAGGTCCAGGATCTGACCAATGTCCAACTGCTGCTGATCTTGAAGGCGCTGCGCGACCCGCGGGGCTTCCTGCTGTGCGGCGACTCCAACCAGATCGTCCACCCCAACTTTTTTTCCTGGTCCAAGGTCAAAACGCTGTTCTGGAACCAGCAGGGGGACGCCGCCCCGGCGGAACTGATCCGTATCCTCAATACCAACTTCCGTAACTCACCCCAGGTCACGGACGTCGCCAACCGCCTGCTGCACGTCAAACACGCCCGCTTCGGCTCGGTGGACCGGGAGAGCAACTACCTGGTGGTCAGCCGCGGGCCGCGCCAGGGCCGGGTCGGGTTGCTGGCGGACACCGACGCGGTCAAGCGCGATCTGGATCGGCGCACCGCGGCCTCGGCCCGCTTTGCCATCCTGGTGTTGCACGATGACCAGAAAGCCGAGGTCCGCCGCTTCTTCCGCACCCCGCTGGTCTTTTCCATCCACGAGGCCAAGGGGCTGGAGTATGAGAACGTCCTGCTCTACGGCTTTATCAGCGGGGAGGAAAAGCGCTTTCGCGACATCGCCGCCGACCTGACCGCGGCCGATCTGCACGGCGAGTTGCGCTACGCCCGCGGCCGCGACAAGGGCGACAAATCGCTGGAGATCTTCAAGTTCTACATCAATGCGCTGTACGTGGCCGTCACGCGGGCGGTGCGCAATCTTTACCTGATCGAAGCGCGCCCGAACCAACCCCTGCTCACCCTGCTCGGCCTCACGGAGGTACACCAGAAAGTCGACGATGTCGAGGAGCAGCGCTCGAGCCTGGAGGAATGGCGGCGCGAGGCGCATCGGCTGGAACTCCAGGGCAAGGACGAGCAGGCGGCCGAGATCCGCAACCAGATCCTCAAGCAGCAGCAGGTTCCCTGGACCGTCCTGCGCGGCGAGGCGCTCAGCACACTGCGCGAACAGGCGCTGGTGAAGGGCGACAAGAAGGCGCGCATCGCGCTCATGGAATACGCGCTGGTCTATCGCGACCAGCGTCTGCTCAACACATTGAACCAGGCCGGGCTCCAGGCGGCCCGTCATCCGGACAAGGCGTGGCCAACCCTGGAGAAGAAGTATTACCTGCTCTATAGCCTGAAGAACCCCGGCGGTGTCCTGCGCGAGGCGGACAAGTACGGGGTCGACTTCCGCAACTGTTTCGGTCAGACCCCGCTGATGATCGCCAGCCGCACCGGCAACGCGGATCTGATCGAGCAACTGCTGGCGCGTGATGCGGACCTGAATCTCACCGACGGCAACGGGCTCAATGCGTTCCAGATCGCCCTGGACCGCGCCTGCGCGGACGAGCGCTTCGCCCGCGCCCGTCTGCCGGCGGTGTTCGAGCGGCTGGCCCCGGCCAGCATCGATATCCAGGTGGACGGTCGGTTGGTGAAGCTCGACCGCCGACTGATGGAATATCTCATGCTCAGTATCGCCCTGGTCCTGTTCTATCAACGGCTCGGTGAAAACTGGGTCTCGCGTCGCAAACTTCTCAGCGCGGTCGATTTCGCCGAGGTGCTCGATCATTTCCCGGAATCCGTCGTCCCGGCACGACGCAAGAAGCGGCCCTACGTGTCTTCCATCCTGTCCAAGAACGAGGCGAGTCGGGAGGGTCCCTACAACCGCAAGTTGTTCACGCGACTGCAACATGGTCAATACCTGATCAACCCCCGGATGGCCCTGCGGGTGGAGGGTGACTGGCGCGGCATCTACGACTTGCTGGTGCCGGATCGGCTGGGTGTGGCCCTGCGTGAGCTGGAGCCCTGGATGCACCACGACTGGAACCCCAACACCTATCGGGAGACGGCGATCGAGCAGTTGCGGACCATGATCGAGCGCCTGGCCCAGTCGGAGGGCAATGCGGTTCCGTGAACCCGCCGGGCGCAGCCGTGCGACACTGGAGGCGCGCCCGGCACGACCCGACCGAAACGCTGTCGAACCCACTGCCCGGCAATGACAAGCGACTGGCTTCCCGTGGGAGCAACACGATGTACAAGACACAGACGATCAGCCTCATTGGTGCGGCCCTGGCGGCGATACTGGCGGCCCAGCCCGCCCGCGGGGACCTGAAACTGGCAACCCAACGCGGTTGTACTGGATGTCACAATGTCGACATCAAAATCCTGGGGCCGGCTTACAAAGACGTGGCCAGGAAGTATCAGGGCGACAACTCCGCGCTGGAGCGGTTGGTAGCCAAGGTGAAGACCGGCGGGTCCGGGACCTGGGGCGCGGCACGGATGCCGCCCCATCCCAAGCTCAGCGACGAACAGATCAAGGAGCTCGTCAGGTGGATTCTGGGTCTGGAGGCGATGCGGCGCTGACTGGCCGGTCTTGATCATCGCCCGGACCGGCGATGGCGTTCAAAATTTTGTCACACAACCGCGCTGCGGGGGCTTCACGCGGGGGCCGCTTGCGCGTTACCGTGCGCAACCCGGCGTAGCGGCCCGGCTCGGATACTCGAGACACACGGACCTTGCAGGTGATCAGTAATGGCGAAAAAGCAGACCACATCCAAGAAGACTGCCGCCCCGGCCACGGCCGGGGTCAGCCCACCAACCGGCGCGACGCCGGCGCGCGAGGCCGACGCGGCCGCGGCGCCCCCGGCCGCGACGGCGGCGGTCGTCGCGCCGCCTGAGCCGCTGACCCAGGCCGCACCGGCCCTTCAGGCGCCGGTCACCGGTGCCAAGGGAACGGCCGATAAGCCAACAACGGCGGCCACCAAGACCGCCACGCCGACACCGACCCTCGCCACTGAGGCTCCGCCCGCCACGCCGGCGCCGGCCGTTGCCGCTGAGGCTCCGTCCGCCACGGCCGCCGCGGGCCGACCAGAGGAAACCGGGACGCCGAGCGCGGCGACGACGGGCGCCCAGGCCAAGGCCGCGGACCAGCGCGCGCCTGAGGTCCCCGCCGCGGCACCCCCGATCGCGCTGCCGGACGCCGCCCCGCCTGCATCAATCGCCGAGGACGAGGCGCCGTCGGCAACAGCGCACGCCCCGGCACCAACCGAGCCGCCGGGTCCAATCGCCGCACCGACGGCCCCCAGCGCGGCGGAGCATCCGGTCTTCGCGGCGGCGCCCGCGGTCGCGTCGGCCCCGAGTCCCGAACACCCACCGGCCCAGCGGGCACAGCGACCCAGCCTGTTCATCGTCCACATCTCCCCGGAAATGGCCCCGGTGGCGAAGGTCGGCGGATTGGCGGACGTGGTCTTCGGCATTACCAGGGAGCACGCGATCCGCGGCAACCATGTCGAGATCATCCTGCCCAAGTACAACAACCTGCGCTACGACCAGATCTTCGAACTCCACGAGGTGTACAAGGACCTGTGGGTCCCCTGGTATGCGGGTGCGATCCATTGCACCGTATTCTTCGGCTTCGTGCATGGGCGCAAGTGTTTCTTCATCGAGCCGCACTCCCAGGAGAACTTCTTCAACCGCGGCACCATTTACGGCTTTGCGGACGATGTGCTGCGCTTCGCCTTCTTCTCCCGCGCGGCGATTGAATTTCTATGGAAGGCCGGCAAGCATCCGGACATCATTCACTGTCACGACTGGCAAAGCGCGCTGGTCCCGGTCTTCCTGTACGAGGTCTATCAACAGCTCGGCATGATCCATCCGCGGGCCTGCCTGACCATTCACAATTTCATGCACCAGGGACTCACCGGGATCGAACTGTTGCGCGCCACCGGACTGCATCGCCCGGACTATTTCCTCGATTGGCTGCGCATGGGCGACAATAATCATAAGAACGCGCTCAATCTGCTCAAGGCCGGTATCGTCTATTCGAATTTCGTCACTACCGTGTCGCCGCGTTATGCCTTCGAGACCAAGGACCAGGGCCAGGGCTTCGGTCTGGAACCGACCCTGCATGTTCATCATATGAAATACGGCGGCGTCCTCAACGGCATCGATTACGATGTCTGGAACCCGGAGGTCGATCACGAAATCCCGGTACGCTATGGGGTCGACAACCTCGATGCCAAATACGATAACAAGCGCGCCCTGCGTCACCGGCTGATGCTGGCGGACAACGACAAGCCGATCGTCGCCTTCATCGGCCGGCTGGACCCGCAGAAAGGCTTGGGGCTGGTCCGGCACGCCATCTTCTATTCACTGGAGCACGGCGCTCAGTTCGTGCTGCTGGGCTCCAGTCCGGACCGGTCCATCAATGACGATTTCTGGGGCTTGAAGCGCATGCTCAACGACAGTCCGGACTGTCATCTGGAGATCGGTTTCGATGAAGGACTGGCGCACTTGATCTATGCCGGTGCCGATATGCTGTTGGTGCCCAGCCAATTCGAGCCATGCGGCCTGACCCAGCTCATCGCGCTGCGCTACGGCACGGTACCGGTGGTGCGTACCGTCGGCGGCCTGGCCGACACCGTCTTCGATAAGGATCACTCCGACCGCCCGCTGCACCAACGCAACGGCTACCGTTTCGATCACTATGACGGCCCCGGACTGGAATCCGCCTTGGGGCGCGCCATCGACTGTTATTATGAATACCCGCAGGATTTCCGCTCGCTGATGATGAACGGCATGCGTGCGGACTATTCGTGGAACCAGCCGGGCGAGGATTATCTGAACATTTACGATTTCATCCGCGCACGCTAAGTAACGAGGACATGCATGAAAATCTATAATCTTTTCCCCCTGCTCGCCGGGCCTTTCGATACCTGGGGACCGCATCTGACGCGCGCCGCGGCCATGGGCTTCGACTGGGTGTTCGTCAACCCGATTCAGAAGCTCGGACGCTCGGGTAGTCTGTATTCGATTGCCGACTATTTCGCCATCAATCCGGTCCTGCTGCGGCCCGGCTCCACACGGACCGCGGACGATCAGGTTCGCGCCATGGCCGCGACCGCCGGGGACCTTGGCGTATCGCTGATGATCGACCTGGTAATCAACCACTGCGCAGAGGACAGCGCACTGGTCACTACGCACCCTGAATGGTTCCAGCACGAGCACGGGCGCGTCGCCCACCCGTTCTGCATCGAGGACAATGGCACCAAGGTGGTCTGGCGCGATCTGGCGCAGCTCGATCACCAGCAGGCGCTGCAACACCCGGACGCCCCTGATGGACAACTCGCCTACTACGTAAAGATCGTCGAACACCTGATCGGTCTGGGCTTTCGCGGATTTCGCTGCGACGCCGCCTATCAGATTCCGACCGAGGTCTGGCGGCGGCTCATCGAGCGCATCCGCAAGACTCACCCCGACACCATCTTCGTCGCCGAGACCCTGGGCTGCACCCCGGCACAAACCCGCGACACCGCCTCGGCCGGCTTCGACGCCATCTTCAACAGTGCCAAATGGTGGGACTTCCACGGCAACTGGCTGCTCGAACAGTATGAGTCGACCCGCAACATCGCCCCCTCCATCGGTTTCCCCGAGAGCCATGACACCCGGCGCATGTTCGAGGAGTTCGAGGGCAACATCGACGCCCTGCGGCAGCGCTATCTGTTCACCGCCATGTTTGCCAGCGGGGTCATGATCCCGATGGGATTTGAATTCGGCTTTCGCAAACGCCTCGATGTAGTGACCACGGTCCCCAACGACTGGGAAGAGCCCAATGTCGATATCACTGATTTTATTGCGCAGGTCAATGCGATCAAGGACCAGACCCCCACGTTCTCCAGTGAGGGCCGGATCGATCGGCTGGATTACCCGGACCCGGCCATCCTGGTCCTGCGTAAACACGCGGTCAATGGCCCCGACCAAGCCCTGCTGGTGCTGAACAAGGACCCCTGGAACCGCCAACGCTTCTATGTCGACGACCTGCGTCACCTGATCCAGTCCCCGGAGCCCCTGCGCGACCTCTCCCCGGACTGGCCGATGGCCGACCTGCCGGCCCCCTTCGAGTTCTGGCTCGGCCCCGGCATGGCGCGGGTCCTGGTCGCCGGTCAGGCGCCGTGCCCGTCGACGGCGGCGACGAACTGACGCAAACCAATGTGATCGGGATGGTCATCCCGGTCCTTGAGGCGCTTCCAATCAGCGGAAAATGATCGTTGGATCTCGTAAGATCTTGGAAATCGCAGCATGCCTTCTGAAGGAGCGCATCCCATGGGTTCTGTCGTCGCACTCTACGAAGCCCTGGCCAGTGCCCAGGACGAGCGGGCGCGCGCGCGGGTCATCGCCGAGGCCTTCGAGCGACTCGAAGAACGCTACCCGAACCTGCCGGAACTGGCCACCCAGGGGCATTTGCGCGAGGGCGAACTGCGGTTGCAGAAGGACATCGAACTGGTACGCGCCGAACTGAAGGAAACGGAACTGCGGTTGCAGAAGGAAATCGCGCAGGTGCGCGCGGACCTGACGGTCCAGATCAAGCAGTTGCGCGGGGAGGTCAGAACCGCCATCGAGCGCAGTCGCAACAGCCTGTTGTTGTGGCTCATCCCACTGATGTTCGCCCAGGTCGGCGCCATCGCGGCCTTGGTGAAGCTGCTGTAGGCTCCGGCCGGCCAAGCGAACCTGGTCAGCGCCACCGGCAACCGCGCGCACCCCTGCACCTGCATGGTGGATATTTCACCACGTCGCGGTTAATATTCGACCATGTACAGGCGCAACTGCGAGCCGGAACTGACCGCCGCTCTGGCTGATACGCCAGTCGTGCTCCTGAACGGCGCGCGCCAGACGGGCAAGAGCACCCTGGTGACCACCCTGACCACCGCCGCGGCGACCGGAGTTGCGGCGACCCTCGTTACCCTTGATGATGCCACCGCCCTGGCGGCGGCAACGAACGATCCCCAGGGCTTCATCGCCGGACTCGGTCCCTTGGCTGTGATCGATGAAGTCCAGAAAGCCCCTGGACTGTTCCCCGCCATCAAGCTCGCAGTCGATCGGGACCGCCGGCCCGGGCGCTTCCTGCTGACCGGTTCGGCCAATGTGCTGATGTTGCCTCGCCTGTCGGAGTCCCTGGCCGGACGCATGGAGATTCTGACCCTGGAGCCGCTTTCCCAAGGCGAACTCCACGGACACCGCGAGTCCCTGATCGACGCCGTCTTTGCCGGGACATTGCCGCCACTGACTCCGGCCGTCGCAGCGGACCTGAAAGACATCGTCATCGCCGGCGGTTACCCGGAGGCATTGAGTCGGGCACCAGGCCGACGTCGTGATGCCTGGTTCGCCGCCTATGTCACCGCGCTGCTGCAACGCGACGTCCGTGACTTGGCGAACATTGAGGGGCTGACCGACATGCCGCGGCTGTTGACACTCCTGGCCGGACGGATCGGCGGCCTGCTCAACATGTCCGAGTTGTCCCGTGGTACGACCATCCCGCAGACGACACTCAAGCGCTATCTCACGCTCCTTGAGACGACCTTCCTCTTACGTCCCCTCCCCGCCTGGTCGGCAAACCTCGGCAAGCGGCTGATCAAGTCGCCCAAAATCCACCTGATCGACTCCGGTCTCGCCGCTCACCTCGCCGGACACACGACCGACTCATTGACGCGCAACCCCGTCCATTTCGGCGGCCTGCTGGAGACCTTCGTGATCGGCGAGATTCGCAAACAGGCGGCCTGGTCTGCGACCCGGACGCGGTTGTATCACTATCGAACAATCGCCGGGCGCGAAGTGGATCTGGTGTTGGAGGATGCGGCGGGTCGGCTCGTCGGTATCGAGGTCAAGGCAGCGGCTTCGGTCTCAGCCAAAGACTTCGCCGGTTTAGACACCTTGGCGGAAGACAGCGGCGGTCGGCTGAGCGCCGGCATCTGCTTCTATACGGGCGAGCAGGTCGTCTCTTTCGGCCGCAGTCGATACGCACTCCCAGTCAGTGCGTTGTGGCGATTCATAGAGCCTTAGAACCTGACGCACATCTTATTGCTGATTCGTCTAGCGATCCCGCTAGAGCGGCGCCCGCCACACAGGAACTTGTGGATATAGACGAACGCTCGTGGCGGGCGCTCGCTTTTGAGCGGGCTTGTTAGGCGACTTGGATCTCAAGAGCCGCGGCAAGTGCCTGTGCGAGTTCATCAAGTTTCTGCCTTGAAAGCGTCCCGACATAGTCTGTAAGAACGACTTTTGGTAAGCTAACAAGATCGTCGCAGTGGATGCTGGACGGGTGCTTCAGGCCTTCCTCTACGCCGACCAATACCTGAGTGCTTAGGCCGTGGAAAGATGTGTATACCGGCGCACAAATCACGGTAGAAAAGCGCGAGTCAATGAGAACTTGCCTACTCACCACGACGAAGACGCGGGATCTTTTCGGATCGCGTCCGGATGGGTGTGCGACCCGGTAGAGATCGCCCCTAATCAAGGCAGCACCTGGTAGCCCAATACGTCCTCAGCTTCGCGATTTAATTCGTCCGCGTTTTGGTTGAGTATGTCAAGCTCTGATTCTGCTGCGCTGTGGGCGGAGAAATACTCTCGGAAAATACGCTCGACAAGCTCTACCCGGCGGTCCGGATGAGGTGCGCGCCGAAAGAACTCGCTGGCAATCTCATCTGGCATTTCGATTTGTACGGTAGTCATCGCAATTCCCCAATCGGGTGTATCATCGCAGAAAAAGTAGCCCCCTTGTCCGAAAAGAGTTCTGACCCTTTTCCAGTGTGAAGCCGTGGTCTGCCCCCTTGTGGCTCCTGCTATATGTGGTATTCCGTGTCTAATTCGTCGGAGCGACGTCGAATATTTATTTTGCGGCAAAACCGGGGACAGCGGAAAACCGGGGACAGACCACGGTTTCTAGCGGAAAGCGGAACGGAAAACCGGGGACAGACCACGGTTTCTTGCTATAGCGGCAAAACCGGGGACGGCAAAACCGGGTAGCAAAACCGGGGACCAGCAAAACCGGGGACACAAAACCGGGCACAAAACCGCAAAACCGGGGACAGACCACGGTTTCTTGCTATAGTGCCCGCACCGGTTCCTGCCAGACGACCTAACGACATGCCACGACACGCGCGCATCGTCGCCGCCGGCTTTCCGATGCACGCGATCTTGCGCGGTATCGACCGGACGGCGATCTTCTTCGCCGATGCCGACCGCCTGGCTTTTCTCGATGCCTTGGCCGGACTTGCCGCGAGCGAGTCGGTGCGGGTCCACGCGTACGTGCTCATGACCAACCATGTGCATCTTCTGATGACACCCGAGAGCGAGCAAAACCGGGGAGCAAAACCGGGGACAGACCACCACCAAAACCGGGGACAGACCAGAATGGCACTAATTTAGTCTAACAGACTGAAAATAATAGGGGCCAACCCGCAAGA
>JACDZJ010000006.1_pt1 | contig 121427 bp, 92 predicted proteins | sample 7365721 | NCBI WGS metagenome assembly JACDZJ01 (sample SAMN15143480, study PRJNA637477) | pond metagenome | biome: freshwater wetland ecosystem [ENVO:00000243]; feature: pond [ENVO:00000033]; material: pond water [ENVO:00002228]; isolation source: pond water containing pink berries ... | reverse complement strand
GCCTCTGGGCCTGGGGTTCCAACTGGTCTGGCCAGCTCGGCGACGGCACCACCACCGATCGCTCAACACCGGTGCAGGTCCTGACCGGGGTCGCGGCCGTGTCAGGCGGCGATGGGCACACCCTGGCCCTCAAGACCGACGGCAACCTCTGGGCCTGGGGATCGAACGAGTACGGCCAGCTCGGCGACGGCGCTACCACCGATCGCTGGACGCCGGTCCAGGTCCTGACCGGGGTGGCGGCCGTGTCAGCCGGCGGGCTTCACACCCTGGTCATCAAGACCGACGGCAGCCTCTGGGCCTGGGGTTCCAACTGGTCTGGCCAGCTCGGCGACGGCACCACCACGGACCGCCCGATTCCAGCGCCGGTTACCGGGTTCGCGGCGGCGCCCGCCCCCGATTTCGTGGTGACCGGTGTAACCCTGAACCCGCTTGACCCGTCCGCCAACGGGACCTTCAGCGCCACCGTCACGGTGCGGAATCAGGGCACGGTTTCCGGGGCTCCCGGAACAGTGCAGGTCTGGGCCAACCAGGCCAATCCCCAGGGCTGCAGCGCGGTCGGGGACCGATCCGCGATCATGACACGCCTCGGCGCGGGTGCCGTACGCAACGTCACGGTCAACAACCTGCGGGCCGGGACGGCCGGCGCCAAGACCCTGCGTGTCTTCGTCGACAGCCAGTGCCAAACCGCGGAGCCTAATGAGACGAACAACCAGTTCATCAAAGCGTACACCGTACGGCAGTCGACGCCCGATTTCGTGGTAACCCGCATCGTCCTGACCCCCAGCACCCCGAGGACCGGCGCAACCTTCAGTGCCGCCGTGACGGTCAAGAACCAAGGCACGGGGAGCGGCCATGGAGGCTATCTGGATGTCTGGACCGATCAACCGACGGTTCCGACCTGTCGTACGGATGGCGATAGCTTTATCAGTGTCGGCACCCTGGCGGCAGGCGCGACCACCACTCTGACTGTCAGCGGACTGCTCGGGGGAACCGCCGGGACCAAGACCCTGCGCGCTTTCGTGGACAGCTACTGCGACACCCAGGAAACCAGCGAGAACAATAACCAGAAAACGGCGGTTTATACCGTCGCCCGGTAACGGGCCGGGGACACCGTAACGGGGGCGCACGCGGCCCCCGCACAGTGCCGTATGCAACTTTTCGGAAATCGTTGTTGCGTCGCGCGGAGTTTCCGGAACTTGGGTGTCGATGCGACTTCAGTCACATCGACACCAGTCCCGTCGGTCGGGTCAAGCGCGCGAGGTCATGCCCTGTCAAGCAACAACAGACGGTCAACGCGCGTCTTCAACCAACATCCCGGCATTCATCAATCTATTCTCTTGATGTCTTTGTGCGAGCCATTTTCCTGATTTTTTGCACTGCTTGATCGACCTTGGTTGGCGCTCCCGGCCCGCTCGGGAGCACGCCGACCGCCGCTTCACCGCCATTGCCTTCCAGTCAGTCCGGTTGATCCCTGGTGCCTGGGTCTACAATGCCGTCTTTGCGGACCGCGACACGGCCACCATGGACCAAGCACCCGACCTCTTCTCCTATCGCAAACACTGGGCGCACAAGCTCGGGACCGCGCCTGAACTGCCCATGTCCCGCGCGGAGATGGACCTGCGCGGCTGGGATGCCTGTGACGTGATCATCGTCACCGGAGACGCCTATGTGGATCACCCCTCGTTCGGGATGGCGATCATCGGGCGGCTGCTGGAGGCCCAGGGGTTTCGTGTGGGCATCATCAGCCAGCCCGACTGGCGTTCGGCGCAGGACTTCACCCGACTGGGCCGCCCGACCCTGTTCTTCGGCGTCACCGCCGGCAACATGGACAGCATGGTCAACCGCTACACCTCGGACCGGCGGCTGCGCTCCACGGATGCCTATACCCCGGACGGCGCCCCCGGCAAGCGGCCCGACCATTCGGTCACCGTCTATGCCCAACGGGCCCGGGAGGCCTATCGGGACGTGCCGATCATCATCGGCGGCATCGAGGCCAGCCTGCGGCGCATCGCCCATTACGACCATTGGTCCGAGAAGGTCAAGCGCGCCGCCCTGGTCGACGCCAAGGCGGATCTGCTGATCTTCGGCAATGCCGAGCGGGCCGTGGTGGAGGTCGCCCACCGGCTGGCCCGCGGCGAACCCATCGGCGCCATCCGTGACCTGCGCGGAACCGGCTTTCTGGTGCACGGGGTCCCGGACGGGTGGACCGAGATCGATGCCAGCCAGGTGGACCGGCCCGGACCGGTGGCGGCGCATCCGGACCCCTATGCGTCCGCACCCGCCGGGTGCGCGACCGTCAAAGCCGACGTGTCGGCGTCGACGGACGCCGCGTCCGCGGCCGTTCCCATCCAGTTCCACCGCCGCCCGCGTCACCTGGACCGCGGCCGGACCGTCGTGCGCCTGCCCTCCTACGAGCAGGTGCGCGACGACCAGGTACTCTATGCCCATGCCTCGCGCGTCTTCCACCAGGAGACCAACCCCGGTAACGCCCGCGCCCTGATCCAGAACCATGGGGACCGCGCCGTCTGGCTCAATCCGCCGCCCATTCCGCTAACCAGCGCGGAATTCGACCGGGTCTATGAACTCCCCTACAGCCGCCGGCCGCACGCCGGCTACGGCGCCTCAGCCATCCCGGCCTGGGAGATGATCCGCTTCTCGGTGAACATCCTGCGCGGCTGTTTCGGCGGCTGCACCTTCTGCTCCATCACCGAGCACGAGGGGCGCATCATCCAGAACCGCTCCGCGGAGTCCATCCTGCGCGAGATGGAGGAAATCCGCGACCGCACCCCCGGCTTCACCGGGACCATCTCGGATCTGGGCGGGCCGACCGCCAACATGTGGCGGCTCGCCTGCAAGGACCCGGCAGTCGAATCAGCCTGCCGTAAGCCGTCCTGCGTCTATCCCGACATCTGTCCCAATCTCAACACCGATCACGGCCCGCTGATCCAGCTCTATCGCCGGGCGCGCCAGGTCCCCGGCATCAAGCGGGTGCTGATCGCCTCCGGACTGCGCTACGACCTGGCGGTCCGCTCCCCCGAGTATGTCCGCGAACTGGTCAGCCACCACGTGGGCGGCTATCTGAAGATCGCGCCGGAGCACACCGAGGCGGGACCGCTGTCCAAGATGATGAAGCCCGGTATCGGCACCTACGACCGCTTCAAGGCGCTGTTCGACAAGTTCTCGAAGGAGGCCGGCAAGGAGCAGTATCTGATCCCCTATTTCATCTCGGCCCACCCCGGCACCACCGACGAGGACATGATGCACCTCGCGCTCTGGCTCAAGAAACACGACTTCCGGCCGGACCAGGTCCAGGCCTTCCTGCCCACCCCCATGGCCACCGCCTCGGCCATGTACCACACCGGCCTCAACCCCCTGAAGCGGGTGACGCGCGGCGGGGAGCAGATGACGGTGGTGCGGGGCGCCCGGCAGCGGCGCCTGCATAAGGCCTTCCTGCGCTATCACGACCCCGAGAACTGGCCGCTGCTGCGCGAGGCACTCAAGTCGATGGGCCGCGCGGATCTGATCGGCAACGGCAAACGCCACCTGGTACCGGCCTTCCAGCCCGCGGGGACGGGTCTGCGCCCCGAGGGCCGGCGGCGGCCGACGCCCGTCACCGGCGTGGGCGGAACCACCGCGATGCGGCCGGTGCGGCCGCCGGCGCGTAAACGTTAGCGCGTCGCGAAGCCCTGGATATTGGCGGCCACCGCATCGATCAGTCGCTGGCGGGCCGCGCGGCTGGCCCAGGCCACATGAGGCGTCAGGAACAGGTTCGGAATATCCGGGGCGAGCAGCGGGTGATGCGGCGGGGGCGGTTCAACGGACAGCACGTCCAACACCGCCGCCCCGAGCTGCCCAGCGCGCAGCGCCGCGGCCAGCGCCGGCTCGTCGACGATACCGCCGCGGGCGGTGTTGAGCAGCAAGGCACGGGGCTTCATCAGGGCCAACTCGGGCGCGCCGATCAGTCCACGGGTCTGCGGCGTCAGCGGACAGTGCAGCGACAGCACATCGACCCGCGGCAGCAACTCATGCAGCGGGATGCGCCCCGGCCGATCGTCGCCGCCCGGCCGCGCCGCCGTCAGGACCGCCATGCCGAAACACTCGGCCAGGCGCGCGACGGCGCGGCCGAGTTCACCGAACCCGACGATCCCCAGCGTCTGACCCGCGATCTCCTCGATCGGGTGATCGAGCAGACCGAAATGCGCGCTCCGGCACCAGTCGCCCGCGGCCACCGAGGCCCGGTAATCCGGCAGCCGCGTGACATGGCTCAGGATGCAGGCAAAGCAGTGCTGAACCACCGAGGCCGTCGCATAGCCGGTGACATTGCGCACCGCGATCCCGAGCGCGGCGGCGGCCTCCAGGTCCACATTGTTGGTCCCGGTGGCGGCCACACAGATCAGCCGCAGGCGGGGCAGCGACCGCAGCAGCGCAGCACCCAGCACCACCTTGTTCGTCACCACCACCTCGGCCGCGCTCAGCCGCTCCAACACCTGGTCGGGCCGGGTCGCCTCGTGGAAGGCCCAGGCGGCGCAGGCCGCGCTCAGCCGGCCCAGATCGAGGTCGCCGCGATCGGTGCTGGCGAGGTCGAGGAAGACGCCGCGTTGGGGTCGTTTGGACATGTTAAGGCGCTTGCCGGAACATCATGTACTAGCACGTCTAGCCCAGAAGATGCCTTGCGGACAACAGATCCTCCTCGGCGGTGTCACGCAGAACAGGGTTGTCCTGTCGAATCAAACCCAGGAACCAGGCGTCCTGGCGTTGTTCCACGGTCAGATCCTCGTCTTCGGGATCGATATGACGGATGCGGGCCGGTGGTTCACCGCTGATCTCGGTCTCGATCACGGTAGCGAGATAAGGGTAACGCTCCCGCTCCAGGGACCAGTCCACCGCGTCGCCGGCTCGGGCGTGGGCACGGTTGCGGTGCACGCGCAGCACGCCATCGCCCGCGTAGCGCTCCCAGTGATGGTCGAACCAATCGGCGGCGGCTCGCCAGCCCTGGGATCGGGCATGCCAGAGACCGGTCTCGATGAGTTGAGTGGTGCCGGGAGGCAGGGTCGCGATTTCTGTCCAGGCCCGTTCCAGGTGATCGCCGCCGACCCGGCGCAGCAGGATGGCGCGGCCGATAGCAGGGTCATACGACACATCCTCTCCGGTAATATCGGTCAGGGCATCGAGGTCACCGCCGGGGCCTTCGTCGGGGGTGTGCGTCTGCTTGAGCCGCACCGGCTGGCCGCTCAACGCGTGTTGCAAGCGACCGCGGGTTTGGTCGCGCTTGGCCGCGCTCCGCTCGTCCATGTCGAGCTGATCGGCCCAGCGCATGACATCTTCAGCTTCATCGAGCCGTTCCAAGTCTATCAGGGTATCCGCGAGTCCGTTGACGATTGCCGGGTCGCGGGGGAAGTGCTGCTGAGCCTCCCGGTACACCGTCACCGCCTGTTCGCAGTGGTTGGTGATGCGCAGGGTGTGAGCGAGGTCATTTCGACTATAGGGGTCGTTTGGAAATAGCTGCATGGCCGCGCGGTAGACAGCTTCTCCGAGTTCGACCTCTCCGCGGACGATCAACGCGTGAGCCAACTGATTGTGGCGTTTATCGTCGTAAGGGAAACGGCGGCGGGCGTGCCAGTAAACTGCCTGGGCACGGTGCCAATCGCCCTCCGCATCCAGTGCGCGGGCAAGAAGCGACCAAGGAACTGGGTTCTGCGGATTCCAGCGGGCAGCCTCGTGGGCCAAGTCGCGCGCCCAGACTGGATCTGGCCCAAGCAGCCGGTCCCCCAGGTTGCAGAAGGTCCGGATCAGGTAGTGGCTATCACCACTCTCGCGACAGTACTGGCGATGCTTGTCGAGAAACGCTTTAAGCTCCAGGCGAATGGCACTCAGCCTTCCCGGAAGCTGTCTCAGGAGCGCCTGCCGTTCGTCAGGATCGGGCGGCGCAAGGATGATCCTCACCGTTCTCGCCTCGCGCGCCTGCAACGCTGCCGGATAGCGCTGATCCAACCACTTTCGCACCGGCGCGGAGACACCCCGCATCTGCACCAGATCGCGGAAGCGCCGACCCCACTGATCGACACTCATCGGATAGACGGCAGCCAGGTAGTCCAATTCGGCGAGCCAGGTCTTGCCCTTGATATCGCCGCGCCGCGCCAGCGCCTCGCCGTAATCCAGCACTCCACGCAGCATGGCCGTCGGCACCGAGCGCTCCACCTTGCCCTCATCGTCCGCCGGCATCAGACGCAGGCCGGTGATGGCGAGCCGGGCATAGTCCGCTGACACCCCCCCGGAGAGTCGGGCGAGCCCGAGCCACAGCCCAAGCAGCCGGCGGTCCGGCTGGCCCTGGGTCAGGGCAACCAGCAGCGCGGCCTCCGGGTCGCGGGAGCGGCCGAAATAAAAACTGCGCAGCCAGGACCTCAGCCGGCCCTGCTGCTGCGCGCACCAGGCGCGCGATTCGGGCAGTGGTACCAGCAGGATGGCGCGGAACGCATCGACGAGTGCGTCGGCGAAACGCTTACCCGGCAGGTCGGCGCGTGCCGGGACGCCAATGACCTGCCCGAGCCACTCGCGCATTGCCAAATCCACCGGGTGGATCTGGTCAGGCGCGAGGATCTGGATCAGGGCCTCGGAGGGGCGCGCTCGCGCTAAGGAGCCGAGGAAGATGCGGCCGGCCAACAGGTCGCTGATGGCCTGGACCGGATCAGTGGTGAGTCGGACGCTCCAACGCTCGATCGCCGGGCTAACGAGAGGCACCTTCATCGCACGGCACCGGCACAGAAGTCCGCCCCGAAGTCATCCCGCTCGGCATAGAGACGGACCCAGGGCAGGTGAAAACCACGCGCGCGCACCAGCGGCATGGTCACCGGTTCGGTAATGATGCCGGCGCGATAGAAATGCTCGGGACGGTAAGGGATGCGCGCGTGCAGCAGCTCACAACCCATCTGGTAATCATTCTCCGTTTCTACCGGAGTAAGGTTTACTGTTCTGCCGTAGCGCAGCGCTTCGGTCGCGTCCGGCTGAGGAAGCGGGCTTGGGAAAAAGAATGGGTTGATGTCACCATCCAGCACCGTCGGGATCGCCGGGTGACCCTGGCCGGCGGACGCGGCAATGACGTCGGCGACTGGGTAGCGCATGAGGAAGATCTCGACCGGCCGTCCGGAACGGCCAGGGTCGTAGTGGCCTAACCCCAGACGGTCGCGCAACTGCAGTGCCCAGTCGACGACGCCGTCGGCCAGGCAGTCCTCGACCTGGATCTCAGTCGTGACATAGGCCGGGCGCTGGTCGCGCTCCGGGTTCCAGGCGTCGCAAAGACCCTGAAGGTAGGCCCTCGACGACACGTCACCGGACTTAAACGCCTCAATCTGGGTCTTGATCTCCTCAAAAGAATGTCCGCGCAGAGAGCAAGGCCAAGCCGCGTGCTCGATCCGAATCAGATTCAAACGCACATCAATCTGAGTCAGCCTGTTACGAATGTTGATTTCGCGGAAAGTGTAGGGAATCAGGGGCTCGTCCTGATCAATGAACAGGTGCTCCGTTGCGTAGCCGCGATGTCGACCGTACCAGTCGTCCAGTCCGCTGATAGAGCCCGTGAGGAAATGGGGCTGATACAGGGCCAGCGCGGCCACAGGCGGACGTTCGTCAAGCAAGAAGTTCTGGGCACACGCCTGTTCCTCGGGATCACCGGATACCGAGGCCGCTTCCAAGTAGCTGTGAAGACTGGGAATTTCTCTTGAGTCCATCGATTGCCTCGGGTCCGCCTAAATTTGCACCGGCGGACTGATTTCCTTCAATTGTCAGGTCGGACGTTATCAATCCAGCGTCGGTCGGCAAAGACTAATCTACCGCGGCTGCCCGTGTCCACGAAGCCGGCCCGTGAGCCTGGTTCCGGGAAGTCGACTGGAGTCCAAGGCTTCCGCCTTGGATCGGCAGGCCAAGGCTGAAGCCTTGGACTCCAAAGGAGCATCGCTGGCCGAAACGATGATCAAGGCCCGCCGTCGCGTGCCGCTAGGCGGTACCCGGCCAATAAACGTCCGCGATGATCTGTTCCGTGGTGTAAGGACACGCGGATGGAAAGCGATCCGCCTGGAGTTTGGTCTCGATGGCCGCGAGCCGTCTAGCCGTGGGGTATTCCCGCAGGATCAGGGTCGGGACGCTGCCGCCCAGACTCGGGCTGTCTTCAAGGATGACGGCGATTTCGCGCCGGGCGCTGAGGATGGATCGCTGCCAACCGGTGCCGCGGCGGCTGGGCTGAAACTCCCACTTCAAGAGATGCAGCAGGAGGTTACGCAGATGACTGCCCAAGGCGCGCCGTTCGCTCTTGCCCAAGTCTTCCAACTCCTCGGCAATGTGCTCGACATCGATCTCCGCGAGCCGCCGCTGGCGGAGCAATGCCGCGTTCGCCTCGGCCCAAGCTACCAGATCGCCTTCGTAGCTATCGGGACGAGCGTCGCCCTGGGGTTGGAGCTTGCGCGCGAGTGCCATGTTGGGTTTTCCGATTCAAAATGGACAGTTTCTAAGTAGCGGCGTGCTGACCGCGACGGGGTGGCACGGGGTGGCTCCGGCGAACCGCATCCGGCTGAAGAAGCACGACCCCCAACCGGAGGCCGAGGCTGTAGCCGGTGGCCCCCGCTTAAGGCAAGACATCGCCCTTCGGGCACCCTCAGGCTAAAGCCTCGGCCTCCGGTTTTCTTGTGGCCGGGACGCCGATCAAGTCCTGATGTACTTAGGCGATTTCTGTCAAATCCTATACCATCTCGCTCGTCTTTTCGCCCGCCTTCCGCGTCGCGCCGACAGTCACATAGCCCTGCTATGCTCCTGTCGGCGCTCCTGGAAGGCAGACGAAAATCCTTCGCGATCTGGTTAGGGTTTTCCGGCAATCGCCTTACGTCCGGTAAACACGTTCGACGGCTATAGCAAACGCGATAGATCGAGATGGACTGACTCCAAGCCGGGCACCCTTACCACTGTCACATCGATCAAGGGCTCCGACTCCAGGTATCCGGTGTGACTTGGTGCGCGGTAACACCTGATGGCACGGGCATTGACGTCCAATAGCCACGCCTCGGGAATACCGGCCCGGCCATAGATCTGGATTTTCACGTCACGATCGTAGCGCAGCGTGGTGTCGGCAACCTCGATCAGCAGCAAGATATCCGCGGGCGCCGGGTGGCGCCGGCGGTACTTGGAGGCCGGCGGCCTGACGAGGGCGATGTCGGGTTGGGGCTCGTCGTGTCGGCCCAACTGAATGGGGTTCTGCACGCGCACGACCGCGGCATCCCCCACCGCCCGCACCAGTGCCGTCTGCAGATCGGTCACGATACTCGCATGCGGCGCTCCAATCGGCGGCATCTCGATCACCTCCCCGTCAATCAGTTCGACCCGCGCATCCGGTGCGAGGATGCCGACCTCGCCCATACGGTAATAATCCTCCACCGTATAGCGGTGACGGTGGATCAGGTCTTCGGCGGTGCTGGACATGGGCTGCTGCCTATTGTCGGTTGATCCCAAGCGAAGGCAAACCCGTCGGCCTTGTCAAACCTCCTGGTAGATCCGCGCTCCCTCCTTGCGGAACTCCTCCGCCTTCTCTTTCATGCCTTCCTCGATGGCGATCTCGACGTTGTCGAGCCGGTGTGCCTGGGCATAGTCGCGCACGTCCTGGGTGATCTTCATGGAGCAGAAGTGCGGGCCGCACATGGAGCAGAAATGGGCGACCTTGTGGGAGTCATGGGGCATGGTCTGATCATGATACTCGCGCGCCCGCTCGGGGTCGAGCGAGAGATTGAATTGATCGTCCCAGCGGAATTCGAAGCGCGCCTTGGACAGCGCATTGTCGCGAATCTGGGCGCCCGGCAGGCCCTTGGCCAGATCGGCGCCATGGGCGGCGATCTTGTAGGTGACGATGCCGTCGCGCACGTCCTGCTTGGTCGGCAGCCCCAGGTGCTCCTTGGGCGTGACATAGCAGAGCATGGCGGTGCCGTACCAGCCGATGTTGGCGGCGCCGATGCCGGAGGTGATGTGATCGTAGGCGGGGGCAATATCGGTGATCAGCGGTCCGAGGGTATAGAAGGGCGCCTCAAAGCAGTCGATCAACTCCTTTTCCATGTTCTCCTGGATCATCTGCAGCGGCACATGGCCCGGGCCTTCGATCATGACCTGGACATCATGCTGCCAGGCGACTTTGGTCAATTCGCCGAGGGTCTCCAGTTCGGCGAATTGGGCGGCATCATTGGCATCGGCAATCGAGCCCGGACGCAGTCCGTCACCCAGGCTGAAAGCGACATCATAGGCTTTCATGATCTCGCAGATGTCTTCGAAATGGGTGTAGAGGAAGTTCTCCCGATGGTGCGCCAGACACCACTTGGCCAGAATGGACCCGCCGCGCGAGACGATGCCGGTCACCCGATCCGCAGTCAGCGGCACATAGCGCAGCAGGACTCCGGCGTGAATGGTGAAATAATCCACGCCCTGCTCGGCCTGTTCGATGAGGGTGTCGCGAAACATCTCCCAGGTGAGTTCTTCGGCCTTGCCGTCGACCTTCTCCAGGGCCTGGTAGATGGGCACGGTGCCGATCGGCATGGGCGCATTGCGCAGAATCCACTCGCGGGTCTCGTGGATGTTCTTACCCGTCGAAAGGTCCATCAGCGTGTCGCCGCCCCAGCGGGCAGACCAGACCATCTTCTCGACTTCGTCCTCGATCCCGGAGGTGACCGCGGAGTTGCCGATGTTGGTATTGATCTTGACCCGGAAGTTGCGCCCGATGATCATGGGCTCCAGTTCCGGATGATTGATGTTGGCCGGAATGATGGCGCGGCCGCGGGCGACCTCGGCGCGCACGAATTCGGGGGTGATGGTCTCCGGCAGACTGGCGCCGAACGAGTGACCACGGTGCTGGCGCAAGACCTTGGCATAACGCGGGTCGCCGCGCAATGTATCCAGGCGCATGTTCTCGCGAATCGCGACGTATTCCATCTCGGGGGTGATGATCCCAGCGCGCGCATAGTGCATCTGGGAGACATTCCCGCCCGGCTTGGCGCGGCGGGGCGTGCGCAGATGCGCGAAACGCAGATGCGCCAGACCCGCGTCCCCCTGACGGCGGCGCCCGAACTCGGAACTGGGGCCGGCGAGGCGCCGGGTGTCGCCGCGCTCCTCGATCCAGGCCGAGCGCAGGTCCGGCAAACCGGCCAGCAGGTCGATGTGGACGGTCGGGTCCGTATAGGGCCCGGAGGTGTCGTAGATGAGCACCGGCGGGTTTTCTTCGATCCCCTGGCTGGTCTGGGTGGGCGTGAGGCTGACCTCGCGCAGGGGCACGCGCAGGTCCGGCCGCGACCCCTGGACATACACTTTGCGAGACCCTGGGAAGGGCTGGGTGACCTCGTCCGACAACTGCGCGGTTTTCTGGACGAATGTTTTCGGGATGGCGCTCATGTGATGTCCTCGCGATGCAAGCGGGCGCGCTGGGGCGCTGGTTGTTCAAATTCCGGGAACCAGCGTCGGGGCTGATCGATCGGGCAGGGGCCGGCGGGACGGAAAGCGGCAGCGAACAGGCGGCGGCGGGACCGCGGCGACGCGGGTTCCGGCGAGGGTTCGCCTGCTTTCCTGCGCCGGCATGATCCGGATCAGGTTCAAAGGGACTCTCTCAGCCCGACACTCGGTTCGGACACCCCCAGCAGGTTTCAACCGGGAAACCTATAGAAATCGTCGGCGGATTTCAACCACCGTGATACTGATACACGGCCGGGCAAGCCCGCGGGTGCGACCGGAACGCAAGCCAAAGGCCCGAACGTGCTACCTTAAGCACACGCTGACAGCCGCCGCGCGCCCGCAGGCACAGCGAAGGAACCGCGGCGAGTCGGTCGGCGACAGCAGGGAGGCCGGCGTGCATGCACGTTTCGGCCCTGGGAAACCAAGCAGACTGCATCGAGGTTCACGAGATGCTGACTCCCATGACGCACCGGATACCCAATAACCACGTCTACTACCTGGGTGATGATACGGCCCTATGCCTCGACCTGGCTTCGCTCCTCAACCAGAAGGGACTGACGCTGCGGATCTTCGCCGCCCCGGACGCCCTGGCCGCGGCGACCGCGCAGACCGCCCCGGCCGTGTTGATCCTGGAAATGGACAAGGTGCCGACCGTCACGACCCTGGAACCCTTTCTCAACGGCCTGCTGGCCAACGCGGAGCAACGCCCGGAACTCCTGTGCATCGCCGCGCGGGAGGCCATCGAGACGCGCCTGCAGGCCATGCGGGCCGGTGCCCAGGGCGTCTACCTGGCCCCGGTCGCGGCCGGGGATCTGGCCCAGCGGGTGCTGCAACTCAGCGGCATCGGCGACGCCGGCCGTTACCGTGTGCTGGTGGTCGAGGATGACCCGGCCCAGGCCAAGTATGTCGCCCTGCTGCTCACCAACGCCAACATCGAATCGCAGGTGATCGGCGAGCCGCTCAAGGTCCTGGACGCGATCCGCTCCTTCCGACCGGATCTGGTGCTGATGGATCTCTACATGCCGGACGCCAACGGCGACGAGCTCACGGCGATCATCCGTGATCAGGACGAGTTCCTCGATCTGCCCATCATCTTTTTGTCGTCGGAACTGGACCTTGACCGGCAGATGGACGCCTTGCGCGTGGGCGGCGACAGCTTTCTCGCCAAGCCGATCCAGCGCAAACTGCTGATCGATTCGATCGAACACCGCATCCGCATGGCCCGCTGGCTGCGCGAGCGCCGGCTGGCGGTCAGTCGCCGGGATGCCGCCGCCGGGCTGCTCCAACCCGACCAATTCATGCGACACCTGGATCGTTGTGTCCGCTCCTGCGGTCCCACGGGCGAGGGCGGGCTCATGCTGATCGAGATCGACTCGCCTCAGGAGACCCTGGACCGGCTCGGCTTCGACGGGACGGATCGCCTGTCGCGCCGCCTGGAGCTCGAACTCAGCAACCGCATGACCCCGGAGGAATGCGCCACGCGGCTGGGGGACTTCAGCTATGCCTTGCTGGCCAAGCGCGATGATGCGCGCGCGCTGGTGGACCTGGCCGAGCGGCTGCGCCACCTGCTCGCCGACTCCGGATCGGCGGGTCGCACCGGGTCGTCAGCGGAGGACCAGACAACGGTCAGCATCGGCATCGGACGCTTTGCCCCCGCGGCGGACGATGCGCTCACGATGCTCTCGCGCGGGCAGAAGGCCGCCATGGCGGCACGGGCGGCCGGCGGCAATCGGGTGCAGTTCTGGGAGCCGGCGGTCACACCGGGGCAACCCGCGCAGGCGGATGCCCAAATCCGCACCCTGCTCGAAGGCGCCATTGCCCGCCAGGGGCTGATGCTGCTGTTCCAACCCATCCTGTCGCTGGGCCAGGACGCCGGTGAGATCTACGAGGTCCAGTTGCGGCTGCGCGCCCCGGACGGCGAGCACATACCGCCTCACGACTTCCTGCCCGTGGCCGAACGGACCGGACTCATGCCGGCGATCGACCGCTGGGTGATGCAGCACGCGATGGACGTGATGGACGTCCAGCGGGTCGCGCACCCGCGGCTGCGCCTGCTCGTGCATCAGACGTTGACCGCGGTCGCCGCTCCCCAGTGGCTCGAGTGGTTCCGCGACCAGATCGTCCAACGCAACCTGATCCGCTTACGGCCGCTGCTGGCGCTACGGATGAGCGAGATCGTGCGCGACCTGGACAAGGCCAGGCCCTTGATGGCCAACCTGCGCAAGTACGGGGTCCAGGTCTGTATCGCCGACTGCTCCGGCAGCCCCGCCGAACGCGCGATCCTGGCGGAGTTCGCGGTCTCCCTGATCAAACTCTCGACCCATACCCTGACGAACTCCGAACAGGGCGTGCTGGCCAGGATCGTCCGCGACTTGCGCGACCTGGGGTCCGCGGTCATCGCCGCCGGCATCGAGGACCCGGAGACCATCGCGCGCGTTTGGAACTGCCGCCCGGATTTCCTGCAGGGCAATTACCTCCAGTTGCCGAGCGCGGAACTCAGTTACGACTTCGCCAAGGCGGAGTATCTCGCCTAAGAGATCGCTCGCCGAAACGCCTGCACCGCGTCGTATTGGTCCGGCATCCGCGCATGGGCGGCAAGCAGGGTCAGGTCCAGGCCCGGCAGCAGTCGGCTGCGGGTGTCGCGGCGGTAGCCGTCCGGCTCCAGTCCATGGACTTCCAGATCGCCGTTGCGCCAGAGCCAGACCTCCGGGATCCCCAACCCCTGATAAAGCGGAAGCTTGCTTAGCGCCTCGTGGGTGACGACGACCTCGATGACGAGATCCGGCAGTGACTTGTCGGAGCCGATGCAATAGGACTGGTCCGGCTCCCCGGCGGCCCGGCCGGGCTGCTTCAGGGTGAAGCCGCCGCGGCCATAGAAGCGGATCCCTTGCGCGGTCAGATAGGCCTCAAGAAGATAGCCGATGCTCATTTTGCGCGTTTCGTGCTCTGGTCCGATCGGCGACATGATCTCCAGGCTCCCATCCAGGTAAGTGAGGCGGACCGCGCGGCTGTCCTCGAAGCAGGCGGACAACTGCTCGAAGCGCTGCCAGGAGACACCTTCGAGCAGGATGCGCTGCACCGCGTTGTCGGTGGCGGCGGGTGGGTCGATGACGGTGGGCATGGGTAGGACTCAGGCCGGGCCGCCCAGGCCGCGCGAAACGGTTGCCAGCACCTCCGCCGCGAGCCGGCATCCCTCCTCGGCCAATTGGACGCGGGCCATGCCGCAGGCCGATTGGAATGCGGCATCCCGCAAGCCGGGAAGATTGATGTCCACATTGAAGAGCACGGCCTTGAGCGCGCCCTCCAGGATGCCGGCGCCGGCTCCGACATCGCTCAGCACATGGGGATGCGTGAGCGGCAGGGCACGGATCGCCAGGTGCAGCGCCGCGACCATGAACCGTGCCGCCTGCAGTGGCGATTCAGTCGCGCGGATGACCGCGGTCTGCAGGGACTCGGCGCGCAGCCGTTTCTGATCATCCGTGTCCTTCGGCAGCTTGAGTGCCGCCATGTAGGCCCGGAAGGCTGCGATGTCCGCATCCGCCGCGCCGGCGATCTGCGTCATCACCTGGCGTGATTCGGCCAGCAGTGCAGTGATCTCGGCGGGTCGCGCCACGTCCTTGCGCTTGGCGGAGATTTCCAAGGCCATCACCACCAGACCCAGACCGCAGGCCGCAGTCACACCGGCGACACTGCCGCCGCCGGGCGTGGGCTGGGCACTCGCGGTGACGGACAAAAAGTCCCGCAGCGACTGGGTCCAGAGCGTATCGGTCACAGCGGTTGAATCGGTGATTGGGGTGTTCATCGCGTCGCCAAATCAGTCTGCTGTCTCTCGGCCGCGCGGATCAGATTCTGAAAGATCAGCGCGGAGGTCAGCGGCCCGACACCGCCGGGAACCGGCGTCAGCGCCGCGGCGAGGCCCTCCACCGCGGCCGCGTCCAGGTCTCCGACCAGCTTGCCGTTCAGATAATTGATGCCCGCATCGATGATAATCTGGCCCGCCCGCACCTGCGCGCGCCCGATCTGATGAGCCCGACCGATGGCCACGAACACCAGCTCACAATCCGCCACCACCGCCGCGAGCTCGCGGGTGCGGCTGTGGCACACGGTCACCGTGGCATGGCGATTCACCAGCATGCTGGCCAGGGGCCGGCCGACGGTGCGCCCGCGCCCGATGACGGCGACCTGCTTGCCCGCCACCGCGCCGCACGTCTCCGCGAGCATGATGCAGGCCTGCGCCGTCGCCGAGGTCAGTGCCTCGTCCTCCCGTCCGGTGGCGATCAAACCCATGCTGTAGGCCGTCATGCCGTCGATGTCTTTAGCCGGCGCGATCAGATCCAGCGCCCGGTCGCCGTGAAGGTGCGGGGCGAGCGGCAGCTCCAACAAAATGCCGTGCACCGTCACATCACGCGACAGCGCCCGGCAGGCCGCCTCCAGGCGCTCCTGAGTGGTGTCGCTGCCCAGGTCATGGATCGCAAGCTCGATGCCAAGCTGAGCGGCGGTGCGCTGCTTCGATTGCGAATAGCTGAGCGACGCCGGGTCCTCGGAGGCAAGGATTACCGCCATCTTCGGCTTGAGACCAGCTGCCGTCAGCACCGCGGCGCGCGCGGCCACCGCCTGGCGAACGTCTTTGGCCAAGGCGTCGCCCCGGATCTTCTGTGTTTCTGGAATGGTATCGGTAGTGGACATGCAGTACGCATCATGTTTCGGTGAGACCCGGCGGGCTGGCGTGCGCCGCCGCGGGCCGTGCGGCCGGCGGCCGCGACAAGGCGGGAAAAAACGACCGCCTCAGGTACAATAAGGGTCCGAATGTAGCCCGGAAACAGACAGCGGGCAAGCCCGCTCGAACCTGACGACGATCAGGATCCAAGGAGCCCGACAGCCGCACCGATTGCCGATCCTGCAATGCCGGTCTCGCGGCGGTCTGCTATGGTACAAGCAGTTGGCAATGTCACCACGCAACAAGGACCCGGACCATGGCAAAGCCCATTCCATCAATGCCTCTGGTACTGACACTCGGCATCAGCATCGTCGCCTTGAACAGCCTCAAGCCGGCCATGGCCGAGATCTACCGCTGCACCAACGCGGCGGGGGAGGTCGAATACGCGGACGAACCCTGCCCCGCCGGCTTCGCCTCGGACGCGCTGGATATCCAGAGTCGACCCGATCGGGGCGCCTCCGACCCCTACTCCCCCATCGAGCAGGTCAAGCGGCTGGAGTGGGAACGGGAACGACGAGCGCAACTGCGCCGGGAGCGTGAGGCACTCAGCGAACGCCGCCCCCAGACGGCCGACAGCGAGCCCCGCGCCAGGGAAGATGCCTTGGAGGCTGCGCGCGCGGCGCAAGCAAGGGCCGAGCAGGCGCAGCGCGAAGCACAACTCAAGGCGCAGCGCGAAGCAGAAAAACGCGCTCAAGCGGAGAAAGAGCTGCTCGACGCGAAGAACTCGCACACCAAAGAGCCGCGAGGAGGACTGTCGGCGCCATCGCGAAATTGGTGACCTCGACCGCATTTATCGCCTTCGAACCTGATATCCGGACAGACCCGTGAAGCAGGGCGGGTTTGAAACTCGCCCCTACGTCCGGTTATCACGTCCGAAGGGTATCACCCCCAGCACCACCGCCGTCGGCACCGCCCACCAGACTTCCCGGCCCATGAAAGCAGCCATCAAGGCACGTAAATTCTCTCAAGTCGGCTCAGGTCGACCGTGTTGGCCCACCGCGGCAACTGCCTGTACACTCGCGGGCTGGTTCGTGCCGCCCTGCGCGGCCCATTGCCCAACGCCGTCCGGCCCTGCTCAGCGATTCACGCCATGCCCAGCCCACCGCCGCTGCCGACCCGTCAGGACCTGACCCGCGCACCGCGTTGGGGCTGGATCATTGCGCTTGGTAGCGCCGGGTTGCTGCTGATGGTGTTGGCGTTTGCACTGCGATCGATCGAACGACCGATGCAGTTGACGCTCGCTGCCGCGGAGATCCTGCCGCTCGAAGGACAGGCCTTCCAGGTCGACCTCAAACACCGTCTCCCCTGGCCCTGGCAGGCGCGCAGCGATAACCCGTTCAATCTCTATCGCTCCGCATTGCTGTTGTTCGAGGACGGACGCAGCCTCGGACCGCCGCACGCACCCTATGATCAGGTCCATCAGGACGGCGGGGGCGGCTATCTGCACTGGGCCAGGCTGCTGATTTTCAGTACGCCCGATCACACGGATCCGCGCACCAATGGCCGCGGCTACGAGATCCGGTTCAAGGCCGGTGTCTCACAGCGCATCCTGCGCCAACTGGTGGACATCGGCGGGTCGCTGATCCTGGCCGCGCTCGGTGCCGCGCTCTGGAAACAACGCCGGCCCGCCGCTCGGGCGATCACCGCGGGTGCCGGGCACCTGCGCCGCCGCTACCGGGATTACCTGCTGGCCGGACTGATCCCGACCGCGGTCTCACTGGCCGCCCTGTGGCTGATTCCGCCGCTCTGGAACGGCTCGGACAGCACCATCTGGTTGCTCTGGCAGTTGAACTGGATACCGCATCATCCGCCGGCTTACCCGCTGTTCATGGCGGCCGTCAACACGCTGTTCGATGGCGCACCGCAAATCCTGCGCGTCACCCAGTGGCTACAGCACCTGGCCTATATCCTGGCAATCGCCTATTTGGCCTCCGCCTACCGAGTCGGCTGGCAGATCCTGCTGGTGTCGGCCCTGGCCTGTGTCGGCGGCGGACTGAACCTGTTTGCCCATGGATTTTTCACCGAGGGGTTGGCCACACCGCTGACGCTGCTCTTGCTCGGCGCCCTGCTGCGGCTGCACCGGGACGGCCTGACCGCGGGCGTGGCCGCGGCATTGGGTCTCGCGCTCCTGGCGGCGAGCCTCAGCCGCCACGCGCTGCTCATTCTGGGTGTGCTCCCGGTCGCTTATCTGCTCATCCTGGCCATCCTGTCGCGCGGCAAGGCCGCCGGCCTGCTGGTCATCACCCAGGCGGTCGCCCTGGTGGTCGCGGTCGGCGTCGCCAACAGTGCCGTCAACCGTTATGTTTCACTGCTGCTCGACGCCCAGGAGACGTCCATCATCGGCCGGGTCGGTGTCTATCGCATCCAGGCCGCGTATGAACTGGTGCCGCCCGCGGACCGGCCGGCCTGGCTGGCGGCCATCGGTGCACGCGCCGCGGACCCGGCGGTGCAGGAGGCGCTGCCGCTGCTGGCGCGGACGCCGAACCCCTGGACCGGACCGCGGGACGCGATTGCCGCGACGCCCGCGCTCTATGGGCAACACCCGGATGCCGTCATGAATGCCGGCTACCGGGCCTTCGCCTACGCGCTCGATCCTTATGCCTGGCGTCAGCTGGGCCAGGAACTGACACGCGCCATCGTCGGCATCGGCTCATCGAGCTATTGCCCCGGGCAGATCAGCTGTCTGCTGGGTGGCTCGGCCGTATCGATCGAATCAGTCTTTCCGGCCGATCCGCGCAATCGCACCGCCACGGCCGGGACCGGGGCCGAGCACGTGGAGACGGCCGCCCGTTACCGCGCGCTGGCCGCCCATCCGCTGACCCGGTTCCTGGACATCCTGCTGCCGCTGATCCCGCTGCAGCGGCTCCTGTTCCTGGCCGCCTCCCTGGCGCTGGCCCTGGCCGCCGCCGTGCTGACCCGCGATGCGCGGATCAGCGCCCTGGCCGCGGCCCTCTGGCTGGGCGCCTTGGTCTATGCCCTGGCCCTCACCTTCATCACGGTGGTCCTGCCGCGTTATCTCTCGCCCATCGACACCCTGGTCTGGGTGTCGAACGGGGTCTGTCTGGTCGCGCTCCTGGCGCGGACCAGAACAGCTTGAGACCGGGTCCGGGCATGGCCAGACCAGCGCATTCATTGGCGGGCTCCGCACTCGCGCTTGGGGTGGTCTTGCTGTTCGTTGCCTACGGATTGGGCACGCTCGGTCGAACGGTCCGCTTTGATCTCGCTCCGGGCGAAGTGGAGCAGGCGGTCGGGCAGTCGTTTGTCGTGCAGATCAAGGGCCGGCCGGGGTGGCCCTGGGTCCTGCCCGGTGATCAGGCCGACCGGCTGGCGCGCTCCGATCTGCGCCTGCATGAGGACGGCCGGCCATTGGGTCCCCCGCAGGCGCAACACGCGGACATTCGCGACGGCGGCGGCGGCTTCTCGCACTGGCAGCGCTATCTGCTGTTCAGCACCCCCGATCACTCGGACCCGCGCGCCAACGGACGGATCTATTCGGTGACCGCCACGGCCCGATTCGCCCCCGCGATCATCAGCTCGACCCTGGCCATCGGCAGCAGCGGCGTACTGCTCGGCCTGAGTCTGCTCGCCTGGCGGCTGCGCGCCTGCTTTCCCGCGGCCGTAGGGGGCTGCGCGTGGCTCGCCCTGCCGTCTCAGCGTCTGGATCGGATTCGCCGCCTACGCCCTGGCACTCACCGTGGTTGCCATCGTGCTGCCGCGCTACCTGGCGCCGCTGGACCTCTTACTGTGGCTGAGCAACGCCATTGCCATCACCGCCCTGATCGACCATGGCTGGCGCCGACGTCGCCCCGGGGCCTTGTCGCGCCGCGTGCGCGAGGACTGACCAACGATGTGCGGCATTGCCGGATTGCTCACTTGGGATAGCGTGGCGGATACGCAAATCGTACGGGCCATGACCGAGCGCCTGACGCATCGGGGGCCGGACGCGGCCGGCGTGGCGGCCTTGGGGCCGCTGGCGCTGGGCCATCGGCGGCTGTCGGTCATCGACGTGTCCCAGGCCAATAATCAGCCGCTCTACGATCGCTCCGGGTCGCTGGTCATCGCCTACAACGGCGAGATCTACAACTTCCTGGAGATTCGCCGGGAATTGGAACAGGCCGGCGCCGCCTTTCAGACGCAGGGCGACACCGAGGTCATCCTCGAAGCCTACAAAGCCTGGGGCGAGGGCTGCCTGGAGCGCTTCAACGGCATGTTTGCCTTCGCGCTATGGGACGCCCCGCGCCGCCGACTCTTTCTGGCCCGCGACCGGGTCGGCGAGAAACCGCTGTTCTACTGCGAACTGCCCGCCGGCGGGCTGGTGTTCGCCTCCGAGCCGCGGGCCTTGCAGGCGCATCCGACCGCGCTCGGCGCGGTCGATCCGGTCGGTCTCGCGCACTATCTGATGCTCAACTACACCCTGGGAGACCATAGTCTGAGACAGGGGCTCAAGCGGCTGCCGCCCGGACACTTTATGATCTGCGAAGAGGGCCGGCCACTGACGCCGCGGTCCTATTGGGACCTGGCGGCGGTGTACCGCAACAAGCGCCGTTTCGGCTCCCAGGGCGAGGCCGCGGAGGAGTTGTTGGCCCTGGTCGATGACGCGGTGCGCCTGCGGCTGGTCAGTGATGTCCCGCTGGGCGCCTTCCTGAGCGGCGGGGTCGATTCCTCCGCCGTCGCCGCCGCCATGGCGCAGGCCCTGCCCGCCTCCCAGGTGCACACCTTCAGTATGGGTTTTGGCATACCCAGCTTCGACGAGGTCGATACCGCCCGCGCGGTGGCGAACCTGCTCGGTCTGGACCATAAGGATCGGGTCGCCACGCCGGACCCTGAACGCACAGTCCAGGCCATGGTCTGGGCCGCCGACGAGCCGCTGGCGGATACCTCCGCCGTGCCGACCTATCTGCTGGCGGCCTTCGCCCGTGAATACGTGACCGTCAGCCTGTCCGGCGATGGCGCCGACGAGTGCTTCGCCGGGTACGAGACCTACACCGCCGACCGGCTCCATCGGGCGCTGTCGTGGCTGCCGCGGGGGCTGGCGCGGGCGAGCTTCCGGGCGGCGGATGCCGTGCTGCCGGTGAGTTTCTCCAAAGTCAGTCTGGACTATAAGGTCCGTCATTTCCTCGCGGAACTCCATCTGGACTTCCCGCGGGCCCATGCCTCCTGGCGCAATATCCTGTCCCCCGAGACGCAACGCGACCTGATGCAGCCCTGGTGGCGCGCGGCGATCACCACCGCTGAGGCCGACCCCTTTCCCGAATTCGCGCGGCACTTCGCGGCGGTCCAGGGCTGCCACTACATTGATCAGGCGGGTTACGTCGATGTCAAGACTTGGCTGGCCGACGACATTCTGGTCAAGGTCGATCGTTCGACCATGGCGCACTCACTGGAAGCACGCGCACCGCTGCTCGATCACCGCCTGGTCGAGTTCGCGGCGGCGCTGCCCGCCGACTGGAAGTTCAAGGGGCTGCGCAAGAAATACCTGCTGCGCGAGAGCCTGCGCGGGCGCTTGCCGGACTGGGTGCTCGACGGCCGCAAGCAGGGGTTCAATGCCCCGGTCTCACAGTGGTTCAGCGGCCCGCTGCGCACCTTCGCCCAAGACGCGCTGGCCTCGCCCAAACTGCACGAGTGGATTCGCCCCGCGGCGATCGACACCCTCTGGCGTGAGCACCTGGCCGCGCGACGGGATCATGGAATGAAGATCTTTGGGCTCGTCTGTCTGGCGTTGTGGCTGGATCAGCGTTGAATACGGGCGCGCCGGCGCTTCGGTCAATCCATGACTTGTGTTAATCTCAGACCATGATCAGTATTGTTATTCCTGCCCTGAACGAAGCCGGCGGCATCGCCGGAACCATCGACTCGCTGCAACAGGCGCTCGCCCACAGCCCCGAGGCCGGCGCCGAGATCCTGGTGGTCGATGACGGCTCCAGCGACGCCACCGCCCGGATCGCGGCCGAGGCGGGCGCCAGCGTCGTCCGTCACCCGCATAACGTCGGGTATGGCCAGGCGCTCAAATCAGGCATCCGGGCGGCGCGCCACGACACCATCGTCATCATCGACGCGGACCTCACCTACCCGGCGGAGTCGATCCCGGAACTGGTGGCCGAGTTCCGCAAGGGATTCGATATGGTAGTGGGCGCACGCACCGGCCACCACTATACCGGCAGTGTCTTCAAGGGTCCGCTACGCGATATCCTCAAGTTCCTGGTAGAGTTCAGCGCCGGCCGCAGCATCCCGGATGCCAACTCGGGTTTGCGGGTCTTCAGCCGCACCACCATCTCCGGCTACCTGCCCCATCTGTGCAATACCTTCAGCTTCACCACCTCACTGACTCTGGCCTACATGCTGACCGGCCGCTTCGTCACCTATTTGCCGATCCCCTATCACGAACGGGTCGGCAAGACCAAGGTCAAGCTGTTCAAGGACTCATTACTCACACTGCAATACATCGTCCAGGCCATCATTTATTACAATCCGCTGAAACTCTTTCTGCTCCTCACCCTGATCACCATCGCACTGGCCATCGGCGGTTTCCTGGCCGCGGCGATCACCGGCCTGCACGCCCCCTACCTGCTCGGCATCGGCGGGCTGCTCATGTCGATCGCGGTGTTTGCCCTGGGCCTGCTGGCGGATCTCTTGCGCCAGATCCTGGTCAGGACGGGCGCTGAGTGACAGTCCCGGTAACGCCGCCGGCCGCGCCCGATCCGCTTGCCGTATTCGAGGCCCCGGCGGCAGCGGCGCTGACGCGTCAGGGCCAACCGCCGGCGCGGGGGCTCGTTCTGCTCAAGATGGGGCTGGTGCTGGTGGGGCTCGGGCTCCTGATGGTCTGGGCCGGCGAGAGCCTCCCGGCCGAGCGGCTGTCGCTATCACCGGCGGCGCTGATCCTCACCCTGGTGCTCTACCAGGCCGCACTCTTCGCGGCCGCCCTGCGGTTGCAGGGCACCCTGGCGGCCTGCGGGATCACCATCACCGCGCGCCAAGCCTTGACGATCCATCTGCGCTCGCTCTTCTATTTCTTTTTCGTGCCCATGTCCGTCGGGTACGAGATCACGCGGTTCCTCGCCGTCCGCCGCATCGACGCGGCGGCTTCGGTCAAACAGGTCGTCGTCGCGCTCCTGCTGGACCGCGTGCTGGGCCTGTTGGCCGCCTTGCTGGCCCTGGCCGCGTTGGCCGGCGTGGTGTTGCCGGCCGCGGTCTGGGCTGAAATCGATCCGACCTGGGTCCTGGCGGCGGTCCTGACCGCACTGCTCCTGGGGGCCGCCGTCATGGCCCATGGGCCGTTGCGGCGCCAGGTGTGGGGCCTCCTGAGCGCCCTGGGTCCGATCTGGCCGCGCCTGGCGCTGCCCACTCTGTATTCGCTGGCGGCCCTGGCGCTGGTATGCGCCTCGGTGTTCGCCTTCGCCGCCGGTTCCGGGATCCGGGTCGACTGGGCACCGGTCAGCTTTGCCCTGGCGGCGTCGCTGCTGGGGATGGCGGTCCCGGTGTCACTGCTCGGCGTCACCCTGGGCGAGGTGGCAGGGGTCGGCACCCTGGCACTGATCGGACTGACCCCGGGGGTCGCGGTGCTGCTGACCTCGGTCGCCTATTGCGGACGCCTGTGCGGGGCCATGCAAGGGGCGGTGATCGAACTCTGGGGCGACGCGGGACGCGTGACGCGGCGCGCCTGATCCATACGATTCCCGCTGCCGCCAGGGCGGTGCGGGACTGACCAAGAACCTGGAATGAAAAACACATGACGCAGCGAGAGACCGAGCAGACCATCGCCGATTTCGGGGACCAATGGGTCCGCTTCACCGACAACTCGGGCTATTACGGGTCCAAAGAACTGTTCGACGACATCGTCGCGCCGTTGTTGAGCGCGACCGATGTGGCGGGCCGGCGCGTCGCCGATATCGGCAGCGGCACCGGTCGGATCGTCGCTATGCTGCTCGCCGCCGGTGCCGCGCATGTGACCGCCATCGAACCATCAAGGGCCTTCGAGGTCCTCGCCAACCGCTTTGCCGGTGACACCGCGCGCGTCACCTGTCATCAGTTACCCGGCGAGGGTATCGCCACGCTCGGCCCCTTCGACCTGGTGGTCACCTTCGGCGTCCTGCACCATATTCCGCGGCCTGAACCCGTTGTCCAGGCCGCCTATGCCGCCCTGCGTCCGGGCGGGAAACTGTTCGTCTGGATCTACGGCCGCGAGGGCAACGAACTCTATCTCACCCTGGTGCAGCCGCTGCGGGCACTGACCAAGCGGCTGCCGGATCGGGTTCTGGTGTGGCTGGTCCGCGCCCTGGACATCCCGCTGGCCGGCTACATCGCCTTGTGCCGATTCCTGCCCTTGCCCATGCGCGCCTACATGCGCGATCACTTGGGGAAGCTGGGCGGCGACAAGCGCCGGCTGACCATTTTCGATCAGCTCAACCCGGCCTATGCCAAGTATTACACCCGCGCGGAAGCCCACGCCCTCATAGCCGATGCCGGGTTCGTCGACATCGCCCAGCGCCATCGGCATGGTTACAGTTGGAGTCTGGTGGGTACCAAGCCTGAGAGCAACTGAGGCAGATCCGTTCATCCCGGTGTGCGATGACTTCCCCCCGCTGAGGCAGTCGGGCAGCAAGTCCAATAAGAAACGAGCCCATGGCCCTCAAGAAATCCGCACTCTATTCCTCCCTCTGGCGCTCCTGCGACGAGTTGCGCGGCGGCATGGACGCGAGCCAATACAAGGACTATGTCCTGGTCCTGCTGTTCGTCAAATATGTCTCGGACAAGTACGCCAACGACCCCGATGCACTGATCGAGGTCCCCCATGGCGGCGGCTTCGCCGACATGGTCATCGCCAAGGGCGACAAGGAGATCGGCGATACGATCAACAAGATCATCGGGCGCCTGGCCGACGCCAATGACAGCCTGAAGGGCGCGATCAACGTCGCCGACTTCAACGACGAGGACAAGCTCGGCAAGGGCAAGGAGATGGTGGACCGGCTCACCAAGCTGGTGGCCATCTTCGAGGGGCTGGACTTCGGCAGCAACCGCGCCGAGGGCGACGACCTACTCGGCGACGCCTACGAATACCTGATGCGCCACTTCGCCACTTTGTCCGGCAAGAGTAAGGGCCAGTTCTACACCCCGGCCGAGGTCTCGCGCGTCATGTCCATGGTCATCGACCTGGGGCGGGCCACCAGCGGCGCCCAGACCATCTATGACCCCACCTGCGGCTCCGGTTCACTGCTGCTCAAGGCCCACGATGAGGCCAGGAACCGCACCGGCCTGGATCTGACCCTCTACGGGCAGGAGATGGACAACGCCACGTCCGCGCTGGCGCGCATGAACATGGTGCTGCACGACGCCCCCGAGGCGGAAATCTGGCAGGCCAACTCGCTGTCCAGCCCCCACTTCAAGAACGCCGACAGCAGCCTCAAGACCTTCGACTTCGTGGTCGCCAACTTCCCCTTCTCCAACAAGAACTGGACCAGCGGTCTGGACCCGGAGAACGACCCCTACAGGCGCTTCCGCCTCGGCATCCCGCCCGCCAAGAACGGCGACTACGCCTTCCTGCTGCACATCCTCGCGAGCCTCAAGGGCAGCGGCCAGGGCGCCGTCATCCACCCCCACGGCGTGCTCTTCCGTGGGGGTGCGGAGGCCGCCATCCGCCAACGCCTCGTCCGCCAGGGCTATATCAAGGGCATCATCGGCCTGCCGGCGAACCTCTTCTACGGCACGTCCATCCCCGCCTGCATTCTCGTGGTCGACAAGGGCGGCGCGGCCGGGCGGCGCGGCATCTTCATGGTCGATGCCAGCCGCGGATTCATCAAGGACGGCAACAAGAACCGCCTGCGCGCCCAGGACATCCACAAGATCGTCGACACCTTCACCCGCCAGGTCGAGATCCCCGGCTATTCGCGCATGGCGCCGCTCGCCGAGATCGAGTCCAACGACTTCAACCTGAACCTGCCCCGCTACATCGACGGCAGCGAGCCCGAGGACTTGCGCGACATCGAGGCCCATCTGAAGGGCGGCATCCCCAACCGCGACATCGACGGACTGGCCGCCTATTGGGAGGTCTTCCCCAACCTGCGCCGCGATTTGTTCGAGGAGACCGACCGCCCCGGCTATAGCCAGCCCAGGGTGGATGCCGGCCAGGTCAAGGCGGCGATCTTTGGCCACCCTGAGTTCACCGCCTTCAATGCCCGGGTCACGGCGCTCTTTGCCCAGTGGAAGGCCGCCAACCTGCCCAATCTTACCGGCATCCGCATCGGCGACGCGCCCAAGCGGTTGATCGACGGCCTTTCGGAAAGCCTGCTGGAGACCTTCCGCACCGCCCCGCTCATCGCCCCCTACGACTGCTATCAACACCTGCTCGACTACTGGACCGCGACCATGCAGGACGACGCCTGGATGCTGGTCGGCGACGGCTGGCAGGCGCTCACCGATGGCAAGCCCAATACCGACCTGATCCCGCCCGACCTGATGATCGCCCGCTATTTCGCCGCCGATGCCGCCGCCATCGCCCAACTCGAAGCCGAGCGCGATGCCGTCGGCCGCGAGCTGGAGGAGATGGACGAGGAACACGGCGGCGAAGACGGCCTGCTGGCCGAGGCCAAGAACGACAAGGGCAAACTCACCCGGGCGAGCGTCAAGGCGCGGCTGGCCGAGATCAGGCCCGACAAGGACGCGGCCCCTGAGCGGCGGATGCTGGCCGCCTACAACGCACTGATCGAGAAGGAGAGCGCCGCCGGCAAGAAGGTCAAGGATGCCCAGAAGGCGCTCGACGCCAAGGTCACCGCCCGCTACCGGCAACTCACCGAGGCCGAGATCAAGACCCTGGTGGTGGAAGACAAATGGCTTGCGGCCTTGGCCGCAAGCGTCCAGGGCGAACTGGATCGGGTCAGCCAGGCCCTGACCGGGCGCATTCGTCAACTGGCCGAGCGTTATGCCACCCCGCTGCCGCGGTTGATCGAAGAGGTGGACACACTCGCGGCCCGGGTGGACGAGCATTTGAAGACGATGGGGTTCGCATGGAACTGACCAACGTGCAGCTTCGCTTCTCGCTACTCGTTCCCACGCTCCGCGTGGGAATGCAGTCTTGGCCGCTCCAGCGGCCCGAACCTAAACGCGACGCTGGAGCGTCGCGACTTGCTCCCACGCTGGAGCGTGGGAGCCAGGAAGAAATTGGTCAGAAGCCTTCTCACCAATTGCACTTCTCTCGCGTTTCCAGGCCAACGCGTGGGAACGAGAGAGGGATCTGAAGTTGCTGGAGGCGTTATATAAGTGAACGCCAGATACAAGCAGACTGAGATAGGCTATATCCCTGAGGATTGGTTGATCGTTGAGCTTGGCAAGCTTTCAGAGTTCATCACGAGCGGCTCCCGTGGTTGGGCTCGTTACTACTCTGACCATGGTTCGTTGTTTATTCAGAGTCAAAATGTGCGAGACGGGTGGCTCGACCTCAAAGAGAGCCAATTTGTAACCCCTCCACAAGGATCTGAGGGTAGCCGCACGCGAGTGAAGCACAGTGATATCCTGATTACGATCACTGGTAACAGCGTGGGAAATATTGCATTGGTAGAGCGTGAACTCGGTGAAGCTTATATCAGCCAGCACGTTGGACTCGTACGTCTACGAGAACCATCTAGCGGAAGATATATATGCAGGTTTCTCTCGCCTGGTTCGCCAGGTAACGGGCAAATATTTGCAAGTCAGTCTGGGCAAAGCAAGCCAGGCTTAAACCTTATAAATCTGAAAGAGTTGCAGATAGCTCTCCCCGCTCTACACGAACAATGCGCCATCGCCTCGGCACTGTCGGATGTGGATGCCCTGCTCGCCAAGCTCGATGCACTCATCGCCAAGAAACGCGACCTCAAACAGGCCGCCATGCAGCAACTCCTCACCGGCCAGACCCGCTTGCCGGGATGCAGCAGTACGTGGGAGTCGAAGCAATTAGGAGGTGTGGCCGAGATTACGATGGGGCAGTCACCGAGCTCATCGAACTACAATTCGAAAGGCTTGGGGCTTCCGCTGGTTCAGGGTAATGCTGATATTTCCAATCGGGAAACAATCAGGCGTATCTTCACAACCGAGATAACCAAGCTCGGTAGGCTTGGCGATATTCTGATGTCGGTTCGCGCACCAGTGGGCGAGATTTCTCGCGCAGCTTTCGACGTTTGCCTAGGAAGAGGAGTGTGCGCGATCCACTACCCCAACGATTTCATGTATCACTACCTTATATTCCTTGAACCAACCTGGGGGCGACTTTCAAAGGGCTCTACTTTCGACTCAGTAAATTCAACTGATGTAAGAGCGCTTACAGTCACATTGCCGAAGGACGTTGGCGAACAAACCGCCATCGCCACCATCCTCTCCGACATGGACGCCGAGATCACCGCCCTTGAAGCCCGCCGCGACAAGACCCGCGACCTCAAGCAGGGCATGATGCAGGAACTGCTGACCGGGAGGATTCGCCTGGTCTGAGCCGTAGCCGGGCCTGTCCGAGACCAGTTGCGGGTGCTACCCTGAGTGCTGTTGCTGGCTTCGGAGGCTGACATGACACGCATCGTCCTGGCGCAAACCACCGCGAGCGTCTCTGAGTTGAAGAGGAACCCCATGGGCACCGTCGCGGCCGGCGACGTTTTTCCGGTGGCCATCCTCAACCGCAACGAACCGGCGTTTTACTGCGTGCCCGCTGAGGCGTGGGAGGCGCTGATGGAACGCATAGACGACCTGGAACTGAATGCCCTGACAAACACCCGCCTGAACGACGGCCAGGCGATCCTCAAGGTGTCTTTGGATGACCTATGAACTGGGGTTTCTCCCGGATGCACTAAGCGAATGGCGTAAGCTCGATCCGTCGGCGCCTACAGTATTCAGGAAAGAGTGGATTCAAGAATCTTGACGTGAGTGATGAAATAACCGACAAGCGAGAGTTGCACACTATGATTACCAGCGTCAACTTAAGCAAGGAAGCAGAATTTGCCGTGCGTTGTTTTATTGGTCGGATCGCGGCTGAGTTTGACGTGACCGACGCCTTTCTTTTCGGCAGTCGTGCACGCCGGACCCATCGCGAGGACAGCGACGTCGATCTCGCGGTTGTGCTTCATGGCGCTCCGGGGAATCGGGTAGATCAGGCTCTGAAGATGGCGGACATTGCATTCGACGTGCTGTTGGATACGGGCATCGTGATCGAGGCCATCCCGTTCTGGGAGGACGAGTGGGCGCATCCCGAGCAGTTCAGCAACCCGGCCCTGATCGAGAACATCCATCGAGAAGGGGTCCGCCTGTGACGCCGGACGACTATCTCGCCAAGGCGCATCGCGCCCTGGCGTCCGCGCGTCTGTTGTTGGCTGACGGTGATCGGGAGGGTGCCTGCAATCGCGCTTATTACGCAATGTTCGACGCCGCTCATGCGGCCCTGCTGCATCACCAATCTCCGGTGAATCCGGCCGAAACCCGCACTCACAGCGGACTGATCGCCGCCTTTGGCAAGCATCTGGTGAAGTCCGGTACGATTGCGGCCGCCCTCGGCCGATCGCTCAATCATATCGAGCGTATTCGCTTACTCGCGGACTACACCGGCGAGCCGGTCGAGTCGGAACGGGCGTCTTGGGTTGTGGAACAGGCCGCGTCATTTGTGCATGCGATCATGCAGTACAAGACAGCCACCAGCGCCACCTCGCCCGATCAGGATCGGAGCATCCCATGAGCAACGTCGGCCAAGTCGAGAAGAACACCCAAGCACGCGTCGTTACACTGTTTTGCGACCGCTTGGGGTATGACTATCTGGGCGACTGGAGCAACCGACCGGCAAACGCCAACATCGAGCCAGAAATCCTCACCGCCTGGCTCAAGAAGCAAGGCGTGAGCCAGACCCTCATCAAACGGGCGCTGCATGAACTGAACCGCGTGGCGTCGGATACCAGCAAGTGCCTCTACGACCGCAACCGGGCAGTCTATGAACTGCTGCGCTATGGGGTGAAGGTCCAGCCGGGGGCGGGCGAGAACAAGGTCACGGTCTGGCTGATCGACTGGAAAGACCCGCAGAACAATCATTTCGCTATTGCCGAGGAGGTGACGGTGAAGGGCGCGGATGCCAAGGCAAGCACCAAGCGGCCGGACATCGTGCTCTATATCAACGGCATTGCGGTGGCCATCCTGGAGTTGAAGCGCTCCACGGTCTCGCTGGCCGAGGGTATCCGCCAGAACCTGGACAACCAGCAGAAGCAGTTCATCAAGCCCTTCTTCTCGACCATGCAGTGGGTGATGGCAGGGAGCGACAGTGAGGGGATGCGCTACGGCACGGTCGAGACGCCGGAGACCTATTACCTGCGGTGGGTAGAGGACACCGGCCTCTGGGCGGCCGAGCCGAACGGGCTGGACCGGCACCTGTTGCAGGTCTGCACCAAGGCGCGGCTGCTGGAGTTGATGCACGACTTTGTGGTATTCGACGCGGGCATCAAGAAGCTGTGCCGCCAGAACCAGTTCTTCGGCGTCAAGGAGGCCCAGGAGTTCATCCGGCGGCGCGAGGGCGGGATCATCTGGCACACCCAGGGCAGCGGCAAGTCGCTGACCATGGTCTGGTTGGCCAAGTGGATATTGGAGAACTGCCCCGGCGCTCGGGTGCTCATCATCACGGACCGCACCGAACTGGACGAACAGATCGAGAAGGTGTTCAAGGGTGTCAATGAGTCCATTTATCGCACGACCAGCGGAGCGGACCTGATCGATACGCTGAACGGCACCGAGGAACCCCTGATCTGCTCGCTGGTGCACAAGTTTGGTCGGCAAGGAAACGATGAGGCACCGGGCGAGGACGGGGCCAAGGCGTTCATCGAGGCCATCCGGAAGGTACCGGCCAACTTCAAGGCCAAGGGCGACATCCATGTGTTCGTGGATGAATGCCACCGTACCCAGTCCGGCGACCTGCACCAGGCGATGAAGGCGCTGCTGCCCAATGCTCTGTTCATTGGCTTCACCGGCACCCCGCTGCTCAAGTCCGACAAGGCGCGTAGCATCGAGGTCTTCGGCCGCTACATCCACACCTACAAATTCGATCAGGCGGTCCGCGAGGGCGTGGTACTGGACCTGCGCTACGAGGCGCGGGACATCGATCAGACCCTGACCAACAAAGGCAAGATCGACCAGTGGTTCGAGACCAAGACCCAAGGCCTGAACGACCTGGCCAAGGCGCAACTCAAGCAGAAGTGGGGGACCATGCAGCGGGTGCTGTCCAGTCGGGGCCGACTGGAACAGATCGTCGCCGATATCCTGCTCGATATGAATACCAAGCCCCGGCTGATGGACGGCCATGGCAATGCCATGCTGGTGGCGGGCAGCATCTACGAGGCATGTAAGTTCTACGAACTGTTCGCGCGTTCGGAACTCAATGGCCGGTGCGCCATCATCACGAGCTATGCACCGACCGTCGCCGACAGCAAGGGCGAGACGACCGGTACCGGCGAGACGGACAACTTGTTCAAGTACCAGGTCTATCAGCAGATGCTGGCGGACTGGTTCAACGAGCCGCCCGAGGCCGCCATCAAGAAAGCGGAGCGGTTCGAGCGGGAGGCAAAAAAGCAATTCATTGATGCCCCGAGCCAGATGAAGCTGCTGATCGTCGTGGACAAGTTGCTCACCGGCTTCGATGCTCCCGCGGCAACCTATCTTTATATCGATAAACAGATGCAGGACCACGGCCTGTTCCAGGCCATCTGCCGGGTCAACCGGCTGGACGGCATGAGCAAGGATTATGGCTACATCATCGACTACAAGGACCTGTTCAAGCGTCTGGAAGGGGCGGTCGAAGACTACACCAGCGGCGCCTTCGATGCCTATGACAAGGCCGACGTGCAGGGCTTGCTGAAGGATCGGCTGGCCGAGGCGCGCGAGGACCTGGAAGAGGCCCGCGAGGCGGTCAAGGCCCTGTGTGAGCCGGTGGAGGCACCGCGCGAAGAACTGGATTACTTCCATTGGTTCTGCGCCAAGGAGTCGGGCAATGCCGGGCAACTCAAGGACAACGAACCCAAACGGGTGAAGCTCTACAAGTTCGTGGGCACCTTGCTGCGCAGTTATGCAAGCATCGCCAACGAGCTCGCCGCGGCCGGTTACAGAATCGATGAGATCGAGCAGATCAAAGATGAGGTGGATCATTTCGCCAAGGTCAGCGCGACGGTCAAGCGCAACAGTGGCGACTACATCGATCTGAAGGCGTTCGAGCCGGCCATGCGGCACCTGATCGACACCTACATCCGCGCGCAGGAGAGCGAGACAATCTCCGATTTCGACGACCTGAGCCTGATCGCGTTGATCTGCGAGCGCGGCCCCGAGGCGGTGGATGCGCTACCCAAGGGTCTCCGCAAGAGCGAGGGCGCGGTGGCGGAGACCATCGAGAATAACGTCCGCCGGATCATCGTCAACGAGACCCCGGTCGACCCGGCCTACTATGAGAAGATGTCCAAGCTCCTGGATGCCCTGATCGAGCAGCGGCGCAAGGGGATGCTGACCTACAAGGACTACCTGGAAAAAATCGCCAAGCTGACCAGGGATGCGACGCTGTCGGGTGGTGGTCCGGGCGGCTATCCTCCGAACGTGAAGACCGCGGCCCAACGGGCGCTCTACAACAATCTGGGCCAGGACGAGGGGCTCGCTCTGGCGGTGGACGCGGCGATCGAGGCCAGCCGCATGGATGGCTGGCACGACAGCACCATGAAGGCCAAGCGGGTGCGGTTGGCAATCCGCACGGCGCTCCAGCAGGCCCATGCGGCGGCGCAGGCCCCGGGCGGTCTCGATGATGGCGACGGTCGCGACAGCTACGCGATCGAGGCCGAAGCGACGCGCCTACTCGAACGCCCCGGCACCGACGCGGCGCAGCGGGAGGCCATCCTGGTGCGCTGGTACCGCGAGCAACTCAAGGCGCTGGTCCCGCCGCTGCTGGATACGTGGCAGTCGGCCCTGGGGGTGCAGGTCGCCGACTGGGGCATCAAGCGCATGAAGACCCGCTGGGGGAGCTGCAACCCGGCCACGCGCCGCGTCTGGTTCAATCTGGAACTGGCCAAGAAGCCGGTGCAGTGTCTGGAGTACATCGTGGCCCATGAGCTGACTCACCTGGTGGAGCGACACCATGATGAGCGATTCACGGCCCTGCTGGACAGCCTGATGCCGCAATGGCCGCACTATCGAGACTTGCTCAACAGCCTGCCGCTGGCCCATGAGGAGTGGCGGGACTGACAGGTCGCGCCCCCCCGCCGCGGTCATGCGCATGGACGCCTAGGGTCGGGTACCGACAGCAGTTCCAATCGAGACACTGACGTGAAACCGCCTAACCGCTCATCGCCCGGCGCAGCCAGAGTTCCAGAATCAACAGCGGCCACACCTGATAAACAGAGAAGCAGCCGGGTCGCGCCTGATGTTCCACCAGCCCGCGCAACGCCGCGACATCGAGCAGGCCGCCGAGTCGACTGGACGGTGCGAGCAGCAGGTCGCGGGCCAGATCCAGCGTCGCCTCCTTCGACCAGGCGCTCGACGGCAATCCAAATCCCATCTTGCGCCGATGCATCCACTCCGCCGGCAGGTAGCGGATCGCCAGATCCTTGAGGATGCGTTTGGTTTCAGCCGGCGGCCGCCAGCAGGCGGACAGCGGCATCCCCTGCGCCAGCGCGGCGACGTCGCGATCGAGCAGTGGGCAGCGGACTTCCAGTGAAACCTGCATGCTCATGCGGTCGACCTTGGGCAGGACCGCCCCCGGCAAATAGGTCTCGGCGTCCAGGGCGCGCATCCGATGCATCAGCGGCGGGCCGGGATCATTGAGCAGCACTCGCCAGTCCGCCAGGGAGTGCGCGACGGCGGCGGGCAGCCCACCGGTGAGTGCGCCGACCTGCTCGGGCTGAAAGATCAGCCACCGCGGGGACAGGTAGCCGTCCGCCGGGGTGGCGGCGCGCCGGTTGCGCACTGCGCGCACCAGCCGCTGGACGCGACTGCCCTGCTCCATCAGCGTGTCGCGATAGCGTCCATAGCCGCCAAACAGTTCGTCGCCGCCGTCCCCGGAGAGCGCCACGGTGACCTGCGCGCGGGTGAAGCGCGACAGCAGGTAGGTCGGCAGACAGGAGGAATCCCCATTGGGTTCATCCAGCCGGTCGGCGATCTCATGAACGAGTTGCAATGCATCCGGGCTCAGGATCTCCTCGTGGTGATCGGTTCCGAGGTGCTGCGCCACGTCCCTGGCATACCGGTGCTCGGTCTCGGTGGTCCCGCCGAAGCCGATGGAGAAGGTGCTCAAGGGCCGACCCAGCTCTTGCGTGACCATCGCGGCCACCAACGCCGAATCCACACCGCCGGAGAGAAAGGCCCCCAGCGGCACGTCGCTCATCAGCCGTTTGCGCACCGCCTCCCGGACCCGTAAGCGCAGTTCTTCCTCGCGCTCGGCATAGGACGGTCCGCCCGCACCCCGCGGCTCGGTGGGTGTGAAACTGAAGTAGCGTTGCGGCTCGCGCACCCGAATGGTCCCGCCATCGGTGTCCACCACCAGGGTGGAACCAGGCAGGAGCTTGCGCACCGAGCGGTAGATGCTGAAGGGCGCGGGGACGTACTGGAGCAACAGATAATAAGCCAACGCGTCCTGATCGATGGTCGCGTCGAACCCCGGCATCCGGGTAAGCGCCTGCAACTCGGAAGCGAAGGCGAACCAGCCTGGCCCCTGGGCATAATACAGAGGCTTCTTGCCGAAGGGGTCACGGGCCAGCAGCAGACGGCGGCTCGCGCGATGCCAGACACCGAAAGCAAACATGCCATCAAGCTGTGTCACCCGGGCAGGGTCGAAGGTCTCGAAGAGGTGCGGAATGACCTCGGTATCGGTATGCGAGTGGAAGCAGTGACCCTGAGCGACCAGGTCGTCACGCAACCCCTCGTAGTTGTAGATCTCGCCGTTGAAGGTGACCTGCACCGATCCGTCCGCGTTGCCCATCGGCTGACGCCCCTCGGCGGAGAGGTCGATGATGGACAGCCGCCGATGGGCCAAGGCGCAACCGCCGTCCGGGTCGACCCAGACCCCCGCGGCGTCCGGCCCCCGATGCACCATGGAATCGCGCACATCGGTCACGATGCGACGCAACGCATCGGCATCGAAGCCCCCGGATTCGGTCAAAATACCTGCTATGCCGCACATGCCGTCACCGCATCTCCACGTGTTGTCTTGAGCGCCGGGTCGCCGCGAGTGAGGCGACTTCCGTCAAACGCGCATGGTAACGGGATTTCGGGGCCGGTGTATCGGGCTGCCGCGGATCACCGGGCAAACCCATAGGTCTCCAGGGTCGCCGCGACCATCCGCTCCAGACCGAACCGTTCCGCCACGAACGCGGGACCGGCGCTGCCGAACCGCCGCCGCAATCCCGGATCGTCCAACAGTGACAACAGCGCGGCGGCGAGCGCGGCCGTATTCGGCTGTTCGACAAACAGACCGGTGACACCATGCAGCAGGGCCTCCCGAGCACCGCCGCCCCCGCATACCACCGCGGGTGTACCGACCGCCTGCGCCTCGATGACGACATTGGGCGTTCCTTCCCAGCGGGACGCCAGCAACAGCACGTCGAACGCGGACAATGCCAGGATGCTCTCTTTGGTCGGCGGGACCAGGCGCACGCGGTCCCCGAGGCCGGCCTGGGCGAGCTTGGCCTCCAGGTCGGACTGCAAGGGACCGGCCCCGAACAAGAGTCCGCGGATGTCGTCGCGCTCGGAAGTCAGACGGATCAGGGTGTCGACCCAGAGTGCGGGGCGCTTCTCTGCCGAGAGGCGGAACATCCCACCGACCAGCCTGGCCTGCTCGGGGATCCCGTAGCGCTGCCTGAACTCGGCGATCCGATCCGGCGCGGCGCGGGTCACCCCATCGCTGTCGAGCCCGTTGTAAATGATCTGGAAGCGGGCGTCATCAAGCCCGAGCCAGGCCCCATAGTCGGCCGCCCCGCCATGACTGTTGTTGACATAGACCGTTTCCGGACGAGTCGCCATGGCCCGGTACGCGGGCCGCATGAATGGCTGCAGGATGTACGGAAAATGGACCGGACTGACATTGCGACCAGACAGCAGCACCCGCGGCACCCCGGCCATGAGTGCCGCCAGACCCGCACACACACAACTGTGGTCCAGCCAGGCGTGAACAACGGCTGGACGCAGCTCACGGAAGGTGATGTAGAGGTTCGCGACCTCTTGTGCGATCTCGGGCGGAAATTTGTGCAGCAGGGGCCGAAGTTGTTGCGTCAAACGCGCGACCGGCTGGGACTCGTGGCGATCCCAGGCGTCCAGATGACTCATCGGCCCCTGCACTTCCTGGACGTCCGCCCCGGCGGTGACAAGTTGTTCGAAAAAGAAATCATTCCCAGGCGGCGAAAACAGGTGGGAAACGAGCACGGTCACGTCCGCATCTCCGCTGCGGCACAGGCCGAGAACGGTATTCACAATCTGGCGCTCGGCACCGCCCGCGACCAAAGTCGGGCATGCCATGACGATACGGCCAGGGACGGGCGCATCCGGGGCCGGCAGTAAGTAATGCGTTGAGTCCAGCAACCGCGTCAACCGATAACGGGCGATCCCTTCCAGCAAGGCCGCTCGGCCCGGCATGACCGCGCCCACCCGGGACAGCACAATCAAGCCCAACGACCAGAGTTTGCTGAGAACCTTGTACATCGCCATGAACAGGAGCGACCGGGAACTCCAGCGGTCGAGATCCCAGAACACCATACTCCTGACGCCGCCACGCAACGCGGTGCGGATCATCCGCGCCGTGATGCTGTCACGACCGCCGATATAGACGATTCGCCGCGCCATCCGCGGCGGCAGACACCACGAAAACTCCGCGGGCAAGAACGCGCCGACCTGCTCCGCTGACAGACCAGGGTCCGTCGGAGGCGCAACGAGAACGCTCAAAACCCCTGGTTTCGCCAAGAGGGCTTGCAGTTGCGCCGTTGGCAACGAAAACGGGATCGCCAGCGTCAGATCACCTTCGCCATGCGCCGCACACCAGGATAGGGCGGCGGCGATGCGTGGATCGACCGGTGCTTCACCCCGGACCGCTTCGGCAGCGGCCACTTCAGTACGTGATTTAAATGGCAGGATCTTTCCCCTTGTTGACGACATCGCCGCGGCGCACTTGCCTCGCACGGCGGCGGGAAGGATAATCAAGGTCCTGATGCCGCTGTTGGTCGATAGCAATGCGCGCGTGAGTGAATCAGCCGCGAACCTAAAGCCTGTCGATACGGATCAACCCTGGCGCAAACGGCAACGAGAAAGCGTACCATAGAATAGGGCGGATGTCATCGCTCCTGCCCGGTTCAACAGCAATCCCGGATGTTCAAACGGAATAATGTGAAAAAGTCTTCGGGACTGCTCTACTGGATCGCCTGGCTTGTCGTTGTATCGGCCATCGGACTGGAGCTTGCCGCACCCGACAAATTAGCCACCATCGCTCCTGCATCCATCGGCAACGATCAGGGATTCGCCTATACGCTTCGTCTTCGCTCCGATTCCGCGATGCCGCTTTTTGTTCTCGCGCCAGGCGATGATTTAGAGGCGCCACATCGGTCTCTCTTGGAACTATTCGAAGACGGCCGTCCGCTACGCGAGGCACACGCCCGGCACGAAGAGATCAGAGCCATCGGCCGTGGCCGCTACTCCCACTGGCATAACATTCTCCTGTTCTCCTCAAGCGATGGAACAGCACCGCCGGCCGGCACTCGTATCTATAGCTATCGCGTACCACAAAGCATCGCACCCTGGCTCCAGGGACTCGCGATACTATGTACGGTTTTCATTCTCTTTCGCTCGCGCCGACGCGTATTTGCGGCTCTGGTCTCGCCTGAGTTAAACCGCCTCTTGGTCCTGCTGAGCATAGCCACGGCATTGACCGTAACCGCGTTGACGACACATTCAATGTGGGGTGCTTGGCAGCTGATCGACTTGCAACCCGACAGTTCCGTATACCTTGCACCAGCGGCGACAGCGTTGTTTTCAGGAGAATGGAGCCACCGCGCGCGGCCTTTTGTCTACCCGGCAATTGCCTTTGTTGCAATCTGGTCAGGCGGCACACTCGATCACCTGATTGCGTTGCACATTGGTGCATATCTGCTCGGTGCTCCGTTGATCTATGCGATCGTCCTGATGCCGGGACAGCTTGTGGCCCGCCCGCTCGATCACTCACGACCCGCATTCCATCGCTCGATAAGCCATCTGATTGCGGCCACTGCCGTTGTCGTCTATTTTTCGCTTTCCGCACTCTACCTGGCCTCGGTTTTCTACGTCGCACCGGAGATCTTCTCGTCCATTGCGGCACTCACGGCCTTATGGCTCTCCCTCAAGCTCATGCTCGACCGTGAACTGAAACCCGGAAACCTGGTGGCTTGCGCACTTGGCACGGGACTTTGCGCCGCGGCGATCGTCGGTATGAAGCCCGCGCTGCTGGCACTGGCCGGATTGTCATTGCTGTTGGCCGGTTGGGGATTGTGGCAACAGCGGACCCGGTTGCAACCGGTCATGTTGATCGTGACCTGCGGGGCCATGATCGCCTTACCAGCCGCCGTCGCCGTCGGGGATCGCTACCTGGCGCACCAATACCATGACGTATCAGCTCGTCTGTTTGGGCCAACGACGGTGTTTTGTAACAATGCGGATATCATCAGCCAGGCGCTGGAGACTCCGAGTTCCCGCGCCCGGCAACTGCTGGGCGACACGGCGGCGCGCGATGTGGCACAGTTCCTCAAGGATGTACAAGAGGATGAGAGCTGGCCGATCCTGGGATTCAACGGTGATCGGTGCATGTATACATTCGCAGTACGACGTATCGCTTTGGAGCGTCGCTACTTCGGCCCGACCAGCGACGACGTGGTGCGCACCTATCGTCAGTTGTTGATAGCAAGTATCGCTGATGCGCCTGGGCTGTACGCGCGACGGGTCGTGCGACAGTTCAAGCGCTTTCTGCTCGATCGGTCCGCGGGCGACTGTTATCGTCACGACCAGCACGCGTGGTTGCCGGGTACCTTTGCGCCCGACTTACCGCTGGTGCAGCGGTTGGTCGAAGAACGGGGCAGCGCAATCCGGGGGCACACGCTTCCTCATCCGTTTCCACTAGACACTCTATGCAACGATCTTGCCAAGCGGATGACCACTGCTCACACAACGCTGGTCGCGCTTGCGCTCATCGGGGCAATGCTCTGTTTTTTCCGACGTCGGACGATGCCTCGGCTACTGATGACGCTGGCCCGCGCAGCGCTGATCAGCGTCGCGTTCTGGCTGTCGACCGCACCGATTGTGGCCCTGGTTCACACCTTTGATATCGAACGCTATATCACCGTGACCTTCCCGCTCTATGTGGTCATGCTGGCATCGACCTTGTGCTTTTCTTTAACACTCTTCGTTTACGGACTCACTCGGGCAGTCGACTGGGGGGCACGGTCGACGGCCGGCATGGCGGCGATTCCACAAGCTACCGTCGGCGCTACCGCCGACATCGTGATCGGCGCTCAGACATCCGTCACGGTCTGCGGGGCACGCCGCGGCATGATGGGCAGGATATCCAACACGCGTGAGTCTATGCAGATACGATACTGAAATACCCAAGTCCGTCGGATCAATCTGGAGCAATGACGAACGCAATGGCAAACAATTACATGCGGATCGCAGTTATGGTTCCTTGTTACAACGAGGCGACCACGATCGCAGCCGTAGTACGGGACTTTCAGGCGGCGTTGCCGCAGGCGATTATTTACGTCTACGATAACAACTCGACCGACGACAGTGCGGCGCAGGCCCGGTCGGCAGGCGCGGCTGTTCGCCGGCAACCGCTGCAAGGCAAAGGACACGTCGTCCAGCGCATGTTTGCGGACGTCGAGGCCGACGTTTATGTCTTGGTCGACGGCGACGACACCTATGACGCCGGCGCCGCGCCTGGACTGATCGAATGCTTGCTGCAGGAGCGTTTGGACATGGTGAACGCGGCGCGGGCGACAACCTCAGGGGACGCCTATCGCACCGGACATCGCTTTGGCAACTGGATGCTGACGTCACTGGTCGGCGCGATGTTCGGACATCGCTTCAACGACATGCTGTCTGGTTACCGCGTCTTCAGCCGGCGATTCGTCAAGAGCTTCCCGGCGCTGGCACAAGGTTTTGAGATCGAGACCGAACTGACAGTACACGCCCTCGAGTTGAATCTTCCGGTGGCCGAGGTACAAACCGCTTACAAGGAGCGTCCGCCCGGTTCAACGAGTAAGCTGAATACCTTTTCAGACGGTACGCGAATTTTGCTTACGATCGCGCGTCTGTTGAAGGCCGAGCGCCCGTTTGGCTTCTTCGCCACGGTCGCCGGCGTTTTCGCGGCGATCGGTCTCACGCTGGCTGTCCCGCTGCTTCAAACCTATTGGGAGACCGGTTTGGTACCGCGCTTTCCGACCGCATTTCTGGTCGTTGGACTGATGGTGCTGTCGGCATTATCGCTCGCGAGCGGACTCATCCTGAATACCGTAACGCAAGGTCGACGGGAACTGAAGCGACTGGCCTACCTGCAGTTGAAGTCGGTCGGCTATGATGCCGGGTCAGGCGCGCATCCAGGCGCTTGGGACGCAGCGCGAGGTCATCTTGACACCGTCTGATTTTCGCGCTTTGGGGCGCTTTACGCTCGTCGGCACAACGGGTTTTTTGATCGATGCCGGGATATTGACCCTGCTTGCGCAGGGCTTGGATCTCAATATTTATATCGCTCGTCTCTTTTCGTTTGCCGGAGCCGTGCTGGCGACCTGGTCGCTGAATCGGGCCTTTGTGTTCACCGCTAAGGCAGCGGTACGATCTCGGGCCACGACCGCGACCGAACTGGCGCAGTATCTTCTCGTGCAAAGTGGTGGCGCGGTTGTGAATCTGGCCCTATTTGCAGGCCAGATTATGGTTTGGCCCATGCTGCGAGACTACCCCGTGGTACCGCTGGCGGTTGCCTCCGTGCTGGCGCTGCTCGTCAACTTCATCGGCATGCGGCTGTGGGTCTTCGGCGGAGTGAGAAAGCGCTCGGAATCGGCCTGAATCATTGCATCGTCGACCGCGCTTGTTGCGCCTGGGAGGTTCTTTGACAAACATCGCCTTAGTGAGCGGAGCCTCGGGTTTTATTGGCCCAAGTCTGTGCCGACGTCTCACAGCGGCCGGCTGGCAGGTCCGCGCGATCATGCGCCGACCCGTCCCGGGACCTTGGGATGAGTCGGTTTTGGTTGATCTCGGCCGGGAACCTTTGCCCCTGGAGACGCTCGCCGGCGTGGACTGCGTTTTCCACTTGGCAGGCAAGGCCCATGCGTTGGCGCAGGGACCCGGCGCCGACGAAGAATACCGACTGGCAAATTACCGGAGCACGCTGGATTTGCTCGCGGCGTCACGCGCTCAGGGGGTACGCGGGTTCGTCTACTTCAGCAGCGTCAAGGCCATCGGCGAAGGCGACAGCCCCGGCCGCGACCCTGGTTCCGTGTCAGCATCCATGTCCCCCTATGGACGCTCGAAACGGGCGGCCGAGGAAGCGGTGCTGGTCAGCGGCGCGGTGCCGCACCCGGTGGTCTTGCGCCCGTCCCTGGTCTACGGCCCGAACCCCAAGGGCTATCTGGATCTGATCATTCGGGCAGTGCGGGCCGGTTGGTTTCCGCCGCTGCCGGACTTGGGGAATGCGCGGTCCATGATCCATCGTGACGACCTCGTAGAGGCGGCAATGCGTTGCGCCATCGACCTCCGCGCACGGGGCCAAACTTATGTGGTCACCGATGGAACGCCGTATAGCACGCGGCAAGTCTATGAGTTCATTTTGGCGTCGCTGGGGCGCCCGGTACCGGGCTGGACACTTCCGCTAAGCCTTCTGCGCGTGGCGGCGCTGGGCGGGGATGTGCTGGGGCGGATGCGTGGCCGTCGTTTCGTCTTCGATTCCGATGTGCTCGACAAACTCATCGGGTCGGCGTTCTATGACGGCGGTCAAATTTGCCGGGAATTGGGGTTCAGGCCCCATCGGGGCCTTAGCGAAAGCATGACTGAGATCGTGGAATCCATCCGGTCTATTGCCTAGGCGATTTCTGTCAACGACTTTGACCGCATCCGGATCCGGGCGCGGCGACGGTGCTGTGGTCATGGAAGGCCGGCGACTGCCCGCTGTCGATGGCGCGCCCATGTTTGTCGATAGATCCGCTGGATCTGACGAAGAAAGACCGTGACGAAACCGGCTACAATTACCGACCCCGACTCTCCAACCGGCCCGGTAGTGCGTGCCGGCCGAGCGGTTGTCGGAGGTGCTGGATGACTGCGATCACGGCACCCCGCACCTTCTGATTGACTGATACCAGGTTGCCTGGGCTCAAGACGCTGCCCGCGCCGCCCGCTGAACTGGTCCCTTACCTGTAATGGAAAAAGTTTCCCCGGATGTCGACACGCGCAGGAGTCGCGCCTTGATGTGCTATTGGTTCCAGCGTTCGCGCTCGCGGGTGCTGGTCTTTCTGCATGACTTGCTGATGATCCCGGCGGCCTGGGCACTGACCTATTGGCTGCGCTTCAATCTCAGCACGGTACCGCCGGAATTCATCAACGAGGCGGTGCGGATGTTGCCGCTGGTCGTGCTGGTCCTGGTGCCGGTGTACTGGGCCTTTGGTCTGTACCGCGGGGTTTGGCGCTACGCGTCCATGCACGATCTGGTGCGCATCGCACTCGCCGTGCTGGTCGGGACGACGCTGCTGCTGTTCCTACTGTTCGTGCTGAACCGGATGGTCTATGTCCCGCGGTCGATGCCGGTCCTGTTCGTGATTTTTCAGTTCTTGTTGCTGGCGGGGCCGCGACTGCTGTACCGCTGGCTGAAGGATCGGCGCCTGGATTTCAGCGACGGCAAGCGGGTGCTGATCGTCGGCGCCGGGCGGGCCGGGGAGATGTTGGTGCGGGACCTGTTACGAGACCGCAACGTCGGTTATGTGCCGGTAGCCTTCGTGGACGACAAGCCGCGTCGACTGGGTGGCGTGGTGCATGGGGTACCGATTCGCGGGACCACCAGCGAGATTCCGGCGGTGGTCGAAGTCTACGGGATCGACGTGATCCTGCTGGCGACACCGAGCGCGTCGATGCGCGAAATGCGGCGTCTGGTCGATCTGTGTGAAGCGGCCGAGCGGCCATTCCGGACCGTGCCACAGATCCGGGAACTGATGGCCGGACAGGTGGCTGTCAACCATCTGCGGCCGGTCTCGATCGAGGATTTGCTCGGGCGCAACCCGGTGACCCTGGATTGGGACGGCATCCGCGCCGGACTGACGGGGCGGGTCGTGCTGGTCAGCGGGGCCGGGGGCTCGATCGGCTCGGAACTGTGCCGACAGCTCAAGCGTTGCAATCCGCAGCGGCTGATCTTGCTTGATCACAGCGAGTACAACCTCTACAGCATCGAGATGGACTTGCTCGACCGCCCCGATCCGCCGGTGCTGAGCCGGTACCTGGTCAACGTCACCAATGCCGCCGCGGTCGCGTTGGTGTTCGAGCGGACGCGCCCGGACATCGTCTTTCATGCGGCGGCCTATAAGCACGTGCCCTTGCTGGAGGACCAGGTCCAGGCGGCCTTGCACAATAATGTCATCGGCACGCAGATCATGGCCGCGGCGGCTGATACCTGGGGTTGCGAGCGTTTCGTGCTGATCTCGACCGACAAGGCAGTAAACCCGTCCAACGTCATGGGGGCCTGCAAGCGGTTTGCGGAGCTGATTTGCCGGGACATGAATCAGCGTTCCACCTGCCGGTTCATGACCGTGCGCTTCGGCAATGTGCTGGGCTCGGCGGGAAGCGTAGTGCCGCGGTTCCAGCAGCAGATCGAGCGGGGCGGACCAGTCACCGTGACCCACCCGGAGATCGAACGCTTCTTTATGACCATCCCGGAGGCCTGCCAGTTGATCATGCAGGCGGCGGTGATTGGTGTCGGCGGAGAGATCTTCGTACTCGACATGGGCGAGCCGGTGAAGATCCGTTATCTGGCCGAGCAAATGATCCGCCTGTCGGGCCGCGAACCGGGCCGTGATATTGCGATCAAATACATCGGTCTGCGCCCTGGCGAGAAGTTGTTCGAGGAGTTGTTCTACGCCTCGGAGGGCTTTGCCGATACGCCGCATCCACGCATCCATGTCGTCCGGCAGGACGCCGACCCCAGCCCGTCGATGTTGCAGGCGGCACTGGATGACCTGCGCGCGGCGCTCTTCACACGCGACGACGAACCCTGTCTGCGTGTACTCGCGCGCGTGGTGCCCGATTGGCAACCGCAGGATCAGCCGCTGATTGAGGGTCCGGCAGAGACAGCGGCACTACCTCTGGGCGAATAAGCGAGGGTTGCCCGCAACAGAGCCGGATCGAACTGATCGGTGACGACCGCGGCACCGATCGCGCGCAGCAGCACCAGACGCAGACGGCCGTCGAGAACCTTCTTGTCCACGGCCATCAGTTCCAGGAAACGCTCGGCCGAGAGGTCGGACGGCGGCGCGGTGGGGAGCCCCGCGCGGCCGATCAGGTCGCGCGTGCGTTGCAACGCCGCGGCGCTCAGCCAGCCCAGGCGCGCGGACAGGTCGGCGGCCATGCACATGCCGGCGCCGACCGCCTCGCCGTGGAGCCAGTTGCCGTAACCGGCGCCGGTCTCGATGGCATGGCCGAAGGTGTGGCCCAGATTCAGGAGCGCGCGCTCACCGGACTCCAGTTCATCCGCGGCCACCACCTCCGCCTTGTTCTCGCAGGAACGGCGAATCGCCTCCGCCAGGGTGTCCGGATCACGGTCGCGCAGTGCCGTGAGATGCGTGTCGAGCCAGTCGAAGAAGTCGGGGTCGCGGATCAGGCCGTACTTGATCACTTCCGCCAGGCCAGCCGAGAGTTCGCGGTCGGGCAAGGTGTTCAGCGTCGCGGTGTCCGCGATGACGGCCCGGGGCTGGTGGAAGGCCCCGATCATGTTCTTGCCCAGCGGGTGATTGATGCCCGTCTTGCCGCCGACCGACGAGTCGACCTGGGCGAGCAGGGTGGTTGGCACCTGGATGAAGGCGACCCCCCGTTGGTAGCTGGCGGCGGCGAAGCCGGTCATGTCACCGATCACGCCCCCACCCAAGGCAATCAAGGTACAGTCGCGGCTGAAGCGCTCGGCCAGCAGCGCGTCATACATGCGGTTCAGCTCGCCCTGAGTCTTGTAGACCTCGCCGTCGGGCAGGATCAGGGTGCTGACACGCAACCCGGTCAAGGCGGCGCACACGGACTCCAGATACAGCGGGGCGACTGTCTCGTTGGTGACGACCATGACCTGACCGCCCTGGATATGCGGGCGGTAGCAGTCGGGGTCGGCGATCAGCCCGGTACCGATGTCAATGGGATAGCTGCGCGCGCCGAGCGAGACGGTCAGTGTTGTCATGGTGGTTCGTTTGTCGTAACTGCCAACTCAGGGCGGCGGATTGCACGCGACTTAATGCGCTTTATCGGCTAAACCGCGTCTCCACCGAGGTTGGTGAAATCGCCGAGGCTCGACACACCATGAAAATTACGCATGTCGCGCTGGACGCGGTTTAGGTCTCTTCCGATTCGAGTCGGCGGCGGATCTCTTTGACGACCGAGGCGGTGCCGCGTTTCTCGGTGGAGACGACCAAGTCCGCGACCTGCCGATACAGGGGGTCGCGCTCTTCCATCAGTTCACGCAGCCGCTCCAGTGGATCGTCGATTTGCAGCAACGGTCGACCGCGGTCGCGGGAGGTCCGGCTGTGCTGTTGCTCCGGGGTGCAGTGCAGGTAGATCACCACGCCGCGCGCGGCCAGACTCTGCCGCGTATCGGCGTTGAGCACGGCACCGCCGCCGGTGGCAAGCACGATGCGCTCTTCCGCCACCAGATCCTCGATGACCTGGCGCTCGCGCGCACGGAACCCCTCCTCACCCTCGTATTCGAAGATGGTCGAGATGTCCACGCCGGTGCGCCGCTGGATCTCATGATCGCTGTCCTTGAAGGTGTAAGACAAGGATTCCGCGAGTTGTCGACCAACGGTACTTTTGCCGGCCCCCATGGGGCCCACGAGGAAAATGTTCTGCGCTCGTATCATCACTACACATATGCCAGATTTTGACCCGATGGGCAAGGCTTAAGCGCAATGCCGGGCATTTCAGGGAGCCTCACCGCGGCCGCCGCAGACTTTGCCGCCGTCCGTCCGGCCCGGAAGCGAGCGCTTTGAATATATGTCCAAGCAATATTGACGCCACACCCCGCGTCGCTACCTCGGCGGCTGCAACGATCACGACAGTGTTTATCGTCTGATCGTGACAATCGCCTTCAAGGCGATTGTCACGATCAATTACGCACCATGTCTCCCTTCAGGATTTTGGGGGTTACGAAGATCAGGAGTTCGGAATTGTCATCCCGGCGTGACTCCTGCTTGAAGAGCCGCCCAAGCACCGGGACATCGCCCAGCCAGGGGACCTGCTCCTTCTGGAAGGTCTTGGTGCGCTCGTAGACCCCGCCCAGGACCACGGTCTCGCCATTGTCCACCAGGACCGTGGTCTCGACCGAACGCGTGTCAATGGGGGGAACGCCGAGCACCGAGTTGGTGAAGTCGGGGTTATCCTTATTCACCTTCAAGTCCATGATGATACGATCATCCGGAGTAATCTGCGGCGTCACGTCGAGTTGCAGCAGAGCCTCCTTGAACGCGGTGGTGGTGGCACCGCCGCCGCCGCCCGCGTTTTCCTGATAGGGAATCTCCTGACCGACCTTGATCGTTGCCTGCTTGGCATCGGAGGTGATGACCCGGGGGCTGGAAATGATCTCGCCGCGGCCCTCGCGCTGCATGGCCGAGAGCTCCAACTGAAGCAGATAAGATCCAACCTTGCCGATCAGCAGGTTGATGGCACCGGACGGGTCGACGGCGGGCAGGTTGACCATCAAACCCTGAGTCCCGGAGTCCGCGCCCCCTGACTGGATCATGGAGTTGAAGGGTGTGCCTGTTTCAGTGCTTCGCCCGAATCTGCCGAGCTGGTTATTGCCGCTGCCCTCGAGCCCCCCTTCCAGACTCCCGCCGGTCAACATCTGAGTCCCGCCATTGGTGTAGCCGGTTACGTTACCCGCAGCGTCGCGAATCGGCCGCGGCCCCGCCCCTACGGAGCCGGTGACCCCAAAACGCACCCCCAGGTCACGCGAGAAGTCATTGTTGGCAATCACGATGCGCGATTCGATCATCACCTGACGCACGGGGATGTCGAGACGCCCCACGATGCGGCGGATGTCCTCCAGCTTGGCCGTGGTGTCTTGAACGAGGAGGGTGTTGGTGCGGGCGTCCACCGACACCTTGCCGCGCTCGGAGAGCATGTTGCTGCCCTCGGACTTGAGCATGGCGGAGAGTTCCGCGGCTTTGGCATAGTTGACCTGGATGAATTCCGACCGCAGCGGGGCGAGCTCCTCGATCTGCTTCTGCGACTCCAGTTCCAGCTTCTCCTGGGCCGCCAGCTCCTGGCTCGGTGCGACCATGATGACATTGCCGGTCTGCCGCATGCCCAGTCCCTTGGACTTGAGGATGATGTCCAGTGCCTGATCCCAGGGGACGTTCTTGAGCCGCAGCGTGATGTTGCCGCGCACCGTATCGCTCGCGACCAGATTGAGGCCGGTGAAATCGGCAAGCAACTGCAGGACCGCGCGGACTTCGATATCCTGGAAGTTCAGCGACAGCCGATCACCGGTGTAGACCACCTTCTGTTTCTCAAGCTGCTCTTTTTCCGCCGGCGTCAGGGAGCGAAACTCCAAGGTGAACAGGTCGTCGGTTTGATAGGCCAGATAGTCATAATCGGCCCCGGTTTGAATATCGATCAGGACGTTGCGGCCGTTCGGTTTAGCCTCCACCGCGACCACCGGGGTCGCGAAGTCGGTCACGTCCAAACGTCGGAACAAACGCTGTGGGAGCGTGCTGTCATAGATGTCGACGAAAACGTGTTTCGCCTGTTCACGCACGGCCACCCTTGTCTGCGCGCTGGGGAGTTTGATGATCACGCGCCCTTCGCCGCCGTCACCGCGCCGGAAATCAATGTCACGTACCGCACCGCCGCCCCCCGCGGAGCGCCCGGGTGAAGGCACCGAGCTGGCTGCCGTGCGCCGCGAACCGGCAGCCGGGCGCGGCGGCGCCGTATCCGGTACACCGGGCACCGCCGCGGCCGGCGGCGGGGGAGGCGCCAAATCACCACCCTGAGTGTTGATTTTCAGCGTGACCTTGTTGCCGTTGGCGCTGACCTCGTAGGGAACCGAGTCGTTCAGATTGACCACGACACGCGTGCGATTGCTGGCCTCGACCGCTACCAGACTGTGCACTGCGCCGACACCGATCGGGATGGCCTTGCGGTCGAGCTTACTGGTGACGCCTTCAAAGTCCAACGCGATGCGTGCCGGATTCTCGGTCGCGAACGTCTGGGGCGCGGTGACTGGTCCGGAGAAGTCCAGTTGAATCTCGACCCGATTGCCGGGGAGTGCGGCAAACTCAACAGTGCGCAGGTCGACCGCCAGCGCCGGAGCAGCGGTGATCATGGCCACCGTGACCAACAGCAGCCAGACCGGCCATCCGACCCGGCTAACCAGGCATGGTCGTCCATGGCGAGGCCGTGGGCACGCGTTCAGGGGACCTGGGCTGTTCATCGCGGCTTGCCCTCCAAGGGTTATTGGCTAAGCTGGACCGTCGCTTGGCGCTCACGCCATTCGCCGGGGCCTTCCGACACGATCTCGGTCAATTGGATCGCATCGTCGCTGATGTTGATAATCTGACCATTGTTCATCCCCAGGTAATTGCCGACGCGCACGCGGTGCAGGATGCCATTGGGTCCGCGGATCAGGCCCCACCGGGTCTGGTTCTGTTCCAAGGTGCCGACCATCCGCAAGGCGTCGAGCGCAAACCCCTCCAGTTCTTCCTTGCGTCGCAGCGGGTCCGGCGCGAGGCTGTTGCCCGGCGCGGTGGAGGGCTGATCACCGCCGCGCACGTCGACCACGAAGGGGTCTCGTCGATCGGCGGGCTCATAGACGAAGGTGTTGATCTGCTTGATGTCCGGAAGCGGCTCGATCGGACCCGGATCACGCGCCTTGACCTTCTGGACATAGTCCTCCAAATCACTCTTGTCCGCCCCGCCGCAACCCGCGAACAGCACCGACAATAGCACGGGAATGAGCTGCCGCAGAAGCCAGGTATGCCGGGACCCGCGGGAGCGGGCGTCGGCCGCGGTCGGGGGCACCGCAAGAACCCGCCGCGGAAAGTGCGCAGGCGCTGTCATTTGGTCGCCGCCTCATCCAGATACCGATAGGTTTTGACTTGGGCCTGCAGCAGCAGCTTGGCGTCCGCCGTCCCCCGCTCGCCCCCGGGATTGGAAATCTTCACGTCATGGATGGTCACGATGCGCGGCAGGGCGGCGAGACCACTGATAAAGCGGCCAAACTCGTGATAATGGCCGGTGACGCGGATGTTGATCGGCAGCTCCGCGTAGAAGTCCTTCGATTGCTCCCCCTCGGGTTGGAACAGCTCGAACTCCAACCCCGCCGCCAGCCCCGTCTGCGAGACATCGACCAGTAGCGCGGCAACCTCGGTCTTGTCCGGAAGTTGGCGCAGCATGGCGCCGAAGGATTCTTTCATCTCTTCGAGCTGCTGGCGATAGGCATCGAGATTGGCGGCCTTGCGTTGCTTGGTCTCGAAAGTCTGGCGCAGCTCCAGTTCCTTGGCGCGCTCCTGGTCCAGGCGCAGGAGCTGGTTCTGCGTGTCCAGATAGTAAACCGCCCCGCCGATGGCGATACAGCCGATCAGGATCACGAGCGCCTTGATCGCCGGCGGCCATTCGCCGATGTTGTTCAGATCGAGTTCGTTGAGTTCGCGCAGGTCCATGGAGGGATTCTGGTGAGTCGGTTGAGTCTTGCCTGGTTGGGTCCTGACGGGCGGATCGGCGGAGTCAGAACGTCACGATGGGCTCGCCGCGTCGCCAGCCGCGGCTCCCGGTTGTATCTGGTCGAACGACAAGCGGAAATGGCTGAGACCGGTGCCGGTCTTGTCCTTGTTCTCGATCAGCAGGAGGCGCGGGTTACCGATCCAGGCGGACCCCTCGACACTGCGCATGAAGGCGGAAACGCGCGCGTTCGATTGCGCCCGGCCCTCGAGCACGACACTGCGGCCGGTCTGCTCCATCCGGGTCAAAAAGACCCCTTCGGGCATGGCATTGACCAGTTCGTCAAACAGCCTGACGACCTCCGGGCGGCTCTGTTGCAGTTGCTGGATAATATTCATGCGCGCCAGGAGATTGGCCTTGGTCTCTTCCAGGGTCTGGATCTCTTTGATCTGGCGATTGAGTTGGCTGATCTGTTCGTCGAGGAATTGATTTCTCGCTTGTTGGGCGCTGATCAACGCCTCCACCTGAAAATGCACCGCCGCGGCAACGACCAGCGCCAGCCCCAGGCTCACCCCGCCAACGATGGCGAAATCGCGGCGGCGGCGGCGCCGTTCGGCCTCGCGCCAGGGAAGTAGATTGATACGCGCCATCAGTCGAATCCTCGCAGGGCCAAACCGACGGCAACCATCATGCCGGGCGCCTCACGCATGAGTTCCTGTGCCTTGATCCGGGGCGACAGTGACATTTGGGTGAAGGGGTTGGCGACGATGGTCGGAAGACCCAGTCGCTCCTCGACCAGTTCATCGATCTTGCGGATGCCGGCGGCCCCGCCGGCCAGGATAATCTGATCGACCCGGCTGAACGTGGTGCCCGAGTAAAAGAACTGGAGCGCCCGACCGATTTGCTGCGCCAAGGCCTCTTTGAACGGACCCAAGACCTCCGTGTCGTAATTCTCGGCGACGTCGCCGTCGAGGATCTTCTGGGTGGCCTGATCGCGCGGCAGGCCGTAGCGGCGCTGCACCTCGTCGGTCAACTGTTGACCGCCGAAGTTCTGCTCGCGGGTGTAGACGACTTGGCCATCGTGGAGAACATGCAGTGTGGTGGTCGAGGCGCCCACGTCGGCGATGGCGACCGTCTGTTCAGCGCGTTCGTCGCCATGCTCACCCATGATCAGGGCGCAGGCGTTCTCGATGGCGTAAGCCTCCACATCGACGACGGCGGCGATCAGACCCGCGGTTTCGAGAGCGCTCACGCGGTCGTCCACATTCTCCCGGCGGGAGGCGGCGAGCAGGACGTCGACCATGTCCGCACTCGCCTGCGAACGCCCCAGGACGTCGAAATCGATGTTGACCTCTTCCAGGGGGTAGGGAATGTACTGATCGGCCTCCAACTGAATCTGTGTTTCCATCTCCGCGTCGGACAGCGCGGCGGACATCGAAATCACCTTGGTGATGACGGCTGAGCCCGAGACCGCGACCGCGGCCCGCTTGGTCTTGGTGCCGGAGCGCATCACGGCGCGCTGGATGCACTGGCCGACCGCGTCGGCGTCGGCGATCTTTTTTTCCACCACCGCGTTGTTCGGCAGTGGCTCGATGGCGAAGGTCTCGACACGGTACAGGGCCGTGGTCGACCCGACGCTGTGCGACAGCTCGATCAGCTTGATCGCGGTCGAGCTGATGTCGATGCCCAGCAGGGCCTTGCTCTTAGGTCGGAGACCGAACATGGGATTCTCTGTTAAGCTGGCGGTGCGCGCGTAAAGCCTACATCAGAATGACGGGATTTCCTGCGAAATATATCAAACCGCGCCGTCGCGGTGTCGCCGCCGCGCGCGGCGGGTCGGCGCCTTCGGGTCAATGGCGGCGCGGTGAGCCCAGTCTGAGTCAGTCGAGGTGCGGGATGGCGGGACGAGACCGATCGCAAGCGTCGCGTGAGCGGATGGCCTACGAGGCCGCCCGCATCATGGTCGAACAGGGGGAGTCGGACTTCGATCGGGCACGGCGCAAAGCCGCCGAGCGCACCGGCGTGATCGATCGCCGCGGTTGGCCGACCAAGGAGGCGATTCAAAATGCGCTCCTGACCCAACGCAGACTTTTTCAGGGCGATGCTCATGCGCGTGATGTCCTGCGGTTGCGCTGCGACGCGCTCCAGGCGATGCGTACCTTCCGCTCCTTCAGTCCGCGCCTCGTTGGTCCAGTCTTGCGGGGATCCGGCCAAGTGGACGCGGGGGTGCAACTCTGTCTGCACGCGGACTGTTCGGAGGACGTGATGTTCGCGCTCATGGAGCAGCGCATTCCCTGGCAGCAGCACGAACATCTGTTTCGTTACGGTGGGGGCGAGCGCCGCGCCCACCCGGTGTTTCGGTTCGTGGCCGGAACCACGCCGATCGAGCTGATTGTGCTGCCGCGCGCCGCGCAACGCAACCCGCCGCTCGACCCGGTGACCGAGCGCCCCGAGCGGGGGGCCGACATCGCGGAATTGGAGCGCTTGCTCAGCACAGGCGACGGCGACGCGCCAAGCCAATCGACAAGATTAACAGAACTCATAAAATGAATAGAGTTTCGGATGCAATGATCAACCGCCATCGCATAATTTCAACCACACTGATTACCACCGGAGTGACCTATGTCTAAAGCCCCCATGCGCGTTGCCGTTTCCGGCGCCGCCGGCCAGATCGCCTACAGCCTGCTGTTTCGCATCGCCTCCGGCGAAATGCTCGGCAAAGACCAGCCGGTCATCCTGCAATTGCTTGACTTGCCGCAGGCGCAGCAGGCCGCGCAAGGCGTGATGATGGAGTTGGACGACTGCGCCTTCCCGCTGCTGGCCGGCATGACGGCCACCGATGACCCCAATGTGGCCTTCAAGGACGCCGACATCTGCCTGCTGGTGGGGGCCCGGCCGCGCACCAAAGGCATGGAGCGCGCCGATCTGCTCAGCGCCAACGGCGCCATTTTCACCGTGCAGGGCAAGGCAATTGCGGAACACGCCAAGGACGACGTGCGGGTGCTAGTGGTCGGAAATCCCTGCAATACCAATGCATTGATCGCCGCTTCGGCGGCCAAGAAGGTCGGCCGCACCAACCCCGACAACTACCATGCCATGCTGCGCCTGGACCACAACCGCGCCCTGTCGCAGCTCGCCGCCAAGATCGGCCGCGATGTGTCGTCCCTGAAGCAACTGGTGGTGTGGGGCAATCATTCCCCGACGATGTTTGCCGACTACCGCTTCACCACGTCCAACGGCGAGAGCGTCAAAGACCTGATCAACGATCAGGCCTGGTATAACGACGTCTTCCTGCCGACCGTCGGCAAGCGCGGCGCCGCCATCATCGAAGCCCGCGGCCTGTCCTCCGCCGCGTCCGCGGCGAATGCCGCCATCGACCACGTGCACGATTGGGTCCTCGGCGCTGATGGCTGGGTCACCATGGGCATTCCGTCGCATGGAGCTTACGGCATTCCGGCGGGGATCGTGTTCGGCCAACCCTGCGAATGCAAGGGCGGCGCCTTCAAGCTCATTGAAGGTCTGGAAATCGACGCCTACAGTCGCGAGAAGATCAATATCACGCTCAAGGAACTGACCGACGAGGCAGAAGCAATCAAGCATATGCTGTAGCGGCGGGCCACCACCGATCGGCTGGGGCAAGGAAAGCCCCAGGCGCAGCGTTACATGCGAGGCTCTGTCGGCCCGTCGCTCTTGATTGAGGAAAACGGCGCAGGTGGCGGGTTCATTGAGCGGACATGCGAAACTGGAGATGCCAGATCGACTCACATCTCCCATGAATTTGTCTGCAGTGACCGCCTGAAGCGCGCGAGTGCGCGCCGCGGGAGAATCAGCGCGCGTACTTGCGGCGGAATTTGTCGACGCGACCAGCGGTATCGACGATCTTCTGCTTGCCGGTATAAAACGGATGGCAGGCGGAACAAACTTCGACGTGCATGTCTTTACCCAACGTGGAGCGGGTCGAGAACTCGTTGCCGCAACTGCAAGCGACCTTGACGTCGGCGTATTTCGGGTGGATTCCTTCTTTCATGATGCCCTTTTGCGCCCAGTGCGGGCTCACTTAAACTCTAGGAAACGCGGCACGATATCATCGTTAGCCGCTAACCGCAACTGGGGTTTCGCAAGTAGGGGCGGGTGTCAAACCCGCCCTTGAGATCCGGTGATCGCGCTGGACACCTACAGAAAGCGTGACACCAGGTCGTCGCCGAAGTCCCGGCCGAGTGCGGTCGGCTCCAGGCGATCACCGGTCATCCGCAGTAGTCCGTCCGCGACGGCGGCGGCCACGATCGGCGCGATCCGCGACCAGGGCAGCCCGGTGGTGGACGCGAACAATCCCCGTTCGAATCCCTGGGTGAGACGGAAGGCATTGAGCGCGAACTCGCTGATCCGGTCCTCATGACTGAGTTGCCGCCTGCTGCTGATCAGGTCATCCGGGGCGGCGGCGAGGTAGGCCCGCGGGTGGCGGCGCTTGGCGGTGCGGCAGATGCGACCCGCGGCGGCGTCGGTCAGCTTGCCGTGGGCACCGGCGCCGATCCCGAGATAGTCGCCGAAACGCCAATAGTTCAGGTTGTGCCGACAGGCCCGCCCCGGCCGGGCATGGGCCGAGACCTCATAGTGCCGGTACCCGGCCTCGTGCAGCCGTTCACGCCCGGCCGCGGCGAAATCCGCGGCCAGGTCCGCGTCCGGAAGCACCGGCGGCGCGGCCTGCATGGGGGTGTTGGGCTCCAGTGTGAGCTGGTAATAGGACACCTGCTCCGGACCCAGTGCCAACACCGCATCCAGATCCGCTCGCGCCGCGGTCGGGGTCTGGTCCGGCAGCGCGAACATCAGATCCAGATTCAGGTTGTCGAAACCGGCGGCGCGGGCCGCATCAACCGCTGCACGCGCGGCGGCCGGGTCATGGATGCGGCCGAGCCGGGCCAGCATGGCTCCATCCAGGCTCTGGACCCCGATCGAGAGCCGGTTCACACCCGCGCGGCGATACGCGGCGAAGCGCGCGGCATCCGCGGCGCCTGGATTGGCCTCCAGGGTGATCTCGCAATCCGCTGTCAGGACCATCAACCCACGCACGCCATCCAAGAGGGCCTGAATCGCGGTCCCCGGAAACAGACTGGGGGTGCCGCCGCCGATGAAGATGCTCAGCAACGGGCGCCGTGCCGCATGGTCGCGCAACGCCTGCTCCAGATCGGCGAGGAGCCGGGCGACATAGTCGGCGAAAGGCGGCTCGTCGCTCACGGCGTGTGAGTTGAAGTCGCAGTAGGGACATTTGCGCAGGCACCAGGGCAGATGAACATAGAGTCCGAGCGGCGGCGCTTGCAGCAGCCGGGGCGCATCATCCCCGGTCGAGTCTGTGCTGCGGCCCGTGGTCATGCCTGATCGCGCGCTCGCAGATAGGCGAACGCGCTGATGTCGCTCCACGCCTTGGCCTGGGTGAGGTACTTCTTATAAGAGGCGTGGACCTTGGCCGCGAACGCGTCCTGCTGCGCCAGCCCCGCGATCACCTCGTTCGCATGCGCATGCAGCGTGCGGATCACGTCATCGGGAAAGCACCGCAGTTCGACCTGATGCTTGGTGACAACGGTGTTCAGGGCAGCCGGATTGCGCGCCGTAAATTCGGCCAGCATGTCCTGATTAGCCACTTTACAAGCGTTCAGGACGATGGCGCGCAGGTCCGCGGGCAGGGCATCCAGCGCCTGCTTGTTGATCAGGGCCTCGACGACGGTGCCTGGCTCATGCCAGCCAGGGTAATAGTAATACTTGGCGGCCGCGTAGAGGCCGAGGGCCAGATCCGCGTAAGGACCGACCCACTCGGCCCCGTCAATGACCCCGGATTGCAGCGCCGTGAGCAATGCATCGGGCGGCAGCTTGATGGGGGTCCCGCCGGCGCGGGCGAGGACCTCGCCGCCCAGACCCGACAGGCCGAGTTTCAGGCCCGACAGGTCCGCGGCCGAACAAATCTCCTTGTTGAACCAGCCGCCCATGTTGACCCCGGTATTGCCCGCGGCGGCCGGGACCAGCCCGAACGGCGCATAGGCCTCGTCCCACAACGCCTGCCCGCCGCCATGATAAAGCCAGGCGTTGACCTCCGCGGCGGTCATGCCGAAGGGGATGCCGGAGAAGAACGGCACGGCCGCGCCCTTGCTTGGCCAGTAGGACGCGCAACCGTGCCCCATCTCGATCGTCCCGCGGCCGACCGCGGCGAAGACCTCGGCCGCCGGGACCAGCGCGCCGGCCCCATAGACCTGGACCTGAACCCGCCCGCCGCTCATCGCGCCGATCAGGGCCGCCAGTTGGTTGGCGCCGGTTCCCAGTCCCGGGAAGTTATCGGGCCAGGTCGTGGCCATCCGCCACCGGTGCCCGGACTGGGCCTGGGCCGTCCGCAGACCCCCGCCGGCCGCGCCGAGGGCGAGCGAGCCGGTCCCGACCCCGCTGATGAATTGCCGACGTCTCATGCTGTGTTTGGCCGCCTATTTCCGCCAGAACTGAGGCGTAAACAGAATCAGCAGCGAGAAGACTTCGAGCCGCCCGAGCAGCATAGTGAAGCTCAGGACCCAAATCTCATAGTCGGTCAGGCTGCCGTAGTTGGTGGCCGGACCGACCTGGCCGAGACCGGGACCGGCGTTGTTGATGCAGGCGATCACGGCGGTGAAGGCCGAGATGAAATCGAGTCCGCCGAAGATCAGTAGGAAGGTCAGTACGACGATGCTCATGAAATAGAGGAAGATGAAGCCCAGGACAGCGAACACCACGCTATTGGGGATCAGCATCCCGCCGATGGTGATCGGCGCGACCATATTGGGGTGGATCATGCGGGAGAGCTCGCGCGAAGACTGACGTATCAGGATCAAGGTGCGGATCATCTTTATACCACCGCCGGTGGACCCGGAGCTGGTGGTCACCGATGACAAGAACAACATCCAGAAGGGAACGAAAATAGGCCATTGGGCATAGTCGACGCTGACGACCCCGCAGTCCGTGGCGATTGAAACCAAATTGAAACTGACGTGGCGTAGTGCTGTCCAATAATTATCATAGGTGTCAACCATCCACAGATATCCAGCGCAGCCGATGCAACTCAGCAAGAGGACCCCAAGCACCCCCTTGGCCTCCGCGTCATGCCAATAGGCGCGCAGACTGTGCGAACGCCAGACGGTGTAATGGGTGGCGAAGTTGAGCGCCGCCACGGCCATAAAGAAGATCATCACTGCTTCGATGGCCGGTGAGTTGAAGGCACCCACACTCGCGTCGCGGGTCGAGAAGCCGGCCAGGCTCAGGATCGAAAACGCGTGGCAGATCGCGTTGAACCAATCCATGCCCACCAGTTTGAGTGCCAGGAGGCAGGCGATCGTGATACCCAGATAGACGGTCCAAAGGATAGCCGCGGTGTCGCCGACACGAGCGGTCAGCTTGGTGTCTTTGATCGGGCCAGGAACCTCCGCACGCATCAACTGCATACCGCCGACGCCCAGCAGGGGCAAGATGGCGACCGCCAGGACGATGATCCCCATACCGCCCAGCCAGCACAGGGCATGACGCCACAGGTTGATCGATGGGGCGGTGGTGTCAAGCGTCGACATCACCGTTGCCCCGGTCGTGGTGAGTCCCGACATGGTCTCGAAGAAGGCGTCGGTGAATGAGAGCTGGGAGTGTATTATCAAAGGGATGGTCGCGACGGCGGCAGTCAGCGTCCAGGCCATGGCGACCAGGATGAACCCGTCACGCGCCTTGAGATCGACGCGGTGCCGCCGGGTAACCACGATTAACAGCAGGCCGGTCAGGATGCAGGCGACCATACTGAATACGAAGGTCAGCAGGGTTCCATCCGCGTAAATCAGTGCGCAGGCGATGGGCAGCAAATAGGTCAGGCTGACGACCATCAGGAGGCGCCCCAGGACATTGGTAACGGACAGCAGGGAGCGCATCAGAAGAAGCCCAGTCCGACCTGGAAGTAGCGTTCGACCTTGGGCACCAGTTCTTTGCTGATCAGGAACAGGATCACATGGTCGCCGGACTCGATCATGGTGTCGTGGTGAGCGATCAGTACCTGACGGCGGTCGGACTCCCCCGGTCCCGGCTCAGGCCCGCGAACGATGGCACCCACCGTCACCCCGTGGGGTAAATCCAGTTGCTCGATCCGTCGCCCGACCACTTTGCAGGTGGCGACGTCGCCATGCACCACCAGTTCCAGCGCCTCAGCCGCGCCGCGGCGCAGACTGTGCACCGCCGCCACGTCGCCGCGGCGGACATGCGCCAGCAGCGAGCCGATGGAGATTTGGGCGGGTGAGATGGCGATATCGATGCGGTCGGCCTGTAGCAGGTCGGCATAGATGCGGCGGTTGATCAGCGCCAGCACCCGGCGCGCGCCCAACCGCTTGGCGAGCAGGGCGGACATGATGTTGTTCTCGTCGTCGTTGGTCAGGGCGAGGAACAGATCCATGTCCTCGATGCCCTCGGCGGCCAGCAGGTTTTCATCCGCGGCATCGCCCGCCAGCACCAGTGAGTGCTTCAGGGTACTGCCCAGATACTGGGCACGCGCCTCGTTGACCTCGATCACTTTGACCTGATAGCGCGCCTCCGATGCCAGGGCCACGCGTTCGCCGATGTTGCCGCCGCCGGCGATCAGGATGCGCCGGGTCGGCCGGTCGCGCCGCCGCAGTTCACCGATGATCTGGCGGCTGTCGCGGGTGGCGGCCAGGAAAAAGACCTCGTCGCCGGCCTCGATCAGGGTGTCGCCGTCCGGAACGATGGCCTGATCGCGGCGGTAAATCGCGGCGATGCGCACGTCCACATGGGGAATATGTTCGCGCAGGTCGGACACCGGGCGGCCGACCAGCGAGCCGCCGGGGATAGCGCGCACGGCGACCAGACCCACCAGACCGTCGGCGAACTCCAGCACCTGGAGCGCCTCGGGGAACTCCATCAGCTTGACGATATAGTCGGTGACGATCTGCTCAGGGCAGATACTGAAGTCCACCGCGAAGTTCTTCGCCTCCAGAAGCTGCGGATAGCGGGTATAGTCCGATGAGCGCAAACGGGCGATCTTGGTCGGCGTGCGAAACAGGGTGGCGGCGGTGCGGCAGGCGCAGAGGTTGGTCTGGTCGCTTTGCGTGACGGCGATCAGCAGGTCCGCATCCGCCAGTCCCGCCCGCTCCAGGACCGAGGGCAGGGCCGCGTTGCCGGCCACGGTGCGCAGGTCCAGGCGTTCCTGCAAACGCGCCAGGCGCGACATATCGGCGTCGACGATGGTGATCTCGTTGGCCTCGGAGACCAGACTTTCGGCCACCGATGAACCGACCTGACCGGCGCCGAGGATGACAATCTTCATAGTGGGGTTCGGGGACGAAAAGTGCGATGCGCCGACATGCTACAGCGTTGTATGGTGTCGGGCCAACGGCCGCACGGATTTCGGGCGATGGCTGTCGGATGACCAACCACTGGTCATGTTGCCCGGCTTCGGCGTCGTGATAATAGCTATCTACTTGGGAGTTGAAATGATGGGTTTTTCCGGAATCGGTTTCGGCGAATTGCTCCTTGTCCTGGTGGTTCTGCTACTCCTGTTCGGGTCCAAGAAGTTACCCCGAATCGCCTCAGACCTGGGTACCGCGCTGCATGACTTGCGCCGCTCACTGGCGGGCGGGCGGGGTGACGACAACGATGAAGGTCCCGTCAAGGATCAGACTCAAGACCGTTGAGTCATCGGGGCGGGGGTGAAACCCACCCCGCCGTCTGGTTGCCGCGTTCGACGCTGATCGATGCGAAGCGACCAAACTATCCACCGGACCGCTGTGCCGGATGACAATCTGCGGCCCTGGATTTCAGGGTCTTGCGCGCAGAGGAGCGGGGGTCTCAGGGTCGCAGGGCCCAGCGCTCCAGCAGGTTCGTCGGGGGCGAATGCCAGGCCGGATCGGCGCCCAAAGGCAGCATGAGCGGCTCGAGTTGTTCCCAAACCTGCCGGGCCTGGCGCTTCGGCAAGAGTTTGGGGAGCAGTTCCCGCAGATCATCCAGTTCGACACGCAGTTGGCCGACGGTGTTGGCGGCATCGATCCGCTCGACATGGTGGGCATCAACCGGGCACAAGGATTCGAGCAGGATGAGGCGAGCGTAATCCTTCGCTTTCTCCAGGTTGAAGGCACATTCCGGGATGGGCTCTCCTTCCGGCTGGAGATCCCGCGGGTCGAGCAGGCCGGCAGCAAGCAGTTCCCATTGATCGACGTTGAGTCCGTCCATTTCAGGCATGGACCCCTGGGGGGCGAGAAATCCCTCGGCAACCAGGGTCTCGAGTTGGGATTCGGTCTTGTCCGCACTCCCGGCGAACTGGTCCAGCGTCTCACCCACCGAACAATCCTCGTCCACCCGGATGAGCAGGTGACGCAATTCCGGCGGAAGATGGTACGCCTTGGTCAGGACTTCATCCTGGCCCTTGGCAGTCCTGACGAGAACCTGATTGCGGTTCATAGGCGGATGGCGACCTCGTGTGTGGGGTGAAGACGTTGTCGGTTCGATCCCTGCAATTATAGCTCGTGATATGCGATTCGCCTCCCCATGTTGAGGGATTCAGTGCGTGCTCCCCGCGGGCCGCAGTCGGTCCAGCCGCAGCCGCTCGCGGTCGTCGAAAAGTCGGCGCGAGCCGATCCAGACCGCCGCCATGGACCCGAGACCGGTCCCGGCGGAGATCAGGAACATCATCAGGAGCTGGTACTTGGCGGCCTCCATCGGCGGGCTGCCGGCCAGAATCTGACCGGTCATCATCCCCGGCAGGCTGACCAGGCCGGCGGTAGCCATGGCGTTCACGATGGGAATCAGGCCGGCGCGCAGTGAGTCGCGGCGGATGTCGGCGATGGCGTCATTCCAGGTGCCGCCGGACAAGAGGCGCGCCTCGATGCGCCCGCGGGCGTCCCAGGCCCCGCGGGTCAGGGTGTCGAGCGCGATGGCGGCGCCGCTCATGGTGTTGCCGAGCAACATGCCGAGCAGCGGGATCAGATACTGGGGCTGGTACCAGGGCTCGACCCGGATGATCACGGTCAGAGTCAACAGCAGCACGCTGAAGGAGGAGATGAACATGGACAGCGCGCCGATCCCGTAACCCCAGGGGCCGCAGAAGCGCCGTTGCTGGCGTTGCAGGACCTCGAATCCGGCGACCGTCAGCATGAACAGGGCCATGAGCCCGATCAGCCAGGGATTGGTCTGAGCGAACAGGGCCTTGAGCACCAGGCCAACCAGCAGCAGCTGCACCGTGCTGCGCACGGCGGCGATCAGCAGGCGCCGCTCCACCCCCAGGTGCAGCCGCCACGACATGAAGGCCAACAACAGCACCAGTAGCGCGGCGCAGGCCAGATCGAGGGGGGTCAGCAAGACGAGACTCATGGCACGCTCAGGTGATGGCGGCAAGGCGCCCGTCATGGATGCCGAACTGGCGTCCACCCAGGCGGGCGCGCTGCTCGGGGTCGTGGCTGACCCAGAGCACCGCCGCGGCGCGGCCGGCGCGATAGCCATCCACCAGCTGCTCCACCCGCTCGCGGTTGCTTGGATCCAGGTTGGCGGTGGCCTCGTCGAGCAACAGCGCCTCCGGGTTCTGGGCCAGCAGCCGCGCCAAGGCCAGGCGTTGGCGCTCACCGGTGGAGAGCCGGCCGACCGACCAGTCGAGGACATCCAACTCGAATCCCAAGGCGCTCAGCAGAGCAGGCAGATCGGATGGCGGCGGTGTCCCCGACGCGCCTGCAATGGCGGCCGCTTGCGGGAAATGATCGCCCACCGTATCGGTCCACCAGAAGGCTTCGGCCGGGAGCAAACCGACCCGGCGGCGCCAGCGGGCGGGGGGCATGGCGGAGCGCGCCTCCGCGCCCAGCCAGACCTCGCCGGGATGGGGGTCCAGGTCGGCCACGGCGCGCAGCAGCAGGCTCTTGCCGGAACCCGAGGGGCCGGAGACGAACACCAGTTCGCCACTGTCCACGCACAGGCTCACCGGGGCGAGCACCCGCGGCCGCAGCGCCTCGAGTCGCAGGAGGCCCATCAGCGACGCGCGAACACCAGGTCGCGGACCTGATGACCGAGACGCTCGCCGCGCCGCTCGAAACGGGTCAGGGGGCGGGTGTCCGGGCGGTCGGTGAAGCCGCCCGGACCCGCGGTGTTGCGCAATGGCGACCCCGCCGCCTCCAGCACTTCAAGCATCTGCACGGCATAGGGCTCCCAGTCGGTGGCCGCGTGAAAAACGCCGCCGGAGCGCAGTGCCCGACCCAGCAGGTCGCGAAAGGCGGGGCTGACGATCCGGCGTTTGTGGTGGCGGGTCTTGGGCCAGGGGTCCGGAAAAAAGAGCTGAACCCGCGCCAGCGACCCCGGCGCGATGGCGTGGGCGAGCAACTCCATCGCATCGTGGCGAATCACCCGCAGATTGGTCAGCCCCAGCCGTTCGCACTCGAGCAGCAGGTGCCCGACTCCAGGTGCATGGACCTCCACCCCCAGCCAGTGCCATGCCGGCTCGGCCGCGGCCATGGCCGCCAGGGTCTCGCCGTTGCCGAAGCCGATCTCCAAGACCACGGGCCGGTCGCCGCCGAAACAGTCGATCAGGTCCAACGGGGTGCCGGGCGACCAGGCCACGCCGTAACGCGGCCAGAGCTGGGTGAAGGCGCGTTCCTGGGCGGCGGTCAGTCGACCCTGACGCAGGACGAAACTGCGCAACGGACGGCGCCGCTCGGCAGCGTCCGGTGCAGCGGCTGGCATCAAAGGCGGGACGGGGCGCACGGGGATAAGGCGATTGCCGGAAAATCATGGACCAGATCGCGCAGGATTTTCGTCTGCCTTCAAGGAGCGCCGACCGGAGCATAGCAGCGCTATGTGACTGTCGGCACGACGCGGAAGGCGGGCGAAAAGACAAGCGAGATGGTGCATGATTTGACAGAAATCGCCTAAGGTTCGGGATTCGCACGGGGTGGATCGACAAGCGGTCTTTATACCACGGTCCGCCGGGTTCAGCCGGGAAGCTGGACCGGCGGCGGCGCCGACCAACCGGGGGCGCGGTGCTCGGCCACCACCGTGGTGTACACACCGCCGCGGACGTTGAAGTCCGCGCTCAACCGCATGAAGCGGGGCGCGGTGGCTGTGACCAGATCGGTGAGAATGCGGTTGGTCACGGCCTCGTGGAAGGCGCCCTCGTCGCGGTAGGACCAGACATAGAGCTTGAGCGCCTTGAGTTCCACGCACAGCCGATCGGGTACGTACTCCAGGGTGAGTTCCGCGAAATCCGGCTGGCCGGTCTTGGGGCAGAGGCAGGTGAACTCCGGGACCCGGATGCGGATTGTATAGTCGCGCTCCGGCTGCGGATTTTCAAAGGTCTCCAGGGACTTGCTGGGGGCACTGGGCATGGGGCGGTCTCCGGGTTGCCAGGGTGTGGCCGGGAAAAAGACGCGCGGTTCACCACGAACGGCACGCAATAGGGTAGTGTACCCGGCTATCATCGCGGTGCGGTCGCATCCATTCAAACCGCCGCCGATTCAATCCCTGGTCCACGGCCCACTGCCGATAGCCTGAAGAGAGCACAGCCATGTTCGAAGCCACCAAGGTCGGACGTTCCGTCAGCAAAGACGACTTCAAAGAGCAGCAGGAGGAGTTGCGCACCCAACTGCTCGCGGTCCAGCGTGAGCTGCGCCAAACCGACATCCCGGTGATTATCCTGATCTCCGGCGTAGAGGCGGCGGGCAAGGGCGAGGTGGTCAACCGGCTCAATGAATGGCTGGACACCCGCGGCGTCCGGACCCATGCCTTCTGGGACGAGACCGACGAGGAACGCGCCCGCCCCCGCTACTGGCGCTTCTGGCGCACCCTGCCGCCGCGCGGTGAGATCACTATCCTGTTCGGCGGGTGGTACATGACCCCCATCGAATACCACTTCCAGGGACACTGCACCGACGCGGAGCTGGACGCGGAGCTGAACCGCATCGTCGACTACGAGCGGATGCTGATCCAGGACGGGGCGCTGATCGTCAAGTTCTGGTTCCACATGTCCGAGCAGGACCAGAAAGTGCGCCTGCAGGCACTGGCGCGCGACGATCGCAGCCGTTGGAAAATGATGCCTCAAAAGGCGAAATTCTCCGAACATTACCAGGCGTTTGAACAGGTCGCCGAGCGGGTCATCCTGCATACCGACCGCGGGATCTCGCCCTGGTATCTGGTGGAGGCTGAGGATCCGCGCTACCGTGATCTCACGGTCGGCAAGACCCTACTGCATGCGATCCGGACCCGCCTGAGCGACCCGGGGCCGGAGGATCTGACCCCCAACGCGGGCGGTCCGGAACTCCCGAGCGGTCCGCACGCCCGCACCACCGTGCTGGATCAACTGGATCTCAACAAGTCGCTGTCCGATGAGAAGTACAAGGCGCAGATGAAGGAGCTCCAGGTCGAGATCAACGAACTCGCCTGGCACGCCTACAATGCCAAACGCTCCACCGTGCTGGTGTTCGAAGGTGTCGACGCGGGCGGCAAGGGCGGGACCATCCGGCGCATCACCAGCACGATCGACGCCCGGCTCTACCGGACCATCCCGGTCGCGGCCCCGACCGATGAGGAAAAGGCGCACCACTATCTGTGGCGCTTCTGGCGTCATGTGCCGCGCGCCGGATATATCACGCTCTATGACCGTTCCTGGTACGGACGCGTTCTGGTCGAGCGGGTGGAGGGCTTCGCGAGCGACGCGGAGTGGCGGCGCGCCTATTCGGAAATCAACGGGTTCGAGGAACAACTGGTCGGCAGCGGTATCATCCTACTCAAATTCTGGGTGCACATCGACCAGGACGAGCAACTGCGGCGCTTCCAGGACCGTGAGCAGGTCGCCTACAAGCGCTACAAGATCACGGCCGAGGACTGGCGCAACCGGGAGAAATGGCCACTCTACAAGGATGCGGTCAACGAGATGGTCGCGCGCACCAGCACCGAGCATGCGCACTGGACCCTGGTCGAGGGGAACGACAAACATTATGCGCGGGTCAAGGTGATGCGCACCATCTGCGCGGCCCTGAAGGAGGCGCTCGCCGTCGGGGCCGGCGCCACCACCCGTTACGTGCCGTGCGGCGACAAGCAACCGCGTGAACCGATCGACAGTGCGGCGCCGACCGCGAAGCAGAACGGGGCGGACAAAGCCGTGAAAGCGGATAAGGATGCGAAGGCGAATAAAGACGCGAAGGCGGACAAACCAGTGAACGCGCCGAAGGAGCCAAAAAATAAAGGCTGATTGCTCGCGGCAGCTGTGCCGTCGTTTCGGCAGGATGCCGGAAGGATGTCGCCAGGGCTGCCGGCGTCGATCGACGAACTAAACCGCGCCAGATCCAGCAATCGTCGCATCTGCCGGGGCCGATCCCATCCAAGAACATCGCATACCGCGCTGGGCGCGGTTTAGCGCAGCGAATTCGTCGGAAACCGCTGACCATTAATGGAAACCCAAGCCCATGAAACAGCATGCACTACTCGCCTTCGTCCTCGGCTGCTGGCTCGGTGGTTCCGTGCTCATGACCGCGGTGGTTTACTACAACTTCGCAGGATTTGCGGACCTGTTCGACCGTAATCCCAAGCTCGCCCAGGCGGCCGGCTTCGACCCGCGGGATGCGCTCACCAAGAAGGCCAGCGTGCAGTGGGTCCAGGCCTCCGAGCTCAACCGGGTCTTTTTTCACGCCTGGAATCGCACGCAGATCGTCCTCGGCGTAGTCGCCCTGGCACTCGCTCTGGCCGGTCACGCCCGCCGGCTCCCCATCGCCCTGCTCGCCCTCGGCTTGGGCTTGGTTCTCGTCATTCATCTGGGCCTGGAACCCCGGGTCAGCGACCTCGGCCGCGAACTGGACTTTCTCCCTCGCGACCCGCCGCCGCCGATGCTTGACGCCTTTGCGCGAGTCCACCGCGCCTATTTCATGGCCGAGACGGCGCGTTTCGGCCTGGTGCTGGTCGCTTGCGGGCTGCTGCTCTTCAGCGGACCGCAGCCCCCGCGTGCGGCCTGAAGACGCGTCGCGGCCGATGAATTCCCACACGCTTCGGGGCTACAATGCACTGTCTTGTCCCGTTGGAGCATCAGGATGTCCACTGCCCTCATCGTCCGCCGCGCCCTCGCCCTGCTGGTGTTTTTCGGGGCGCTCGCGCTTGCGGTGCACCTGATCGCCGATCTGAACCGGGTCAAGGCACTCAAGAGCGACTTGGGTGAGATCAACAATGTGCGCTACGGTCTGCTGGATGCGGATCAATGGGTGATCCGCTTGTCCACGGTGGTGGAAAACCGGATCAATGCCTTCGAGCTGACCGACGAGAACCGGCCGCAGGTCAAGCGGGCGGTGGAGCAGGTGCTGAGCACCTTGCTGGTTGAAGTGGAACGTTATCTGCGGCGACGCAATCTCCAAGCGACCGGCGGCTCCTGGGTCGATCAGCTCAAGGGGGTCTTGCAACAGGGCGTGCAGGATTTGCTGATCGACTTCGACGACCTGCGCCGCAAGGTGCCGCAATACGCTGATCTGGTGGTCGAGGAACTCTCCAAACCCGAGGCAAAGCGGGAGATCAAGGCGCAACTGGTGGCCTTCCTGCAGAATGCGGCGGATACTACCTTCGCCAAGACCGATCGATCCCGTCTCCAGACCCTGTCGACGGCCTACGGGTGCGCCGATGTCGCGACGTGCGACCGGGAACTCGGCAACCGAATCGCGTCCGCCCGACGGCCGGTCTTGCAGCAACTCCTGGGGGTCTTCGCCTTGGTCGGCCTGCTGTTCGCGGTCTGCCTGAGCCCTGGAGGACATCGGGAGGGGGGGACAAACGGGGCCGGTGCGGTTGCGTCGCCGCCGCGCTTCGATCAGTTCCGGCTCTTTTTGCTCACTGGAGCGACCCTGATCCTGCTCGCCGGCGGCATCCTGACACCCATGATCGAGATCGAGGCGCGCATCGCGCAACTCAGCCTCCAGGTGCTGGGGGAGCCGGTGATCTTCACCAATCAGGTGCTGTATTTTCAGACCAAGAGTGTGTTCGATGTGGTCTCGATTCTGATGCGCACCGGGGCCGCGGACATGATCCTGGTGGCGGTGCTGCTGGTCGTGTTCAGCGTCATCTTTCCGGCCCTCAAGGTGCTCGCGACCTACCTCTATTACTACGATTACCGGGGCCTGCGACATGCCGGACCGGTGCGCTTTTTTGCGCTCAAGTCGGGAAAATGGTCGATGGCGGACGTCATGGTGATCGCCATTTTCATGGCGTATATCGGTTTCGATGGTCTAGCCGATAGTCAGCTCGGCAGTTTGCGTCGGGCCAACGCGGCGCTCGAGGTGCTGACCACCAACGGCACCGCCCTGGCCCCCGGTTTCTTCCTGTTTCTGAGTTTCGTGTTGGCCAGCCTGCTGCTGTCGACCATTATCGAGAATCGGATCGGTGAGGGGCATTCGACCTAGGCGGGGCCCAGCATTCGGTTCAGGCGCCCCCGCCCCTGGTCCCCGGCGTGCCGTGGGTCAACTGCGCGAAACACCACTTGCGGCGGGCCCTGACTCAGTCTGGGGTCTGGCGGATCTGTTGCAGGTGTTTCAAAATACTCCCGGCCTCCAGGCCGGCCTTTGCGCGCTGCACGATGAAGCGCAGTGCATCCCCTGGCCGCTCATGCAGCGCCAGGGTAAAGGCCCACTGGACCAGACCGGGCAAGACATCGAGCCGGGCGGTCAGTCGATGGTCGATCCAGGAGGTCAGGTAGCGGCGTTGCAGCCTGCCCGGTTCCAGGTAGCGTAGCACGGCCGGATCAACGGGTGTGTCCAGCAGCGAGCGCTGCCAGTACAGAACGGCCCAAGCGGCTGTGCGCAGACCCGCGGCACTGATCAGGGGTAGAATCCAATCCCAATCCGGCTGGGTCGTACGCAGCATCCGGTCGAGGTCGATCACGCGGATCAGCTTTGAGGTGCGTCCGTTGATGTAGTTGGTGATGGCGGGGTGCACCAGCATAACCAATAGGTCGGCATCGCCGCTGAGGACCGGAAACGGCTCTTGGAACTTTAGAGTATCGAGCAGTTTGCGGCTCAGATCGATCCGACAGCGTCCGGGCCGCAAGATGTGCCAATGCAGATCGATGGTCGTATAGTCGTCGTGCAGCATCACCTCATGACTGAGGTTGCGGCGATCCGGCTGCAAGAGAAAGCCGTTCGCGGTGAGCGCTTGAATGGCAGTCGCAAGGTGCTCAGGATCCAGAAGAAGATCGATATCGTCGGCGGATCTGAGTGATGGATCGGGATAGAGCCGCTCGCGGATCGCCGCACCTTTGACCACGGCGTACGGAACTTTGGCGTCAATGAGGCAGCGGTTCACTCGGCGGGCCGCGTATCGCTGGAGCAAGTACCGCCCTGCCTCATTCCGGCGACTTGCCTGTAAGTACGCGAAGAAATCGGGGGGAGCGGCCCAGGCGCCGCGCTCGATCCAATCGAACCAGAGCGGGGCGAGACCCTCCAGTTCGAGCAAGCGGGCGAACGCGAGCGAATGGTCGTTCGACCCAGGGAACGGTGCCTGGCACAGTCGCATGCGGAACGGCTCAACGGCCAACGCCAGCTGGTGTCGTTCGGCGGGGGCGTTATTCTTCATCGGTTGTACCGCGAGTTCACAGAAGCGGGAGTTCAGGTAGCAGATGCGCGTCAAAATCGAGTCCTTTGTGTCACCCTGTGCCGACGTGCTGAGCCAAGCAGTTCGCGGTGAGATGGTGTTGCTGGATCTTGGCGCGGAGCAGTATTACGCCTTAAACGCCGTGGGTTCCCAGATCTGGGACCTCCTAGACCAAGGCTCGACCGTGCGGTCGCTGTGCAGCCGACTGGGTGAGCGCTACCCCGTCGAGCCTGAGCGCATCGAACGCGACGTCCTAGAGTTGCTCAATGACCTGCTCGCCGCCGGGTTGATTAGAGTCACCGAACGAAATCATGACGATTAAGACTGAGCGCGACAAGCGAGCCGGCGTCCTTTCCGGCGCCTGCTTGTCCGCCGAAGCCTGGCTGACCTTGGTTGCGTGCTGGATAGATTTTCGGTTATTCGGTTACCGTCGGACCTGCGAGCATCTGACTCGGCTGCGGCGACTCGCCGGGCTGAGATCCTGGCCGGGTGACTGCTGCGCGATCCAGACGGCGGTGTTCAAGGCATCGCGATGGTTACCTGGAGGATCGAATTGCCTGCTGCGCGCGGTTGCCATCTGGAATATGTCCGCCTGGCGCGGGAAACCGGCGTTGATCCGCTTTGGCGTTCGGCACACTGGTGACGGCTTGAGTATGCATGCCTGGGTTGAATGGCCGCTCAGAAGTCGCTGCGGTGCGGGACAAGACGCCGAGTCGTATCGTCCACTGCTACCGGCGCCTGCCCATCGCATCCAGCACCGCTTGCCGGACTCGGGGGAGTTGATCGAAGCGACGAGGGAATGAGAGACGAAAGAACCCGATTCCGGTATTGGCTAGCCCGGCGAGTGCGCGAAGTTGCTTGATCTGGTGCGGTAGGCTCCGTGGGTTCAACACGAACGTGTGCTTGATCAGGTCGGCAAGGCATTCGGATCCGGAGCATTCCCTGACCACGGGTACCGCCTGTTCCGCTGTATCCGGCTCTGCACTCAGCGTGAATATTCCCAGCAGCTTGAGTCGCTCCGGTTGGCGTAGAGGGCCAAGTGGGGTATAGCGCCGCTTGGCGGTGCCATCCATTTGCAGCGGACCCTGCCACGCCCGTGCGTTGAGGATTGATTCGGACGGGGGCCAGATGCGCAGGCCGGGGTAGCCGGTGATGGCCGCCACCCCCTCGCTCCCGGCGATCAACTGCAATGCATCGTCCGCAAAGGGCGCTCCTCCCGTCGCGAGGAAGCTTGCGGCCAAGGTCGATTTTCCCGTCCCTGATGGTCCCAGGAACGCGACGCAATCACGATGGACTCGCGCCGCGCTGGCATGAATGACAATTGCCCCCTGATGGGCAAGCACTCTGGGTATGACTTGATCGATCAGCAGATGGCGCAGCGCCCCGGCGGGGGTCTCAGGATATCGATAGCCCGTTATCGTGGTATGCGCGGCATCAAGATGGAAATCGGCAATGTCGGCAAAGCGCAGCAGCGAACCGTCGTCGATCTCCGCAACCGCGACAGCGATGCGGTCACCAGCGCCCCGCCATTCATGCTGCCAGCATTCTGGTGTGATATTCGACGGGGGCTGATCGACGATACGGAACCGGAGATCGGCTACTCCCGCACGGTCCAATGGCAACTCCGCGATGACCACATTGCTCTCAAGGCGGAGATCAAAAATCCGGTAGTACAACGTTGACATGAGTCAGGGCGCAGACCGGGGAACTAGGCACCCTCTGCGATATGGCTGGGTAATTCGCGACGCGGCCTCGCTGATCGGGGCACCCGGTGACTAAGGCTGCGGCTGCACGAAATCCCGCATCGAGCCACCTCCAGCCTTGGTAAGTTCAACGATGCTGCCCAATCGCGTCAGAGCCGGTTTCTGATAGCCTTGCGCTTGCGGTGACGCCGTGGTTGGCGCAGATTCAAGAGTCGCCATCGACGCATTGCTCTCTGGACTGATCATGACACCCACCAAAATAAACCGATGCAACGGCTAAAGTCTACCACGCGATGCTCAGCACGACCAGCACCGATCACCCCGGATATGCGCCCTGCCACCATGCCTCCATAGCGAACACCATCCAGCAACGGAACAGCATCGGGTCGTCAGCGCGGGGGTCACGGGTGCGCGCCAGTCCGGCACTCTGAATACAGGCGGCCAGCGCGTCGGGGGCAAGCCAGTTGCGCACGGCGGCGCGCGGAGACTCAAGGCTTGCACTGACTTGAAGCGAGCCCAAGGCGCGGGCAAACGCGACGCTGAATTCTCCACGGTCCAGCCGGCCAGCCACCAGCGGCGGTAGCACACCGGGAGTCGCACCGCGCAGCAGTTGTTTCCCGAATTTACCGGAACGGTGAATATAGTCAGGAACAGCCATGATAAACTCGGCGATCCGTCGATCGAGTAAGGGGTGCCAGCGCTCTATCCCCAGACCAGCATCAATCCGATCGACAATTTCTGCGTAGTGTGCGACCTGCCCACTCGTTGCCATCCGATAGAGCGACCACTGGGCCAGGTCGGCGAATCGTTCGCTGCAATCGCCGTAATGGAGGCGCTCAGCGAATCGTGTCCGCATCAAGATCTGCTGGCTCAGAAAGCCTTCGCCGCCGACAGGTCGGCGTGCGCGTTCGATCGAGGCGCGCAGCCGTGTCGGAGCGGCGGACCACAACAAAGATCGCAGCAGGCTCGACAGCGCATATCTGTACCCGCTTGCCGCGGATTCAGATGTCAATTCGCCGAGCGCGCGGCGGAACTTGCCGAGGGAAAGCAGCCCGCGGTAAGGGTAACGGGTGCCGGGAAACCAGGTGTCTCCACCCTCACCAGTCAGGATGACACGTACTCCATGCGCAACGGCGTCCTCAAAGAGCGGCCTGGCCATGACCAGGGTTGGGTAATCCGGGATGTCCTGGGCCTCTTGCGCCAGACGCAGCCAGTCTGGATCGTCTGGAAAACCAACCCAAGGGTAGCGATGGGACCGCAGCCCCCACTTTGCAACCACCGCATCGATATAAGGGCTTTCATCATTACACTGCCCAGGAAATACCATTGAATAAGTGTTGAGTGAGCGCCCGGAAACATCTTCCTGCAACGCCGCTGCCGCGACACCCACCACCGACGAGGAGTCCAGTCCGCCGCTGAGGGTTGATCCTAAAGTACCGACAGAACGCAGACAGGCCGTGACGGCCGTCCGAAAAATCTCGCTAAAGTGCTCGAGATACTCTTCGTCCCGTCGATAACGGATGGTCGCGGCAGGATTGAAATCCCAGAAACGCGAGACGCTGACCGCTCCATTCTCAGCCGTAAGTTGATGTCCCGGGGGCAGGCGCCAAACATCCTCGTAGAGCGTTTCGTCCCGGTTCTTGAAGGCACCGGTAAGATACTCTGCAATCATGCCCTCATTCGGTCGGGGTTGCGTATCGAACTGGCCGAGAACGCGGCGGATGTCCGATGCGAAGCAGAGACGTCGCGCGCGGCTGGCATAATAGAACGGCTTGACGCCGGTGTAATCGCGTGCCGCGTAGAGGCGTGACGCTGTTTCGTCCCATATGGCAAAGGCGAAATCACCGAGTAAGCGACTTGCTGTTCCGGTTTTCCAGCGCCGATAACCAGAGAGTACGAGTGCCGCATCGGGCAGTGTCCGGCTTTGCTCACGCGGTAGGGCGAGTGCATCGATCAGTGTTTCGCGGTTGTCGACTCGGCCGATGAAAACGATGCTGAGGCGCCCCGCGTGGTCCCACAGTGGGTTGGCGGTGTGCACCGCCTCAGGTGTCGACGTCAGGCCGAAAGCGACGAGGGAGCAGGCACCCTGACGGCTCAAGCCGGTCGCCTGTGATCGGTGACCGCTTTGCGTCTCGGTCAGCCGACGGATCTCAAGGTCTTCTACGCGGGACCCGTCCAGACGGCAAATCCCGGCGAGCCCGGACATTCGAACGAGCGCGGTGGATCAGCGGAAACGCCGCTGAGTCAACCCCAGCAAGCCCAAGCCGAGCCCCAAGAGTGCGAGGATCGGCGGTGTCGGCACAGCCTCAAAACGCAAATTGATGTAACCGAGCCCCTGATAGTCGGTGCTGGTAATCGAGATGCCGCGAAACGGGGCGTCGGTGGATCTGAACCAGATCGGTCCATCATAAGCCCGAACCGTTTCGCTGCCGATCAACTCACCGTTCGCGCCGAAAAACTGGAACAATACCCAGCCGGGATCACCGACAGCAGGGTTGCCCCACGCGGTATTCGCGCCGAGCATGTCCAATCCGAAGATGCTGACGTTGTAGTCGAATAACAGACTGACGGCCCCTTGTGCCTCATCCGCCGTGTCCAGGAGGCCGCCGAGGATGCGCTCGGAACTGGGATCGGACGGATCGAAGAGGCCGATCTGAAGATTCCGATTGAACCCTTGGTCGAACAGCTCAAGCGATTGAGATGCATTGAGCGTCGGTGTCCCGGTCAGTGTTTCGTAAGTCAGTATCTCAGCCGACACTGGATAGATGGGCGGGGGGTCCACCGTGACGGTTCCCGAGGTTTGACCGACAAACTGTCCGGACAGAGAGACACCCTGCCCTGTAACCGGGTCCTTGTACGAAATAATTCCCGGGTTGGCGGGAGTCGCCGACGGATCAGGATACTGTCCCTGGCCGAATGCGCCAAGCACCGGTACCTTGGCGATCGGTGCTGCCTGATTCAGGAACACCTCAATGGCGCCGGCCGATGATGCAGCCATCAAAAGCAGCGTTGCAACCACAGCCTTGTTCATGTCGACCTCAAAGTGAATTCGCCCACTGAACAGCTTTGCAAGCAAGGATCGCGCCTATGGCGCCATGTGATGCAAGCCGTTGTTTAAAATAAAACATTTTTTAGGCTCCGGTTGCGACGAGCCCGCACTGTAAAAAAAACTGACAAGCGACGGCGTGATTCAGACGATGGATCGACGCCGGCCTCATGTTCGGGCTTGCCGGGCAGTGACTCAGGCCGCACCGGGCCGTGCCGTCAATCGGGAACCGCGATGGTCACGATACGATTCACCCATTTGAAAATCCTCGTGGAGTCAGGCACCTTGATGGACTTTAAGTGGCACCTAAGGCAATTTCCGTCAATCGCCTCAGGCCTGCTCGCACGGGTCCCGGACACCCAGGAGTTCAGACAATGCCCACACCTAGCGCCCGCGAGGGCAGTCTCGAAGCGCCAATCCGTCACCGGATCGACTGGCAAAATCCGGTCTTTTTCGACGAGACTGCACTGTTGCAGGAACTCGGACGCGTTTTCGATATCTGTCATGGCTGTCGACGTTGCGTGAGCCTATGTCAGTCCTTTCCTACCCTGTTCGATCTGGTCGACTCCTCGGCGTCGCTGGAGGTCGACGGGGTCGCCAAGCAGGATTACTGGAAGGTGGTGGACCACTGCTATCTCTGCGATCTCTGCTACATGACCAAGTGCCCGTACGTACCGCCGCACGCGTGGAATTTGGACTTCCCTCACTTGATGTTACGAGCCAAGGCATACAAGTTCAAGCAGGGCGACATAAAGTTTCGCGACCGTGTGTTGACCAGTACGGACCGGGTGGGGACACTCGCCGGCATCCCGGTCGTCAGCGGAATGGTGAACGCCGCCAACAAAAACCCGTTCGCCCGCAAGGCATTAGAGGCGGTGCTGGAGGTCCACCGGGAGGCGCGGGTGCCGGAGTATCACAGCAGGACGCTCCGTAAAGCGCAGCGGGCGCGGATCGGGCGCGACGTGGCGGGCGAGCCGGCGGGCACCACCACCGGCAAGGTGGCGCTGTTCGTGACCTGTTACGGCAACTATAACGAGCCCGAGGTGAACGAGGATCTGATCGCGGTCTTCGAGCACAACGGCATCCCGGTTACCCTGGCGCGGCAGGAGCGCTGTTGCGGCATGCCCAAGCTGGAGTTAGGTGACCTGAAAGCGGTCAAGGCCGCCAAGGAGTACAACATCCCGGTGCTCCAAGGGCTGGTGGATGCCGGTTGGGACATCGTGGCGATGGTGCCATCCTGTGTACTCCTGTTCAAACAGGAGCTCCCGCTGATGTTTCCGGACGACCCGGATGTCCAGGCGGTCATGGAGGCCATGTATGACCCCTTCGAGTATCTGATGCTCCGGCATAAGCACCGCAAGCTGAAGCTGGATTTCACGCACCCCTTGGGGAGCGTCGTCTATCAGGCGTCCTGCCATCAACGGGTGCAGAACATCGGACAGAAAACCCGCGAGGTGCTGGCCCTGATACCGGAGACGACCGTGGAGATCATCGAGCGCTGTTCCGGGCACGACGGGACCTATGCAGTGAAGAAGGAGAGCTACGCGGCCGCGATGAAGATCGTGAAACCCGTGGCGAACCGCGTGGACAAGGCGGCTCCCGATCATTTCGGCAGCGACTGCCCGATGGCTGGCGCACACATCGCCCATGCACTCGGCCGGGACGGGCAACAGCAGCATCCACTGCGCCTGCTGCGCCTGGCCTACGGCATCTGAAATCAGCGGCGGTCAGCCGGTCGCGCCTGCGGCGCCGGGCCGGGACCGCCGTCACCCCAATCGGAGACGCTCATGCCGCTTCAGCGCGACGACCTCTACAGCCTCGAATACTACGCCCACATCCGTCCGGACTTCCGCACCCGGGTGATGGCCCACAAAAAGCAGCGGCAAGTGGCGATCGGCGCCCACGCGACCTTGTATTTCGAGGATCGGCTGACCATACAGTACCAGATTCAGGAGATGCTGCGAGCCGAGCGCATCTTTGAGGCGACCGGCATCCAGGACGAGTTGGACGCCTACAACCCACTGATTCCTGATGGGAGCAACTGGAAGGCAACCTTGATGATCGAGTATGAGGACGCGCGCGAGCGACACACGGCGCTGGCTTGTCTGCGCGGAATCGAGGATCGGGTCTGGGTCGCGGTGAACGGCTGTGAACGCGTCTATGGCATTGCCGATGAGGACTTGGAGCGAGCGGACGCGACCAAGACCTCCGCTGTCCATTTCCTGCGTTTCGAACTCACGGCACCGATGGCGGCAGCCATGAAGGCCGGAGCGGAACTGGCCCTCGGGATCGACCATCCGGATTACAGCTTCCAAGTTCAGGCGGTTGTGGCCGTGCGGGAGGCGTTGGCCGCGGATTTGGCCTGACTTCGGGGTCAGCCGCCGACTTCCGCGGTGTTGCCCAGCAACGCAGCACCAACCTCCGGTACCGCCAAAAGGCCCTTTCGTCGCCTCACGCCTTCCATTTTTCCGTCATTGCATTAGTATTAGCTAAAATACCTTCACACGGAGATGTAACGTGACGACTTGTACGACGATGCGGTCAGCCGTGATGCTGTCCGCCGGCCTGTTTCTGGCGGGTACCCTCATGCTCGCCTTCGCCGAGTTCACCGGGTGGGCTGTGCCCACCAGCCAGCTCGCACTGCTGTTGGTGCTGGGGGCGGCCGGCACCCTGGTGGTTGCCATGCTGATCGCACTCTGGCCGGGCAACCCCCGACGCCTGACGGAGTGTCTGCATTAAACCGCGCCCGGCGCGGTACGGGATGGTTTTGGATGAGATCGGCCCCGGCAGACTCGACGATTGCTGGAGCTGGCGCGGTTTAACGTCTTAAAGATTATCAATTTAAACCGCGTCTCCACCGGTCACTCGTCCGCCATCATCCGCCCGGCCGTGCCGGGAGCCAGACCAAACTCCTCCTCGATCATCCGATTCCAGGCTTCTCGCTTGAAGGTGCTTTGGTCGGGGACCGGTCGGTGAACCAGGTTGTAGTGGCAGTCGACGCAGGTCTTGCCCGCGGTCTCGTCCCGATGGATCGCCGCGGTATCGGCGCGTTTGCCTTGGATCGCCTCCATGGTGTGGCAGCGCTTGCAGGTGGCCGAGTCCCGGTCGCGGAACCAGGCGCGCGCGGCGAAGGCGGCCTCCGGCAACAGCAGGGCGTTGACCACCGGATCGTCATCGTCTGGCCCGAACCACTGTTTGAGTAAATCCTTACCGCCGATCAGGTGATCCCAGGTGGCTGCCAGCAGGCCGGGCGAGACATGGCAATCACCACAGGTGGCACGAACCCCCGAGGCCGAGTTGTAGTGTGTCGAGCGCTGGTAGGCGGTTTCGGCGTAGGTCATGGAGTGACATGCGGTGCAGAAAGCATTGCGGCTGGTGAAGCGATCGAACTCGAGCAGAAATCCCGTAAAGGCCAAGCCGCCGATGCCCCCTACGACCAGGGCGATCAGCACCGGTCGGGTGATGAAACGCGGTAGACCCGGCCATCTCATCGCGGCGCCTCCGGTATGTCGGTCCCGAGGATGGGATTGCCCGCGGCTGGATCGGTCAGCCACTGATGATGGTCACCGGTCAGTTGCGCATCCACCAATTCTACTGACCGGTCACCGGCGGCGGCCCGCGCCTGCGGCAGGAACCGACTGTAGAAGTTGCGTCCGACCAGATACATCCCCTCCCACCAGGTATGGTTCGGGCTGGCCATGGCCGCGCCGTGGCGGGCGCGGGCGCCTTCGTCGTGCCAGAGTTCCCAATAAGTGAATTCGATCGGCTCGTCGAAGGGCAGCGGGGTCAGCCGGCCCTGGGCGTAGAGTCCGGTCATGATCGCCCGCGCGGGCTGCGCAAACTTGCCGTTGAACAGGTCTACCACGGCGTCGAACTGCTTCATGAAGGCGTCGGTGAAGGGCTTGCCATGGCATTCCTGGCAGACCATGGACATCGCCTGACGACGGCGCTCCGGTGTCGCCACCGACTTGACCTTGCCGAGCGTACCGTCGGCCTTGGTGATCTCGGCCCCGCGCTTGGGGACCGGCGCGCTCGCCGGTAACTCGAGCTTGCCGCCGTCCTCCAGCACGACGAGCAGTTGCCGTTGCGAGACCGGGCTGTTGAGGCTCCAGGCATTGCGCAGACCGACGTCATGGGTGGCGGGGAGCTTGCCGGCGGCTCCCATGTGGCAGGTGACGCAGGTGGGGGCGGCCGTATAGTCGCGGCCGGCGATCCATTGCGCCGCGTCCAGATTCATGCGGTCGCGTTGGGATGCATAGAGCATCCCGTGCTTCGAGGCTTCGAAGATCTCTTGGTCCGGCGAATCCGGACCCGCGTGGCAACGTACGCAGGCCTGCGGTTCGCGCGCCTGGGCCTTGGAGAACAGGTGCCGGCCGTGACAGGCCGAGCAGGAGCCCTTGGATCCATCCGGGTTGACGCGTCCGATTCCGGAGTTGGGCCAAGTCGCCGGGTCCAGACTGCCGTCGCCGCGCACCTTGACCAATGAGCCGTGGCACTGGTCGCAGCCCGCCGCCTGGACCGCCGTGCCGGTCAGGTTCTGCGCCAGGGCGGGCACCCGATCCTTGATGATGGCATAGGCTTCCGCGTGGACCGAGCCTTGTTGTTCCTCGACTTCCTGGGTATGGCAGCGCCCGCAGTCCTTGGGCGAGACGATGGTGGCGATCACTTGACCCTCGTGCTCGCGGGCGTCCGCATCCGCCGCGGTCGCCTGATGGCAATCCATGCAATTCACGCCGGCCCGCTGATGGGCGCTCGCTTGCCACTGCGCCGCCAGGCCGCTCGACGCCTTGAGATGACAACTCACACAGGCCTCACCCGCCGGATGTCCCCATTGCCCTGGATCGAGGGCGACCTTAGCCGCGTCTGCGGGACTCAAAGACAACGCCATCAGTACTGAAAATGCACTGCCGTATCGTGGGACAGAGTGAATCAGTCGATAAGCAATTCGTAGATTCATTATTTTCTTAATTACTCTTTTGCCGTCAGGCGTCGCTGAACAGATCCCGCCGGTGCGTCGCCGATCCCGCGGCCCGGCGCATTTTTTCTGTTGACCAGGGGCTTTTCCATTGCCACCATCCGCGGCCAACAAGCACCGCGCTGAATCTTCCCCGCAGCACCCCGCTGGTGACAAGGGGCTGATGCAGACCTAACGACCCAGAGGAGTGACACCCGATGCGTATTTTCGGCGCCAATCGCGACTTGCCCCGGACGCTGCTGCTGGCCCTGGCCTGCATCGGCGGCCCTGCCGCACTCTCCGCGGCCGACCCGCAACCCCCGATTCATCAGGTCTCGGCGGAAATCTGCAAGGATTGCCATCAGGAGATCTACCGTCAATGGCAGGGATCGATGCACGCCAAGAGTACGGCCCTCAGCGACCCGATCCACGGGACTTTTTACCGCCAAGAGGTCGGCGATCCCCAGGCCGAGGGGCAGGTTCACCAGAAGACGAAGACGTTTCCGGTTTGTCTCTCCTGTCATGCACCCAATGCCGCCCGCGACAAGACCACCAAGCTCGATGCGCTACCGGCCTATAGCGAGGGGGTGAACTGTATCGCCTGCCACACCATCGCGGGCTTCAAGGGCGTCAAAGGCGAGGACGGCAAGCTGCGTCTGGGGCTTGCCGCCTACACGCTGAGCGATACGCTCCAAGGCCCGGCCGGCTTCCCGCGCGGGCTGCAAAAACTCAGCGCCGCCGGCGACCTGTTCGGCGGAGCCGTGGGTGACGGTGCCGACCAGAAACCCAACCCGCACCTGGGCGAGCCGGTCGAGTTCCGCGGTCAACCGGTGCCGGCCCTGCCGCTGGAGGCCAACGCGATTCAATTCAAGACCTCCGATGCCTGCATGGGCTGCCACGACCAGCGCAACAATCCTCAGGGTGTCCCGCTCTGTCAGACCGGCAACGAGTATCTGGAAGGTGCCTCGAAGGCGGTCTGCCAATCCTGCCATATGCCGGTCGCGGGCGGCATCTCGGACCACACCATGGGCGGCGGTCACAATGGCGGCATGCTCAAGCGCAGTGTCGTGTTCACCCTCACCACCGACGCGGCGGACGGCAAGGTCAAGACCAAGGTCCGGTTGCAGAACCTGCAGCCCCATTCCATGCCCACCGGCGCGCCGTTTCGCAATCTGTACCTGAAGCTTGCCGCCTATGATGCGGCCGGGGAACTGGTCTGGCAGAACGCCGAGGGCCATCCATCCAAGGATGATCCAAAAGCCTATTTCTCTTATAACATGGTCGACGACAAGGGCATGCCGGCGCCGCCCCCGACCGCGACCAAGGCCGGTGACGACACCCGCCTCAAGCCGCATGAGGTACGTGAGCTGAGCTATCAGATTCCGGCCAAGGGGGTGGTGTTGGTGCGCGGCGAGCTTTACTACAATCTGCTGTGGCCGGCCTTGGCCGAGAAATTCACCAATCTGCCGGACGAGGTGCGGTCCCCGGTCTTGATCGGCGTCGCCGAGAGCGCGGTGGGCGCGCGCTGAGCTCAGAACCCGCTGGTAATCGGGTAGCGCCGATCACGGCCGAACGCCCGTCGGGAAATCCGCACCCCCGGCGGGGCCTGACGGCGCTTGTATTCATTACGATCCACCAGGCGCACGACGCGGCGTACTTCAGACGCATCAAAGCCTTGGGCGACGATAGCAGCCACGCCCTGGTCTTCCTCGATGTAGAGTCGCAGGATCGGGTCCAGAATCTCGTAAGGCGGCAAGCTATCCTGATCGGTCTGATCCGGGCGCAGTTCGGCCGAGGGCGCGCGGGTCAACACCCGCTCCGGGATGATCGGGGCTAACCCGTTGCGGTACTGCGCAAGCCGATAGACTAAGATCTTGGGCACGTCCTTGATGGGTGCGAAACCGCCGGCCATGTCGCCATAGAGGGTGGCATAGCCGACCGACATTTCGCTCTTGTTGCCGGTGGTCAGCAGAATGCGGCCGTGTTTGTTGCTGAGCGCCATGAGGATGACACCGCGACAGCGGGCCTGGATATTCTCCTCCGTAACGTCGGGGGCGCGATCACCGAAGGCGGGTTTGAGCATGGCGAGAAAGCTGTCGAAGGCCGGCTCGATGGGGATCGTATGGGTTCGGACTCCCAGCCGGCGGGCCTGCTCCAGGGCGTCCTCATTGCTCATGTCCGCGGTGTAGCGCGACGGCATCAGCACCGCTTCCACCTGGTCAGCCCCCAGGGCGTCGACCGCGATGGCCAGGGTCAGGGCCGAGTCGACCCCGCCGGAGAGGCCGAGGACGGCGCCGCTGAAACCGTTCTTGCGCACATAGTCACGCACGCCGAGCACCAAGGCGCTGTAGATCGCCGCCTCGTCTTGCGCCGACGCCGCAGCGACCGCGCCGTGCCGGGGTGCGCCACCCGCACAGGGCGTGCCGTCCGCGGCCAGGTCGACCAACAGCGCGTGCTCCTGAAACTGGGGTGACCGGGCCTGAACCCGACCCTCCCGATCGACCACAAATGAGCCCCCGTCGAACACCAGCTCGTCCTGGCCGCCGACCAGATTGGCGTAGAGGATGGTCAATCCATGGGTGCCGGCGCGGCGGGCGACCAAGGCCTCGCGCTCGGCCTGCTTGCCCGCATGGAAGGGTGAGGCATTGATGTTGATCAGTACCTGGGCCCCGGCCGCGGCGGCCGCCGCCGTCGGCGCCTTGCGCCAGATGTCCTCGCAGACGCTCAGACCCATGCGTAAGCCGCAGTGCTCGAAGACCACCGCCGACGCGCCCGGCTGGAAATAACGCTTCTCGTCGAAGACGCTGTAATTGGGCAGTTCCTGTTTGGCGTACTCGGTCACCAGGGCGCCGTTACGGATCACCCCGGCGGCGTTGATCAAGCCGTCGGGCGCGGCCCGCGGATAACCCAGCACCAGGGTGATGCCGCCGCTCTCGGCACAGACCCGGGCCAGGGCGGCATCGACCCGTTCGAGCAGTTCCGGGCGCAGCAGCAAGTCCTCCGGCGGGTAGCCGGTCAGCGTCAGCTCCGGAAAGACCACCAAATCCGCACCGGCGGCCCGCGCCTCCCGCGCGGTGGTGATGACGCGCTGCGCATTGCCCGGCACGTCACCAACCAGGAGGTTCAATTGTGCGATCTGGATACGACAAGCCACCTTGAACTCCCGACTTGCGGCTGCGCTGCGCTGATCCACTCTAGGCACTCCCGAGCAGTTGCGCCAGGCGCACGCCCATTTGGGCGGGTGAGCGCACGGTCGTCACCCCGGCCGCCTCCAGGGCGGTGAACTTGTCTTCCGCGGTCCCTTTGCCGCCGGTCACGATGGCACCCGCGTGCCCCATCCGTTTCCCCGCCGGGGCCGTGACGCCGGCGATATAGGCGACCACCGGCTTGGTCATGTGCGCCTGGATATACCGGGCCGCCGCCTCCTCTGCCCCGCCGCCGATCTCGCCGACCAGGATGACCCCATCGGTGCCGGGATCGGCCTCGAACAAGGACAGACAGGCGACGAAGTCCAGGCCCTGGATGGGGTCGCCGCCGATGCCGATACAGGTGCTTTGGCCCAAACCGGCATTGGTGACCTGGAACACGGCCTCGTAGGTCAGGGTACCCGAACGGGAGATGATGCCGACCCGGCCGGGGGTGTGGATATGGCCCGGCATGATGCCGATCTTGCACTCGCCCGGGGTGATGACGCCCGGACAATTGGGGCCGATCAGGATCGCCGGGTGGCCCGCCAGCGCGGCCTTGACCCGCAGCATATCCAGGACCGGGATGCCCTCGGTGATACAGACGATGACCCTGATCCCGGCATCCGCGGCCTCCAGGATGGCGTCCGCCGCATAGGCGGCCGGGACATAGATCATGGTGGCGTCCGCCCCGGTCGCGCTGACCGCATCGTGGACGGTATCGAAAACCGGCCGGTCCAGGTGTCGCTGCCCGCCCTTGCCGGGGGTCACGCCGCCGACCAGGTGGGTACCGTAGGCGATCGCCTGGGCGCTGTGGAAGGTGCCCTGCTGGCCGGTGAAACCCTGGCAGATGACCCGGGTCTCTTTGTCGATCAGAACGCTCATAGTTTCAGTCTCTCAACCAGCCGGGGCCGCGGCCGCGACCACCTTGTCCGCCGCCTCACTCAGGTTGGCCGCAGTGATCACCGCCAGCCCGCTCTGCGCCAGCAGTGCCAGGCCCTGGGGCGCGTTGGTCCCCTCGAGTCGTACCACCACCGGAACCGCGACGCCGACCTCGCGCACCGCCTGGATGATACCTTCGGCGATCAGATCGCAGCGGACGATCCCGCCGAAGATATTCACCAGCACCGCCTTGACCCTGGGGTCGGACAGGATGAGTTTGAAGGCCTCCGCGACCCGCGCCGCCGTGGCACCGCCGCCGACATCCAGGAAATTAGCCGGCGCCCCGCCGTGCAACTGCACCAGATCCATGGTTGCCATCGCCAGACCGGCGCCGTTGACCATGCAGCCGATGTTGCCGTCGAGGCTGATGTAGCTCAGTTCATGCGCTTTCGCCTGGGCTTCGCGGGGGTCCTCCTGGCTATGATCACGCAAGGCTTCCAGGTTCGGCTGGCGGGCCAGGGCGTTGTCGTCCAGGTTGATCTTGGCGTCCAGCGCGATCAGGTCGCCGGCGGCCGTGATCACCAGTGGATTGATCTCCACCAAACCCGCGTCACAGTCCATGAACAATCGATACAGACCGCCCATCAGGCCGCTCAGCGCCTTGAGTTGCGCGCTGTTCAAGCCCAGTCCGAAGCCCAGCCGACGCACCTGAAAGGGTTGCAGCCCGGCGGCCGGATGGATGCGAATCGACAGAATCCGCTCGGGGGTCTGCGCCGCCACGGCTTCAATGTCCATACCGCCCGCCTGGGAGGCCATGAACAGGACTGCGGCGGAGGCGCGATCCACCAGTGCACTCAGATAGATCTCGCGGGCGATGGCCGTGGGTTCTTCGATCAGCAGGGTGCCGATGGGCAGCCCCGCGGGGCCGCTCTGGCGGGTGATCAGGCGGCTGCCGAGCAACCGCTGCGCCGCGGCCGCGGCCTGTTCGGGGCTGTCGACCAGCACGACCCCGCCGGCCTTGCCGCGTCCACCGGCGTGGATCTGGGCTTTGACCACCCAGCGGGTGCCGCCCAGCGTGCGGCACGCCGCCGCGGCGTCCGCCGACGTCGATACGGTCACACCACGCGGGACTGGAATGTGGTATCTCTGGAACAGGTGTTTGGATTGGTATTCGTGCAGGTTCATGGAGACTCAAACGGGCAATCCTGGGGACCTGATGGTCGGAATCGCCCTATTCTGATCGAATTCCCGACAAGCTGCCAAAGAAGCAGTGTCCGCGCAGATCCGGCCCCGCGCGTTACGGGTTGGATGCGCTGATGAGACGCACGGCGATCGACGCAGGTTCCGCGTTGCGTTGTCCCGTTGCATGGGACTCGCTACGCCCCGACACGAGTCGTCCATTGCTGCAAGAGTAGATGCCATGCCCAGTGATAAGAGTCCGGCTGCAGGCACATTGAGCGTCGAGACGGCACTGCCCGATCCGCGGCCTGGTGCCAAGGTGCCCGCGCGCTTCCCCACCTGGGAGTCGCTGCGCTGGCTGTTTTTGTTCCGTCTGCTGATGGTGGTGGGGCTGGTGCTGGTGTTCTCCCCCACGGCGGATGATCCGCTGATCACGCGGGTCGATGCGGCCTTGGCGTGGCGGGTGCTGGTCATCTACGCTCTCTTGGTACTCGCCAGCGGGCTGTCCCTCTACGCCCGGTGGCCCAGCCGTGAAAACCAGGTCTATGTAGCGATCTTTGTCGACCTCGTCGTGTTCACCCTGGTGATGCACGCGGGCGGCGGCGTCGGCAGCGGTCTCGGCGTTCTGCTGGCGGTTGCCGTGGCCGCCGCCGCGCTGATGATGGAGGGCCGGCTGGCACTGCTGTACGCCGCCTTCGCGACAGTAGCGGTCATCACCGAACAGACTTACGTGTTGCTGCAGGGCCATGCGGTAGCCGCGGACTTCACCCAGGCCGGGCTGCTCGGCGTCGTGTTCTTTGCCCTGGCCTTGCTGGCCCATGTGCTCTATCGCCGCGTCCGGACGATGGAGGAACTGGTCGCGCGCCGCAAAGTCGACATTGATGACCTGTCAAAACTCAACGCCTTCATCATCCAGGATATGGGCACCGGGGTGATGGTCGTGGACGGGGAGCGTCGGGTGCGGCTGATGAACCAGTCGGCCTACGATCTGATCAATGTCGCTGGAGAGCAGGCCGGGGCCAAGCTGAAGGCGATGTGCCCGGAGTTGGACGCCTGGTTGGCGGAGCGGGTGCGTCCGACCGCGCCCCAGGGTGGGATCATTCGGGTCGGCGATCGGGAGATCAAGCCCGCGCGCCAACTGCTCGGCGACTACCGCGCCGCCGGCGTACTGCTCTATCTGCGCGACCAGCAGGAATTAGTGAAGGAGGCCCAGCAGATCAAGCTGGCATCGCTGGGAACACTGACCGCCAGCATCGCGCACAATATTCGCAACCCCTTGAGCGCGATTTCCCATGCCGGTCAACTGCTGGCGGAGGCCCGGGGACTGTCGCCGGATGACCGCCACCTGCTCGATATCATCCGTCGCAACAGCGGGCGGATCGACGAGATTATCCGTAGTGTCCTGCAACTGTCGCGCCGCCATCAGGTGGAACTGCAGCTGACCGAACTGGTCGCCTGGCTGGAAGCCTTCTGCGACGAGTTCCGGGAATCCCACGGTCTACCTGAGGCCCGTTTCCTGCTGGAGTTCGAGTCACCGCCCATTGCGGTCGAGGTCGACCCACGGCATCTGCATCAGATCATTGCGAATCTGTGCGAGAACGCCCTGCTGCACGGCGGGCAACCGGATCAGCCCGCGCAGATCCTCGTACGGGTCGGGCGTGGCCAGACTTCAGAACGCGCCTTGGTGGAGGTGACCGACGATGGCCCCGGCATCGACGAGGCGTCCGCCCGCGACATCTTCAACCCGTTTTTCACCACCAAGGCCAGCGGCACCGGTCTCGGACTGTACATTGCCCGCGAACTGGCGGAGACCAACGGCATCCGACTTCAATATGAACGTCGGCACCCCAGTGGCAGTTGTTTTCGGCTCGTGTTCGCCTAGGCGCATGAGCCATGCGTCGCTTCCGGCCGGGGCGCGGCGCGGTGATGCGCTCGGCGCGGCGGTGTAACATTGTCAGGGCCTGCGCACCCGCGGCGCGGCCCGCTGCCGGTCGCAGCGACGCCTCGCGAGCGATCGGCGGATGATCAGAACCACCCCAGAACTGGAAGCGAGCCGGTATGAACAAGGCGCACGCACTCGTCGTCGATGACGAAACCGATATCCTCGATCTGTTCAAGATCACGCTCGGGCGCATGGATGTGCAAGCGACCACCGCGATGACCCTCGGCGAGGCCAGGCGCCATCTCGACATGGGGCGTTTCGACCTGTGCCTCACGGATATGAACCTGCCTGACGGGAACGGGATCGATCTGGTCCGCTATATCACCGAGCACTGTCCCGAGCTGCCGGTGGCGATGATCACCGCGCATGGAAACATGGAGTCCGCGGTGGCCGCGATGAAGGCCGGGGCCTTCGACTTCGTGCCCAAGCCGGTCGATCTCCAGCTGTTACGCCGCCTGGTCGGCTCGGCGCTGAAGCTGCGCACTCAGAGTGGATTTGGTGGCGAACTGAACGCCGCCGGGGGGCGCTTGCTCGGAGACTCGACGAAGATCGAGGAGATCCGCCGACTGATCGCCAAACTCGCCCGCAACCAGGCGCCGGTGTTCATCACCGGTGAGAGCGGCACCGGCAAAGAGCTGGCCGCGCGGCTGATTCATGCCCAAGGGCCGCGCTGCGAGGGGGATTTCGTCGCGGTCAACTGCGGTGCCATTCCCCAGGAACTGGTAGAGAGTGAGCTGTTCGGCCACAAGAAGGGCAGCTTCACCGGCGCCGTGGCCGACCAGGAGGGCCTGTTTCAGGCGGCCGAGGGCGGCACCCTGTTCCTCGATGAGGTCGCCGACCTGCCGCTGCCCGCGCAAGTCAAGTTGTTGCGGGCGATCCAGGAAAAGCGCGTCAGGCCGGTCGGCGCCCAACAGGAGGTGCCGGTGGATGCGCGTATCATCAGCGCCAGCCACCGTGACCTGACCGAAGAGGTGGAACATGGGCGGTTCCGCCAGGACCTGTTCTACCGTATCAACGTCATCGAGTTGCGGATGCCGTCGTTGCGTGAGCACCCTCAGGATATCCCGCTGCTGGCCGCGCGCATCTTCGACCGGATCGCCCGGGAACATCCCGAGCGCGGCCCGATGAAGCTCGCGGACGAGGCCCTGGAGGCACTCTCGCAGCACCCCTTCCCGGGGAATGTGCGCGAACTGGAAAATGTGTTGGAGCGTGCCACCGCGCTCTGTGACGGTGCCATCATTGGTGCTCATGATCTCTATTTACCGCAGACCGAGGCGGCCGCCGCGGGCGACACGGGTCCCGACTCCGCGGTCCCGCTCGAAAATTACCTGGGCGAGATCGAGCGCCAGGCGATCCTCAAGGCACTCGAGGAGACACGCTGGAACCGCACCGCCGCCGCCAAGAAGCTCGGCATGACCCTGCGCTCACTGCGCTACCGCCTCGCCAAACTCGGCATCGAGTAAGGAGCCGTCGTGACCGATCGCACCCGGCGGCGCGCGACCGCACCACCTGCCACGGCCGGTGGGCCGGCCCCCGAGCGCGACCCTTTCGTCGCCTGGGTGCGCCAGGCCACGCCCTATATTCATGCCCATCGTGGGCGTACCTTTGTGATCGCCTTCGGCGGGGAGGCCGTCGCCGACCCGCGTTTCCCTGACCTGGTTCATGACATCGCGTTGCTCCACGGGTTGGGGGTGCGGCTGGTGCTGGTCCATGGTGCGCGACCGCAGATCGAGGAACGGCTGCGGGAGCAGCGCATTGAATTGCGCTATGTCAACGGACTGCGCATCACCGACGCTACCGCGCTGGCCTGCGTCAAGGAAGCGGCCGGGGTGGCGCGCGTGGAGGTCGAGGCGCTGCTCTCCATGGGGCTCGCCAACTCGCCCATGGCCGGGGTGCGCATCCCGGTAGCCTCCGGCAACTTTGTGACCGCCAAGCCGATCGGTGTCCTGGACGGCATCGACTACGAACACACTGGTGTGGTTCGGCGGGTGGACCGCCAGTCACTGATCCAGCGTTTGGATGCCGGGGCGGTGGTGCTGATGCCGCCACTGGGCTACTCGCCGACCGGCGAAGTCTTCAACCTCAGTGCCGCCGATGTCGCACGCTCGGCAGCGATTGCGCTGAAGGCCGATAAGCTGATCTTTTTGATCGAGGAACCGGGGGTTTGTGACGCCACCGGCGCCCTCCTCTCCAACGTCCTGAGCGACGAAGTGGAAACCTTGCTCGCCGCGGCCCCCGCACTTCACGAGGACGTGGCCCAGGCACTGCGTGCCGGAGCGGACGCCTGCATCCATGGAGTCGCTCGCGCGCACCTGATCGACCGGCGCCGCGACGACGCCCTGCTGCGCGAGCTTTATACCCGCGACGGCAGCGGCACCCTCATCACCGGGCAACCTTACGAGGGGCTGCGACCCGCACGCAGCGAGGATGTGACCGGCGTCCTCGAACTCTTGCGGCCGCTGGAGGAGCGCGGTGTGCTGGTCCCCCGCTCGCGGGAGCGACTGGAAACCGAGATCGACCGGTTTTACTTGATGGAGCGCGACGGTCTGGTCATTGCCTGCGCGGCGCTTCACCCCTATCCGGCGCAACGCATGGCCGAACTCGCCAGCGTCGCCGTCCATCAGGACTATCGCAACCACGGACGCGGCGACAAACTGCTGGAGCACATGGAAGCGATCGCCCGCACCCGCGGGTTCACCCGACTCTTCGTCCTCACCACCCAGACGGCGCATTGGTTCCAGGAGCGCGGCTTCATTCCGGCGCTCCTAGAGGCCCTGCCGACTGAAAAACAGGCCCTCTACAACCTGCGGCGTAACTCTCAGGTGTTCATCAAAGACCTGACGGTCTGAGCGGCCCGGCCGTGATCCTACTGCCGATCCCGGCCGTGGTTCAGGTATCCTGTGCGCCGCACCGCTGAGAAGCAGCCTGACCCTATCACCTCCCGGAGTCCCTGATGTCCGAGTCCCGTTCGTCGCTCTACAAGCTGTTGACCTGGGTCTTGCTCGCGGCCCTGATCGGAGTCTACGGGCTCTATCACTGGTACACCGGCGGGTTGCGCCGGAACATCGCCACACAGCGCGCGGAGCTCGCCCAAGCGGCGCAGCGCCAGTCCGCCGCGGATCAGCAACTCCAGGCCGCCGCGGCGACCGAGCAGACGCTGAAGGCGCAGAACGATGACCTCAAGACCCGTCTCGCGGCAGTCCAGGACGAGCACCAGGCATTGCTGGAGCAGCACGAGACGGTCACCGCCCAGGTCGAGCGGCATCGGCAGGAGATTGCGCAGGCCGCCGCCCGTGAGCAGGACCTGAACGATCAGATTCGGGATCTCAGTGTCCAGTACACCCAGGCCAGCAAGGCGGTGGTCGACAAGCTGGGTGCGGCCCATGCGGCTTGGGCCTCTCTGGAAAGCGAAGACCAGGCGGCCAAGGCGCGCGTCAAGGAGTTGGAGGCCGAGGTTACCCGCCTGCGTCAAACGGGTGCCGCGGCCGAAGCGAAGAATACCGCGCAATGCACGGCACTGGAGTCCAAGGTCAATGAACGGGTGCGGTTCTACCGCTCGGCACTCGAGGGCAGCGACCCCGACCGCGCCGCCCTGATCGCCGGGCTGGAGCAACAACTGACCGCACTGCGCGCCACCCTGGAGCAGGCCGGGCAAGAGGCCGCGGCAGCGCGCACGGCACTGGCCGACCAGTTGGCCAACGCCGAGCGCAACGTCGCGGACCTGACCGCGCGGCTGGCGGCAGCCGAGCGTCGCGCCGAGGAGCACGCCCAGACGCTGACGACGACCACGGCGTCACACGAGGCGGCGGCGAGCGAGTTACGCGGCAAGGTTGCCACCCTCACCGAGGAAGTGCAGAGTGAACGCGGCACGCGCGTGGCGCTCGAGCAGACGCAGGCGCAGCACGTCGCCGAGCTCGCCGAGGTGAACCGCACCCTGGCGGATGTGCGTGCGCAATGCAGTGCCGCGACGGCGGCGGCGGCGCAGGAGAAGCACGCACTGGAAGAGGACCTGCAGACTGAACGCGCCCGCTCCGAGCAGTCCCTGACGGCTTTGCGCAAAGAATTCGAGGAAGCACAGGCCGCCCAACTGCAAGCCAAGGATCAGGCGCTGTCTCACACCCGCGGCCTGTTCGAGCGCTATGCCGAGTTGCATGCCCAGAAAACCGAGCGCGGCATGCTGATCAGCCTGGCGGAACAGGAACTGCATTTCGCCAGCGGGGCCTCGACGCTTCCCAAGGGCGCCATCCCCAGCCTGGATCAGATCGCCGCGCTGCTCCAGCAATACCCACAGTTGACGGTCATCATCGATGGACATACGGACGCCTCGGGATCGGAGGCGATCAACCTGGCGCTGTCCAAGGCCCGGGCCGAGGCGATCAGGCAGGGTCTGGTCGAGCGCGGGGTGGCGCCGGGGCGGCTGACGGCGCAGGGGCTGGGCGAGACGCGGCCAGTGGGTGACAACGCGACCCCGGCCGGCCGGCTCAAGAACCGCCGGGTCGAGGTGCTGGTGATCGAGCCCTAAAGCGAGCTGTCCGCGTCCAACGGCCTGCCGCCAACCAACGTTGGTCGGCGCCGCTGCGCACCAATCAACCGTTCCTCAGGATGACCACACAGCACCCACTCAGCCGCTCTGAACCCGTCCAGTCACCCTGGCCGCTGGTCCTGGGGCTGATCATCGCGATGACGGCCTGGCGGCTGGGCGCGGCGGCCGTGCTGCCGGTGACCCAGGACGAGGCCTACTACTTCGATTGGGCACGCACCCTCGCCTGGGGCTATTTCGATCATCCACCCGGGGTGGCCGTGCTGGGGATCGGCACCTGGTTCGTGCCGGGTTCCGCCCTGGCCGCCCGGCTTGGGGGGTTGGCGGCCGGTACCTTGAGCCTGATCGTGCTGGCCCGGCTCTATGTCAACAGCGGGTTGCTGCGTCGTGACGATATCACGCTCGCCTTGGTCCTCCTGTTCGCCAACCTGCCCGCGCTGGCGGGCGGCATCCTCACGACGCCGGATTCCGCGCTCGTCCTCGCCTGGGCGCTGGCCCTGCACGAGGCCGAACAGGCCTTGGCCGGCGACCGCCGCCGGTGGCTCACGGTCGGCCTCGCCGTCGGTCTGGGTTTGCTCGGCAAGTACACCATGATGATGATCGGGCCCATCTTGCTCTGGGCCATCCTGCGCACCGACCCGCGCGCCCTGCGCACGCCCTGGCCCTATCTCGGCGCGCTGCTCGCCGTGCTGGTGTTCAGCCCCAATCTGTGGTGGAACGCCGGTCACGACTGGCTGGCCTTGCGGTTCCAGTTCGGCCATGGATTCGCGCTGGATGCCGGTGCACTCACCCCGGCCAACGGGGCCGCGGCGACGGCTATCACCCACTCGGGGCCGGTGACACTGGCGGAGCGGGCCGCCAATCTCGGTACGTTCACGGCCGGACAACTTGCCCTCTGGGGGTTGATCGCACTGCCGCTGCTGGCCGCAACTCCCCGGTTCTTCCGCCGCTGCGCGACCGCCGATCCCGGCCCCATCCCGGGGAACCACGCCAGGTCCCTGCTGCTGACCGCCACCTGGTTTCCGCTCGGGTTCTTCGCCCTGGTTTCCATCGGCAGCGAGGTGGAGGCGAACTGGCCGGCCATGTACCTGCTCGCGGCCCCGGCCCTGCTGGCGCGGCCGTTGCGCGGTCTGCGCCCTTGGGTACTGGGCGCGGCCGCGGCCAACCTGCTGGTGGTGACCCTCTACGTCTATCATGCCGCTACCGCCGCCCTGCCGCTGCCGGACAGTCAGAACCGCATCCTGCGCGAGACGCATGGGTTTGCGGCGCTGGCGGCCGTGGCCGCAGGGCTGCCCGGGCCGGTCTATGCCGACCGTTACCAGCTCACGGCCATGCTGCGCTTCTACCAACCCGCGCTTGCCGCCGGCCAATGGCCGGGACTCACCCGCCCGTCCGAATACCTGGTGGGGCAGATCGCCCCCCGCGTCGATCCGACCGCCCAGCGTGAGCCCTTCTGGATCATTACCCAACGCCCGCAGCCGCCGACGGTCGGGGGCTTCACCAGCGACGCCCCACGCACCTTCTTCGACTGCGCCGATCAGCGCCTGGTCGAGACCGCCGCGCCCCCGTGCGCGCGCCCGCTGCATACCTGGTTCCTGCATCACTATCGACTGGAATAGCACGACGGTGGGGAAGGCCAGCGTGACCGCCATGGCGGCGGCCCGCGTGCCACCCCGGCCGAGGCCCGACACCGGTGTCAGCTATTTTTACAGTCGGAACGCGTGGCGCCAGCTGGGGACGCGGTGCGGCCGCGACGATCGCACGTCGAAACTGTGGCGCAGCAGGAGGTTGACGGGCACCGGCCAGTCATGGCCCGATGTTTGCGTTAATATTGTTGCCGCTATCCGACGCGGCCTGGCTGCCCGCGAACCAGTCCCTGCTTCGGAGAACCTTACGATGAAGGCGCCCCTGCCATCTCTTCTTTTCGCCGCCAGCCTTGGCCTCGTCGGCACCGCCGACGCAACGCTGGTGGAATACACCGATAGCGCGCGCTTCCTCGCCGCGATCAAGGCCGATTATTACCTCGAGAACTTCCAATCGCTGGTTCCCAATACGACTCCCGCAAGCCTCGCCTTCGGGTCTACCAACGGGTATTCATACACAGCAAGCGCCACCGGAGGTACACTTTACGTCGTGCCCGTGATCGGCGGCAGCATTGCGCTGTCGACGAGTAGTGCTCACAGCACTCTGCAGCTTGACTTCACCGGCGCCCCGGTGACGGCTCTCGGCGGGCTATTCTTCTCAACGGACGTGTTTAACAACCCCTTGATTAGCCGCATCGAACTCGCGTTCAGCGACGGCAGCACCTGGGCCTTGACCAATGCGGCCCTGACCAGCTTCATCGGCTTCACCAGCAGCGTCGCGATCACGTCGCTAGACATCACGGCACCCGCCGACGGATGCGCTGTGACCTACTGCTTCACGACCCTCGACGACTTCTACGTCGGCGAGTTTGCGCAGGTCCCGGTCCCGGCCACTGCGCTCTTGCTCGCCGTCGGCCTGCTCGGGCTTGGGTCGCGCGGCGGTCGTGCCCGACGCCGGGCGACCTGATCCCCCCAGGGTCGCACGATCGCGGCCACGGCGCAGGTGACACTGGCGGAAAACGGACGGTTCAGCGCCCCCACCGACTGAACAGCTTTCGAACTTCTTCCAGCACTAAGACGCCGACGGCCACCAGGGTCGCGAGGCCCCAATCGGCGAGGCTCAAATCCACCGTGTCGAAAATGGCCTGCGCCGGGCCCCAGTGCACCACCAGGATCTGCAAAGCAACCACGCAGAACAGTGCCGACCACAGCTTGCCGTTGCTCAGGAAGTGCCGGTTAAAGGCGCTTTCATGCTCGGCACGCGCGTTGAAAATATTGAAAAACTGGAACAACACGAAGGTGGTGAAGGCCAGCGTGACCGCGTAGTCGTGACCGCCGTGATGCTCGCCCCAGGCATAGGCGGCGAGTGTTCCGGCCGCCATCGTCAGACCGTACAGGCCAAGACGCCAAAGCCGATCCCGCGTCAGGATGGGACCGTCGGCCGGGCGGGGCGGCGCGTCCATGATGCCGGGTCGCGGCGGTTCCACGCCCAGCGTCATGGCGGGCGGACCATCCATGATGATGTTCACCCAGAGAATCTGGATCGCGGTAAAGGGGGTCGGCATCCCGAAGAGCGGCGCACCGACGACGGTCAGGATGGCCCCGATATTGGTGGACAACTGGAACCGCACGAACTTGACGATGTTGTCGTAGATGGTGCGCCCCTCCTTGACGGCGCCCACGATGGTCGCGAAGTTGTCGTCGGTGAGTACCAGTGTTGCCGCTTCTTTGGACACTTCGGTACCGGTGATGCCCATCGCCACACCGATGTCGGCGGTCTTGAGCGCCGGGGCGTCATTCACGCCGTCGCCGGTCATCGCGACGACATGGCCCCGCGCCTTCAGCGCCTCGACGATATGCAGTTTGTGCTCGGGCGAGACCCGCGCGAATACCGCGGTGCCTTCCACCAAGGTGGCGAGCGCCGGCTGGGTCAGGCCCTCGATTTCGCGGCCTTCGCGGACCTCGCCCGTCAACCCGAGGTCACGGGCGATGGCGGCTGCCGTCGCCCGGTGATCACCGGTGATCATTTTCACCGCCACGCCGGCTTGTTGGCAGATGCGGATGGCGTCGCGCGCCTCCGGACGCGGCGGATCGATGATGCCGACCAGACCGAGGAGGGTCAGCCCGTCGGCCCAGACCATCAGCTCGCCCGCCGGGTCGAAATCCGCCGCCGGGATGGTGCGGCCGGCCAGCATGAGCACGCGCAGCGCGTCCTGCGCGAAGGCCGTATTGTGCGCGGCGAAGTCCTCCCGGGCGGCCGTGTCGAGTGCGACTTCGCCGGCAGCCGTCAAGTGAGCACGCGCGCGCGTCAGCACGACATCAGGCGCGCCCTTGACCCACATCCGCACCAGGGCGCCGTCATGATGGAAGGTCGCCATGAATTTATGCGTGGAGTCGAACGGGATTTCGGCAATCCGCGGCTGCTGCCCGGCCAGGGTCGGCGCGTCCACCCCGCCGCGCGCGGCCAAGGCCAACAGGGCGCCTTCCGTCGGGTCGCCGATCAGTTCGCCGTCACGGATCCGGGCATCCGTGCACAGTGCCGCGCAGGTCAGCAAGGGCAGCCAGTCCGGCGGCGGCGCGTCATCCTCCGGCATGATGGCGCCGGGGTCCGCGTAGCCGTCTCCCGTGACGGCAAAGCGACGACCGTGAAACCAGGCGCGGCGCGCGGTCATCTGGTTCAGGGTGAGGGTCCCGGTCTTGTCCGAGCAGATGACCGTGGTACAGCCAAGGGTTTCCACCGCCGCCAGTTTCTTGACGATGGCATGGCGTTTGGCCATGCGGTGCATGCCCAGCGCCAGCGTCACCGTGACGACTGCCGGCAACCCTTCGGGGATCGCCGCCACGGCCAGGGCAATGGCGGTCAGCACGGTGTCGATCAGCGCATCGCCGCGCAGGATGCCAATGGCGAAGATCAAGCACACGACCAGCCCGGCGATGGCGGCCAGCCGGGTACCGAGCGCATCCAACTGCACCTGCAAGGGCGTGGCCGACTCGGGGGTCTCGGCCAGCAAGCTCGCGAGCTTGCCCATTTCGGTGCGCATCCCGGTGGCGCAGACGATGGCCTCGAGGCGGCCGCGGGTGACCACGGTGTTCATGAAGACCATGTTGTGCTGTTCAGCCAGCGGGGGCGTACCGGGAATCGCCGCGGGGGTCTTTGCAACGGCCTGTGATTCACCCGTGAGCGCCGCCTCCGCAACCTCGGCCGCATGGGCACGGAGCACCCGCGCATCGGCCGGGATGCGGTCACCCGCTTCGAGCAGCAGGATGTCTCCCGGCACCAGCGCCTCGGCGGGAATCTCCGCCGGATGCCCGTCGCGCCGCACCCGGGCAACGGGAGCCAGCATTTTTTTCAAGGCGGACAAGGCCGCCTCGGCGCGGTGTTCCTGAAAAAACCCCAGGGTGGCGTTCAACAGCACCACGACGGCAATGACGATCGCATCTTTGAGATCGCCCACGACGCCCGCCAGCAGTGCGGCGCCGATCAGCACCAGGACCAGCACATTGCGGAACTGGTCGAGAAACTTTTTCCATGCCGGGCGCGGCGGCCGACCGCTGATGCGGTTGGGGCCATGGACCCCGAGTCCGGCTTCGGCGGCGGCCGTGGACAGGCCGACGCTGATGTCAACCTGTAGATCAGCCGCGACGCGTTCAGGCGTTTCGGCATACCAGACGCGTGGGGGAGTTGTGGCAGGTACCGCGGGGATCGTGTTCACTGTGAGTCCTTGGAGTCGGTCGGCGAGGGCAAGCGACTCCATTGGAACCCGGACTCAGGGCGGTGGTTCCCGGAGCGCGACCTGCACCAGACCGACGATCGGCTCAGCGCTCGCCGAACGGCGCGAACAGTTCCTGCAAGTCCTGCCCACTCAAGCGCGGCTCCGGTTCGCCCTCGCTTTCCTGATAGACCCCGGCGGCCAGCACCCGCTTGCGCTCCTGCATGGTCAGGATGCGCTCCTCGACCGTCTGCTCGGTCACCAGCTTGTAAACGAAGACCGGCTTGTCCTGACCGATGCGGTGGGCGCGGTCCGCCGCCTGCGCCTCGACCGCCGGATTCCACCAGGGGTCGTAGAGGATCACGGTATCGGCTTCCGTGAGGTTCAAGCCGACCCCGCCGGCCTTGAGGCTGATGAGAAACAGGTTGGCCTCACCCGAACGGAAGGTGTCGATGGCCTCGTCGCGCTTGCGGGTCTGACCGGTGAGCTTGGCGCTAGGGATGCCGCGTTGATCCAGTTCGGCCTCGATCAGTGCGAGCATGGACGTGAACTGGGAAAACAGCAGGATGCGCCGGCCCTCATCCAGTTGCTCCGGTACCAGATCCATCAGCAGTTCCAGCTTGGCCGACTCCTTGACCCGGGCGGCGGCCGGGAGCTTGAGCAGGCGCGGGTCACAGCAGGTCTGACGCAGTTTCAGCAAGGCATCGAGAATGGTGATATGGCTGCGCGCCAGGCCTTGGGCGGCGATGGCGTCGCGCACCCGTTTTTCCATCGACAGCCGGATGCTCTCATAGAGTGCGGCCTGCGCTTCGCCCAGGGTCACACTCTTGATGATCTCGGTCTTGGGCGGCAACTCGGCCGCCACGTCCTGCTTACGCCGGCGCAACATGAAGGGCGCGACCCGGCGCGCGAGGCGGTCCTGGCGGTCCCGATCCCGATGCTGCTCGATCGGCGTGCGCCAATGGCGCTTGAAATTGGCCTGATCACCGAGGAACCCGGGCATGAGAAAATCGAATTGAGTCCAGAGTTCGCCCAAATGGTTTTCCATCGGGGTGCCGGTGAGGCACAACCGGTGATCGGCGTTGAGGGCCCGGACCACGGCCGCGGCCTGCGACTTGGGGTTCTTGACCGTCTGGGCCTCGTCCAGAATCAGTGAATGGAATGACTGCTCCTGGAGCCGCTCCTGGTCACGGGACAACAACGGGTAGGTGGTCAGGATCAGATCGTGGTCCGGAATGGCGTCGAAATGGACGTGACGGTCGGCCCCGTGCAGGACCAGCGTGCGCAGCCCCGGGGTAAAACGCGCCGCCTCGCGCCGCCAGTTGCCCATGAGACTGGTGGGGGCCACCACCAGGGCGGGGCGCGCCAGTCGTCCGGACTCCTTCTCCAGCAGCAGGTGGGCGAGGGCCTGGACGGTCTTACCGAGACCCATGTCGTCGGCCAGGATACCGGCCAGATCCCAGGCGCGCAGGAACTGGAGCCAATCGAGCCCGCGTCGTTGATATCCGCGCAACTCGACCGTGAGCCCGGCCGGGGGTTCAACCGGTTCGATCCCGGCGAATGCCGTCAGTCGCCGCGCCAGTTCACGCAGCCGCCCGGCCCCGCGGATCGCATAACCCTGGGCCTCGAGATCGGCCAGGGCAGCGGCGTCGAAGCGCGATACCCGCAGCCGTCCATCCGCACCGGGGGCGGCCCGGTCGAACAGATCGCGCAGGATCTCGATGAACGGCAAGAGCCGCGCTCCCGGCAGATCGATATAGCGGTGCGCGGCGTCCGGGTCGGTACCCGTCGGGTCGAGCGGCAGGGTGATGATGGCGGGCACTTCACTGCCCATCCCCAGCTCCAACAAGGGCGCGATGATAGGCAGCAGGGGCAGGCGGCGCCCGCCAAGATCGAGGTCGAAGCGCAGCCCGAACCAGTCGTTGCCACCCTCTTGCACCGGGTCTTCGAGTTCCAGGTCCCACTCCGCGGACTCGAATTGCAGCCGGAATGCGTCCTCGCGTTCCACCCGCCAGCCGGCCGCTTCCAGCGCTGGAATGCCGTCGCGCAGAAGGGCCGACCAGCGCCCTGCCCGTTCCAGCGGATTGGCGGTCGCCGGGACGACCCGGTGGCTGCCCGCGGCGGTGCCGGCGAGGGCGAGCGGGATGAACCCGTGCGCCGCAAGGGTATCCAAGGCCCGCTGTTCAGCCACCAGGTCACGGTGGATGCGGACAGTCCCGGAGCCGTCAGGCAGAACGGTGTACGGCAGCGCGGGAAGACCAGGGACCTGGTACCCGTCATAGTCAAAATCCAGACTCAGTAGATGGGTATCGATTCCGGACAAGGATTCGCAGCGCAGCGTCAGCCAGGGAACGACGGCGGCACCGGTGACCTCCTTGACCGGCACCGGACGCGGGACCGGCAGCGGTAACTGAGGGAATTCCAGCACCAGCGTCCGTGACAGCGTTTCGGCCTCGTGGGCGCGCAGCCGCGGCGCGGCCAGGATCTCGCGCACTTGGGCCATGCGTAACCCCTGGGTGTCCAGCGGCCCGGCCAGTTGCTTCGCGGGGTCCAGGTACATGGGGGGATCGACCAGCAACAGGCGGGCCGGCGGGGTTACCTTGACTTTCAAGTCGAGTGATCCGTCCGTGTTTTCCCGCCAGCTCAGGTCCAGGGAGCGCGTCTCACCCAGGCTCAGGGGCGCCGCCTCGATCCCCTGCCAGTAGCAGCGCCCAGTCCCGATCATGCGCAACAGCGCCAACGAGCCGGTCTGGCCGATGAGCGATACGCTGGTAACCCATTGACCGGCAGCGAGAGCGCGCAGAATACCCAGAATGTCATGGTCCGCGCTGAGCAGATAGGTGGGCGTGGAGTAGCCGTGCAGCAGATTGAACGGATTGACCTGTCGCCCCTTGGAGAGCCCGGTGCCACGCAGTAGGGGCTTGGCGACCCGCAGCTCCGCCGCGGCGGCGTGGACGTCGGCCGGATTCTGCTGAAGCACGTAGACCAGCCGCTCCCCCGCCGGATCGGCTGCTTTATCCTGGCCGGCCAGCACCACGCGGTTCAGCCAGCGTTTCACGAACTCGGTGCCGGCCGAGCCGTCGCTCGGCTGGGATTGACGCTCCCGTTCCTCGAAGGCCAGACAGGCCGCCGCCACATGCTTACAGTTGTAGCCGATCGGGCAGCCGCAGGAGCCGGTGATGTCGCGCTTGGCGGGATCCGCCGGGATAAAAATGGACTGCCGGTAGATACGGCCGGCGCTGCCGCGGACCCGTGCCCGCAGGCTGACCCCGGAGTCATCCCGCCGCTCCTCCTCCAGTTCGATCACCATTCCTTGCTGATAGTAGGCGAGGCCCCGGTTGAAGGAACTCAGGTCGATCGCGTGGCGGATGTCGTCACGACTCAGGGGGCGTGGCATGGTGTTGGACCAGGCAGTTGCGGAACAGCCGTCTATTGTCGCCGGTATGGGGGCCGTTGCCCATGGTTAGAGAGGCAATGGCATGAAATGATCGGGTCGACCGCGTAGGTCGGCCGTCCCGGCCTGGCCTGGCGTACTTGGGTCCGCTCGCGTCGGGTGCAGGTGCGCCGGTCCTCGCGCCCGCGCCCGGAGTGTCAATCCCGGGGCGCAACCCCCATCAACCGCCAAGGCAGGCCGATGCGATGCTGTATACTCTGGCGTCTGCTGACCCTGTGCCGCGGGAGCGACCCTGTGAAGCTGATCGTGCAGATCCCCTGCTACAACGAGGAGCAGACCCTCCCGGAAACCATCGGGTCGATCCCGCGTGCGATTCCCGGAATCGTTCGCATCGAAATCCTCGTCATCGACGACGGCAGCTCCGACCGGACGATCGAGGTCGCGCGGGCGCTCGGCGTCCACCACATCGTGCGCAACAAGCACAATCAGGGGCTTGCCCGCAGCTTTCGCAACGGTCTGGAGGCCTGTCTGCAGCTTGGCGCCGACATCATCGTCAATACCGACGGCGATCATCAGTACGATGGCCGGGACATCCCGAAACTGGTGCGGCCGATCCTCGATGGCGAGGCGGATATCGTGATCGGCGACCGCGAGACCGACAAGATCGCGCACTTTTCCCCCGCCAAGAAGTTTCTTCAATGGTTCGGCAGCGGCGTGGTGCGGAAACTCGCAGGCATTTGGGTCCCCGATACCGTCAGCGGGTTTCGCGCTTTCTCCCGCGAGGCGGCGATCCGACTGAATATCGTGTCCTCGTTCAGTTATACGATCGAAACCGTCATCCAGGCCGGCAAACGTCAACTGGCAGTCACTTCGGTCGCTGTCCGCACCAACCCCAAGACCCGCGACTCGCGACTGTTCAAGAGTATCCCCGGTTTCCTTCAAAATTCGCTGGGGACCATGGTGCGGATGTACGCGATGTATCAGCCATTGCGGGTGTTTTTCTTCATCGGAACCGCCCTGACCGCAGTTGGCCTGTTTCCGATTCTGCGGTTTCTTTATTATTATGCGATCGGCAGCGGCGGTGGGCATATTCAGTCGCTGGTGCTTGGTGCGGTACTTCTGATGATGGGTTTCATCGCCTACCTGATCGGTCTGGTTGCCGACCTCATCGGGTTCAATCGGCAACTGCTGGAAATGACGCTGGAGCGGGTCCGACGCATGGAACTCGCCGATTACGAACGCTCCAGGGAACGCGGCGTACCAGGCGCGTCATGACCGTTGCCCGCGATCCCGAGTCCACCGGGTGCACGCTGACCCGATCCGCCGCAGCTGCAGGGAGCGCACCCCAGAGCGATGCGGCTTTAGATCCAACGCAACAGCAAGCTCAGTCGCGCCGGCGAGTGGTCGTCTGGGGGACCTACGATCTGGGCAAGCCGCGGATTCGCGTGCTGATCCGCGGACTACGCGACCATGGAATCGAGGTCATTGAATGCCATCGCCACGTCTGGGACGGCGTCGACGACAAGAGTCAGCTCGCCGGATGGTCGGCTCAGCTCCGCTGGGGCTGGCGCTGGCTCAGCGCCTACCCCGGTTTGCTGCTCCGTTATTTGCGCCTCCCGCCGCACGACGCCGTGTTGATCGGCTACCTCGGGCACTTGGACGTGTTGCTCCTCTGGCCGCTCGCGAAACTGCGCGGAAAACCGCTGATCTGGGATGCCTTCTTGTCGCTCTACAATACCGTGGTGGAGGATCGCTGCCTGGTGAGTAAAGGCCATCCACTCGCCTCTCTGTTATTCGCATGGGAGTGGCTTGCCTGCCGTGCGGCAGCGACGGTCGTCATCGACACCGCGACGCATGGGCGTTATTTCGCCGAGACTTTCGGCATTGCGGCGAGTAAGGTCCAGCGTGTCTTTGTCGGCACGGAACCGGACCTGTTCTACCCGGCTCCGCACGGCTTTGACCGACGTGACAAGGACTGCGCTTTCACGCTGCTTTTTTATGGTCAGTTCATCCCCTTGCACGGCATCGAGAACATTGTTCAGGCCGCCAAGCTCACCGAGCGCCAGGGAATTTCATGGCAACTGATCGGCACTGGTCAGCAGGCCGGCGCCATACGCTCATTGATCGCCGAGCTGGCGCCATCCAATCTGCACTGGGAGTCCTGGGTGCCCTACGCGCGTCTCGTTCATCGCATCCATGCGGCCGATGCCTGTTTGGGAATCTTCGGCACCACCGCCAAGGCGCAACGCGTCATTCCCAATAAGGTGTTTCAGATCATCGCCAGCGGCCGACCGCTGATTACCGCGGACACGCCGGCGGTGCGTGAACTGCTCGTGCCGAACGCGGTGGTGCGACTGATTCCACCCGGCGACCCGGTGGCCTTAGCGAGCGCCGCGCGCGCCATGGCCGAGCAGGGTCGAACGCTTCCGGTCGACGATGCGCATGCCGCGCTGCGCCCCAAGGTGTTGCCGTCGGCGGTGGTGAGTGACCTGATCAAACGACTGCCGCAGGCAGCGACGCCATGAACCCGGCTCTTTTCGATCCGCCGATCACGGGTGTTTACATCCTCATGGCCACCTTTAACGGTGAACGGTATCTGCGGGCACAACTCGATAGTATTCGCGGGCAGTCGTTATGTGACTGGGTGCTGCTGGTCCGTGACGATGGGTCCACCGACCAGAGCACGCGGATCGTCCGCGACTATGCCGCACGCGATCCCCGCATTCGCCTGATCAGCGATACATTCGGTCATCTCGGACCGGTCCGATGCTTCGCGTGCCTGCTACAACTGGCATACGACCAGGGTGCGCGTTATGTCGCGTGCAGCGACCAGGATGATATCTGGCTCCCCGAAAAACTCGCGGATGCCTGCTCCGCCTTGATCGCGCTTGAAGCGCGTGATGGCGAGAGCGTGCCGACACTCGTTCATAGCGACCTGGAAGTCGTCGATGCGCGTTTGCTGCCGATCAGCCCATCCTTCATGCACTTTGAGCGGATCAATGACCCCGCGAGCCCCCCGTTACCGGTCGTCGTTGTGCAAAACCACGTCGTCGGCTGTACCTTGACGGCCAACCGCGCGCTGCTCGCTCTTGCCCTACCTGTTCCCCCTGATGTGCGAATGCACGACTGGTGGCTCGCGCTCTGCGCGAAGGCGGCAGGTACAGTGCATTTCTTACCGAAGGTCTCCGTGAAATACCGCCAGCACGGCAGCAACACGCTCGGCGTCGCTGGTTTCCAGGGTATCTATCACGTCTTCTCCGCAACCTGGTGGGCGCGGCTGGTCAAGCGCCCGCGGCTGCACCACGACACCCTGGTGCAGAGCGGTCACCTGATGGCTCGGATGGCTGAACGAGGCAGCGCCGGGCAGGCGTTGGCGGCCGAGCATCTGTGGCGCTGCATGACGACCCCTCGGGGAGTGCAACGGGTGCGCATGGCCTACCGGGCTGGGCTGCGCGGACAGAATAGCGTGACCAGCGGATTCTTCTATGGCTTCCTGGTGCTTGGCCACGGCAGGCACGTCCGGCAGCTCCGGTGAGAACGGAGCAACAGGCGTTATGACTAACGCAAGCCCGCGATCCGAGTACTCGGCACCCGATGGCGCCAACACCTGTGCTGTCTTCGTATTGTATTATCCGTCCGAACAATTCGCGGTCAATCTGCTCGGCATCTTGCAGCAAGTCGCCCATGCGATCGTCGTCGACAACACGCCAGCCACTGCGGGCTCAATGCTCCCATGCCTGTCGCACCAACAAGTGACCTGCATCGTCAATGCGCGGAACCTCGGTATCGCGACGGCATTGAATCAAGGCCTTGACGCGGCGTTGGCGATGGGTTTCGACTGGGCTCTGACCTTTGACCAGGACTCGGCAGTCAAGCCCAACGCGTTACGCATCTTGTCCGCGATCACTCAGCGGGCTTACGCGGCTGGGCCGGTCGGCTGTGTGGGATCGAACTATTGCTTCCCCGACAGCGCGGCCGGTCGTTTCAAAACCAGGGCGGCCCTTTACGAAACCGTGGATGAGGTGATTACCTCGGGTGCGCTGACCAGCATCGCAGCGTGGCAGCGGGCGGGGCGTTTCTGGGACGCGCTGTTCATCGACGCGGTGGACGCCGAGTTCTGTATACGGCTCCGGGCACTAGGGTTTCAGGTGCTGCTCTCCGCCGATGTGCTGCTGCTTCATCAACAAGGTGGAGCGCCTGATGCGCGGTCCTTCTTTGGACGCCGGCTGTACTCGACCCGACTGTCCCCACTGCGCAGGTATTACATCGCACGCAACCGTATCCTCGTGGCGCGCCGTCACCATCGACCTTTACCGGTCTACCGCTTCTTCCGTGACGATATCCTGCCGGTCTTGTTGGGGACCAATCGCATCAGGAAGCTGCAAGGCGTTGCTCTCGGACTGCTGGACGGTTTTCGCGGTATCGCCGGCCAAGCATCCGCTGACCGGACCGCCACCTTGAACTGAGGCGCCGGTCTTCAGCCCCGGTGATCAGTGTCAATGACACCAGGCCTGCAGCACCAACTCCTCACCGCATTCCCTATCCCATAGAAATCGGGCACGAGCAGCAATCACCCGTGCCGCGACCCTGAGTTGCACGACGCGACTGGTGTGGGTCAGCACGTCATCGACAGCGGGTGTGCTTAGATTGATCGAGGTCCGGACAAACGTAGAGGCATGGGCCGGGGTTGTGGTGATATCAAACCGGGTGAATCCCGCCAACCGCGCCAGGCGGGCCATAGTGAAAGGATTGAACAGATGGATATGGCGCGGCGGATCGAGACCGATCCAGTGCTGCCGGAATTCCCGGTGACCATAACTTGCGGTATTGGGTGTGATCATGATGACCCGTCCATCCTCACGGAGCAGTCTTTTGCATTCGCGCAAGATCCCGACAGGATCATGCAGGTGTTCGATCACATGACTGCCGACGATGGCATCGTAGTGTCCAGCGTCGAGTTTGAGCCCGGGAAGCGGCCCGAGTCGCACTTCGAATCCTTTCTGCCGGGCATGATCCAATGCGACCGGATCGACTTCCTGGCCCATCACGGTCCACCCCAGCGCCGCCATTCTTGCCATTCGGTGTCCGGCACCAAATCCGATTTCCAGCAGGCGTCCCGGCGGCGCATCAGCTAAATAGAAATCGTTCACACGTCGCTGTGCGCGCGTCAAGCCGAGCAGACCGTTGAGCAGCGTTGCGGCGAATCCCCGCCGGCCCGCCGCGCCGTGCGTGTAATAGTCTCGGTAAGCTGCGCCGATATCCGCTTCCAGCGGTAGCGGATCGAGCCAGATCAGCCCGCAGCGGACATCGGCGCATTGGGCGAGATGCCAGTCACCGGGGACACCGAATACGCGATCGGTCAAGCCTTGGTGCAGCGGTCGCCCGGGAGTACCGCACAGCAGGCAGTCCGGTCGCGGTGCGGTGCGGATCACTGGCCGATGGGTGGTGGTGATCTGGTTCGAGTGTTCGATGGATGCTGGTCGATATGACGCTATCATTGACTTGTCTCATGCGTTCAGTGTGCCGGTCGCAAATAGGCCAGAAGGCGCTTGATTTCCCCCGGCTCCAGCAGGCGATGAAATGCAAGAAACAGGTATCCGCCGAGAGCGCAGATGAAATACCCGATCTTTTCCACCGGTGCATCGGCCAGGGTCGCGCCGGCCATCATCAGGAGCAGGATAACGCCAGCGCTCAATACCGACCACAGCCGACGCAGCGGCGCTCCGATGAGGCGGTTGCCGAGCAAAAAGAGCAAGATGGCATCGATGAGCACGCGAATCGTCCAGGCCGCCGCCGCGCCCGTGATCCCGAAGGCCCCAACCAGGGGCCACACCAAGGCCAAATACAAGGGCAACTCGATCAGATGCAGCCGGGCGGTGAGATCCGGTCGCCCCCCGGCCTGTAACAGAGCGTACGGCATGGCGGCCATTGCGCTGATCAGTTGCCCGATCGCGAGCCAGCGGGCGACCGGCGTCCCCTGTTGTGCGAACTCGGGGCCGAGCCAAAGTCTCAGTCCCTCCTCGGCGAACAGAACGAGGACAAGTACGGGTGGAGTGATGAGAATGAGCGTGTGGCGCAGACCGGTCAGGTAGAGGGCGAAGGCACGCGGTCGGTCCGCCGCCAGTGCCGTAGCGAATGCCGGGAACAGCACCCCGGCCAGCGGGCCGAACAGCATCCGTAACCGTCCGACCAGATCGAATGGCGTCACATAGTAGGCCACGGCTTCGACGGACATCATTGTCCCGACGATGAACCGGTCCATGGAGTCCATGAGTGGTCCGACGATGCTGCTGACCGTCAACCAGGAACCAAAGTGCAGCAACGGTTGCACGGCGCCACGGACTGGACCACAAGTACGCATGCCAGGCACGGTTGCCACGACCAACCAAGTGAACGCGGCCAGACCCAGCAACCGGGAACCGATGAGTGCCAGCACGGCCGCCGGGAGTGTCGCCGAATACGCGAGAACCACCAGTGGACCCCCATAAGACAGAATCCCCAGGATGGTGTTGATGCCGGCAATCCGCCGGAATTGCTGATAGCTTTCGGCGACCCCGCGCAATCCCGCCATCAGCGTGACGAGCGGTACGGCGAGTGCAATGAGGCGGAAGCCAGCCAGCGCCTCAGGAACCAGTGCCTCGGGGATAGCCAAGGCGGATGCGGCCAGCCAGGGCGCCAGGGCATACAATCCGCCGGCACCAATCAGCCCGAGCAAGGACATCATCGCCAGTCCAGTCCAGATGGTCGAAGCGATCACCGTCGTATCCCCCGCGAGTTGCTCCGCCACCCTCTTGGTCAGCGCGCGGCCGAGCCCGAGATCAAATAGAGCCGAATAGCCGATCAAGGCCCAGGCGAGGGCCAGGACGCCAAAGCGGGCGACCCCGGCGCGTTGAATGATGAAGGGGATGCAGACAAGCGCGACGGCCAGCGGCAACAACTGGGCCGCGAGATTCCAAACCATGCTCCGGGCGAGCCGACGACCGCTCGTCAGACTGGCGACGGTCCTGTTCATTGGACAGGGCCAGGTGACGGCTTATCCGACCGTGTGTTCATGAGGACCGGCGTCCTTGAACAGGCACGGCGATGTTCGCGTTGGGCCTGCTCAACCGTTACTCGGTGGCCAGCACATAGGCTTCGATCTCGACGATGCGGCTGTAACCGGCCAGCGCCTGATTGACCAAGACCCGGATGCGGTCGGTGCTGATCGCCGGAAAGGTGACGCTACGCCAGATTCGGTTGTTGCCGGTGATGCTGCCGCCCGGCACCGTGACCCAACGGGTCGCGTCCCAATACTGAAGATCAAAGGCCGTCACACCATACTTGGAGAACGTCTGTGATGGCGTCGGTTCAACCGGGGTCGTGTAGTCATCTTGCAGGGTGAAGACGGCGATCCCGGTGACGCTGCGGTAGCCCGAGAAGCTGACCTGCACCCAATCGGGATAGCTGTTCTGCGAGGCATCGTTCCAGCCGCCCCCATGACCCCAGCTCACCCCGCTGCGTTCACTGTCGTTGACCGTCTGCACCGGAAAGGCTGCACTATGGACCGACGAGGCGCTCGCGACTCCGCCGTTGGATTGGGCCGCCACGTTGATCGATGGACTGGGTGGAGGATTCACCGCGATGGACACCGGCTCCGACCGGGTGTTGGCCCCGCTGTCGTCATAGGCGACGGCCGTCAGGACGTAGGTGCCCGCGGCGACATCGGTCCAGGTGCAGTCGTAGGGTGCCTCAACGGCGGTCGCGATCAGGGTGGTATCGGCATAGAAGTCCACCCGCGACAGGCTGCCATCGCTGTCGGCCGCGCTCGCCGTGACGGTCACCGCGGCCGGTGCGTTATAGGTTGTACCCGGCGTCGGCGCCGTGATGTTGACGGTTGGTGGGCGTGTCGCCGCGGCAACCGTCCCATAGGCCTCGATTTCGACGATGCGGCTGTAGCTGGCCAGCGCATTCTTCACGAGAACGCGGATGCGGTTGGTGGTGACGCCGGGGAAGGTGATGCGGCGCCAGACCTGGTTGTTTCCGGTGACACTGCCCTCCGGTAACCCGATCCAATCGGTGCCGTCCCAATACGCGATATCCCACGCTGTTACACCATATTTAGTGAAGGTCATGGACGGGGTTGGGTCGAGCGGGGTCGGATAGTTGTCCTGCAGTGTCACGATGCCGATTTCCGTGATGGTCCGGCTGCCGGCAAAATCGATCTGCACCCAGTCCGGATACTCGGCCAGGGTGGCATCGTTCCAGCCGCCGTCGGCGCCCCAATGCGCTGCCGTGCGATCACCGTTGTTCACCGCCGCGACGGGAAACGCCGCACTGTAGCGCGAGGAGGCGCTCGCCGTCGCGCCGTTCGACTGGGCCGCGACATTGATCACCGCTGTCGACGGCAGGACCTGGATGGCGAGGTTCCGGTTGGACTCTTGGCCCGCCGCGTCACGTGCGTGGACGGTGACCGCGTAGCTGCCATCCGTCACCGCGGTACCGGCGATCGACCCGGTCGTTGCGTCCAAGGTCAATCCGGCCGGCAAAGTGCCGCTTGACAGCGTCCAATGGTAAGGCGGGATGCCGCCGTCGGCCGTCAAGGTGACGCTGTAAACGGAGCCTGCCGTAGCGGTGGGAAGCTCAGCGGTCGTGATGAGCAGCGGGGTGAGATCCCGCCCGACCAGCCGGACCGCATCCGCCATCACCTGGGGCCTGCCATCGTCCGAAATCTCGACGGCGCTAGCGGCGCCGAGCAGGTAAGTACCGAACAGCGTCCATTGACCGTGATCGCGTTGCTGGTCGACCATGAACTGCGCTCGATCGCCATCGGTCGTCACCGTGATCACCGCCTGGTCGGTATTACCGGCGTGGGCCGGCCACCAGGCGTAGAGATCGTAATAGCGGGGTGTCAGGGCGGACAGTGGCGTGAAACGCAGGGTGTTGGGCTGACCGGTCCTGATCCCTTGCAAAGCGCTGCCGCCGTAGGCGGTGGTGCTGGCCACACTGGCGAAACCGCCGCTGACGATGGTGGTCGCACCGGGGTTGATCTCGCTGTCTAGGATCAGTTCCGTCGGCAGCGGCTCGCTGATCCGGGCCAGTGCCGCGTCGAGTTGGACCCGCGGGGTAGTGAAGGCATTGGTGCCGTAGGTGATGGGGGTGCCGGTCAAGCGCAAGGCCGCGATGAATTGGTCGATGCCGGGTTCGAGCAGTGTTTCAGATGCTTTTTGCCGCAACACCGCGAAGGCCCCGGCGACATGGGGGGCCGCCATGGAAGTGCCGCTGGCACTGCCCAGGCCGTTGTTCAGGACCGCCGAGGTGATGCTCACACCGGGGGCGAAGAGACTGAGGGCGGGCGCCAGATTGGAGAAATAGGGAATCAGGTCGCCGTCGTCCGCGGCGCCAATGCTGACCGCGCTGGAAATGCAGCCGGGCGTAGAGATGGCGTTCTTGCTGGCGTTGTTGCCGGCCGCGATGACGGTGACGATGCCGGCCGCGCGCAGCGCATCGATCGCAATCTTGGTCGCCGCGGATTCCAGGTCGCACTGGCGCGTCGACGCATAGGTGTCACCGCCCAGACTCAGATTGACGGCGGCGATCGCCCGACCGTCCTGGCTGAGTGCGAGGACATGCTCCAGGCCGGCGATGATGTCGGAGTCGTACGCGACCAAGTCGCCGTCCTGGATGACGAAAACCTGGATGGGGATGAGCGCGGCTCCGGAGGCGACGCCGCGATAGATGCTGTGGTCGCCGAGAGCGATACCGGCCACATGGGTACCATGCCAGCAGGAACCGTGTTCACTGCACGCGACCCCGGCGCCTGGTCCGCACGCCGTATTCTCAGGATAGCGAGTTCCCGTACATGGCGTCAGGTTGGGGCACAACGAGCGAATCGCGACGCTGCCGGAGCCGGTCGCCACACCGCTGCCGGAGCCGATACCCGAACCGGAGAAGCACGCCTCGGTCTGCGTGAGCACCCGCCCCGCGAAAGCCGGATGGCTGGTCTGAACGCCGGTGTCGATGATCGCCACGGCCCACTCGGCGCCGGTGTAACCCTGCGCATGGGCGAGCGTGCCACCCATGTGCGGGACGCTGGAGTTGAGCAGCGGCCGGTGCGGCCGATCTTCGCTGATGTTCAAGACTTCGGGCATCCGGCGCAGGCGGCGCAGCGTGTCGCTGTCCGCGCTCAGAGCGGTCAAGGGCAGATAGCGGTAGCGGGAAAGGCGTGCCGGGCGGTCGGCGAGCGCGGCAGCAAAGCGGTCTTGGGCGCGTGCGATACGGCCGGTACGCAGGGCAAGCCGGCGCTGCACATCGGCGCTGCCGCCCGCCGCGTCGCGGGGAGGCGTGATGGTCGGGAGCGCATCCGTGCGCAGTTGGACGATGATGGGCACCGCGCCGGCCAACTCAGCCATGGTCTGGAGCCGGTCGAAGGTCGCCGCTTGGGCGGCCGTGCGGTCATCGGCCTTGGGGTCGGCCGCCAGGGCCGGCGCAGCGAAACCGAGCATAAAGACAAAAAGCCAGGCGACAGCGTCTTGGTTGATCCGATACATGGCAGGTTCCCGTGGGGCTGCGACAGTGACTGGGGTCGATCGTACAATCAAGCATAGGTCACCAGATGCGGCAACACCTTGATATAGATCCCAGGGTCGGCGATGGCTCACTGAGGCTGCGCATCGAGCTGAAACACGAGCACCCGGGGGTTCCTGACGGCGAGCCATTGGTACTGCGATGGCGTGAGGAGTGCCGCCAAGCCGGTCAGATCAAGTAGACGGCCGATGAGCAGTTGCGGGGGTTCGATCTCCTGAACCAGCCGCGGCACAGCGGCGGCGCCGACGGTGCCCTGGTTGAGCGACACGGCATCAGGGTTGCGGTCACCCCCGATCGACACGACCATGAACGGCGGCGCCTCGGGTGGCTTGACGACGATAAGCCCTTGGGTGGGGCTGCGCCGGAAGCGCGCGATCTGGCGCGCCCGCGCGGCGGTTTCAGGGTCGGTGACAATGGGTTGATCCGCGGTGTCGGCTAATAACGCAACCTGGTTTGCCGCGAATCGCGGATGGATGTTCTCGACCGCCAGCGCCAGGTAATTGGCGGCCACCAGCCCGGCGACCGCGAGCATGGCGCTGCCCGGGAACCGGGTCCGTTGCATCAGGAGCGCAAGCGGAAGCACCGCCACGACCGCCAGGAACAGAAAATAGCGCGGTAACGGGCGGATGGCACCACCGTAGCCAAGCCAGACGAAATAGACGACTGCCGCAAAGACAAACACGCGCAAGATGCGCCTGTCGGTTGCGGTGGAGCTGTTCTCGAAGCGCGACCAGGCCAGGGCCAGGGCCGCGGCGTAGAACAACAGCGTGAACTCTTGATTGAGCAGCAGCGCGGCAATCGGGGCCAGCCACCGGTTATCGCTCGCGTTGCCCGTGCCGGATGAAAAATCGGCGGTTGACAGATGGATGGTACCGTGTGAGCCGGCGATGGTAAAAAACCGATACAGCGGAGACTCTCCGTGTGCCATGTAATAACCCATCTCGGCACCGATCACCAACAGTGCGCCGACCAGGACCCAGAGCGAGTGCTTGCGTGGAAGCCAGGCGCCGGAGAGCCATAACAACCCATAGACGATCAGGAAACCGTAGGCCGTCTCCCGCGTCAGCAGCGCCCCGCCCAAGGCGAGACCACTGAGGAACAGCCAGCCCGCCCGACGTACCGTGGACGCGCGTGCGGCCGTGACGAACCAGGCGAGCGACAGAAACAGGAACAGTGTTTCGATGACATCGACGTTGATGATGCTCGACTGGATGACGGCGAGCGGCAGGGTCGACAACAGCAGCGCCGCGGCAAACGCGCCCCGGCCACCGATGTTGACCCCAACGAACCAGACCACCGCGCTGCCAAGGGCGATCGAGAACGCGAGCGACAACAGCGCATAGGCGATTGGCGGCGGACTGACGACCAGGTGTTCAAGCGCTGCAATCGGCCACAGCGCGGGGTAACGAAAGCCCCAGTGATCCGTCGGCAACGCGGTGGCCGGAGACGACCAGGCACGCGCCGCAGCCACGTAGATGCCGTCGTCCGAAGCGATGAATCCTACAAAAAAAATATTAAAATTCAGAATGATGAGCGCCGTGACGAGCACCAATGGCAGCGCTGGAAAGAAGCGCTGGTCAATGGTGGCCGCTAGCCGCCCGGTCAGCATGTCGCTACCGGCCCAAACGCGCTTGCATCAGGCACCGAAGCTGCCGATCAGGCAGGCATTCATCCCTGTCGCAACCGGCGGTCGCCGCGGTTGCCGCGGTCGTTGGAGGCGTTCGGCGGCCGCTGGCGGATGCTCTGGGCGCGGATCGGTTCATCCCGCGGAGCCCCCGGTGGCGATGCGATCGAGGATGGTTTCCGGAGCTAAGGCGCGCACCCAGGGTAGCGGCTTGCGCAACTCCGGCGGGAGCCGCGCGAGCGCTTCCCGGGCGTCCTCAATGTTGCTGTAAAGGCTGTGGATCAGCACAAACCAGGGGCGTCCGCGCCTGGTCTCCTGATGCAGATAAACATACGGCGGCAGGACCTGATTGGCCACCAGTTCCAAGAGCTTTTCCCGCTGGTGGGAGCCGACGAGTTGCAAGGCGAATGGCCGGTCGGTGACCCGGAAGGTCGGTTCCGGCTCGGGGTCCTGCGCCGACGTTGGCGCGGCAACGGCAACGGGGGTCGGATTCGCCTCCGTCGCGGCGGCGTCATCCGACGGCGCGCTGACCATTGGAGCGGGCGCTGGGCCGACGGGCGGCGGGGTGTCCGACGTCGCCGCGAGCGCCTCACCGGGATCCGCGGCCGTCGCAGTCACGGCGGCGTCATCCGACGGCGCGCCGGCCATTGAACCAGGCACCGGGTCAGCGGGCGGCGGGACGTCCGGCGTGGGCGTGGGCGTGGGCGTGGGCGCCTCACCGATCGGTATCTCGGGTCGCGTCGGCACCGCCATCCCGATGTTGGTAACGGGTTCGGTTCCAGTCGGCTCCAGCTCGGTCCTGGTCGCGATCGGCAGGGGATGGAGCGCTTGCCCGTGCGCGGCCAACTCGGCAGCGAGGCGCTGCTGTTCCGCGGTGAGCCGCTCGATGGTTGCCCCCAGGGTGGCATGTGAAGCCCTCACATCGGCATAGAGGGCGATCAAACCGCCGCCGAGAGCCAGCACCAGCATCAGGGCCGCGGCGGCGACCCAACCCGAGCGGCGCAGATTGTCGGCCAGTTCGTCGCGTTGGGTCTGCCAGGCGCGTTGGAGCTGGGTGAGGGCGAGGCGGCGGTCATCATCGACATCGGCGATGCGCTCAACCAGCGCCTTCTCCTGATCCCGCATCAGTGTCCGATGGGCGGCAAACTCGGCGGCGAGGGACTGCAGACGGGTCGCGTACGCCTGGTCCGATTCGGCTTCGGCATCGACCGATTCCAGGGCGCGCAGCCGCTGTTCGCGCGGCAGGTCCGGGGCGAAGGGGTCGTTGAGGTTGCCCGTTCCTGGGATATTCGGCATGACACTAGCTCCGCGTGTACAAGTCTGACGATCAATTGCTTCGCGCACTGACCAGGGCGCGTCTGCCCCGGTCCTTGCGCTGTTCTCGATACCGAGGGTTACGCATCCTGAAGCCAGCGTCCGATACCGTAGCTCAATGCAGCCACGCTTGTACACAGCGCCATGCCCCAGGCCGTGTCGACCAGGACGACCGTCATCGGCCAATCGGGTAAGGTCGCCAGATTGGTCAGCTCATAGGTCATATAGGTGAAGAAGCCGAACAAGAGACCGTTGCTGATCGCCCGCCACAGGGAACCCTGCGCCAGGGCCGGGGCCACGGCAAAGTAGAGGATACCGAGGATGTATAGCAGATAGAAGACGATGGCGGCAGGCCAATACACGGCTGGGCTCAGCAGGTAGCCCAGGCTGTCGCGGTAAAAATCCCTGGCAAGCACACCGAGCCACAGCAGATCCACGGCGAAGAAGACCGGCACTGTCAGTAGATAGAGCTTGAGATACGCGATGGCTGTCATGGTGTTCCTCGGATCCGGATGGTCTGGGACGAAGTCGACGAGTGGTCTTGCGCTTTAAAGTGTCAATCCTCAACGATCAGAAGAATACGCGGGCAATTGGCGCATACGGCACCGAGCCGAAAACCACGTCGCCATCGGACTTGGCCGCAGACGATCGCGATCGGGGCTCCGCGCCGTCGTCATCCCGCTGGTGCCCTGCCGCGGCAGCTCGGTTACACTAGCGAACGCGGTTGACCTGAAACCTGGGTCGATCGTCCGCACGCTCGCCCTCGTAGCTCAGTTGGATAGAGCAATCGCCTCCTAAGCGATAGGTCGTGGGTTCAACTCCCGCCGAGGGCACCATTCCCGCACCGGTCAACGTCTGCCGCACCCGGTCAAGCCACGACCATGCGGCAGTCACGGCGTGTCCTTGACCAGCTCGATCAGGGCCTTGAGGATCGCCGGATCGTCCGCGCGTTCGGCCACACGCACCGTCCGGAAGCCCAGTTCCCGCGCGGTCCGGGCGGTGCGCTCGCTGATCACGACCAGCGGGGTCGCGAGCAGTGATTCGCGGCCGGCAGCGCCCAGAATGTCGACCAGATTGAGCAGGACCTCGTCACTCGTGGCGATCACCAGGCCCGGTTCGGCGCGCCAGCACGCGCTTATCGGCAGCGCATCGAGCGCGGGCCGCACCCGCCGGTAGACCTCGGCGAATGCGACCTCCGCCCCACGTTCGGTGAGCACATCCCCGAGGAGCGCACGGCCGCCTTCACCGCGCACGATCAGCACCCGGCGGCCCACCATCGCCGCGAGTTCGGGCAACGCGGTCAGGGATTCACTGTCGTAGCGCTCGGAAGGCACCAGGTCAGGCGCCCGCCCGGCCGCGGTCAAGGCGACGGCCGTGGCCCGTCCCACCGCCGCGAGCAGGGCGACGCGCGGCCAAGTTCCGGCGAACCCCAACGCCAGCGAGCATTCCACCGCGTTGCGGCTGGTAAAGACCATCAGGTCCCAGTGCGCGACCAGCAGCGCGCGCGCGGGTTCCGGATCGGCGACGGGCAGGATCTCGATAGTTGGGAACGCCAGGGGCCGCCCGCCTGCCGCGGCAACCAGGTCGCACAGCGCCTGCGCCTGTCCGGCAGGCCGGGTGACCAAGACGCCGATTCCCGCCAGTTCGCCGGTCGGACTCATGACTCTTCTGCGGATAGTTGCAGTGCGCTCAGGATCTCGCCCGCCCCCTGGGCCAGCAGGTCATCCGCCACCCGGGCGCCGATCGCCTCCGCAGTGTCGCTTGGACCTTCCGCCCGCGCCCGCAGGATCAGTGTTCCGTCCGTGGTGCCGACCAGACCTTGCAGGACCAGACGCTCACCGTCCAGCACCGCGTGCCCGGCGATCGGTACCTGGCAGCCGCCATGGAGGCGGGCGTTCATCGCGCGCTCGGCGCGGATGCGCAGCGCCGTTTCGCCATGATGCAGCGGGGCGATCAGGGCGTTGATGCGCGGGTCGTCGATCCGGCACTCGATCCCGATCGCACCCTGGGCAATCGCCGGCAGGCTGTCGGCCGGTGCGATGGTGCCGCGGATGCGCGACCCGAAACCGAGCCGGATGAGGCCGGCGGCGGCCAGGATGATGGCGTCATACTCACCCGCGTCGAGCTTGGCGAGCCGGGTGTTGACGTTGCCGCGCAGGGGCTCGATCCGCAGATCCGGGCGACGTTCGGCGAGCTGGCACTGGCGGCGCAGACTGGAGGTGCCGACGCAGGCTCCCTGGGGCAACTGGTCCAGGGACTCGAAGCGGTTCGAGACGAAGGCGTCCCGCGGATCCTCCCGTTTCATAATGACGGCCAGGTGCAGCCCGGCGGGGAACTCCACCGGGACATCCTTGAGCGAATGCACCGCGATATCCGCCTCGCCACTCAGCATTCCCTGCTCCAGTTCCTTGACGAACAACCCCTTGCCGCCGACCTTAGCGAGCGGCGCATCGAGGATGCGGTCGCCTTTGGTGGTCATCCCCAGGATCTCGACCTGTAGCCCGGGGTGGATGGCCGTCAGTGCGACGGCAACGTGCTCGGCCTGCCACATGGCCAGGGGGGATTTTCGGGTGGCGATACGCAAGGTCTCGGGCATGGTGGGGTCCTGGAGTCACGACGAAGCTGCCTATGCTAACAGGAAGGCGAAAGATCATCCGTGCGTTCGCTGATCCGGCGCAGGCCGCTTGCCGGTGCGGTTCATGACCGCGGCCACCAGGCCGTCATCGTTCAGCGCGGCTCCGACGTATCCCGCTTCGCCAGCAGAACCTTGGCCCCGATCGTCTTGTGCAGCAACTTGAAGACCTTGCGCTGGGCCATCTGGTTGGTACTGCCGGGGTCGCCGATCATCTCCAGCCGCGCCTGAAAATAGGCCATATCGGCTTCCAGCCGCGCCAGGCTGACACGGCGGCGGCGGCGCTCGTCACTGATCACGGATTCCGGACTGGCCATGGTTCTCGGTGTGCGGCGCGATGTCTGTGGTGCTGCGGAACTGCCGTCAATTGTCCAGTGCCGGGGCGCGTCGCGCAACCAACCCGCGGCATTCAGGCTGTGCTATAAACGGCCGTTATGGGATCATCAAGTTTGATCGTCAGCTAAGCCCAGGGGCAGAACGACACCGAGTATGAGCGCAATCCTAGAACTCTTCCGCAGTTCCGGCGCCCTCTATGGGGGCAATGCCGCCTTTATCGAAGACTTGTACGAACGCTGGCTCAGCGACCCCGAGAGCGTGGCCATCGCCTGGCGCACCCGGTTCGACGCCTTGCGCCGGCAGGCCGCCAACGAGCCCGACACCCCTGGGACCAGCCGCCCCGACATCCCCCATGGCCCGGTGCGGGAGAACTTCCTGCGTCTGGCACAAGAGAATCGCGTGCGGCCGCGCGCGCGCGCAGCGGATAACCTGGAGCCCGCGGCGGCGCAGAAACAGACCGCGGTGCTGCGTCTGATCAACGCTTACCGCTACCGCGGCCATCAGGTGGCGGACACCGACCCGATCAGGCTGCGCGAGAAACCGCATATCCAGGACCTCGACCCGGCCTTTCACAACCTGGACCCGGAGGACCTGGATTCGGTCTTCCACACCGGCTCGCTCTGTGCCCCGGACCGCATGAAGCTGCGCGAGGTCCTGGCGCTGTTGAACCAGATGTACTGCGGCTCGGTGGGCTCCGAGTACATGTACATCACCAGCACCACCGAGAAGCGCTGGGTGCAGAATCGCCTGGAAGGGTATCGCGCCACCCCTGAGCTGGAGACCGCCGACCGTCGCTGGATCCTGTTCCTGCTGACCGCCGCCGAGGGCATCGAGAAATATCTGCACCAGCGCTACGTCGGGCAGAAGCGCTTCTCACTGGAGGGCGGCGAGTCCCTGATCCCGCTCCTGGACGAACTGATCCAGCGTGCCGGGCGCAAGGGCCAGAAGGAAGTCGTCATCGGCATGGCCCACCGCGGCCGGCTCAACGTGCTGACCAACATCTTCGGCAAGCCCCCCCAGGCGATGTTCGACGAGTTCGAGGGCCGCTTGCATGCGGACTGGCGCAAAATGGCGGGGGATGTGAAATATCACCTGGGCTTCGCAACCGATGTCGACACCCCCGGCGGGGTGGTCCACCTGGCCCTGGGCTTCAATCCGTCCCATCTGGAAATCATCAACCCGGTGATCGAGGGTTCGGTGCGCGCGCGCCAGCGCCGCCGCCGCGACAAGACCGGCGACCTGGTACTCCCGGTGCTGATCCACGGCGACGCCGCGTTCGCCGGTCAGGGCGTGGTGATGGAGACGCTGCAGTTGTCGCAGACCCGCAGCTATTCGACCGGCGGGACCGTGCACATCGTCATCAACAACCAGATCGGCTTCACTACCAGCCATCCGCTGGATGCCCGCTCCAGCCCTTATTGCACCGACGTGGCCAAAATGGTCCAGGCGCCGGTCTTTCATGTGAACGGCGATGACCCCGAGGCGGTGATCTTCGTCACCCGCATGGCGCTGGACTTCCGCAATCAGTTCCACAAGGACGTGATCATCGACCTGATGTGTTACCGCCGACTGGGTCATAACGAGGCCGACGAGCCGGCCGTCACCCAGCCCATGATGTACCGCAAGATCGCCGCCCGCCCCACGGTGCGGACGCTCTACGCCGAGCGGATCGCGGCGGCCGGGATCGGCACCCGGGAGGAGGCCGCGGCCATGGTCGATGACTACCGCCGCTCGATCGAACAAGGCGTCGTGGTCGCCCGCCCGGTGCTGTGCGGGCTCGACAATGCCTATCGGGTGGACTGGTCCAAGAGCGCGGACCCGAACTGGGATCAGGCGGTCGACACCGGCGTACCGGTCGAGCGACTGCGCGCCCTGACGCAGGCGATGCTGCAAGTACCGGAGGGGTTCGAGCTGCACCCGCGGGTGGAGAAGGTGTGGGAGGAGCGACGCAAGATGGCCGCGGGCGAGCAACTGCTCAACTGGGGCTGCGCCGAGAATCTCGCCTATGCCAGTCTGCTCGATGTCGGCATTCCGGTGCGCCTCTCGGGCCAGGACTGCGGGCGCGGAACCTTTGTGCACCGCCATGCCAAGGTCCACGACCAGCGCACCGGCGATGCCTATACCCCGCTCCAGCACATCGGCGCGCACCAGGGGGCCTTCATCGCCATCGACTCCATCCTCTCCGAGGAGGCGGTCCTTGGTTTCGAGTACGGCTTCGCCACCGCCGAACCCAACGGGCTGACCTTGTGGGAGGCGCAGTTCGGCGATTTCGCCAATGGCGCCCAAGTCGTTATCGACCAGTTCATCACCTCCGCCGGCACCAAGTGGGACCTGAGTTGCGGCCTGGTCATGCTGCTGCCGCATGGCCTGGAGGGCCAGGGGGCGGAACACTCCTCCGCCCGCCTGGAACGCTATCTGCAACTGTGCGCCGAGTACAATATCCAAGTGTGCGTGCCGACCACGCCGGCCCAGATTTTTCACCTGCTGCGTCGGCAAATGCTGCGGGATTACCGCACACCGCTGGTGGTGATGACCCCCAAGAGTCTGCTGCGGCATCGGCTGGCGGTCTCAGCGCTCGACGAACTGACCGCCGGACAATTCCAGAACGTGATCCCGGAGCTGGACCCGATCGACCCGGCCGGGGTGGAGCGGGTCATCTTCTGCAGCGGCAAGGTGTATTACGACCTGCTGGAAGCGCGCCGCGCCCGCGGACTGACCAACTGCGCGCTGATCCGCATCGAGCAACTCTATCCCTTCCCCAAGGAGGCCTTTGCCGCCGCCCTGGCGCCCTACACGGCCACCGAAGAGGTCATCTGGTGCCAGGAAGAAGCGCAGAACCAGGGGGCCTGGGACCAGATCAAACACCGTTTCCACCACCTGATCCAGGACGGCAAGCGGCCCCACTATGTCGGCCGCCCACCCTCCGCCGCACCTGCCGTGGGTCACCGTCCCGCCCACGTGGAGCAGCATGACCGCCTGATCGACGAGGCCCTGACCGGCCGCTTCAACCCGAGTATGAATCGCAGGATCCCCGAACAATGAGTTCCGAATTGAGTAGCGAAGTCAGAGTCCCAGCCCTCCCGGAATCAGTCGCCGACGCCACCGTCGCGGCCTGGCACCGCGCACCGGGCGAGGCGGTCAGGAAGGATGAGAATCTGGTCGACCTGGAGACCGACAAGGTGGTGCTGGAAGTCCCGGCGCCGACGGACGGCGTGCTCGGTGAGATCCTGGCCCCGGTCGGTACCGTGGTCACTGCCGCCACCGTGCTCGCCACTATCGTCGGCGGCGCGCCCGGTGCGGCGGCGTCGGCCAGCGCCGGGGCAAGCACGTCAGGCACGTCAGGCACGTCAGGCAAGGCCGAATCGGTTGTTGCGCCCGGCGCGCGGCGTCTGGTCAAAGAGTTGGGCCTGGACCCCGCCAAGATCACCGGCAGTGGCCGCGACGGCCGGGTCCAGCGGGCCGACGTTGTCGCCTACCTGGATGAACGCGACCAGGCCGAGCCCGCGCGTGATCCGGAGATCGTGCCGATCACCGGCGCCCCGCAGTTGACCGGGGAGGTGGGCCGTCCCGAGCAGCGCGTACCGATGACCCGGCTGCGCGCGCGGGTCGCGGAGCGCCTGCTCCAGGCCCAGCAGAATGCCGCCATGCTGACCACCTTCAATGAGGTCAATCTCAGGGCGGTCATCGAACTGCGCAATCGCTATAAGGACCAATTCGAAAAAGCCCATGGCGTACGCCTGGGTTTCATGTCCTTCTTTGTCAAGGCCGCGGTCGAGGCCCTGCAGCGCTTCCCGGTGGTCAATGCCTCGGTCGACGGCAATGACATTCTGTATCATGGCTTTTTCGACCTCGGCATTGCCGTCTCCTCCCCGCGCGGCCTGGTGGTGCCGATCCTGCGCAATTGCGACCAGCTCAGTATGGCCGAAATCGAGCAGGGCATCAGCGAATTCGGGCGCAAGGCCAAAGACGGCACCCTGAGTTTTGAAGACCTGACCGGCGGCACCTTCTCCATCACCAACGGTGGCGTGTTCGGCTCCTTGCTGTCCACGCCGATTCTCAATCCGCCGCAGAGCGCCATCCTCGGGATGCACAAGACCCAGGAGCGCCCGATCGCCGAGCACGGCCAAATCGTCATCGCCCCCATGATGTACCTGGCCCTGACCTATGACCACCGGATCATCGACGGCCGCGAGGCCGTGCAGTTCCTGGTCACCATCAAGGAAACACTGGAAGAGCCGGCGCGGCTATTGTTGCGGGTTTAGGCTTAGGCCGATTCAGCCGCGCAGGGATGCGCGGCGCCTGACCTGGAATTCCAGGTCTGTTTCGTATTCTCAACCAGCGTATCGCCATGACTCACCAAGCCCCCTCGTCGCCGACCGGAATCAGGCTCAGCCGTATGAGCATCCAAAACTATAAGAAGCTTGATGAACTGGAAATCGAGTTTCCGGCGCCGCTGATGGACGGAGATCTCGACATCCTAGTTCTCGGCAGCAAGAATGGCGGAGGCAAGACTTCGGTACTGGAATGTTGTGCGCTGCTGATGGTGGCAGGCGCCGTTGGTCCGATGAAGCGCCAGCGCTTTCCGGACAGCGAATCCATGCTGGATCTGTACGGGCCGCTGGTCAGAGCCGGGAGCGCAAAGGCCGTCATCGCGGGAGACTTTGAGCGTGATGGAAAGAAATGCACGGTTAGGCTCAGCATCAATAGTGAGGGCTTTGGCGAACCTGAAGTCTCAGGGGAGTCTTTATTCAAGAACGATGCGAGCCAACTGCGGTGGGATGGTCTTGAACAAGCATTGAGCAGTATCCTGGCGTTATCTGGTGAACCTCTGATCATGCCGCCCTTGCTTCATTTCAATAGCTATCGTAAGGTTCAGGAATCAAATCCCGAGCTTGGGATGATGGCTGAGGATTATCATCGTAAACCAGCCTCTCGCTCCGCGCTGCTCCTGGCGCGGCGCACGACGATAACGCCGGTTAGCGCGTTCAAGCTGGAGATCCTGAGATCGTTGATGGGGCAAGCATCGTTATTCGAGGGTCTGGATAATGCTGAATCCGCTTCCGTGTTGGCGACGCTGAACGAACTGATCAAGCGTTATTGCGGGGGACGCATAGAGAAACTGCGGCCATTACCCGACAATCGGGTGGCTATTCGTATTAAGCCTAGCGGCGGCGGAGATTCTTTTTCTTTCGACGGTCTGAGTTCCGGCCAAAAGGAGATCGTTGCGACCCTGTTCCTGATCTGGCGCAATACCGCCGAACGACCGGCCGTCGTGCTGATTGATGAGCCCGAACTGCATCTCAATGTTGAATGGCACGGGGATTTTGTGGAGCAATTGCGCCGCCTGGCACCGCGCAACCAATACATACTCGCAACGCACTCCGAGGAGTTTTTCAGGTCTGTCGACGAGCCGCGACGTATGGTGCTGGTCCCAAAATGAAAGCGAGAACCGGTGGTGATGCATCCAGCGTTCTTCAGAGTGCGCAACACAGGGTCTTCGTAGAAGGCAGTAACGACGAGGAGATCGATCCGGTCGTCATCAGGGAACTACTGCGCGCTAATGGTTTGGCGCAACTCGACGTCAAACCCATGGGGCACTGCGACAATGTGCGTAGCGCGGCTCAAGCCCTGATTCGCCATCACCCTACATACTATTTTCTGATCGATCGCGACGATCAGGATCAACCGACAGTCGATCGCTCCTGGTCGGACTTTCCCAATCCCGAAACGCACAATATCATTATCTGGCGTAAACGAGAGCTTGAGAACTATTGCAATATGGAGTTGGCAACTGGCTTGAGCGGATGTCTGGAAAAGAGATCTTTCGTTGCATCGCGGGGCACTGCTTTCGGGTAACCGCGAGGGATGGAAACACATTGCAAGGTAAAGCCCAAAACAAGGAGATCGCAACAGGGTTGTTGCGGCTTTCGATCGACCGACAGCCTGCCGACTTCCGACAACTGGTCGCGTTGTTGAAGTCTCGCGTTATCGCAGCCTCCTGAGAGTCAGAACGATCACCATAGGCCATGGCCTCAGTTGGCGAAGCGGGGACTCGCAAATGGTACCTGACGGAGGTCACGGTAAGTCTCTGGTCTCGTTGGGATTTGCAGCTTGGATATCACTGAGGACTATGTGGTCCAAGATCGATCTGTTTGATGTTAAATTAGCGAATTAGTAACGAGGCATAAATTATTTATACATGTTTATTAAGAGAAACCGTTGGGAT